>Ga0134125_10006614_pt1 | contig 13107 bp, 7 predicted proteins | sample KB31751_FD_96464 | JGI IMG/M metagenome (GOLD analysis project Ga0134125, IMG submission 96464) | Terrestrial soil microbial communities with excess Nitrogen fertilizer from Kellogg Biological Station, Michigan, USA - KB3-175-1 | ecosystem: Environmental > Terrestrial > Soil > Unclassified ... | reverse complement strand
TCTCGAAGGTGGCTACGTCTATAAGGGCCTGAAGCCCGTGCACTGGTGCATTAAAGATCGCACCGCGCTGGCCGAAGCCGAGGTCGAGTACGAGAATCACGCAAGTCCATCTATTTATGTTCGGTTCAAGCTGGCTTCCGATCCGGCGGCCATCGATCCCGCGCTTGCAGGAAGAGACGTTTACTGCCTGATCTGGACCACCACGCCCTGGACCATTCCGGCCAACCTCGCCATCAGCTTCAACCCGAGATTCGAGTACGTCGCGGTCGACACGCCGCAGGGCATCACCATCGTTGCCGAAGGTTTACTCCCGCAAGTCGCGGAGGCGCTGGGGTGGGATCAGGCCGTTATTGCGCGGTTTCCAGGCACGAAGCTCGACCGCGCCGTGTTCCGGCATCCGTTCATCGATCGCGATTCTATCGGGCTGCTTGGCGATCACGTTACGCTCGAGCAAGGCACCGGGGCAGTGCACACCGCGCCCGGTCATGGCCAGGACGATTTTGTTATCTGCCAGCGCTACGGGATCGGCGTGTACTGCCCGGTGGATGCGGCGGGGCGCATGTTTCGCGCGGAAGGCGCAAGCGGCACACTGCCTGACGAACTGATCGGTAAAACAGTCTGGGAAGCCAACCCTATCGTCATCAAGCTTCTTCAGGACCACGGAGCGCTCGCCGGCCAGGCACGCCTGGATCACAGTTATCCACACTGCTGGCGGTGTCACAACCCGGTGATCTTCCGTGCTACCGAACAATGGTTCATCGGCATGGATCGCGAAAATCTTCGCGGTCGCGCGCTCGAAGCGATCCAGACGGTCAAATGGCATCCGGATTCGGGCCAGGAACGTATGTCGAATATGGTCGCCGGACGTCCGGACTGGTGCATTTCGCGCCAGCGCGTCTGGGGCGTTCCAATTACAGTGTTTTATTGCGAAGGGTGCGCCGAGCCGTTCACGGACAAGCGTGTACTGGAAAATGTGGTCGAACAATTCCGTCAATATACGGCCGATGTCTGGTACGAAAAGACAGCCGAAGAATTGATGGGTTCCGGTTATCGATGCACAAAATGCGGCGGTGCTTCATTCCGGAAAGAAACCGACATTCTGGATGTGTGGTTCGATTCGGGGTCCAGTCATCTGGCCGTTCTGACGCCGGAAAACGGTCTTCCCTGGCCGGCGGACATGTATATCGAGGGCGGCGACCAATATCGCGGCTGGTTTCAGAGTTCGTTGACCGTAGGCGTCGGCTTGAAAGGCGGATCGCCGTACCGGGAATGTGCGACAAGCGGCTGGACGCTGGACGCGGACGGCAAAGCCATGTCGAAATCCGCCAACAGCATCGGACCGGAGCAAGTTCTAAAGCGCTATGGCGCCGACATACTCCGGCTGTGGGCAGGCTCCGTCGACTTCATGGAAGACGTGCGCCTTTCCGATGTAATACTCGAGCGACTGTCGGAGGCCTACCGCAAGCTGCGAAACAGCGGCTTCCGGTACATGCTTGGGAATCTGGGCGATTTCGAACCGGTTCGCGACAGCGTGCCCGGAGCGAAACTGGCCAGCATCGACGCATGGATTCTTGTTCGCGCTGAGGACATGGTGCGCCGCTGTCTCGCCTGGTACGCCCAATATGAGTTCCATAAGGTCTATCGGGCCATCTATGATTTCGTCATCACCGATTTGAGCGCGGTTTATTTCGACATCTCCAAGGACCGTCTTTACACCGCCGGACCGAATTCGCCCGCGCGCCGCAGTGCGCAGACAGCGTTGCACAGATTGAACCTGGCGCTGGTCCGGCTCCTCGCCCCGATTCTTTCCTACACTTGTGAAGAGGTCTGGCGGCATACGAAATTGGGGGAAGGCGCGCCGGAAAGCGTCCATCTTGCCTATTTCCCGCAACCGGAAGAATTAACGGACGGCCTCACCGCGGAAAGCCGGGCGCAAGCGGCCGCCTGGGAGTCGCTGCTTCCGGTTCGTGATCAGGTTCTGAAAGCTCTGGATGCCGCGCGTGAAGACAAAGTGATTGGCGCTTCGCTCGAAGCCGCAGTTTCCCTCGAAGCCGGGGGCGATCTGTATCGTTTGCTGGAATCGCATGCCGCCGATCTGCCTACATGGTTCATTGTGTCCCAGGTGAATCTAGAGCCCGGCCGCGATTCCGCGGCACTAAATGTTCGGGTAGAGCGCGCGCGGGGCGATAAATGCGAGCGCTGCTGGAAGTATACGCTGGATGTTGGAAGCGATCCCGAGTTCCCCACCGTGTGCGCGGCTTGCGCATTGGTATTACCGGAGTTTCTGCAGTAAGTGCCTCGGCCTCGTTCGCTCTTTTCGCAACTGATCCCGCTGCTGATTGCCTTGGCGATTATTGCGGGAGACCGCATCTCCAAGCTCTCGATTCAGCACTCGCTGAGTTTTTTCGGCAGCATTCCCGTCATTCCGGGCTGGTTGCGGATCATTCACACGGAAAACCCTGGGGCAGCCTTTGGAGTATTAGCGAACGGCAACCCATGGCTGCGCAGCGGCATCTTAATAGGTGTATCCGGATTGGTCCTGATTTTCGTGGCTTCAGCGCTGTTCGGGCGCAGAAGCACTTTCACCGGGACCGCAGCGCGATTGGCGCTATCGCTGGTTATGGGCGGCGCCGTCGGCAATCTCTATGACCGGATCGTACACGGAACTGTGACTGATTTCATCGAGGTCTATCATGGCAGTTGGTCCTTTCCGGCCTTCAACGTGGCGGATAGCGCAATCACAGTAGGAGCCATTTTGCTGTTGATCGACCTCTTGCGCCCGCGGCACGGACGTGTTCCGGAGCATAGCGAAGCGGCGCACAAGTAGTACATGTTTCCAAAGCTCATCAGTATCGGTTCGTTTTACATCCCCACCTACGGTGTGCTGGTAGCGCTCGGGTTCCTGGCCGGACTTGGGGCCACTCTGCGCTTGGCGAAGCGCGCCGGGCTTAACCCCGATAAGATTGCAAATCTAGCAGTCTACTGCGCGATTGCGGGAATCATCGGGGCGAAACTCTTCATGTTCCTGTTCGATCTCGGTGATTACATACGCGATCCGGGCCAGATCTTTACGCTTCAGACTCTCCAGGCTGCAGGCGTTTTCCACGGCGGCTTTATTGCCGCTTTCGTAGTTGCTCTGCTCTATATGAACAGACAGGCTCTCCCCGGCTTTACAACCATGGACGCATTTGCGCCGGGAATTGTGCTGGGCCAGGGCATTGGGCGGCTGGGCTGTTTTGCGGCGGGCTGCTGCTGGGGGACACAGTGCAGCTTTCCCTGGGGCGTCCGCTTCCGGTCTGATTTCGCCGCGCCTGTACCGTTGAACGAGACTCTTCATCCGGTTCAGCTCTACGAATCGGCTGCGGACCTGCTCATCTTTGCTCTGCTGTATCGCCGCGCTACACGCGGCCATCGACCCGGCGAGATTATTGGTCTGTATCTGGTCCTCTACTCCATCGCGCGGTTCATCATCGAGTTTTTCCGTTTCCACGAGCAGTCTCTGGTTGGGCCATTTTCGCTGACGCAATGGATCGCCCTGGGTCTGCTTTTGCTCGGCATCGGTATTTTGCTATACGTGCGGCAGCGAGGCGCTATTATTCGGCCCGGTGTGCGCAGCGTGCACGCGTAGGCGCCAGGAGAGAGAATACAAGCATCGGGGCGGAGCGGGATAAGCACCGGAGGGTCCTGCGAGATTCTATGCTTCTTTTGGGCTAGGCGCGGGGTCTCTAGTTTCATGAAGAGGTTGGCCTTCTCTCTCCTGCTCGCTTCTGTCGTTCTGGCGGGCACAGCACGCCTGAGTGATGCACAGGACCAGCCCGTCCAAAACACCCCGGCCTCATTCGGGCAAAACTCATGTTCGCGAGACAATCTCGAAGGGAATCGTGCTGCCTCATTCCGGCGAATCGTTCCCGACATACTCTGCGACCAAAAAACAATCTGGACCTCGCCCCTTCATTTGGGACACGACAGGGCTTGGATTCCGGCGGCAGCAGTGGTGGGGACTACCGTGGGCCTGGTGCTTCTTGACCCCTCGGCCACACCGTACTTTCGCCGTACGCCGGTGTTTAATGGATTGGATGCGGACCTCAGCGGGCGGCATACAGCGATTGGCGAGGTGCTTTTCCCTGTTTCCCTCTATGCTGTGAGCTGGTTGCGGCACGATGCCTACGGCCAACGGACCGCCCTCCTGATCGGAGAAAGCCTTGCCGATGCGGAACTCGTGTCCGTAGTGGCGAAAAATGTCACCCGCCGCCTGCAACCGACGGACATTCCCCCGCACGGCAATTTTTCCGATACCTGGTTTAAGAAGTGGAATGGAGGTTTCCCATCCGGCCATACGGTTGCCGCGTTCTCCATCGCGACCACCGTGTCCCGCCGTTATAAGAGCCACAAGTGGGTTCCGTACGTCGCCTATGGTGCAGCGACGGTTCTAGCATTTTCTCGAATCACCACCTCCGCCCATTTCCCGTCTGACGTGTTTCTTGGCGCAGCGCTTGGTTATTGTGTCAGCCGCTTTGTGGTCCTCCGGTAATCATTCCCGACTTGCTTGAATGCTGCTGCCGGCCCTGGTACCAGTACTTCTCGAGCCGTGTTCTGTAATATTTCTGAAAAAGTTCTTACGAGCTGCTTCCAACTGTAAGCGAACTCTTACGAGTTGTTCTCCAGGCCCAACTGACAAATGGTAGAGTAGGAAACCAGTTTGGGGAGCAATGCAAAATGACTCTCAGTTTACGGAGCGCAAAATCGGCCACTCGGGCGGGGTTGGCCGTGGCTTTACTTGCGTGTGCGTCGTCGGGCGGATTACAATCTGCTGAAAACAATCCGAGCCCGAGACTTCGGGACCAGGTTCTGCAGCACGAATCCGAAGGGGATCTTGCCGGAGCGCGCTCGATTCTCGAGCAGGAGGCCCCATCAAGCAGTTCGGCATCCGAGCAACTAGCCGAATTTCTGGAGCGCCATAATGATTCGGGTTCGCGGGACGCTTACCGGAAGTGGGCGACGGAGGAACGGGACCCCGCTCAGCGCAAACTGGCTCTACGGCAACTGGTTCTGCTGGATTTCATGCAGCACAAGGACACGGACCTCACCGCCGACCTGAAAGATTATCGGGCTGCTGGCGGGGACGATCTGGTTCCTCCCGCGCAGCGAACCAAGCCGGTCGAGTATTCGATGGTTACTATTCCCGGCCCACTTTCCTCGTTCGCGCGCATGGCGGCCCTCTCCACCGACCTGGCCCCCGAAGACCTGCTTCCGGCGCTTGCTCGAAACGTAGTGACAAATGGCTATGAAGCCTCAGGCAACGAACTTCTGCAGCAGACAGAGTATCTGCGGTTGCTGGTGCGGTATATCGGCCAGGCACGCGAGTTGCAGGCCATGGCGAACAAAGATCGCAAGATCGTCATTCCGACATGCGACAGCGACGAAACCGGTAATCTGCTCAAGGTCCTGGGTTACCGGATGCGCGGCTCGTGCGGCGGAGACATCGTTCTCGAAACGGTCAACGCCACGCGCGCCTTTCTAACCGTTGATTCCGCCTTTCCATTGACGCAGCTCGAACAGGACCTTCGCGCCAATCATCGCTTCGAACTTCCCTACGCGCCCACGCCCGTACCGGTCCTTTACAACGCCGGATATTGGATGGCGGCACTGAACCGCGGCGGCCAAACCGATTTCATCGATGCTTTTCTTTCCGATCCTTCGCTCTGCCGCCTGTATCTGGGGCTTTCTCACCTGGATCGAGCAACCGCCGAAGCGCTCCGGAAACAGGCTCCTCCCGGGAAATTGAAAATTTATGCGCACGTGCTGGATTTCTACGGAGGCATGTTCCAGATCCGCAACGGCGCAGCGGTCACGCCCGGCCCTGCGAAGATTTGGGGCAACATGGTGGGCGCTTCACCGGGCAACCCTGGCGCGTTCTTTGAAAAACTGATTTCGACAGACGATGGCTGGATGGCAAGCTATTTCGATGCGCTCTCGCGGATTCATGGGCCGGCTGCGGATTATCTGACGCAGCCTGATCATCTGAAGCGATACTATGAGGCGCTTCGCGGCAAAATTACCAGCCCCGGACCCGCGCGCCCGGTTTTCCGGTCCAGCACCGAATTGATGCTGCTGACTACATCTCTCCGTATCGATCCGAATGGTCAACCGCATATTCCGGGTGACCTGGCCGTCTGGCGCAATCTATTTATCAAACACCCGAACGGCAAATATGACGGCAAGCTCACTCGCTCGGCTTCGTCCTGGCGCACGCCTGATGATTTTGTCGAGGCATTATTCGGATTGAGCCGCAAGTCGGTGGAGAATGAGCCTCTGAAAATGTTTCTGGCGCTGAACGATATCGATCGCGGGCGCGCGAAGCCCATGTCCCCCGCGCTCGCAACCCGGCTGGTGAACGGATACCGGCTTTACGGCGCGCAGTACGCCGTTTTTGCCGATGCTCCCGGACTCAGCGAAGATTCCATCCAGCATTACATGGATACGATCGCGGCAACCGGGAGCATTCGCGATTCGCTGACGAAAGCGGATGCGGTTGGCACACTGCAGTCCTTGGTTGAGGTGTGGCGCATTCTATGCCGGCAGGGCTCCATCACGCGGGACTCGCAGGATGCTTCGTTTGCCAAGCTGATCAGCCCGTTCGCACACGTCCGGCAAGAGACAGAGGTATTCGATGCGGGCCGCTCCGGCATAGCCCTGCTGCTTGCCGATTCGGGATCGGAGACGAACGGTTCACAGCAGGAAGCGCTGATGCAGATGCTGGTTGGAAAGCTGCGGACGGCCGACAGTTCGCTGCCCGGTTCGCCCGCGGAGAACTTCGCCCGAGTCTTTGACGCGCAGCGGCTCATTTCTCTTGACGCGTTGTTCACTGCCGCCGATCGTTTTGGGAAAGGACCAGTGGATCCCAAAGTGATCCGCAACCTGACCGGACAGATCGACCGGCTGGAAGAGGCGGAATCGCTGCGCGGATCGCTCTCCGGAGCGGAGCGAAATTCCTATACGCCCGGCTATTGGGGCGAACGGCACATCAGCCAGGAGAGAAAGGTCAACCTGGAGAACCTGGCAAAGGGCACGGATAAACGGGATCCGCGCGGCGTGCTGGCTCCCTTTCTGCGGGATTCGCTGGTAGGGATTCTGTACGCCTACTATGCTCCCGATGGCGCGGAACTTCTGATCACGAATCCGTTATTCGTACGGAGCCACGATTTTATTGGGCCCGAGAACATCCAGGCCGAATGGCGTCAGACACAGGTGGCGGGCAGCGGCTGGCCCGAAAGCGGCGGGGGCCGGTTGGTGGGCTCCCTGGTGTCGCTGCCATATGCTTTGGCCGAAGCGGAACAGAATTTTCTCACGCCGAAACGCGAACAGGCGCTGATTTGGGGCGACCTGGTGCCCCAGATGATCGTAGACGTGACAGTCAACCGCTGGCGCAATGTTTCACCTGAACAGCTTCGCTGGGTTGCGGTGCACATCCAGCGCGGCCGGACGCTGCTTGCAGCGGCGGCCCTGAACGGAACGGTTGAATCCAAGGTAATGGATTCTCTGCGGCGGTATGAAACGCCCGGTTACACCGAGAGAGTAGACGATCACCTGCGGGCAGGGGACTTCGCCGATGCCATTTCTGAAGTGCCCCCTTCCGTGCTCTATGCGCTGGCGCAAGACCCGGCATTGAGGGACCTTTCTCCCGATGTCCCCTCAGCCGAGATTGCCACGCTCGAAGCACGCAAAGATCCGGGACTCTCGCGGGATGAAATCGCGCGAACTTTTGGCACGCCAAAACCCACCCTGACGCATTCCTATCAGCCTGGGCTGCTGTACTTGCGCACCTTTCCGGCGCTGATGGGCTATTCAAGCCGCATTTTGGCCGAGACCTGGGAATCGAACAATCTCTACTATGCGGCGCTTGCGGAGGAGGCGGGTATTCCGGTTTCGCAGTTAGACGCTTATGTGCCGGAGTGGAACAAGTTAGTGGTCGAAAACATCTTTGCCACCCACCTGGAAGACTGGCCGGCCTTGCTGCGTTCTCTTCACGTTGTCGCCGGTAACGTGATGGAGCATCGAACTCAACCTTTGACGGCGAGCAACTCATTGAACTAGGAAGAACCTCGTGCGTAACTCTTTCAAAATTGCGGCTGCGATAACGACCACGGCTTTGGCGGGATGCTTTTGGCTGCGCGCTGAAAATCAGGATCAGACCACCTTCCACGTGAAAGTGGACATGGTGGTCCTCAGTTTCACAGTGACCGATGGCAAGGGCAAATATGTGAATGGCCTCAGGCCGAAGGACTTCAAAGTCTATGAAGACGATATCCTGCAGAAGCCGGCCACCTTCGCGGAAGGTAATCATGCGCCTTTGCAGGTGCTCGACGGAGGAGAAACTAAGCCGCTGCACACCGTCAGTGCGGCAGATACAGCCCACACCAATGCGCCGCCGAACCCGAACCTGGTGGATCTGCGGCAGGACGCCACGGGCACAAACGTATTTGTGCTATTCGATACCAGCAACTACATGTACCGGGGATTCGTATACGCTTCCGATGCGATAGCCGACTTCATTCGCGGCCTGGACCGTGCGGATTCCGTCGCGGTTTATACCTACAGCCGCAATCTGAATCGCGAGGTGCCGCTGAACCGGGACCGGACAACCGCAATCGCGGGCCTGCGCAAGGCTGTGGCGGGAGATGATTCCGCCCTGTACAACTGCCTTCTGCTCACGCTTCGGGATGCAGCCAGGGTGCCGGGGCGGAAGGTTGTTATTGTCTTCTCCAATGGACCCGATAATGCCAGCATGGTCGCTCCCGACGATGTCCGGGCGGTTGCTGAAGATGAAGGCATACCGATTTATGTGATCTCCACTAGCGAAGTCAATAACGATCCGATCTCCAGCTCCATCTTCCGGCGGATCTCAACCAATACGGGCGGCAAGAGCTACTTCGCCAAGACATGGCAGAAGCAAGTAGAGGCGTTTGAATCCATTCGCGAAGACCTGGGGAATAGTTACACGGTTACTTACTATCCGCAGCCCAATCCGAATGAGGGATTCCGGAGAATCAAGATTATGTTGACCTCCGATGCAATGAGGAAATACAAAATCCGGGCGCGTCCCGGCTATCGCCCGCAGCGTGGCTTCTGAGCACGATCGCTTACCGCGTGCGCGCCTCTGCTAACGCGCGGCTATAGCAGCAACCGGAACAGGTGGCGTGGCTTTCGATCTGCGCCAGATGTCGATCGCGAGGGCAATGGGACCCACGATGGTAAGCGCGTAGAACGGGGCATTAATGCTTCCGCCCAATCGTAGGACCATTTCCATTGCCGCCACCAGAAAGGCGACCAGGCATTGTCCCCGGAACGATTTCACCGTGGTCCTGGGGTCCGTAATCATGAAGAAGATGAACAGCTGATACATGGGCCCGGTAATGGGCGCAACTTCGGCGAGAAAGGAATCGCCCACGACTAGGCTGCGCAGCGCGGAAAACGCAATAAACGACAGAACGTAGGTCAAGGTAATGTGGAACCTGCGAACGCGCCATACGATCAACGCGCCCAATATCCACACGATGATCAAAGGCCAAACGTCGTTTCCCCACTGGATACTGAGCGCGGCAATGTACTCGGGCACCAATAGCAGCATCGCCGAAATGGCTAAATTGGAGGGGTTGAAGAGGTGCCTGCCGCGCCAGCGTATCGCGTACTTGGACGTAATGCCATACGCGCTGCACAGCGCGTATGGCCAGAAGGCGGGCGAGCGAATAAGAATACCCACACTGATGCCCGTGATGTACGCGCTGGCAAGATTCGGCCACTTCCCGAGCACCAGGCGGGCGAGCAGCATGTCGAGAATCATGCTCGTGGCGATGGCAAGGGCAGTGCGCGAAAAGCTCTCAAGGAGTCCAAACTTCGCCTGTCCCACCACCAGAATCAGCGTGATGAAAAGCGGTGGAAGATAGCGGTTCTCCCTGCTAAAGAAGCGGGTTATTACGGATGCGCGGTGCTCCGGGGCGCCCGCGGAGGCCGGGAGAGTTGTGCCCGTCGCGCCCATCACAGCGGCTCCTCTACGTTGTGGATCTCATCGATCGCTGGATGTGCCAGCGTCTGTTTTGTGCCCGATGGCCAGCGAATTTCCACCCGATCCACAGCCGTACCGCTTCCGAGCCCGAAATGCAGCCGCCGCTCATTTTGCGAACAGAAGCCGCTGCCGCCCGAGACTTGCTGCAACTGTTCTTGTCCGGCCCAGAAGACACGCACTTCAGCGCCGATTGCACTGCGGTTGCTTCGCTGGCCTTCTAGCTGGAATTCGATCCAATGCCTTCCCGGCGCAACCGTATTCTTGTACAGCAGCAGTGGTCCGCGCTGATTCGCAACCACCACGTCCAATGCGCCTCGATTCTCAAAATCCGCCATCGCGACTGAACGGCCATCGTAGACATCTTTGACGCCGACCATCTGCGCCACTTCCTTAAAGCGGCCTTCGCCATCGTTAATCCAGACTCGCTTGTGCTGGTATCCGGATAAGGAACGGCCTTCGAGCGGCGGCCAATTTGCGGCATCGGAGATGATGGCCTGATTGCCTCCTGCAATTTTCGAGTAATCGTACCAATAACTGCGGCCGTGGTCGAGCGAAACATTCCCGGTTGCGACGTAGAGATCCAGGAATCCGTCGTTATTTAAATCAGCAAATTGCGCGCCGAAGCTCCAGCCGCCTAGTTCCACGCCGAATGTGTTCGCCATGTTGTCGTAGCGAATCGCCTTCGTAGATGCCCCCGGTTTTGGCATCCATAGGTTATTGCCCTGTACGAGAACGCCTTCCTCGGAAATATTGGAAACGTACACGTCAAATTGGCCCCGGTTCAGGATGTCGCCGACGGAAGCTGTCATGCCGCTCTTGGGTGAAAAACCAACGCCAGCCTCCTTGCCCGCCTCGCGAAAACCTTTGCCGCCCTCATTCAGGTACAACTCCGAAACACCATAGTCGTTTGCAATGAAGAGATCCGGGTAGCCTGTCCCGCGTAGGTCGGCCGCTACCGCAGCCAGCGACCAACGCCTGGAATTGATGCCGAGCTTCGCTGAAACCTCCTCGAACCGTCCATTGCCGAGATTGTGAAAGAGATATTTCCGCCCGCCATTATCGGCATATTCGAAGCTATTGGGCATCATTTTCGTGGTTTTCAGATGCCATAGATCGAGGTATTCCGGATAATACCCGCCGATAAACAGATCAAGCTTTCCGTCATTGTCGTAATCGAACCAGAGCGCCGTGTTTGCGTTGAGCCAGGATGGAAGTCCGGCTTGCTCTGTAACGCGCGTAAAGTGCTTACCGCGGTCGTTGTGAAAGAGTTCCGGCTTACCCCACTTATAGATCAGGACGTCTTCGTAGCCATCGTTGTCGTAGTCTCCCCAAACAGCGCCAGTGGACACGCCGGTTCCGGGCAGATTTACATCAGCGAGTCCGACTTCGGCCGCTACGTCGCGGAACTTGCCGTTGCCGAGATTTCGATAGAGCGCGTTGCGGCTCCCTGGCTTGCTGTTTACGACGTAGATGTCCTCCCAGCCGTCCCGATCGAAATCCACGATAGAAACGGCTGCTCCCATGGAGGCGACCAGGTTCATAATGTGGCTGAGTTTTACGTCCAGCGTGGGGGCTTGATGTACGAAATCGATGCCCGAAGCCTTAGAGGATTCCTGCAAATAAAAGCCGTAGCGCGACAGCGCTTGAGCCTTACTCATCTTCGCGGCGGAGGACGCTTCAGAGCGCTGATACCGTTTGTAAACAACGGGTGCCGCCAACAGTCCGACGAAAAAGATTGCTAAGCCAATCTGAACCGTCCGGCTCGGCTTTACTGCTTGTTCCATAGTGCTGTCCGAAAAACCTCGGGCGCGACGTACCGCGTGTGATAGACCTGCCAATCTCGCGGATGCATCCGGTAAGCGGGGTCGTCCTCTAACCTTCCCGGCGGTGCGGTGTAACTCTTCATTTCATGATAGGGAAGAGGCAGTACCGTTCGAGAGAACACCGTATTGTAATCGCCGTCCTTGATCCAGCCATTCCCGATCATGATAAAGTCGCGCACCCAACCGGCAGCGGGCGGGGCTGGCGTCGCAAATTGCAGCCGGAGCTCATCGCCGGCACACATGATGACATAACGATCGTCCACCTTCGCGAGCAGTTCGCGCACATCGCCGAAGCGGGTGTAGTAACCTTCCAGATCGCGCCATTTCTGGGACGTGTCTTCCAATTGATCGTAGTGTGGAATTTCGGGCGAGGAAGCGTTCGCGGTTGTGATGGCAGAGAACCCGCGATGGCGCAGCGCGGCAGTGGCCAGTTCCTCTTTCTGAATATGGATCGAGTCGCTCGAAACACCCTGTGCCCAGGCGAGCCGGTCCCAATAGATCTCCATATTCGTTTTCAGGCGGAGCTTGCGGGGAGCTCCTGGTTTAAAGACGTTCGAAATGTCGAATACCGCAGTTTTCAGCTTGCCTGCCAAGAACCCGAGATCGGGCCTTGCCACTGCCCAGTGCCCGTTCGCGTCTGGAACTTCAATCGACAGGCCGCGCGGAGCCGGATTGTGGTTTTGTCCCATTGCGATGTTAACGGTTGCGTCAGTCGGATGCGTCCAGCCTTCGGCGATTACGTAAAGAGGACCGGTGCGCGGGGCATCATCCGGAAGTTCAAGTTCAACCCAGTGGCTGCGCGTGACACCCTGATATTGCCCGCGCCCGAAATTGTCGAGATATTTCCCGTCCTTTGCACGCACAATGGCGCTGACATCCTGGCCGTTATCGTCCACCGCACGGATAAAGGGGTGCGATGTTGCGGTCGTGTAGATCTGTAGTTTCGGAGGCGGGACGGCAAATCGCTCATCGCTGTAAATTTCGGTACCCTTCGGATGATCCACCACCAGCAGCGAGTAATGGTCGATATAGAACGTCTCCCACAGTTCCGCCGTAACCCGCAGATCGTAATGCCCGTTGCGTGGGGCGACTGCATGGCCTGAAATCGGGAACCATTTCTGAGTCGGTTGAGTGTAGGCAGGGCGGTGAGCGCTGATGTGCAAGGCGGGAGAAGGCGACCAGGGCCAGCCATCTTTCGCGGGCAGCATTTGGTTCCCGGCG
>Ga0134125_10006613_pt1 | contig 13107 bp, 6 predicted proteins | sample KB31751_FD_96464 | JGI IMG/M metagenome (GOLD analysis project Ga0134125, IMG submission 96464) | Terrestrial soil microbial communities with excess Nitrogen fertilizer from Kellogg Biological Station, Michigan, USA - KB3-175-1 | ecosystem: Environmental > Terrestrial > Soil > Unclassified ... | reverse complement strand
GGGGTCGTGCGGTTGCTCGGAGTAGTCGAACACCAGGCTCGGCGTGGTGGGGACTCCGTTGGCGTCGAAGTCCAGGGCCCCGAACACCTGGGTGGGGCGACCGAAGTCGTCGTAGCTCGTCCGCTCTTGCGACCCGTCGATGTCCGTCACCGCCGTCGGCAGGCCGAAGCGAAGGTCGTAGCTGGCCGTGGAGAAGTAGCCGAGCGAGACGTCGCTGTTGGTGATCCGGTAGGTCTCGGCCACCGGGTCGTACTGGTACGAGAAGGCGTGCCCCTCGGGACCGACGGCGCTGGTGACGTTGCCGAAGCCATCGTAGCCGAGCGTCCAGGTGGCCAGCGCCGGCGCCTGCTCCGTACGCGGCGTCCCGGTCGCCGGATCCTTGCCGCCGGCGATCGTGTCGGTCACGGTCTGGGGCTTCCCGGTCGGGAAGTAGGTGGCTGTTCGCTGGCGAAGCAGCGCGCCCCCCGTCTGCGTCTGCCCGGTGCGGGCGGTGATCGCGCTCGGCTTGGTGACGAGGTGGGCGGCGTCCGGCTGGACGTAGTCGATGTGATAGTTGAAGTCGTCGGTCGGGTCGGCGAAGTCGACGTCCCCCACGTCGACCAGGTCGGTCAGGTTGCCGCTGGTGTCGAAGGTCCGGGTCTCCTGGTGGTGCTTGGAACGGTTGCCGGGATCGGCCTCCAGCCAGAAGGTGTCCTTATCGCGCGGCGCCGGGAACAGGGTGCCGGTCCGCACCGGCTGCGTGGCGGGCGTGTCCCCCGATGGATCGGCGTAGCTGTAGGTCTCCTGCTTGAGGGTCTGCACCGTCGTGCCCGTGTCGACCTGGTTCCAGGCCGCGGCGACGACCAGCCCCTTCTGGTAGTAGTCGTGATTCAGGAACTGACGGGTGATCGAAGTTCCTTCGTTCGGGAAGCTGCTCTTCACGTCGCCGTAGCCGTAGTGCTCGCGCTCGGCGCGATCGTAGAAGCCGACCGCCAGGCCCGGCGTGCCCGGGGCCGAGTAGTCGATGGCCTGCAGCAGCGGCTGCGGCTGCGTGGCCGGCTGGCCGCTCTCCAGCTGCACGTTGGCCAGCGCCCACTGGTTCGTCGGCATGTCCACGACGGGCGACGCCTCATGGTCGACCCGGTTGCCCACGCGCTGGTAGTCCAGCGAGATGAGGCCCCCCAGCGGTCGGTGGACGGCGCGCAGCAGGTTGGTCTTCCCGGTCTGGTTCAACTTCACGTACACGTTCGGGTCGTGATCGATCTTCAGGACCTGATCGGGCTTACCGTCCCCGTCGACGTCCTCGAAGTTCATGTTCGAGCCGCCGTTGTCGCGCTGGTAGAAGGCCGACCCGCCCACGCAGACGATGAAGCAGACCTGGAAATGGACGCTCGCGCCCCAGCCCGTCATGCTCGAATAGCTGACGCCGTCCGGCGACGCCAGCAACTGCTCGACTGGCAAGCTGTCGTCCACCGTCCAGTTCGGGATCGACCACTGGGTCTCGGGTCCAAAGTGGTCACCGAGGTTCAGCTTGACCCGGAAGACGTCCTTCGCCTCGTCGGGCGAGCGCATCACCTGGTCGGGGAGCCCGTCCCCGTTCAGATCGACGAAGTCCACGATCCTGCGGGTGAGCGTGGCGTTCGCCCCGCCGCCGGCGCCGAACACGTCGCCCGCGCTGACGCCCAGGCTGAGATCGTTGGTCTGCGTGTCAGCCCAGCGCACGGCGTTGGTGTTCGTGACGTCGCCGGGCACCAGGCCGAGCGCCCCCTGGATGACGTCGGAGGCGACGTTGCCGGAGCTGCTGAGAAAGCTGGCCGGCACCTCGGGGAGCTGCCAGCCGTCGGCCGACCAGAGCAGCTCCTTGCTGAAGCCGTAGCCGAGGTTGAGTCGGACGCGCAGCCCGGCGTCGCCCGGCTGCTGGGAGACGTGATCGACCAGGCCGTCGCCGTTGACGTCGAGAAAGTCGACGCGGGTCGAGCTCACGCCGTAATCCGTGGCCCCGCTCACCGCCGCGGTGGCGACGGTCCGCGAGATCTTCGAGCGGCTGCTCGCCATGTTGATCAGCTGCCCGATGCTCCCGAGATCGACGGCCAGACGCATCGACGCGTTGCTGGTCGAGCGGACATCATCGAAGCCCAGGTCGAGGTTCTGCCGGGGCGTGAAGGCGCCGACCCCGTCGTTGTACTGGACCGTCCCGGCCGAGACCGAGTCGGGGTACCGATCGCCGTTGAGATCGAGCAGGTCGATGTCGGTCGTCGAATCGCCGTCGTTGATGGCGGCGCTGATGATGGTGGCGTTCGCCTGCAGGTCGACGTTCCAGGTGTCGGACACGCGCAGCGCGCTGACCCCGGCGCCGGTTCCCGCCGCCGCGCCGGAGGTCGTCAGGCCGGGGTTGATCCGTCCCGCGGCCATGTATTCGCCGGAGCCGCGTCCGAGCCACATCGGAATCGCTCCCAGGTCGGGCCGCGCGGGAAGACCGAACGGCGCCAGCGTCGCGTAGAGGAACGAATTCGTGACCTTCGGCGTGGCGGTCACCTTGATCTGCGTCTCGTCGAAGGGCCGCGACCCGTTCCAGTCTCCGTAGAACCAGCGGTGATAGCCGCCCGACATCGGATCGCGCGCGTCCGTGATGGCGCCGTTGTTGTCGAGGTTCGGGTCGGGGAAGAGGATGTTGACGGGGGCCGGGTTGCCGCCGACGGTCGGCGTTCCGATCGAGAAGCCGCTCGACGCCTCGCCGTTGGGGAAGAAGGCCGTGAAGAAGATCTGGTCTCCCGCCTGGGCGCTCGGGGAGACGCTGATCGTCGCCGTGGGATTGAAAGCGTCCAGCTTCTGTTTGGCGAACAGTTGATTGACGCCCTGGACGAGCACCGTGATGGGGACGCCGCTCGTCGAGACGTTCCAGGACACGCTCTGCGTGCCGCTGGTCGACACCACGAAGCTGCTGGTGGGCGCTGGCGGGTCCGAGGTCCACTCGAACGCCGGGTAGAACACGCTGCTCGGCGACTGGATGAACCCGACCGGCAGCGGAAACTCGGGGAGCGGATCGGTCGGACCGATCGTGCAGAGCCCGGCCAGACAGACCGGGGGGGCGCAAACCGAGGCGCGGGTCGTGGGATCGATCCGGCAGTAGTTCTGATACGCCACCTCGACCGGCCAGCTGACGCTGGTGGGGTCGATCTGCGCGTCGGACGTCACCTGGAACGACAGCGTGTCCTCCGCCTGAACGTGCACGGTCTGCTGGAGCTGGTTGAGACAGAACGTACCGCTGTTGCCGGCCGGCTCGAACTGATCGAACTCCTCCACGACCGTGGTTCCACGCTTGTGGATGACCGAAGCGGTGATGTCGTCCGCGGTGGCCGTCTTGGTGAAACAGGGCGTCGCCGAGACGTCGCCCTCGGCGGTCGCCGTCCAGGGAACCTGGGGCATGCCCGCCAGCCGGAAGTCGTCGGCCTGGCTGAACTGGTAGATGGGCGCGCCGTACGGTTCGCGCAGCGACGCCAGATTGGGGACGACCCCGTAGGCGATGGTGAACGACGAGACCAGATCGTCGAAGGACGGATCGGTGAGGCCGTCCACCTTGGTGTAGACACGATCGCCGGCGTTGACGGTCAGGGAGAGGCTCTGCGGGCAAGGGGAGAGATCGTCGCCTGCGAACGCGCAGGTCCAGCGCGGCGTGCTCTCGCCGTTGACGAACAGATCGGCGCGCACCCCGTCTCCGCCCGTCCTGGCCTTCGTGAGCGTGCTGTTGATGGTGACGGTTCCCGAGAAGGGGGCCGTCCAGCGGATCAGCGGATCAGCAGAGAAGAACGCCCCCGCCTGACCCGCCGCAGAGAAGCGATCCTGCCGGGTGAACGACACGCCGGAGAGCGAGAACGCGTCCCAGGACTGAGGCGCAGAGAGCTGCCGGTCCCCGTTGTTCAGCCTCACGTTGACGGTGCCGCTGTCCATCGTCACCACGTCCGGAAACCCGTCGCCGTTCATGTCCGCGACCACGGCGTCGTCCTCGGCGGTGTGCTGCGAGTAGCTGGCGCCGGCGCCGAACAGCCCGTCGAGCACTCCGATACTGCCGCCCACCGTCCAGCCCGAGCGGTTGGTGTGCCCGATCGAGCCGAGCCCCGGGAACGGCCCGCCCGTGAAGTGCGCGCTGGGGCCGACGCCGAGCAGACCGTTGAAGCTGGCGAAGCCGCCCTGCTGCACCTGATCGGGTAGACCGTCGCCGGTGGCGTCGATGAACATCAGATCGGGCGTCGTGTTTCCAGTGTCACCGCCCGCGCTGACGCTCGCCGAGAAGATGCCCGAGAAGCCGACGCCCACCGAACCGCTGCCGCCGATGAGCTCGTCGGTCGCGTGGTCGAGCCCGTTGTCGGCGCGCGGTGATGCGTCGGCGTTCTGCACCGGTCCCCAGGTGCTCTGGGGAGCGAACATCGCGTTGGTGGACGGCGCCGTGAAATAGTCGAACGTGTGCCGGTAGAGCTCGCTGGCGGGATCGGCAGGGTCCGATCGCAGCGCCACCGCGGAGAGAACGCTCTTGTTGAACGAGTCGCCGAGGTTCGGGTTGTACTCGAACTCGTACGCGCGCACCGGCGTCGTCCCGGACAGCACGCGGATCTCCACCAGTCGCCGCCGCGTGGCGACCGGGAAACCGGAGCGACCGCTCACCACCACGTCGGGACGCGTGCCACCGTCGTCGAGCGCGAACACGACGTGGTAGGCGGCCGACAGGCCTCCGTTCGACGTGTAGTCGATCTGCTGCGGATAGACCTGGTCGAACTGGTCCCCGTTGGTGAACGGATCGTGCACGTAGCTCACGGTCATGGTGTTGCCGAACGTGTCCTGCATGCTCTCGAGGTACCAGCGGAAGATGTTTCCCTGCGACGAACGCGGATCAGAGAGCCGCCCCGACTGCGCGCCGTACGTGAGCTTCGTGCCGTTCTTGTCGGTGACCTCCCAGTGGAAGCTGGTGGGATCGCCGCCGACACGAACGATGTGGTCGAAGTGGCCCTCCACCCGCCGGCGGAAAGAACCGTCCGGATTCTGCACCAGCATCGCGCCGTCGAGCAGGTAGGTCTCGCTGCCGTCGTAGCGGGGAACGCCGAAGCGGGTGTCGATCTCGATCGACGACAGCGCCACGTTCCAGCCCTCGCCGAGCCAGCCGTCCATGTTCACGCGATCGCTGTCGTACGTCAGCGCCAGATCGGGCTGGACGCCGTTGCGCCCCGCCGGCATCTTGAGGGGATAGCTCAGGTGCGCCGCGCCCGAAGCGTCCGGCTCCGGCGGTTCCATGAGCGCGATGTCGGCGCCCGCGTCGCCGAGCTTGATGTTCTTCATTCGGTTCGGGTCGAAGAGCTGGGCCGTCGGGTGGTCGGGCGTCGCCAGCGTCGCGCTGATGAAGTCGGTGAAGTGGCCGGTCATCGCCAGCACCTGCTCGCGCCCACCGGCGGACCGCCCCAGGCTCACCCATCGGCCGTGCGCTTCGTCGTAATAGAACGTGTGCACGTCGGAGGCCGACATTCCCTCGGGGACGCGCCCCGGGTCCACCGGGAGCGTCATCCTCACCGGCCGCTTGAATACGAGGCCGTGCGGCCCGAACCGGTAGAGGCCTCCGCCCGGCGTCACGTTGGTCATGAGCCGCCCGAGCGGCGGTAGCGTCTCGGCGCCGAGCGGCCGCACGGTCACGCGCACGTCGCGATCCACCGCCCCCGCGGGCACCTCGAGGGTCGCGTCCCCGAACGACAGCGTGCGCGCCCGGCCCGGCGACACCACCGCGCCGTAGGGCGCCCCGACGTCCTCGACCGGCGGCGACGCCCCGGGCGCACGCGGGCGCGGCGGCTCGACGCAGGTATCCATCGGGACCGCCCGCGTCCGGCGCGTCCCGTCAGGGGCGGCCACCTCGAGGGCGAGCGTCCAGGGCTTGCCGCGCGCAACGGCGGGCTCGGCGACGGTGGCCGCGAAGCTGCCGTCGGCGTCGAGGGCGCCCGCGCGACGCTGGCCGTTGGCGGCCAGCCAGGCTCCGCCGAGATCGCCGGCGCCGCGCACAAAGCCACGCACGTAGGCCTGATGATCGATGCACTCGCCGTGCAGCGGGTACGCGATCGCCAGGTCGGAGGCGGCGTCGAGCGCGGGGAGCGACAGGACGCGCGCCTCCCCAATCCGCGCCGTCCCCTCCCGGTCCCCTTGCAGGGTCACCGTCACCTCGCGGGCGGGCGGGAGCGCGCCCCCGAGCGGCACGCTCTGCCAGCCGGCGGGCAGTCCGGCGAGGTTGATGTGCACCTCGCCGCGGCTGTGCGTGCTCCCGTCGTGAGACGAGACCCGGAGCGCGCCCTCGGCGGGCTGCTGGAGGTAAAAGGTGAAGTAGGCGGGTTGCGCCCCCGGTGCGGACGGCAGTCGCGCCGTGTGCAGCCCGCGCCCACCCAGCGCCGTGTCGCGGTCACCGTCGTCGAGCGGCCCGCGGTCTCCGGCGCCGGCCTCGCCGGCCGCCGGCGCACCCACGATGCGGACGCGTCGGACCCGGTACCCAAGACCGTCCTCCGCATTCGACGGCTGAAACGTGACCGTGTTTTCGCCGCGGCGAAGCCACCCGGGCGCGATCTCCTCGACCTCCGTCCCTCCGAGCCCGCGCACGCCGGCGCGATAACCGCCCCGCAGCACGTGGCCGTTGATCGACCGAGAGGCCCCGGTCCAGTGCGCGAGGCTCTCGAGCTCGTAGACCAGGAATGTGCGGCCGAGCAGGGCCGGATCGCGATCCAGTCGGACGGTGAACGTTCCCACGCTGGGCCCACCCGTGGCGACGCGCGCCACCTCCGCCTCGGCCGGAGCGCCGTCGGCACGCACGGCATTCGCGGGCGTCGCCGTGACCAGCAAGTCGGCCAGCGGCGCCTCGCCGATCGCCTCGCGGGCGGGACCGAGCACCCACAGCCGCAGCTCTCGGAGCTCGGCACCGCCATCGCCGGCCGTGAGCGCCACGACCAGCGATGTCCCCGGCGTCGCCGCGGCTGGCGTCACCTGTTCCCACCTGCCGGGCGACAGCGCCAACGCGCGCGGCTCGAGACCTGGCACGACGCGGGGTTCGGCTCCGTCCCCGACGTAGGCGCCCACCGTGGCCGGACCGGTCCCCGCCAGAGAGACCCCCACCAGAGTCCGCGTAGCGCCGAGATCGATGCGCACGCGCTGCTGCTGGCCTGGCGCCAACCGGAGCGCGGTGCGCGCGTCACCGTCGAACAGAACGCGCGCGGCTCCCGGGTCGGCCGCGCCGTCGAGGCCCGCGCGACGCGGCAGCCAGAGTGTCGGCAGCATCGCGGGCGCCTCCGCGGCGCCCGCCGGTGGCGAACCAGCCGCGGCCGGTTCGGGCGGCGGTGCGACCGGCATCCGCAGCGCGTCCGGAACCGCGCCCCCTGGCGCCGTCGGCCCCGGATTTCCTCGCGCCGCCGCCATCGCCGCCGGCGCGATCGCGCTCGAAAGCATCAGCCCGACCCCAACAGACGCCGTCAACCGAAGGCCAAAGGACTTCGAAGAACCCCACCCTTTCATCTCCTACCTCCGCGCAGGTTTTGACTGCGAAGAGCTGGCTTCCCCCCGGACCAGCTTGACGCCGAGCTTTCTTCGCACCCGCAATGAAAAAGATCAAGCGCAAAGCCCTTTGCAGCCGAACTGTCACCACGATTTGGGTGCCCACTTGCTCGGTCTCGGAACCCAGCATTGCGCGCAAGAGCAATCAATCCACAACCTTCGACGATCTTCCCCAGCCGGACGTTGAACGGCGGCGCGGGTCAGCCGCGCGCGCAAAATCGTGGACGAGAGTTGCCGGCGCCGAACGCCTCGAGCCCGGGCAACGTTTTCGCATCGGCGTCCTTAATGCTTTTGCGTGTGCGACTTTGCGCTCGTGTCCTCGCGCGGTCCGCGTGGGAGTTGACCCCGTCGAACCGGAGCACGTACCCAGATTCCGAGCGACGCAATTCATGAACCCGCGGGTTCACGCGATCTGGGCGAATGTCGCCCTCGGTTGAGAGACGCCGATTGCGCTCGGACGCTCGGGTCGAGCTCAAGGTCGTCGCGGCCTGACCCTCAAGTCAGGCCGCCTGAGACCGGCTTCCTAGTAGAAGTAGAGCTCGGCGGTGTCCCAGCCCATGCTCGAGCCGTCGGTCCCGCCCGCCATCAAGACCGAGCGGTTGGTGAGAGCCGTGGCGCTTTGAATTCCGCGCGCGTCGACCATCGACCCTGTCGCCTTGAAGGTGTTGGTGGTGGGGTTGTAGATCTCGGCGTTCGAAAAATAGGTCTCGTCGAAATTGAAGCCACCCGCGATGAGCACCGTCCCGTCCGCCAGCAGCGTCGACGTGTGCGCCTCGGTGGCGACGAGAAGCGAGCCCGCGGAGGAGAAGGTCCCGGCGGTGGGGTCGTAGATCTCGGCGCTGCCGGAGGCCGGCGAGCTGCCCCACGGGCCGCCACCAGCGATCAGCACCTTTCCGTTCGCGAGCAGCGTCGCCGAATGATCCTCGCGCGCGGTCTCCATCGGGCCGGTGGGTGAGAAGGTCCCGCTCGCGGGATCGTAGAGCTCGGCGCTGGCGAAGGCGTTCGGGGGGGTGGCCATCCCGCCCGCGACCAGCACCTTGCCGCTCGCGAGCGCGGTGACCGTGTGGTAGTAGCGGGCGGCGCCGAGGGACCCCGTGGCGGTGAACATCCCGGTGGCCGGGTCGTAGATCTCCGCGGTCGCCGTCGTCTGGTCGGTCGCGTTCTGGCCACCCACGATGAGGACCTTCCCGCCCGGCAGTACGGCCGCCTCGGCGCCGTTGCGGGGGATGACCATGGAGCCCGCCGACATGAACGTGCCGGTGCTCGGATCGTAGATCTCGGCGGACGCCAGAAAAGTGGTGCCCACGCCGCCGGCGATGAGAACCGTCCCGTTCGAGAGCAACGTCGCCGTGTGCGCCTCCCGATCGGTGATCAGCGGTCCGGTCGGGGAAAAGGTGCCGCTCGTGGGATCGTAGATCTCCGCGGTCGGGTGGACGCCGTTTTCGTCCTGGCCGCCGCCCGCGATCAGGACCGTCCCGTTCGGCAGCAACGTCGCCGTGTGGTAGCGACGATACTGGCCCATCATCCCGGTCGCCACGAACGTGTTGGGCGTCGGCGAGGTCCCCGCGCCGCCACCGACGCCAGAACCGCCAACGCCCGCGCCTCCGACGCCCGCGCCTCCGACGCCCGCGCCTCCAGCGCCCGCGCCTCCGACACCCGCGCCGGCAGCGCCACCCTTCCCGCCTGCGCCGCCCGAGCCGCCCGCGTTTTCACCGGCGCGGCCACCTTGGCCACCTGCTCCCGCATGCGAGCCGGCCGCGCCGCCGGTCGAGCCACCGCCGCCGCCCTTGCCGGTCGAGCCGCCGCCGCCGCCCAAGTCGCTGCCACCGTTACCTCCGGCCGCGTGCCCCGCATTGCCGCCGCCTCCCGGGCGACCGCTACCTCCGCCGCTGCCGCCGCTCCCGTTCCCGCCCCCACACGACAGAAGGACCACGCAAACCAAGGACAGACCGACACTCCGACCAACGCGCTCTTCAGTAATCGTCCGTGAATCCTATCAAACAGGCAGCCGGCGGAGGCGCCGTTCCAGCGCGAAAATGGCGAGCGCCTCCGCCTTCTTCTCGCTCAATGAGGCCCCGCTCGTTCGGTTCTCTTCGGGTTTCCCCAGGCAGCGCGTCGGTGCGTCTCGGGACGTACCATTCGCGTACTAGAAGGGTTCCAGTCGAGTCGCTCGGATGCGCCCGGTGCCGGTCTCTGCGACGACCCTTCGGGCGGGTTCACGTCGGTTCCTGCGCCCGCAGTGAACTCAAAATCCGCCGCCCCGCTCTGGTTCCCTTCCCCGCCTCGTCGACCTCCGCGAAGAACATTCCAAGCCGATAGTCGGTGTCCTCGACCGAGCCCGGCTTGTTCTGCTTCTCGCTCCACAGATACATCAGATACTCCTTCTTCGCGTCGGCCAGGGTTCGCTCCTCGGCGATCTGTGAGCATTCGCCAAGCGCGGGGGCGGCGGTGCTAACCTTCGCCCGTGCCCGCGGCGCGGATCGGTTCGTTCCGGGAGTTCTGGCCCTATTACCTCAGCCAACACCGCAAACGGCTGACCCGCAGCCTGCATTTCTTCGGCACCGACGCGGCCGCGATCGCCATTGTGGTCGCGGCATGGCAGCGCAGCCCGCGGCTGCTGCTGACCGGCCTCGGGCTCGCGTACGGGCTGGCCTGGGTGGGGCATTTCCTCATCGAGCACAACCGCCCAGCGACGTTCCAGTACCCGCTCTGGTCGCTGGCGGCAGACTGGAAGATGTGGGCGCTCCGGCGGACGGGGCGGCTGGACGCTGAGCTCCGGCGCCACGACATCGAGCCCTGAAGCTGGCGATGACCGACCAAGGCGAGATCGGAATTTTGGTACGCGGGCTCAGCATCGTGGTCGTGGCGGGCGAGCCTCCCGCGCTGCCGTGGCGAAGCGCGGTCTCCGGGTATGCCACCGGGGACTGGATCCCGGTCGGCTCGGTGGAGGGTCACCCCTGCTGCGCGGCGCCGCTCGCCGACGGCGACGGGCTGGGGGCGGGGCTGGCGCTCACGCCCGTCCGGGGGCTCTTCGATCGCCTGTCCCTCCCCGTGCTCCACACGGTCGGGCGTGCGCTCGCGCTGGTGGAATTCGAGCTCATGCACCGGCACTGCGGCCGTTGTGGCCTGCTGACTGAGCCCGTGCCAGGCGAGCGCGCGAAGCGCTGCCCAGCCGGACATGGGATTTTCCATCCTCGCATCGCCCCCGCCGTCATCATCCTCGTCACACGCGGCGATGAGATGCTGCTTGCGCGCAACGGCGAGTGGCCGGCTGGGCGATTCAGCGCCGTGGCCGGGTTTGTCGAGCCGGGAGAGTCACTGGAGGAGGCCGCACGCCGTGAGGTGCACGAGGAGGTGGGGGTGAACATGGACGCCCTCACCTATTTCGGAAGTCAGCCCTGGCCGTTCGGCCGCTCGCTCATGGTCGGCTTCTTCGGCGCCTACGCCGGAGGCAACATCCGCGTCGACGGCACGGAGATCGCCGAGGCCGATTGGTTCAGCGCCTCCCGGCTTCCGCCGAAGCTCCCGCCGCCCATCAGCATCGCCCGCCGCCTGATCGACGCATTTCTAGCTTCTCGCTGACCGCCTCCTACCCTATGTTTTCGCGCGGGAGGGACGAAGCTCGCAGTTATCGCGCTCCACCGAGACGGCGCAGGACATCAGCGAGCGCGCGCCGCGGCTCAGGCCACCGCCTTTCCGCCATGTCGATCATCGTCTTCGCGAGCAAGCTTTCGCCGTCCTCGTCCCGATCCACGAGATCGATGCCGTTCACGAACAGAAACGCGGCCGCGGCCGCGAGGCCCGCGCGCTTGTTGCCATCGAGAAGGGCTGGTTCTGCGCAACATGGTACGCGTACGCAGCCGCGACGTCGTAGAGGTCTGCGGCCGGGTCGTAGAGAGCCAGGTTCATCGCCGCGCCGACCGCCGACTCGAGAAGCCCGCGATCGCGGATTCCGTGCGTTCCGCCCCAGGCGTCGATGGCATCCTCATGTAGCGACAGCACGTCCTCGACGGAGAGAAACGTGAACGTCGGCTCGACGTCGATCACTTCGCGAGCTTCTCCATCGCCTTCCCGAGGTTCTTACGGATATGGAGCTTGGCCTCGGCGAGCGTCCGCTTGTGTAGAGGTCGGATGTTGAGGCTGTGGCCGTCAGTCGAGATCTCGAGCGGCGTCTCGGGCGTGATGTCGAGGAGCTCGAGGATCGGCTTCTCGATGATCACGCCGTAGCTGTTCCCGATCTGCTTGAGGCTCTTGACCATGGGCGGTTACCCTCCTGTACCCACAAAGTTAGCACATGCCCAATCGTTCCCAGCACAACCTCGTGAAACTGCTGACGTTTCGCTGATCGAGGGAACGATTGCGGTCCGTAACTACTGGTACTTGCTCGGTTCACCCCGAAATCGCACTCAGGAGGCCGACGGTTCGATCCCGTTCAGCTCCACGAAATTACTCGTTTTTGAACGCCTGGCCAGCACGCTCAGCGCCCGTCGGCGTTTGGCACTCTCGACCGTGTCCCCCGGGCGCCGGAACTGGCGGTTAGCTTCCCTGACGAACGTTTCGGCTTCTTCGCGCGTCGGAAAGTAGCGATAGATTCGCGTACCTCCCTCGACGAGAGCGATGCGCCATCGTCCTCGCGCAGCGTATGGTCCCACTGCTTTAGGCGGTCATCGGATTGGCGTTCGGCGTTCTCGGACGATCCGGACGCAGTCGTGCCTCCAGCGCGGGCGCGACATACGTACCACCCTGGGCCACGACCTCGATGGCCGCGATCAACTCCCGAGGCGACTGAGAACGTATCCCGAGGCCCCGGCATCGAGCGCTTCGGCAACCAGATGCCCGTCGCCAAATCCGCTGAGGACAAGCACGTTCTCTCTACGTCCTCGGCGGTAAAGCGCGCGAATCAACTCGACCCCGCTGCCGTCCGAAAGCGAAAGGTCAGTAAGCACGAGATCGGGGGCCAGTCTCTCGCTGAGAGGCAGTGCCTCGGGCACCCGCGGCCACACCACAGACGGTGAGTCGCCATCTCCGCGCGAGGACTCTTTGCAGCCCGTCGCGCACGGTGAGGCGGTCTTCGACGATGCCAGCCCTGATAGACGGTTCGCTCATCGGCGCAAACCTCTCCACGCTGATTGTCGAACGATCAACAGAAGCGCGCGCCGTCAAACGTCAAGTCCTGCCGTGTACCATGGGCCGGTGAATCGCCCGTATCGCGCGATCGATTGAAAGTGGGCGCGTGGTCGGAGCAGCATCGGAAACAAGGCCGCCGGTGATCGACCTGATCTCCCAAGGGCGCTTTGCGTCCCTGGCAACGGTGCATCCGTCAGGAGCAGGGCCGGTGGCCTCTCTCGCAAGCCGGCCAATGCGTCTCGCGCATTACAGAACAGTCGGGCGTGAATCCCTCGGCTTCCAGCAGCTCACCAAGGGCGAAAAGAAAGTCATCGTCGTCGTCGAGCGCCAGCACGGTCTCGTTCGCCATCGTTCAACTGTCCTCCAACCGGGCGCCGACAGTGCGCAAACGAGATGGCACGTCTCAATAAGGGAGACTTCTGATTTTCAGAACGC
>Ga0134125_10006611_pt1 | contig 13113 bp, 12 predicted proteins | sample KB31751_FD_96464 | JGI IMG/M metagenome (GOLD analysis project Ga0134125, IMG submission 96464) | Terrestrial soil microbial communities with excess Nitrogen fertilizer from Kellogg Biological Station, Michigan, USA - KB3-175-1 | ecosystem: Environmental > Terrestrial > Soil > Unclassified ... | reverse complement strand
GGCCCGAACTGATTGGCCGAACGATACAGGCCATCGTTCCAGATGCCGAACTTCGGATAATCCGGGAAGTTGTCGGTGGCGATGTCGGAATAGAAGTACCAGCCGCCGCTAACGGGATCGCCGGTGCGCGACACCGCAAAGCACTCGTAGACAGCTGGAGATGTAATCACACCGCCACTAGCCGTGAACGCAAAATCGGAAATGATCCAGCGATCTTCGAAGGAATCGTAGACCACCACCGGATCGCCGTAGTTATCGGTATCGCACAAATTGCCGAAATTGCCCTGGCTCATGAACGAGTCGAACGTGAACGCCGCGACGTTCGCGCCGGTCGCCTTGTCGTAGATACCAATCGACGTGTTGACGGTCTGAATGTAATAGTTCGGGCCGACATCACCGTTTGTATCGGGCGGATGACCCGCGCCCCAAGTGTTGTAATCCAGGCCGGCAAAATTGGCGATCGGCGCAGGAGCAGGCGCCAAGGGAGCCGACATCGTCGCCTGGCCATTGCCAGTATCCGGTTCAGCCGAGGACGTGCCTTCGGTACCCGGCAACAGCGTCGGATGTGGTGGCGGCCCTTCATTCTCGGGACGTTCGATATAACGCTTGATCAAAAATGCCTTGCCTGAAGGCAGATAGCGCAAATTCATGGTGCCGATCGCGTTGGCGCGCGTCATCGCGCCGACGACGGGCTGCGCCTTGAGGGACTTGTCTGTTGCCCTGACGCTATCCGGAATGGATTCCATCTCGTTCGAGTTTTGCGCCAAGGCACTGCCGTCTTTCGGCTCCCACCCTTTCAGGTACAGCGGAGCATCCTCCGGCGCGGCAGTTTGAGCCAAAGACGGTGTCGGCGCCGAAACGCACATGACAGTGGAAGCGAACGCGATCGCGCCCGCGAACATTCGATTGCGAAACATGGAAAACCCCCAGAAAATGCACCCCTCGCAGCATGCGAGAACCGCGCCGCCTTGGCAACCTGCGACCGATCCGCGGCAATGCCGCGTAGCCCCTGTCTGGCGCGCGACTATACGGACAAGCCCAAACGTTGACAACAAAACCGCAAAATCGTGCGGACAATCATGACCGATGGCGTTTCATCGCTGCGCGGCTGCCCGCATCGAAACAGGACTCAAAAAAATCCCGCGGCCTGAGCCGCGGGATCAAAGTTTCCACGAACTGTGCCGGATTACGGCTGGCAGCTCTCGAAACCGTCGGCGAAAATGAAGTCGCCCGACGCCGTCACCGCGAACAGATTGCTCTGCGCGTTGAGCGTCGCTGCGCCATCGTTCGCCATGACCTGCAAGCCCGGTGGATTGGCAAGCACGGTGTAGAAGCGCTGTGGACTGTTCAACGTCGCCGTGCCCGCACTCAGGTTCACGCTGCCCAGCGCGAAACCTGTGCACGAGGATACGGTGAAATCGATCTGGTCCGTGTCGGCGCTATAGACGTTGCCGTAGGTATCCTGCTTGGTCACCGCAATCGTGTTCAATGCGCTGCCTTGCGCCACGTCCGTCGGCTGCGTCGTGAACACCAGCTGCGGCGCCGCCGGGCCGATCACGAACGAATTGCTCGTCGCGCTCAGCGCGCCATCCGCAGCCCCCAGCGTATATGTGCCGGCCACCGTCAGCACGGCATCGGCAAATGTGGCATTGCCACCGGCATCGGTGGTCTGCGGACTCGTGATCGACGTGAATGCAGCCGCCGGACCCGAAGCCACGCTCAGGGCGACGCTCTCACCGGCCACCGAATTGCCCGCACCATCGGTCACCGTGACGGCGATCGCCGGGCTGTTCGCATCGCCGGCCACCGCATTGCTGGGTTGTTGCGTGAACGCGATGTTCGCCGCCGCGCCCGCCACGATGGCGAACGCATTGCTGTCCGCCGGCGTCAGGCTGGCGTCGGTCGCATGCAAGGTATAGCCGGTTCCTGCCTTGTCCACCGACAGCCCGGTGAACGTCGCCACGCCGTTGACGGCCTGCACGGTCAGGGTTCCGGCCAGATTTGCTCCAAGCGTTCCGCCAGCGAGTGCGATGGTGACATTCGAGTTATCCGACGTCACCGTGTTGCCCGACGCATCCTGCACTGTCACCGTCGCGGCGAACGCGGAACCCGATACCGAACTCAAAGGCGGCTGCACGGTAAACGCGAGCTTGGCCGCCAGCGGAGGCGTCACGTTGATGCATCCGCTGGCTGTGGTGCTTTGTCCGTCCGGATTGACGATGGTCACGTCCTGCAGGCCCAGCGTGCTGGCGGTGATGTTCAGTGTGACCTGGGTCGGCGAGTCGTAGGTCACGCTGTTGACGGTCGCATTGGTCATGCTGGCGCCGATGTGCGTGAACGGCAGCGCCGGCGACGGCAGGTCGGTACCGGGATCGTAAAAGCCCGATCCGCCCGTGGACGTGCCGGTGATGGTTACGTTACCGGTCCCCGATGGAAAGTTGATCGGCGAGGATGAACACGTCGGCGCGGCTGGCGGCGGTGCCAGCAGCTTGGCCACGCGCACGGCGTACATGTCCGTGGCTTCGTTGTATTCCTGGATCGTCCACACCGTCATGTCGTCGAGTGGATCGACCACGGTGAACGAATAGTCGCCCCAACGCCGCCCACTGGTGCCGCCGGAATCCCACGATGGGTTGTAGCTGGCGGCAGTAACACCGATGTTGGTCATGCTCGCGCCCGGTACGCCCGCCATGGTGCCGAGTGCGTCGCCGGACAGACGTCCGGTATACGACGGCGTCGCCCCGAACGGGTTGCCCGCTTTGCTGAAACCGATCACGGCATGACCCTGACCGGTGGCTGCGATCGAGGGAATCCAGAACTGCGCTGCCGCGGAGAGCGTGCTGGCCGAGTCGTAGATCGTGCCCGACTGGGTCAACGTCGGGTTCGCGCTATCGCTCATGGCGAAGTCGTACCAGCGCGAAGCCTTGCGCGCCGTCACGCCGATGCTAGCGACACCGGCTGCATCCACGCGCAGATTGTGCGCGGTCCACAGATGGCCGTTGCGGATCATTGCCTGGAACAAACGATCGTCGAGCGAATCCAGGCGGCCATTGTTGCCGCCCGTGTTGCCCTGATGTTCGACCGGGTTCGTTGCCCCGGTGGTCGGCACGGTGATCCGGATGTTGCCGGATATGGATGGCGTGGCGCTGCCCGGGTTACTGACGCGACGAAACGTGATGCGGCTGAATTGGTTGTTGTCCGCGCCGACAAAGTAGCCGACGGTCGCGCTCGGATCGAAGTTGTCGACGCCGCGCGGCGAGTACGGACCCGCCCCACTGGTCGTGGCCAGCGGGGTGAACTTCGTGACGACCATCGGCCCCGTGCCCTGCACCGACGACTTCTGCACAACATAACCATTGGTACCGGCATATGAAGCACCGAACATGTTGCAGCCGAAGTACAAGGCGTTGACGTCGATGCCCAGGGACGGGTAGTCGCAAAATTTGGTGTTGTCGGTCTTGACCTGAAAGAAAGTCCACACCGTGGAAGCCGTAATCGCACCATTGCTCGCCGCGTCGCTGACCGCGAGCAGCCAGCGGTTGGCAGCGATACCGTTGCAATTCGAGTCCGTGCACGGCACGTCGATGATGCTCAGGTACCAGCGCGCGCTGAGGCGGTCGTAGCGAATCTGCGGGTCGCTGGTGAAATTAAGCACCACGGGGCTGACGACCGGCGTCATCACCGACGCAAAAAACACGTCGGGATTCGCGTCGAGCACGCCATCGGCGGCGCCGGTCTTGTCGAAGGAACGCAGGCGGCCATTGACGAAAACGATGTACTGATCCGGTCCCACCGTGCCCATGCTGTCGGGCGGAGTGGCCTGGGTGTCGTCCGAGTTCGCGCCATCGAATGAAAGCGCCGTGGTCTGGGAGGCCAGTGAACGGATCGATCCGGAAAATCTCGTCGCGTTCGGTGGCCACGTGGACGTCGCGGGCGCGTCGGGATTGGCCGTCAGATCGTCGCGTTCCACTTCGCGCTCGAAATGCGGATGCCGCCGGATCAACATCTGCGGCATCGCCTTCTGGCGCTGCATGATTTCCGCGGCGGTGAGCGAAACGCCGGGAACCGTATCGAGGCGCTCGCCGTACTGTCCGCCCGATGGTGTGGCGGCTTGAGCCACGGACGGTGTCGGCGCGGAAACACACATAAGAGTCGCGGCAAACGCGATCGTGCCCGCGACAATTCGATTGCGAAACATGGAATTCCCCTGAAAGATTGCCGAATCTCGAACACGAGCCAACGTCGCTATCGGCCCGAAGCCCTGCCTGGAACGGGACCAAAGTCCCAGCCGCGCGCGACTTTACGACCTAATCTTAGTACGGACAACTATAAGAATTTCCTTATGCCGTCCGCTCGGCAGAACCTGATCTGTTACTGAGCTTAGCCACCCGAAACGCCTCCCCCATCTGTCCCGGCAAGGTCAGTCGCTTGACCTGCTGAGCCAGGGCGTAGCGCGCAACCTCATCAGCTGTGTTTGCATACGCATTTGCGAAGACCTCGTCCAGTCCATTGAGTATCAGGAATCGCGCCTGCGATTCCATTGCGACCGCTCCGAAACCTGCGGCGGCACCCGCTTCGATCAGCGCGTCGAAATCCACATGCGCGGTGATGTCCTGCACGCCAGGCAGAATCAACGGGTCGTCATGCGCGCGGTGGCGGAAATGGCAGCGCAAGGCGCCGGCTCGGCGTTGCGGCGAATAGTATTCGGCACGCGAGTAGCCGTAGTCGATGAACCAAGCCGATCCTTGCTCGAGAGTACGGGTGATCTCAACTAACCACGGCGCCAATATCGTGCAGATTTCGGACGAATACGGTTGCGGTAGAGACGTCGCATCCGGAATAACCTTCGCCACTGCGGCGCGCAAACTGTCATCCGCGGAGGTTTCACGCCAGACGAATTGCCCGTTATTACCGATGCCGACCGTGCGTTCGAGTACATCGCCATCGCGCAGGGTGAACGCGCGCACCGGCAGCGCGTCGATCACTTCGTTCGCGATCAGCGCGCCGCGCCACGGCTGCGCGGGCGGTGCATTTAGCCATTCGCAGCGATCGAGCAAATGCGAGCAGCGTTGCGCCAACGTTGTGTGTTGGCGCGCTCGCAGATCGGCGCTGCGTTCGAGCAGAAAGTAACGAACGGGCAATGCATCGAGGCGTTCGAGTTCCAGCAGTAGCTCCGCCGCCAGCGCGCCCGAACCGGGGCCCAGCTCCAATATATCTCGGTCCAGAATGTCGCCGCGCATTTCGCGCAACGTGGGCGCGAGCGCACGCGCGAGGCAGCGTGCGAACACGAAGCCGAGTTCGGGCGCGGTGACGAAATCCCCCGCCGCGCCGAATTTCGCGGCGCCGGCGCTGTAGTAGCCGAGCCCCGGCGCATACAAGGCCAGTTCCATGTAGCGAGCGAAATCCAGCACGCCGCCCGCAGCTTCAACCTCGTGCCGAATCAGCGCGGCAAGCCGCTCGCTGTGCGCGAGTTCGTCGGGCCCGGGTTGTGGCAAATCCGCGCGCACGCTGGCGTTCCGCGAAAAAATGGAGTGCAATCCTCGCATGAATAACGAATCGCGTCCCGTCGTCCTCATCACTGGCGCCGCCCGGCGCGTCGGCGCGCAGATCGCGCGCACGCTGCACGCGGCCGGCTACGACCTCGCCCTGCACTACCGCCATTCGCGCAACGAGATGGATGCGCTGTGCGCGGACTTGAACGCCGCACGCAGCGGCAGCGTGCACGCGATCCAGGCCGATCTGGCGGATGTTGAAAACCTGCCGCGCATCGTTGCCGATTGCGTCGCACATTTCGGCCGGCTGGATGCGCTGGTCAACAACGCCTCGGCGTTCTACGCCACGCCCATCGGCAGCGTCACGCCCGCGCAATGGGACGAACTGTTCGCCAGCAACGCGCGCGCGCCATTCTTTCTCGCACAGGCCGCCGCGCCGCATCTGCAAAGTGTACAAGGCAGCATTGTCAACATTGTGGACATCTACGCCGAACGTCCGCTGCCCGGCCATCCGGTGTACTGCATGGCCAAGGCTGCCTTGGCGATGATGACGCTGGCGTTGGCGAAGGAACTCGCACCCGAGGTGCGCGTGAATGCCATCGCGCCGGGCGCGGTGCTGTGGCCGGAATCCGGCAAGGCGTATGCCGATCAAAAAGAACTCGTCGCCCGCACGCCACTCCAGCGCGCAGGCACGCCCGAAGATGTGGCCGCCGCCGTGGTGTTTCTGCTGCGCGATGCGAAGTTCACGACCGGACAGATACTCAAGGTCGATGGCGGGCGGGCACTGGCGGTTTAGCTAGAGATCGGCCACGCGGACGGAATGATCTTTCTCCGCCGGGAATTCGCGCCACAATTCGCCAATTGTCTTGCCAATCACGGGATGCTTCACGTCGGGCGCGATATCCGCCAGCGGCTTGAGCACGAAGGCGTACTTCAGTTCCGGCCGCGGAATCTCCAGATTGCCCGGCCCTTTCAAAACCTCGTCGCCAAACAAGACGATATCGACATCGAGCGTGCGGCTGGAAAAGCGCGGCACGTCGCGGCGACGGCCGTGGCGGTCTTCCAGCGCATGCAGCCACTCGTTGAGCACGCACACACTCAAATCGGTGTCGATGCCCGCGGCGAGATTGAGGAAATCCGGCCCGTCGAAACCGACGGCGGGAAATCGATACGCCGGCGAGACGACAATGTCGCCGAAGTGGCCGCGCAATTCACGCAGCGCCGTGCGCAGATTCTGTTCCGGCTCGACGTTCGAACCGAGGCTTAGCCAGGCGCGGGTCATGCGGCGGGTTTCGCGCCGCGTTCGATCGCCACACCTACCGCTTTCGATCCCGTCACCGCGCCGGGCTTGGATAGTTTCAGCCGCAGCCACGCCACGCCGAATTCGTCGCGCACGATTTGTGCGCAGCGTTCGGCCAGCGTTTCCACAAGTTCAAAATGGGATTCTTCCACAAATCCAATAAGGCGCTTGGCGATTTTCTTGTAATCGAGCGTATCCTCGATCTTGTCGGTCGCCGCCGGCCGGCGGTTGTCGAAGGCCATTTCCAGATCCAGCGCGACGGTCTGGCGAATCTTGCGCTCCCAGTCGTAAATGCCGATGACGGTTTCGATGCGCAGGTCTTCGATAAACACAACGTCCATTTCAGGCAGTCTCCAGAGGCGCGAGCGATTGCAGCTCCCAGCGCGGCGCCACCTTGATCGCTGCGTCGTCGTGCAGGCCGGCTTGCAGGCGCAGCGCGCCGGCCAGCGCGATCATCGCGCCATTGTCGGTACAGAATTCCAGACGCGGGAAATACACGCGGAAATCTTCGCGCGCAGCCACGTCGGCCAGTTGCGCGCGTAGTTTGCGATTCGCGCCGACGCCGCCGGCGATCACCAACCGCGTGGCGCCGGTTTGTTGCAACGCGCGCCGGCATTTGATCAGCAGCGTGTCGACGATGGCGTCCTCGAAGCCGCGCGCGATGTCGGCTTTCGCGTTCGGCTCGTCCGCATGTTTCTGATACGCCAGCAGCACCTGCGTCTTCAATCCCGAAAAACTGAAATCCAGCCCGGGCCGATCCGTCATCGGACGCGAGAATTTGAACTTGCCCGCCGCGCCGGACTCGGCCAGTTTCGCCAGCGCCGGGCCGCCGGGATAGGACAAACCCATCAGCTTGGCGGTCTTGTCGAAGGCCTCGCCGGCGGCGTCGTCCAGCGTGTCGCCGAGCAGGCGGTAGCGGCCGATGGCGGTGACTTCAATCAGCATGGAATGCCCGCCCGAAACCAGCAGGGCCACAAACGGCGGCTGCGGCGGATCGGCTTCGAGCAGCGGCGCGAGCAGATGCCCTTCCATGTGGTGCACACCGATGGCCGGCACGTCCAGCGCCCAGGCCAGCGCGCGCGCGGTGCCTGCGCCGACGAGCAAGGCGCCGACGAGTCCGGGGCCGGCCGTGTAGGCGACGCCAGCCACGTCGCGCATGCTCATTCCGGCTTTGGACAGGGTTTCGCGGATCAGCGGCGTGAGCTTGCGCACGTGGTCGCGGCTGGCCAGTTCCGGCACTACGCCGCCGTAGTCCGCGTGCATCTTGATCTGGCTGTACAAGGTATGCGCCAGCAGGCCGCGCGCGGGGTCGAACAGCGCCACCCCGGTTTCGTCGCAGGACGTCTCTATACCCAATACGGGCCCCGATTTTGCAATTTTCTGGTCTGGCACGGTAAAATGCGCGGCTCGCCCGAACGATCGGGTATTAGTGTACAGCGGAGACCCCATGCCCAACGTCAAAGTTCGCGAGAACGAGCCTTTCGAGTTCGCGCTGCGCCGTTTCAAGCGCACCTGCGAGAAGGCCGGCGTGCTGGCCGAAACGCGCAAGCGCGAGTTCTACGAAAAGCCGACGCAGGAGCGCAAGCGCAAGGCCGCCGCGGCGGTGAAGCGTCATCTGCGCCGCGTGTCGCGCGACGTGACCAAGCGCAAGCGCTTGTACTGATCACAGCCATTCGGCGCCAGCGCCGGCGGCAAGAATATCGGACCGGCGTTGCGCGAGCGACGCCGGTTTTTGTATTTCTGGACGGGAAGAATCTGCCATGAGCCTGAAAGCCAAACTCACCGACGACATGAAGGCCGCGATGAAGGGCGGCGACAAGGAACGCCTCGGCACGATCCGCCTGATCAATGCGGCAATCAAGCAGCGCGAAGTCGATGAACGCATCATGCTGGACGATGCGCAGGTATTGTCCGTGCTGGAGAAAATGCTCAAGCAGCGCCGCGATTCGATCACGCAATTCGAGGCTGCCAACCGCAACGACCTGGCCGACAAGGAGAAGGCCGAAGTCGTCGTGATCCAGGCCTATCTGCCGGCGCAGATGACGCCGGTCGAAGTCGATGCCGCCATCGCCACCGCGATCGCCGAATCCGGCGCGGCCGGCCCGAAGGACATGGGCAAGGTGATGGGCTTGGTCAAACCGAAAGTCGCCGGCCGCACCGACATGGGCAAGTTGTCGGAACTGGTCAAGACGAAACTCGCGGCGCTGGGTTGATCGACCGCGTAAACTGGCGACCTGCCCGCCGGAGATACACAAATGACCGATCTGAAACCCCTGCGCCGCTCGCGCAGCGACCGCAAGATCGCCGGTGTTTGCGGCGGCCTGGCCGAACATTTCGGCCTTGATCCGACCTACACGCGCATCGGCTATGTGCTGCTGTCGATACTGTCCGCCGCGTTTCCCGGCACGCTGATCTACCTGATCCTGTGGTGGCTGGTGCCGGAAGAGGATTGAGCGCAGCAGCCCGTGTAACGCAGTATGCGAGCCTGAGATACGACTCATCACATGCCAGGCCGAATTCCCGAAAAATTCATCGATGACCTGCTCACCCGCATCGACATCGTCGAGGTGATCGAGCAGCGCGTGCCGTTGAAAAAATCCGGACGCGACTGGAGCGCGCGTTGCCCGTTCCACGACGAGCGCTCAGCGTCGTTCACGGTCAGCCCTGGCAAACAGTTTTACCATTGCTTCGGCTGCGGCGCGCACGGCAGCGCGATCAAGTTTTTGATGGAATACGACCGCATGGAGTTCCCCGATGCGATCGAGGAACTCGCTTCGCGCGTCGGTTTGAAAGTACCGTACGAAGGCAGTGGCAAGCGTGCACCAGTCGAAGACTCGGCGGATTTGTATACTGTGCTCGATGCCTGCGCAAAGTTTTATCAACGTGAGCTGGGCAAAAGCGACAAGGCGCGTGAGTATTTCCAGATGCGCGGACTGGATGCGCAAACATTGGAACGCTTCGGTCTGGGCTATGCACCGGACGGCTGGGATGGCGTGAAGTCCGCGCTCGGCACCACGCCGCAGCGTGTGGCCTTGCTGGAAAAATCCGGCATGCTGGCCAGCGGCGAACGCGGCAGCGTGTACGACCGTTTCCGCGACCGCGTGATGTTTCCGATCCAGGATCGGCGCGGGCGCGTGATCGCGTTCGGCGGAAGGATTTTGGAAAAAACCGAGGACTCCGGAGCGAAGTATCTCAACTCGCCCGAGACTCCATTGTTCCACAAGGGCCAGCAGTTGTTCGCGCTGTGGCAGGTGCGTCAGGCGCACAGCAAGATTCCACGCCTGATCGTGGTCGAAGGCTACATGGACGTGATCGCACTGTTCCAGCACGGTGTGACACAGGCCGTGGCGACGCTCGGCACTGCGACCACGCGCGACCATGCCGAACTGCTGTTTCGTAATTGTGCAGATGTATACTTTTGCTTCGACGGCGACCGCGCCGGGCGCGGCGCGGCGTGGAAGGCGGTCGAATCCGTGCTGCCGCGCATGCGCGACGGACGCCAGGCGTTTTTCCTGTTCCTGCCCGATGGCGAAGACCCGGATTCGTTGATCCGCAATGAAGGCCAGACCGGCTTCGAGGATCGCCTCAAGAACGCCACGCCGCTGTCCGAATTCTTCTTCGCCGAACTGTCGCGCGACGTGAACCTTGCCAGCCTCGACGGCAAGGCGCGTCTGGCCGAGCGCGCACGCCCGTTGCTGGCGCAGATTCCCGACGGTGCATTCCGCGACCTGATGCTTGGTGAGTTGGATCGCATCGCCAACGTGAAGCTGCGCGTCGATGCGCCTGCGTCAGCGCCGCGCAAATCGGCAACACGGCCGCAGGAACGCACGCTGGTGCGCACGGCGGTCGCGCTGCTCGTGCAGCACCCGGCGTTTGCCGAAGCGCTGCGCCCGCCGTGGTTGTTCGCCACCTTGCGCCAACCCGGAATCGGCCTGCTCGCTGAGCTCATCGCGCTTTGCCGCGAACGTCCGGCCATGTCCACCGCGATCCTGCTCGAGCATTTTGAAGGCCGCGAGGAAACGCGCGCGCTGCACAAGCTCGCCATGCTGGATTTTCCCGGCGACGACGACACCTTGCGCTCAGAGTTTGTCGACGCGATCGGGCAGCTCGACCGGCAAACACACCAGCAGCGACTGGACGAATTGCTGGAAAAACAAATAGATATAGCGCTTGGCGCGGACGAAAAGGACGAATTGCGCCGTTTGTTGGCGGGGAAAAACCCGCCCCGCCCGCCGGCAACCCCCGATTGATCTGCCGCGCCGCCGAATCGCTCAATTTACCAATTCTGTGGTACGCTTCGCGCGCTGTATTTGCCAGGGTCACGGTGAATTGTGGCCTGATGCGGTCAATCTCGCGATTAGCTTCATCGCCATCCACGCTTCTTCCTTAGCAAAACAGTCGCAGCCCGGAATGTTTCCCGGTTGCGTCATTCACATTGTTTCAGGAGTTCGTTATGGCAGAGCGTCAGATTGGTACCGTCAAGTGGTTTAACGATGCGAAGGGTTTTGGTTTCATCACGCCGGAAAGCGGCCCGGACCTGTTCGTGCATTTCCGTTCCATCCAGGGCGCCGGGTTCAAGACCCTCGCCGAAGGCCAGCGCGTCAGCTTCGTCGCCGTGCAGGGCCAGAAAGGCATGCAGGCCGATGAAGTGCAGTTGGCGTAAGCCCCGCACCGCATAGGTACGCAAAAACCCCGGCCAGCAATGGCCGGGGTTTTTTATTCAGGCAACACCCGCACATCCAGCCGCGTAAAAATCGATGCCCAAGCCGAACTACAAATACGACAAGCGCCAGCGCGATCTCGCGAAGAAAAAGAAACAGGACGAGAAGCGTCTGCGCAAACTGGATAAGGGCCGCGGCACGGGCACGGATGCGTCGATCACCACGCCCGCGGGCGACACCACACCGTCGGCGCCGAGCGCAGACGAATAATCCGAACCGCGTTCAGAGCCGGTTGTGTTCGAGCGGACGCTGCCGGTGCATCAACGCCCATTCCACTTGCTCGGCTAGCGCGGCGTCGCCAAGCAAACGCAGGATCGCGCGCTGCGCGTTGGCGTCCGCGGCGCGATCGAGCGCATCCCGCGCCGCGCCGAAGATGCGTTGCATGTAGCGGTATTGCTTGATCAGTTCCTTGTCGGCCTTCTTGTAGGCATACGCCGCGCGCACACCGGCGACGATCGAAAAAATCGCCATGACCACGACTAGGTCGTTTTTTGCATCCGCCGACAGCCAGGCGGCGAACGCGGCCAGCACGATGCTGATGCCGATACCCACGCACAGACTGGCCATGTCGACCATCTCAGTGAAGCGGTGCGTGCGTGCACGCTGCACAGCCTTGCGCCGATAGTAGTCGAGTTGTCCGCCGTGGCGTGCGTCGCCGACCCATTCGCGGATGACGTCGCCCAATTCGTCGCGCGGCCGGCCGGGTTTTGCGGCGGCTGCACTTTCCAGCTCGGCGCTGCGCATCGCATCGCGTACCCAGCCGAGTTCGACATCCTGTTTCTGCAGAAAATTGTCTCGCGCAAATTCAACGTCGCCGGCCAGCGCCAACCCGGCTCGGCGCCAGTACCATTGCACGCGCAGACCTTCGGCGAGTGCACGGTAATCCAGGTACTTGCGATGCCAGCCGCGGCGATTGGCCAGGACGACTAGAAACCCGCCGAACGCGAACAGCAGCAGGAAAACGTAGAGCATGTCGTCGTGCGCCGGCAGATTGTCGTAGACCGTGAACGCGATCGCCATCAACGCGGCCACGCTGTAGAGCCCGCGCATCGCCAGCAATACGCGGCGCTGAAAATGGATCGCCAGCCAGTCCGCCGCACGGAACAGGCGCTCGATCGCGCCGGCATCCGCTGCCGGGTCGGCCGACAAGCCCGGATGCGCGGCGATAGGCGCGGAACGTTTTTCCGCGTCCGCATTGAATGCGCTCGCTTGGATCAGGGTCGCGCGGAAATCTTGCGGCATCGCGCCGTCGCCGGGCTGGTTCCACTCACCGCTGCGCCAGAACGTCTGCAACGGCTGCAACGCCGAGTCCGGTGCGCCATCGGTCTGGTCGCGCGAACACACGATGTGATACGCGAGACGCGCGTTGTCGTCGCCGAGCAGGTTGTGCGGCACTTCGCGACGGCGCTCGGCCAGCGCGGGTTTTTCGCCGCTCAGGCGATAACGCACGATTTGCGCCGTACCGCCGAGCAGATTGGACGCCTTGCCGTCCCAGATCGCCAACAAGATATGGCAATGATCGCTGACGTAGACGCCGGACTGCGCGTAATGCCGGTCGCGCTCGTGCCCCGTCGGCGCGTCAGGGTTCGCCAGGCGCGGT
>Ga0134125_10006609_pt1 | contig 13115 bp, 10 predicted proteins | sample KB31751_FD_96464 | JGI IMG/M metagenome (GOLD analysis project Ga0134125, IMG submission 96464) | Terrestrial soil microbial communities with excess Nitrogen fertilizer from Kellogg Biological Station, Michigan, USA - KB3-175-1 | ecosystem: Environmental > Terrestrial > Soil > Unclassified ... | reverse complement strand
GTGGACCGCATAGCTCTCGGCTGACTGTAAAGTCCGGTCCACGGGAACCTCCCCGAATTCGGCTTCGCGCAACTCGCCGAGTGAACCGAGGACTTTGAGTGCCTCCTCGACTGCAGCGGAAACTTCAGAATCAATCCCGTCGAAAAAGAAAGAACGGTGTACACCCAGGCGCGGCCGTGACGACAATGGCCGCTCTAAAGCCGCCACGAAGTCTTCTTTTGACCTATGGTCTCCGACGATGGCCTGCAGCACGACAGCGGCGTCCGAAACAGTCCGCGTGATTGGGCCAGCGTAGTCGTAGGATTGCGAGAGCGGGAATATCCCGCGCATATTCACCAACCCGTACGTCGGCTTGAATCCCACAACGCCGCACAGAGCCGCCGGCTCGCGGACCGATCCAGCTGTATCGGTGCCGATGGCCGCGTAACAAAAATTCGCCGCAACGGAAGCCGCTGACCCTCCCGATGATCCTCCGGCGATGTGCTCCAAATTCCAGGGATTGCGTACCGGACCATAGGCGCTGATCATGGAACTGCCACCGTAAGCGAATTCATGCAGGTTTTGCTTGCCCAGAAAAACCGCGCCGGCATTTTTCAAATGCCGGACCACGCCCGCATCTTCGGTGGCTACGCGATTGCGAAACAGATTGCTGGCAGCGGTCGTAGGCAATCCCGCCACATCGATAAGGTCTTTGAGGGCGATGGGAATCCCGTGCAGGGGCCCACGCCAAGCGCCGCGCTGGATTTCATCTTCTGCCTTCCGGGCTTCGGCGAGGGCCGATTCCGTGGTGACGGTGATAAAAGCATTAAGCGACGGATTCAGCTTTGCAATGCGCGCAAGACAATCCTTCGCCAGTTCCAGCGGGGACACACGGCAGCTGCGAAGGAGCTCGGAAGTTTCAAGAATATTCATGGCGCTGTTTAAGTATATCGGGAGATGTTTTTGAAAAGATCGGGGCAGCGGCCAGAGATGCCTCAGCGGATTTTTGCACAACCGCATTCACGCATCAGACATTTTTCGCGCCTATAATCGTAGGGGTCTTCTTTCCCCGGAGGTCATTCAGCCATGACCCAGATGACAGCCACTCCCGTTGCAACCCGTGGGTTCTTCCTTGACGGCAAATGGATGGAAGAAGGAGAACTCGTCGAAATTAAATCTCCATTCGACCAGGCCGTGATCGCGCAGGTCTTTCAGGGAAACAAAAAGCATGCGGAGGCCGCCATAGCAGCGGCGGTGAAGGCCTTTGGCACTACAAGAAGGCTGCCCGCGTTTGAGCGCCAGCGCGTTTTGCGCCGGGTGGCCGAAGCGATCACGGAAAGAAAAGAAGAGTTTGCCCACACCATGGCGCTCGAGGCCGGCAAGCCCATCCGGACTTCACGACAGGAAGTGGAGCGCGCGATTTTCACTTTTACCGTCGCTGCGGAAGAAAGCACTCGTATATATGGTGAGTATCTTCCCCTTGACTGGCAGGAATTTACCGCTGGCCGCTGGGGCATTGTGCGGCGTTTTCCGCTTGGCCCGATTGCCGGAATCACGCCGTTTAATTTCCCTCTGAATCTGGTGGCCCACAAAGTGGCTCCCGCCATTGCCGCCGGATGCAGCATGGTACTCAAGCCCGCTCCGCAAACTCCGCTCTGCGCGCTGATGCTGGCAGAAGCAGTACAACAAGCGGGCTGGCCCGACGGCGGACTCAATGTTCTGCCCCTTTCGAACGATGACGCCGGAATTCTAGCGACTGACGAACGCATCAAGCTGCTGAGTTTTACCGGAAGCGCAGCTGTAGGCTGGGAAATCAAGAAGCGCGCTGGTAAAAAGAAAGTCCTGCTGGAGCTCGGTGGCAACGCCGGAGTCATTGTCCACAGTGATGCCGATGTTGCCTACGCCGCGGATCGTTGCGTGGGCGGAAGTTTCGCCTATGCGGGGCAGACCTGCATCTCGGTGCAACGGATTCTGGTGGAGCAGTCGGCATTTGGCAAGTTTACCGATCTGCTGCTTGCGGGCGTTAGAAAGTTGCGCAGCGGCGATCCTCTGGATGAATCGAGCGACCTTGGACCCATGATCCGCGAGAGTGATGCCATCCGCGCCAGCGATTGGATCCATGAAGCAGAGCGCGGTGGCGCGAGGGTGCTTTGTGGGGGAAAAAGGCGAGGATCAATTTTGGAACCAACGGTGTTAACGGGAACTCGTCCCGAAATGAAAGTGAATTCTCAGGAAATTTTTGCCCCAGTGGTAACAGTCGAACCTTATGATGACTTCAGCCAGGCGTTGCGGCAGTTGAACCATTCTGCTTACGGATTGCAAGCCGGCATCTTCACACGCGACGCCAAATTATTGTTTCAGGCGTACGAAGAACTTGAAGTCGGCAGCGTGATTGCCGGAGACGCGCCCAGTTTCCGCATCGATCACATGCCCTATGGCGGGGTTAAAGAATCTGGCCAGGGACGCGAGGGTCTGCGTTACGCGATTGAAGAGATGACTGAACCCAAGTTGCTCGTGATGAACCTGCGTTAAGCATCAGCGATTAGAAATTCTGATTGAAATAAGACTGTTCAAGTACGATTTCTAAAAAAATATTTTGCAGTTTTAGATACGGGATGTGTTCCAAATTTGTTTAGAGCTGTTATAATCACCAGTTTTCTTAATCAGTACTGCTGCCGTCATAACGTTAAATCAGTAACATCATAGGCTGGAGACTGAGTCGTCTCCGAAGAAGCTGGGGAATCGGAGTATTTTCCCTGTTGCGCTGAAAGCTCTGAACGAATGCAGATTTTTCACCGTGCCACAAATACCATTGCCAAGGCGTCTATCTACGGCGCCCTATTATTAGTTGGTTTTATCCTTTGGGCATGTATTCAGTTTCAGCGCTCTCCTTATGTTACCTACGCGCATGTCGCGCGTCCGCAGCCTGTACCGTTCAGTCATGAGCATCATGTGGGGGCCATTGGCATTGACTGCCGCTACTGCCACACGTCTGTGGAAAATTCGAACTTCGCCGGCATTCCTCCCACTAAGACCTGCATGAACTGCCATTCGGAAATCTGGCTCGGCGGTGGGATGCTTCAGCCCGTTCGTGACAGTTACGCGACGGGAAAATCGCTGGTGTGGAACCGGGTAAACGATCTTCCTGACTTCGTTTATTTCGATCACAGCATTCATATCAATAAGGGTGTCGGCTGCAATACCTGCCACGGCCCGGTGGACCGCATGCCCCTGATGTATAACGAGGGCTCGTTGCAAATGGAATGGTGTCTCGATTGCCACCGTTCCCCGGCGAAGAACCTGCGTCCGCGCGATCAGGTATTCAATATGCGTTATGAGCAGCCTTCTACGCAGAAGCCGCTGTTGTTTGACGGCAAAGTTTATACCGACCAGATGGCGCTGGGCGCCGATCTGGTGAAGCAATATCACTTGCGGACGGTGGCTGACATTACGAGCTGTTCCACGTGTCACAGGTAGCGCCGCGCACGTTGAGGCGGATTGGCAAGCGAAAGACAGTAAGGCGAAATTGGCAATGAAGATGGAAGAACAAAACGGAAAGCCGCATCAAGAGGAAGTTTGTCCTAGCAAGAGGGACAAGCTGAATCTGGAGTCCGCCAACGCCCTGATCGCGGAAACCAAAGGGCCGGAGTTCTGGCGCAGCCTGGAAGAGCTTGCGGGCAGCAATGAATTCCAGGAGATGATGCACCGCGAGTTCCCCAAGGGGGCTTCGGAGTGGCTGGATTCAGTTTCGCGGCGCGGCTTCATGAAGCTGATGGGCGCATCGCTTGCGATGGCCGGCATGACGGCCTGCACCAAGCAGCCCATGGAGGCGATTGTTCCCTACGTCAAGCAGCCGGAAGATGTGATTCCCGGCAAGCCGCTGTTTTATGCCACGGCATACACATTAGGCGGATACGGCGCGCCATTGCTGGTTGAGAGTCATCTGTTTCGCCCCACCAAGATTGAGGGAAACGACAAGCATCCGGCGTCGCTCGGCGGCACGGACGTCTTCTCCCAGGCATCGGTTCTGGGGATGTACGATCCGGACCGTTCGCAGAATGTGATTCACGCAGGCGATGTAAGTTCCTGGGGAGAGTTCCAGAACTTCATCCGCGGGCCGCTCAAGGAGCAGGAGGCTTCGCAGGGTGCGGGTCTTCGCATTCTGTCGGGAGCGTTCTCCTCGCCCACGCTCGCCGATCAGGTGCAGGCATTCCTGAAGCTTTATCCCAAAGCCAAATGGCACACGTACGAACCGGTCAATCGCGACAACGCTTTTGAGGGCGCGAAGCTGGCCTATGGTCAGCCGGTCGAGACGCAATATCAGCTGGCGAACGCCGATGTGATCGTTTCACTCGATGCCGACTTCCTGTATGCGGGCTTCCCCGGATTTACGAAGTATGCGCGCGATTATGCTTCCCGCCGCAATCCCGACTCCGGCATGAGCCGTTTTTACGCGATCGAAAGTACGCCGACTTCCTCAGGCGTGAAGGCCGACCATCGGCTGTCCGTGAGGGCTGTGGATGTGCAGGCGATCGCGCAGGCGCTCTTGGGCTCGTCGGCTGGGTCGCTCTCTGGAGATCAGGCCAAGTTTGTTGCGGCGCTAGCCAAAGATTTGCAGGCCCATCGCGGCTCAAGCGTTATAATTCCCGGCGAGCATCAACCGCCTGCGGTCCACGCTCTTGCGCACGCGATCAATGCCCAGCTTGGCAATGTCGGCAAGACGGTCATCTATACCGATCCGGTCATCGCAAACCCGGTTAATCAGCTGGAATCGTTCAAAGAGTTGGTCGCGGACATGAATGCCGGCAAGGTGCAGTTGCTGGTTCTCTCCGGGGTGAATCCGCTGTTCGACGCGCCGGCGGACCTGAATTTCGCCAAGGCCTTCGAGAGCGTTCCGCTCCGCTTGCATCACGGCCTTTATCAGGACGAAACCGCCGAGCTTTGCCACTGGCACATCAATCAGGCCGACTATCTCGAAGCCTGGGGTGATACGCGCGCGTTCGACGGTACGGTGAGCCTAGTCCAGCCCCTGATTGCTCCTTTGTATGACGGCAAGAGCTTGCACGACCTGCTGGCGGTGCTGTCCGGTGAGCCGCAGGCCAGCGGCCACGAAATTGTTCAGCGCTACTGGCAGAAGCAGCATTCTGGCGCGGACTTCGACATGTTCTGGCGCCGCTCGCTGCATGATGGACTGGTCGCCGGCACTACCTATCCGCCCAAGCAGGTTTCGGCTAAAGGCGCGAATTTCGCGCAGCCCGGGACTTCTGACGCAAAAGCCATTGAGATCAACTTCCGTTACGACCCGTCGGTCTACGACGGCCGTTTTGCCAACAATGCCTGGCTGCAAGAGCTCCCCAAGCCGATGAGCAAGATCACCTGGGACAATTGCGTATGGATTGGCCCGGCGATGGCGGAGCGCATAGGCGTGCAAAAGCGCGACATGGTTCGCGTGACTGTAAATGGCGCGAAGGTGGATCTGCCCGTCTGGATACAAGCCGGGCATCCGGACAACTCCGTCACTGTATTCCTGGGCTATGGCCGCAAGCGGGCGGGCCGCGCAGGTACTGGCGCTGGGTTTGACGTATATCCGCTTCGCGCGAGTGCGACCCCTTGGTTCACGACCGGCGCACAGGTAAACAAGATCAGCGGAACCTATATCCTGGCTTCCACGCAGGGCTATCAAACCATGGACGCGGGCGATGTGACCCGGCCCATCGTGCGCACCGCGACTCTCGAGGAGTACCGCCAGCACGCGGACTTCAATGAAGAAAAGCCGCCGGCGGAGCTGACGCTCTATCCAGGATACGAAAAGCAGTACCGCAGCGAAAATTACGCGTGGGGCATGACGATTGATCTCAACTCCTGCGTGGGCTGCAACAACTGTATCGTTGCCTGCCAGTCTGAGAACAACATCGCGGTTGTCGGAAAAGAGCAGGTCAATCATGGCCGCCACATGCACTGGCTCCGCGTGGATGCCTACTACCAGGGCGACCGCAATGATCCCAAAGCGTACTTCCAGCCGGTCCCGTGCATGCAGTGCGAAAACGCTCCTTGCGAGCTGGTCTGCCCGGTGGGCGCGACCACGCACAGCACCGAAGGCCTGAATGACATGGTCTATAACCGCTGCGTGGGCACGCGCTATTGTTCCAACAACTGCCCTTATAAAGTCCGGCGGTTTAACTTCTTCCTCTTCTCCGACTGGGACACGCCGCAGTACAAGATGATGCGCAATCCTGACGTGACCGTGCGCAGCCGCGGCGTCATGGAAAAGTGCACCTACTGCGTGCAGCGCATCACCGAATACCGAATTAAATCCGAAGAGTCCGGGACGACAGACTTCAACACGGATACGGATTTAAAGACCGCATGCCAGCAGTCGTGCCCTGCGAACGCGATCACGTTTGGCAACATCAACGTGGCGGACAGCCAAGTTTCAAAATTGAAAAAGGGCCAGCGCAATTACGGGCTGCTGGACGACCTGAACACCCGGCCGCGCACCACGTATCTGGCCGAAATTCGTAACCCGAATCCGGAATTGGAAGCTTAAGCGGAGTAGAGTCGAGCAAAATGAAAGACCTGACACAGGTGGAACCCGGCGAGCAAAAAGCACCGGTAATGGCGCCAGGCCATAACTATGGCACCATTACGGACAAAATCAGCTCGATTGTGCTGAAAAAGCCCGTGTCGAAGGGCTGGATCTTCGGTCTTCTGGTCTGCTTCGTTATCCTGCAATGGATGTTGTATGGCATCACCCTGCTCTTCTTTAAGGGCGTTGGCGTATGGGGTGTGAACATCCCCATCGGCTGGGGATTCGCCATTGTCAACTTTGTCTGGTGGATCGGAATCGGACACGCCGGAACGCTGATCTCCGCTATCCTTCTTTTGCTGCGCCAATCGTGGCGGAATTCCATCAACCGGTTTGCCGAGGCCATGACGCTGTTTGCCGTTGCCTGCGCCGGCATGTTCCCTATCTTTCACTTGGGCCGTCCATGGGTCTTTTACTGGCTGTTCCCGTATCCCAACACCATGGGATACTGGCCCAACTTCCGCAGTCCGCTGGTGTGGGACGTGTTCGCGGTCTCGACTTACGGCACCATCTCGCTGGTGTTCTGGTATGTCGGCCTTATTCCTGATCTGGCAACCTTGCGTGAAACCGCCGACAAGAAAGTTCTGAAATACATTTTCGGTATGCTGGCGCTGGGCTGGAGGTTTTCGGCCCGCCACTGGAGCCGCTATGAGACCGCTTATCTCCTTCTCGCCGGTCTCGCCACTCCGCTGGTACTTTCCGTGCATACGGTAGTCAGCTTCGATTTCGCCATTGGCATCGTGCCCGGATGGCACACGACGATATTCCCGCCGTATTTTGTGGCGGGCGCCATCTATTCCGGATTCGCCATGGTACTGGTGCTGGCAATTCCCATCCGCAAGTTCTATCACCTGGAAGATTTCATCACCGCGCGGCACATCGAAAACTCCGCCATGGTCATGCTGGCCACCGGTTGGATCGTCGCTTACGGTTATGGTTTTGAAGCTTTCATGAACTGGTACAGCGGCGACGTGTATGAAGGCTTTGTGCGCTTCAACCGGCTGCACGGTCCCTACGCCTTCTGGTATATCTCGCTGCTGGCCTGCAATATCCTGATACCGCAGGTGCTCTGGATCCGCCGCTTACGGCTGAACAATTTTTGGCTCTTCATGATCTCGATGGATATCCTCATCGGCATGTGGCTGGAGCGATTCGTCATTGTCGTGGTCAGTCTGCATCGCGACTTCCTGAACTCATCCTTTGGCATGTACTACCCGACGCAGATTGACTGGGCAATTTTCATCGGTACTCTGGGCTTCTTTACGGCTTGCATGTTCCTGTTCATGCGCCTGTTGCCCTCGATTTCCATTTTTGAACTCCGTACGTTGTTGCCGGAAGCGGAGGCGGTGAAGCACGAATGAAAGATCCTGAGATTTACGGATTGCTGGCGGAATTCGAAACGGCCGAAGCGGTGGTGGAAGCCGCTCATCGCACCTATGCGGCCGGGTATCGGAAGATTGATGCCTATTCGCCCTTTCCCATTGAGGAACTTTGGGAGGCGATTGGCTTCCATAAAAACGGCGTCGCCCCGGTCTGTTTGCTGGGCGGCCTGTTGGGCGGTACCGGCGCTTATCTGCTGCAATGGTGGATCAACACCATCAGCTATCCGGTGAACATCGGCGGAAGGCCCTACCATTCGTGGCCCGCGTTTATCATTGTCACCTTTGAAATGACGATTCTGTTTGGCGGACTGTCGGCGGTTTTTGGAATGCTTGCGATGAACGGCCTGCCGCAGCCTTATCATCCCTTGTTCAACGTGGACCGGTTTGCCGGGGTCACCCGCGACCGCTTCTTTATCGCGATTTTTGCTTCTGACGCCAAGTACGATCTCGTGGAGACCCGGGAATTCTTGCAGACCCTGCATCCGCATTCCATTTCGGAGGTCCCGACATAGCCGATGCGGAACCTTCGTAAATTTTCGCCCTTACTCCTGCTCGCGATTTTCGCGCTTGTCGGATGCCGTCAGGATATGCACGACCAGCCCCGCTTCAAGCCGCTGGCTCAAAGCGATTTTTATCCTGATATGCGCTCGGCGCGCCAACCCGTGGAAGGCACCGTGGCCCGCGGACAGTTGCATGAAGACACATATTTTTATACCGGCATGGTTGGCAACAAGCCGGGAGATTACATGCCCTTTCCAGTGAATCAGGATGTTATGGAGCGCGGACAGCAGCGCTTTAACATCTATTGCGCTCCCTGCCATTCGCGTACCGGCGACGGCAAGGGTGTGGTGGTGCAGCGCGGATTTCAGAATCCACCTTCTTACCACACCGATCGCCTGCGCAATGCTCCGCTGGGATACTTTTTCGGCGTAATCACCAACGGTTTCGGTGCCATGCCCGAATATGCCGACCAGATTCCGCCGCGCGACCGTTGGGACATCGTTGCGTACATCCGCGCCCTGCAGTTAAGCCAGAACGCGACGCAGGCAGACATTCCCGCGGGGCAAAAGGTACCATCGTCGTCGCCGGAGTTCCGCGGTGACCCGGGCTCGGGAGCGACTCTACCGCTGCCCGCGCCACCGAGCCAGACAGGAGAAGAATCGAAATGACCGCGAGCGCCAACCATTTAAACCTGGAAGCGCCCGCGCGGGTGCGTTCGATTGAACGCCGCGCCCTCACCATTGGCGTGGTGGCTGGCCTAGCCTCGCTGATTCTGGCATTCGTGGACAAGGAAAAATTTTTCCACGCTTATCTGGTTGCCTTCATGCTGTGGCTGGGTGTTTCGCTCGGCTGCATGGTCTTTCTGATGATCTATCACCTCACTGGTGGTGTGTGGGGTACGGTTGTACGGCGGCCGCTCGAAGCGGGTGTTCGTACCATCTGGTTCATGGCGGTGCTGTTCATTCCCATCGCAGCCGGCATGAAATACATTTATTTCTGGCTCAACCCCGCCAATGTCGCTTCCAATAAACATCTGGTGGACTTGACCCACTCGTACCTGACCCACAGCGGATTTCTCCTCCGCGCCGTAATTTATTTCGCTATTTGGATCGGTCTCTCCTGGCTGCTGCTGAGTCTGTCGGCCACGCAGGACAAGCCGCCCGTTCGCAATCTCAGCCCCCGCTTCCGCGTCATCTCCGGGCCGGGCCTCATTCTGTACGCCTTCACCGTGACCTTCGCCGTCATTGACTGGGTCATGTCGCTGAGCGCGCCATGGATTTCCACCATCTACGGCTTTATTTTTATCGTCGGTCAGTGCCTGGCGGCTATTTCGTTCATCGTGATTGTGGAAACGATCCTGATTAAAGACGAACCATTTTCCGCGGTACTCAAGCCGAAGGAGATCCACGACCACGGCAAGTTGATGCTCACCTTCATCATGCTGTGGGCATACTTCAGCTTCTCGCAGCTCCTTATTACATGGGCTGGAAACCTGCCGACTGAAATCACCTGGTTCACGCGGCGTCTGTATCACGGTTGGGAGTATGTGGGATTGTTCCTCGTCCTCTTCCATTTCGCCGTGCCCTTTGCATTGCTGTTATCGCGGCCGTTGAAAAGAAATCCCAGAAGGCTGGTCAAGGTGGCCATCTGGCTGATCATCGCGCGTTATGTAGATCTGTTCTGGTGCGTCGAGGGTAACTTTAAGCAATCGTTCTTTGTGACCCTGCCCGACATTCTGCTGCCGATCGCCTTGGGTGGCCTGTGGGTTTGGATGTACTTCCGAAACCTGCGGCAGGCGCCCTTGCTTCCGCTATACGCGCATCACACGCAAGCGCTGCTGGAGTCCGTCCATGAGTAAACCGAACATGCCGAATCCGGACCACGAGTTGCGCAACAAGGATGTTGGCTACGAGCGGCGCGATATGACCACGCGCAGCGTGGTGGCCTTCCTGGTGGGGTTGGGACTGTTCGTTTTGATTGTGCACTTCATTGTGACCGGGCTCTTTGATTTTGCGGATCGCTACTACGTTGCGCATGAGAAGCCCGCGCCCATGGCGCGCACTTCGCCGGACCCTCACCTGGTGACGCCGTCCGATATCAATCGATTTCCCGAGCCTCGTCTGGAGACCGATGAACGCACGGAGATTTTCCCCTTTCGTGCGGCGGAAGAAGAGCATTTGCACAGCTATGGCTGGGTAGATCAGAAATCGGGAACTATGTATATGCCGATTGACCGGGCAATGCAGATGGTGGCGCAGCGGGGACTGAATACCACGCCCAGGACAGGCGAGGTTCCCACCTCTATCGTGAACATGGTCAAAGCGGCGGCCGAGCGCTCCGATCAAAGCGGCGGCTCGACCGGGTTGGAAAAGACTGGCGTGCAGGTGCAGGCGCCGGGGAAACAATAGGAGTAGTGCGGTGCGCGGTACAAAGCAGTACGGCAGTTCGGGATTTGGCAACAGTGCGTCTGGCAATTTTAAGCTGTTGGGTAACCCTATGAAGAACGGCGTCCTTATCGCGTTGGCACTGCTCTTGTCGCTTCCGGCCATGGGTCAGGGAGTGCTTGAAGCCCCAGCCGCGCCGCCGGCGAACATGCGTCCTCCAGGACTCAAGCATGTAGGGATCGAGCAGCATTTGGATGAACAGATTCCGCTGAATCTGGCTTTCAAGGACGAAAACGGAAAAAGCGTCCAGCTTGGCGATTACTTCGGCAAGCGCCCGGTGGTCTTAAGCCTGGTGTACTTCCGCTGCCCCATGCTGTGCGGACAATTGCTTGAGGGGCTGGAGAGTACGCTGCGAGTCATTGACTTCGATCCGGGCAAGCAATTTGACGTAATCACGGTGAGCTTTGATCCGAGCGATACTCCGGCGGTCGCGGCGGCCAAGAAGGCCGAAATTATGGCGCGTTACAAGCGTCCGAGTGCGGCGGGTGGATGGCACTTTCTGACCGGCTCGCAGGAGTCGATTGACGCGCTCACCAAGGCCGTGGGATTTGAATACCAGTACGACAAGCGGACTGATCAGTTCGCCCATGCCACTGCCATCATGGTGCTCACGCCGGGCGGCAAGCTCACGCAGTATTACTACGGCATTGAATTTCCGCCGAAGGATTTGCGCCTGGGATTGATTCAGGCCTCGCAGAACAAAATCGGCACCGTCGTGGATCAGGTTTTGCTGTACTGCTATCACTACGATCCCGATGCTGGAAGATACAGCGCACTGATTGGCCGGGTATTGCAGGTGGCCGGGGGAATCACGATCTTGGTTTTAGGTGGTTTTATTCTGGTGATGTTCCGGCTGGAGTCAAGGCCGAAGCGCCAGAACGTATAAACGGATTTAGCAAATAAAATTATGTTTCAGAACCTTCCATTTTGGCCGCCTGCCGCATCCTCCCAAGCCGGGACGGTTGATGCGCTTTACCTTTTTCTGGTGGCGTTATCGGTATTCATGACAGTGGCGATCTTCATCGCCATCTGCGTGTTTGCGTTCAAGTACCGGCGGCGTCCGGGACACAAAGCTGTCCAGATCCATGGTTCCTGGATTCTTGAGACCGCATGGTCCGTCATTCCCATGGGAATCTTCCTGGTGATTTTCGCCTGGGGCGCCATGATCTATTACCAGGCGCATACTCCGCCCCGCGACGCTGATTCCGTGTACACAGTCGCGAAACAATGGATGTGGAAGTTCCAGCATGTGACCGGGCAAATGGAAGTGGATGAGTTGCACGTGCCCGTGGGCCGCGACATAAAACTCATCATGACGTCGCAGGATGTAATTCATAGCCTATTCGTTCCCGCATTTCGCGTTAAGCAAGACGTCCTTCCCGGCCGGTACACCACGGTATGGTTTCGCGCGACCAAGCCAGGGACATATCACCTATTCTGCAGTCAATATTGCGGCACACAGCACTCCGGCATGATCGGACAGGTCGTGGCCATGTCGCCGAACGATTACCAGGCGTGGCTGACGCAGGGCGGCGCGTGGAAGTCTCTTTCGGCGCAGGGCAACACTTTATTCCAGCAGCTCGGCTGCAATACCTGCCATCAGCAGGAGACACAAGGCCGCGGCCCAAGTCTCATCGGAGTTTATGGCCATCACATCCAGTTGGAAGATGGCCGGGTAATCACGGCTGATGAAAGTTATATTCGTGAATCGATTTTGAGCCCCAGCGCCAAAGTGGTGAGCGGCTTTAAGCCCATCATGCCGGTCTTCCAGGGGCTGCTGGACGAGGAACAACTCAACCAGCTGGTCGAATATGTTAAATCGTTAGGCAACGCGCCGGAGGGAGTCGCAGGAACTCCCAGCTTGATTCCGGCGGGCACGAAACCGCAGACTTACTAGAGAGATTACAAGAAGGAACAGCAATGGCTACCCCAGCAGTACAAGACGAACGTCCGAATTACCTGAACAGCACGCAGGGCATTCGCTCGTGGTTGCTTACCACGGACCATAAGCGGATTGCGTTGCTGTATCTGATGTCGGTCACCTTCTTTTTCTTTATTGGCGGGCTATTCGCCCTGCTCATTCGCCTGGAGTTGCTGACTCCCGCGGGCGACCTGGTGATGGCGGACACCTACAACAAGCTCTTTACCATGCACGGGCAGATCATGGTGTTCTTCTTCCTGATCCCGTCCATCCCCGCGATCCTCGGCAACTTCCTGGTTCCC
>Ga0134125_10006608_pt1 | contig 13119 bp, 14 predicted proteins | sample KB31751_FD_96464 | JGI IMG/M metagenome (GOLD analysis project Ga0134125, IMG submission 96464) | Terrestrial soil microbial communities with excess Nitrogen fertilizer from Kellogg Biological Station, Michigan, USA - KB3-175-1 | ecosystem: Environmental > Terrestrial > Soil > Unclassified ... | reverse complement strand
CGACATCGCATCCGCTCTCGGAGCGGGTTGCAACCACGACATGCGCGCCGTTGGCGGCAAGGGCCTTCGCGATACCGCGTCCCACCCCTGCGCCCGAACCGGTCACCAGGACCGTGTGGCCATCAAGCGTCGCGGCAGCATCACCGAACCCCCGTGCGCGACGATCGTCACCCCGACGAGGTGATCGATGTCGCGTCGAAGAAGAAACTTCGTCGTCTCCACGACGGAGTGGATCAGCGTGCTGCCATCGGAGAACGCGGCGGCGGTCAGATGGGACGCGTCCAACCCCGGCGCGAACAGGCTCACCGGAGCCGCGACAAGATTGACCGTCACTTCGTCTGAACACCATTGCCGCGCAGCAGATTTCGCCATCGTCCTGATACCTTCGATCGCGGTGGTGTAGCCCACCCTCCCGGCCGCACCCCCATGCCGATCGTCGGCACGACGAGCACGATACGGCCGCCGCGCTGCGTCATCGCGGCATATGCGTGTTGCAGAGCGACAAGTGCCCGCCACATCGCCTCGCCGGCATCGAGTGTCGTTGTCGGGCCGGCGCCGACCACGACCACGACGCCATCGACCGCCGGCGGGAGCGGCGCATCGAGCTCTGACGCGACAGCGCCGAGCCCGTCGGCGAGCGAGCTCGTCAGCGCGTCGGCGGGTCCGAGAACGACAGTCGACACCGAAGGATCCCCTCAGCCGCCGGCCCGCGCTGCCAGTTCGCGTTTGACCACCTTGCCGACGTCGTTTCGGGGCAGCTGTTCGATGAACACGATGCGTGCCGGAACCCGGTAGGGCGTCAGGCGCTCTCGGCACCACGACACGAGACCGTCTTCGGAGACCGAATCATCGCCTCTCACCACGAACGCCCACGGCACCTCGCCGAGCCGCTCGTCGGGAACACCCACCACAGCGGCTTCGCGCACCCCGTCGGCGGCGACCAGCACGTCCTCCACGGTGCCTGGAAACACTTTGAGGCCACCGCGATTGATCATGTCCGATACTCGGCCGTCGAGCCAGAGGAAGCCGTCGTCGTCGAACCAGCCCAGATCGCCCGTGTGGAACCAGCCGTCATCGGTGAGCCGGTCCAAGAAGGCTGGATCGATCTTGCGCGCGGAAGTGGTCGGCGTGCGGACCATCACCTCGTCGTCGGCGATCGTGACGTCGATGCCGGGCAGCGGCCTGCCGACTGAACCCAGTTTGGTCTCACCCCACTCGCGGGCGTCGGCGGCCGACCAGCCCACCACCTCACCGCCGAGTTCGGTCTGGCCGTAGGAGTTCAGCACGATCACCCCGAATTTGTCCCGGAATCGGCCCGCCTGGACGGGTGACAGGGGAGCGGTGATCGACCGCACGATCTTCAGCGGCGACAGGTCCGTGACCGAGTCGTCGTGCAGGACCATGGTCAGCGCTGCGGGTGGCAATACGGTCGATCGCAATTGATGTCGCTTGACCAAAGCCTCGAAATCCGTCGGTGAGAACCGATCCATCAGCACGACGCCGGAGCCGGCGCGAAAAGCGAACAGCACCTGGTAGATCCCGGCCCACAGCGACAATGACAACGGCACAAGGTTGGGCATCGGCGGGCGCTTCGGCTTATCTGTGGCAGCTTTCGTGCCGCGGAGTTTGACCAGCAGCCGGTCGATCAGGTCGAGCACCGTGGTGTGACGAAGCGGCACCGGCTTTGGCGGACCCGTGGTGCCCGACGTGAACTGCAGTAGGGCCACGTCGGCGTCGTATTGGCGCGGGTCGGTGGGGTTCTGCGTGCTGACGGTTATCGCCCACGTCAGGTCCTTGCCCCTCAGCACGGGCAACCCGAACGTCGTGAAGCGTTCGGCCAGTTCGGGAGTCGTGATGATGGCGACGGGACGCAGGGTCTCGAGCTGGGTGACGATCTCGGCATCGGCCGCCCTGGGATTCAGTGGCGTGTACACGCCACCGGCGCGCCACGTGCCGAAGAGCGCGGCGATGGTGGTGGCGTCGTTGGGCAGCATCGCGGCGACCACTTGCCCCGTCGTCACCCCGCTGTCGGCGAGCAGCGTGCCAAGACGCTCGGCGCTGGCCGACAACTCGTCGCGCGATACTTGGTTGTCGGTGGCCCCGACCGTGTGCACCGCGACATCGGGCAGACCGTCCAGCAGCATTGCGAGGCTCACGAATCAGCCTCCAGCGGAACCCAGTTCGGAGTGCGCTTGTCCGCGAAGGCAAGGGGACCCTCGTTCTGGTCCGGATGTCCCCACATCGACGTCAGGTGCTTCGCACCCTCGCGGCACGCGTCCGTGAGTCCGTATTCGAGTGCCCCCCACAGCGCCCGCTTGGTGGCGCGCATCGCCGCGGGCGAGTTCTTGGCGATCTTCTCGGCGAGCTCCTGCGCGACCTCGCGCAGCGTGTCGGGCGGATCGACGACCTGGCTGATCATGCCGAGCTCGTATGCCCGCTGGGCGCTGAGTCGTTCGTGGCTGCCGATCAGTGCCATCCGTAACACGGCTTCGGCGGGCATCTTGCGCATCAGCGCGATCGTCTCGAGCGCACTGACCTGACCTATCGACACGTGTGGGTCGACGAAGGTCGCATCCGACGACGCGATGACGATGTCGGCGTCGGCCACCCAATGCAATCCGCCGCCCGCACAAACCCCGTTGACGGCAGTGATAACCGGCTTTTCGACGTCGCAGTGCCAGGCGCTGAGCTTGAGATCCAGTGTGCGCATGGTCTCCTGAAACCGCAGTACGGCCTCGCCGTCGAGCTCCTCGACGTCGGCGCCGACCTGAAAGGCCCGGCCGTTACCGGTGTGCACGATGACGCGGACGTCGGGATCGTCGTTCAATTCCGCCCAGGCCCTGGGGAATTCCTCGCGCATGACGACGTCGTAGGCATTGAGACGGTCCGGGCGGTCATTGATGATCCATCCGACGGGACCGCGCCGTTCGACGATGAGTCTCTGGTATGTCATGACACCTCCGCTACATTCGACAGCGGTTGCCACCGCGGCGCGTGCTTCTCGCGCCACGCCCGGACACCTTCTGCATGGTCGGGGTGATTACGGAGCCGCCAGATCTCGTCGGCGGCGTCGGTGCGGGCCTGGGTCATCCCGACTTCCAGGGAGTGCCAGAGCGCCTTTTTGGTGACGCGCATCGCGGTCGGCGAGTTTGTGGCGATCGCGGCCGCGAGTCGCCCGGCTGCGGCGCGGAGCTGGGCGGCCGGTACCACCTCGGACAGGATGCCCAACTGGTAGGCGCGCTGCGCCGAGATGCGTTCGCCCTTGCCGCTCAGCGTCATTCGAAGGACCGCCTCCATCGGCGACTTGCGCAGCAGAGTGATCGCCTCGTACGCGACGGCCTGCCCGACCGAGACGTGGGGGTCGGTGAAGGATGCGCGTTCGGAGGCGATGACGATGTCGGCGTCCGCGACCAAATGCAGGCCCCCGCCGGCGCACACCCCGTTGACCGCGGCGATCACCGGCTTCCAGACGCCGCAATGCCAGGACGAGATCTTCAGCGCGGCGTCTCTGGTTCGGCGGGAGTGTCGTCGCATGGCCGCCTTGTCCCTCGCGACCTGGACCACGTCCATCCCGGTGCAGAACGCCTTGCCGTTGGCGGCGTTGACGATCACCTTCACGTCGGGATCGGTATCGAGGTCACCCCAGGCGGCCTCGAGCTCGTCGAGCATCAGCGCGTCGAAGGCATTGCCCGCGTCGGGCCTGTCGAGGATCAGCCAGCCGATCCCGTCGGACTTGGAAACGATCAAACGTTCATAGACGCTCATGAACGTGGAATATCCTTCCAGGGCTTGCCTTTCCACGGGTCAGGCTCCTTCGGTAAGCCAAGCACGCGTTCACCAAGAATGTTCTTGTTGATGTCGGTGGTGCCGCCCTCGGTGCCGTTGGCGAGGCTGCGCATCATGCCCTGCACATCCCGTGGCAGAGCATCTTCGTCATCGGTGCGGGGCCATGCCACGGCTGCCGTGCCCAGCAGGTCCACCATGAGATCCTGAATCTGCTGATTGATGGTGGCCTGGTGCACCTTGCCGATAGATGAGGCCGCTCCGGGCGACTGTCCGGCCGAAAGTGCTGCGCGCACACGCTCATTGGTCCAACCGCGGACCTGCTCTTGCGCCCAGAGATGCATCACTTTGTGCCGGATGACGGGGTCGGTCCATCGTCCGGTCTCCCTGGCGAGGGTGATCAGCCGTTCGGCACTGGAGCCACCCAGGCGGCCCATGCCACCCGAGCCCGAGCCCGATACCATCTGCCGCTCGCTGGACAGCGTCGACGCACTGACGCGCCAGCCGTCGTTGACTGCGCCGACCCGCTGGGCGTCGGGCACCCGCGCTCCGTCGAGGAAGACCTCGTTGAACTCCGCCTCGCCGGTGATCTGGCGAAGCGGCCGCACTTCGACACCCGGCTGGTGCATGTCAAGCAGGAAGTACGTGATGCCCCTGTGCTTGGGCTGGTCGGGATCGGTCCGCGCCAACAGGATCGCGAAATCGGCCTCATCGGCCCACGTGGTCCACACCTTCTGGCCGGAGATCACCCACTCATCCGCGTCCCGGACTGCTCGCGTGGCCAGCGATGCGAGATCCGAGCCTGCGCCCGGTTCGCTGAACAACTGGCACCACTTCTCCTCGTTGCGCACGATCGGCGGAAGGAAACGTCGGCGTTGCTCCTCCGTCCCGTGACTGAACAGGGCGGCGGCGGCGTTGTTGAGCCCCAGTGGGTTGAGCCGCGCGAGACGCAGCGGCGCAAGTACACCCTCGATGGCGCGCGCAACGTCGTTGCCGATGCCGAGGCCACCGTGGTCGGGGAGCCACGTCGGTGCCACCAGACCCGTCCCGGCGAATGTCGGGTACCACCGCCGGTAGTCGGCCGGGGTACGGACAGCCCGCAACGCCGCAGGTCCCTCGGCCGCGGCCGAGCGCCACGCGGCAGGAATCTCGGCGTCGATCCATTGCCGCACCACCGCGACCGCATCATCGACCGGCGTGCCCTGGGTGATCGGCAGTTGTGTCATCGTCTTTTCGACATTTCAGCGGCCCTTGAATTCTGCGCCGCGCTTGTCGCGGAAGGCCGCCAGGCCCTCCTTGAAATCCTCACTGCGGCTGGATAATTCGAGCGCCAACGCCTCGTTCTGAAGATGGCGGTCAAGGTCGAGTCCGTTGCCGCTGTGCAGCAGCCACTTGGTGAGCCCGAGCGAGACCGTGGGGGCTTCGCCGAGTTGTCCGACGAGTCGCTGTGCAACCGAGGTCAATTCATCGGAAACGCAGGCACCGTGGATGATGCCCCACTCGGCCGCGGTGGCTCCGGTGATCTCCTGCCCCAGCATCAGCAGCTGTCTGGCGCGTACCAACCCGATGAGCCGTGGCAGTAACCAAGCCGCGCCGCTGTCGGGGGTGAAGCCGCGGGCCATGAAGGGTTCCCAGAACCGGGCGTCGCCGGCGGCGACGCAGAAGTCTGATGCCAGCGCGATGTGGAAGCCCAGACCGGTCGCCCAACCGCGGACCACGGCGACGATGGGCACCTGCGTCTCCAGCATCAACGGAATCAGCCGATGAGCCTTGTTCGGTAGCCGACGCTGCGTGCTGCCCACGCGTGGTTTCCGTTCGGATTTCGCGTTGTTGGCGATTAAGTCCGCGCCCGCGCAGAAGTCCGGTCCGTTGGCGTCGATCCTGATGACCCGCACCGATTCGTCGATGCCGGCGTCGGCCAGGTGGCCGATCATCGCGTCGAGCATGACGTCGTTGACGGCGTTACGGCGGTCGGCGCGATCAAGGGTCAGCTGCAGGATCAGACCCTGCTGTTCGGCCAGAAGACCAGGAACGCTGCGGTAACTCATGTGCTCAGCGCTCGGCGAACTGTTCCGTCACGGCGGTGAGCAGTTCGCTCAGGTTGGCCGCACCACCAGGCGGGACGGGTAGGCGCACGGGTCCTCGGTCGCGGCTGGGCAACAGGATGGTGGCGTGTCCCGGCGCGGTGATCTGGCCGCGGTGGTTGGTCGCAGCGAGTTCGAGGTCGACAGCGGGCCGTTCGCCGTCGGCGAGGTACTTGCGGACCACGGTGCCGGTGACGGTGTGGACGTCGCCAACGTAGTTGAAGAGACGGAACTCGCAGTCGAGCTTCCACAGCCACGCGTCGTCGCCCATCCAGTCCGTGCACAAGTGGATCAGCCATGTCTCGCGCATGCGTCCGTAGTCGAACGTGGTGGGGTTGCCCGCGTTGCGTGCGGCGCCGGGCTCCCAGTGCACCCGTTGTTGGGCATCGGGGATCCCGTATTCGTTGGGTGTATAGAAGCGTGGAATGCGCTGCCGGTTGCGCCACGCCAGTCTCAGCGGTCGTACGCCGTACATGCCGGTGCCCATGCCGACGTGCCAGCAGACCATGTCAGTCACCGTCAGCGGACCCTTTGTCAGCGACCCCACCGCGTCGCCTTCGTTGACGTCTTCCCACCATCGCGGGTCGGCGCCGCGCGGGCTTTCGCGCGCGTAACGTTCGTCAAGCTCGGCGATCTCGTCGGCGGTCCACGTCTTGAGCTCGACGTCGTCGTACTTCTTTCGGCCGCGCGCCTTGCTGCGCTCGGTGCGAATCATGTTGCGGTACTGGGCGCCCAAGATTGTGCCCTCGTCGTCGCGGAACACCTGGGCGGACCACTCGTGGATGGCGCGGTCGGCGAACTCGCTGAGCTTGTCAAGCGCCGCGACCAACGCATTGCGCCTGAACACGCGGTGGTTGGCGCGCAGCGGGGCCCACCATTCGCGGGCCGATGAGGCGTAGAAGGCATGCACCCCGCGCAATGGGTCGCCTTTGGTCAGTGCGCGGTCCTCGTCCGACAGGATTGTGACCTCGTCCTCTCCGATCAGCGTGTCGCCGCCGACGAGGGCGGGTGGGGCCACGGACTCTCCCCAGACAGACTTCGCGGCGTATTCGGGATCGGCCCACAAAGGGTTGGCGTCACCGTAGCTTTCGGCGACGTGACGAAACGTGTCCTCGTTGGGACGGTAGTAGTGCGGCGGCTGGGTGTGCGGGACGGTGATGCCGATGGTAGCCCGCAACCTGTCCAATCCCTCATCGGTGATCAGGCCGGTCTGCCCCATCGGATTGCCTCCTCGTTGTGGCCCGCTTCGTAGCCCGGACAAGGTGGAAATTAAGATACCCGAAAAACGGAAACGCCGTTAACGCAGGGGTGAGCGAGATGTCAGATGAAGCATCCGGAATCGTGTGTGCGATCGGCGCTGACGGCGTCGCGCGGGTGACAATAGATCGTCCCGAAGCGGGAAACTCGTTGTCGCCGTTGGCACGTGACGCACTAACCGAGGCTTTCACGCAAGCCAATGACAACCCCGCCGTCCGCGCGGTGCTGTTGAGCGCCAGTGGTACTCGGCACTTCTGCGCCGGGGCGGGACTCGCACCGCTACCGACAGGCGCCGGGCCCGTGGCCGAACCGATGCCTAAGCGTCCAGGTGACATCGCGCGGATGCTTCAGCAGGGCTGGCAGCGCCTGGTCTCATCTATTCTCGACTGCGACAAGCCGGTGATCGCAGCGGTCAAGGGCACGGCCGCCGGGGCGGGCGCGAGCCTGGTCCTGGCGTGCGACCTGGTCGTGATGTCAACGGAGGCAAGGCTTGTCGAGGCGTTTGTGCATCGCGGGATTCTGCCGGATTCCGGTGCCATCCACCTGCTGACGAGAATCGTGGGCCTGCGCAAGGCGACCGAACTGCTGATGCTCGGTGAGCCGGTCGACGCGGCCGCCTGCGAAAGGCTCGGACTGGTCAACCGTGTGACCGCACCGGACGACACCGACGCGGCCGCCGAGGAGCTCGCGGGACGCTTGGCCGCGGGGCCGACCGTGATGCTCTCGCTGACCAAGCGGCTGTTGTCGGTGTCGTCGGAGTCGGATCGGCACCGCGCATTCGAGCAGGAGGCTTGGGCGCAAGAGGTGGTATCGCGCACGGCGGACCTGCAGGAAGGCCTTGCGTCCTTCGCCGAACGCCGTAAGCCCACGTTCCTCGGTCGCTGACCTTCCGTGCGTCAGCTTGCGATCGGTCCACCGCGAATGGTGAACGTGGCGCTGTCGTCGATCTCGTCGATCGACGATGCCACCGACTCCGCAGTCAGCGACGTGTCCTCGACTCCCTTGGTGACACCGATGAACACCCGTGACACTTTCCCCGCGCCCACTGAGTAGATGTGCGCCGTGCGGTTGCAGGACCGATGACACAGATAGACCACAACCGGGGTGACGAGCTCGGGGTGCATGGCCTTACCGGCTTCGCCCATGATGTCCTCGGTCATTCGGGTCAGCGCGATGGGGGCGATGGCGTTGATGGCGATGCCGTTGCGGGCCCCCTCGATGGCGAGAACGTGCATCATTCCGACCAGGCCCATCTTCGCGGCGCCATAGTTGGCCTGACCGAAATTGCCGAAAAGGCCGGTGCCCGAGGTTGTCTGAACGATTCTGCCGTAATTTTGCGCCCGCATGAGCGGCCACACCGCCCTAGTGACGTTGAACGCTCCGGCGAGGTGCACGGCGATGACGGCGTCGACCTGCTCGGCGGTCATGTTCTTGAACGCCGCGTCGCGCAGAATCCCCGCGTTGTTCACCAGCACGTCGACCTGCCCGAAGGCCTCCATCGCGGCCGCCACGATTGCCGCACCGCCCTCCTCGGTGGCCACCGAATCACCGTTGGTGATCGCGGTGCCCCCAGCCGCGGTGATCTCGTCAACCACGGCTTGGGCCGCCGAAATCGACGCCCCGCTGCCGTCCACCGAACTGCCGAGGTCGTTGACCACGACCCGGGCGCCGCGCCGGGCGAGCTCAAGGGCATGGCAGCGGCCCAGTCCGCCTGCGGCCCCCGTGACGATGGCTACCTGGTTGTCGAAAGTCATTGAATGCATGGGTGAGAGGTTACATTTACCTAATCGAGAACATCTATTTGCATCGGAGGAGTCGGAGTAGGCCCATGACAGGCCCGACTGAGTTGCTACGACATGCGCACCGGCGAGCCGAAGAAATGCGGCCCCGGTACCGGGCGGCCGGTTTCTGGGCGGCGGAGCCGATCGACCTGGTGCGATCCACCGCGGCGCGGCACTCTAGCCAGCTTGCCGTCGCGGATCGAGGCGCCGAACTGACCTACGGTGAACTGGACAAGCGCATCGATTCGGCCGCTCACGCGATGGTCGATGCCGGCGTTGCTCCGGGCAACGCGATCGTCCTGGTGGTCGGTAACGACGTGGACTCGGTGGTGTCGGTCCACGCGGCGCTGCGGGTCGATGCGGTGGTTCTGCTCGTGCCGCGTAATGCCGGGGCCCCGCAGATCGCCGACGTCCTCACACGCACCGGTGCCCGATTCGGTGCAGCGCCGAACTGGGCGAAGATCACCGAGCCGGAACTGTCCGGCCGGTGCTGTTGGATCGAACTCGGTGACGATGACCGAATGGGCGCGGCCCAGCGGTCGCGGTCGGTGCGATCAGCCGATGAGCCGTGCTTTGTGCTGTACACCTCGGGTACAACCGCTCGGCCCAAGGGCGTGGTTCACTCGCTGAGCACGTTGGCCAAGGCTTCGGCGAATTACATCGCGGCGGCGGGCCTCGGCTCGGACGACCGGATCTTCTTGATCAGTCCACTCGCCTCGGTCACCGGGGTCTTGCAGGCGTTGTTCATCGGTCCGATCCTGGCGGCACCGGTGATTCTCGAAGATCGCTGGGACCCGTCGGCGACCTGCGACCTCCTGGTCACTTCGGGTGCGACCTGGTATGGGGGCCCGGACCGGCTGCTGGACCGGATGCTCGACGAGGCCGTGGCGCGCGAAATGCAGATCCCGTTGCGTGCCGTGTATCTCGGCGGGACGATGTTGGACCGGCAGATCGTCGAACGCATCGAAGACGAGTTCGGCATCGCCGTCATGCGCGCCTACGGGTCCTCGGAGACCCCGGTCAGCACGTCCGGCCTGCGGACCGAACCCCGAGACATCCGCCATGCCGACGACGGAGTGGCGCTCGGCGACGTCGACGTGCGCGTCGGATCCGAGGCCGAACCCACCGAGTGTTGCATCAAGGGCCCGCACACGTTTCTCGGTTACACCGATGACGAGGACGACAAATACGCGTTCGAGGGCGAATGGTTCCGCACGGGCGATGTGGCGGAGGTCGTCGACGGCCGGGTTCGGATCGTGGGCCGCATCAAGGACATCGTGATTCGCAACGGGCTGAAGATCCCGGCCGCCGAAGTGGAGGAAGCCGTCTCGAGGATTGGTGGGGTGCGCGACTGTGCCGCCTACTCCGTCCCCGACGCCACCACCGGTGAGCGACTGGCCATGGCAGTCGTGCTCGAACCCGGCGTCGAGGTCACGCTCGCCGAAGTCGCCGGGGCTCTCGTCACGGAAGGGCTGCCGAAATACAAGCTGCCCGAAGAGCTTGTGTTCTGGGACGAGCCGCTGCCTGTCAACGCGAACGGCAAAGTCGACCGCGCCAAACTCGAAGCGCGGTCGGTCGGGCGGCAGCGGCTGCTCGCCGACCGTCTCGCCACTACCGGATGAGAAAACCCGCCGCCGGAACCTAGCCGGCAGCGGGACGGAAGACCGGGACGACGAATCCGTCTTCGTCGTCGCGGAAGGCGATCATCAATTCCATGTCGGCGCGCAGATCTTCGACGCGGCAGTTCTCCACGACCGTCATCAGCCGCGGCCCCTCCTCGAGGTCAACCATCGCCAGCACGTACGGCGTGCGTGCGTCAAAGGGTGCAGCAATTTGGCGGATGACGCTCCACGTGTAGAGCCGCGCGCGACCGGCGGACTGCGTCAACTCGACGTCCTCGCCCCAACAGCGCGGGCAGAACGGCCGGGCGTACAACGATGTCTGACCGCAGGACCGGCAGGCGTTCACCATCAGCCGGCGGTCCTGCGTTGCTGACCACCACGCTTGGCCGTCGATGTCGATCGTGGGCCGATCAGGAGCGGTCATCACTGCCTTCCGAGAATCATTGTGGCGCTGTGGGTGAAGAAGCCGCCCATCGCGTGGACGCATGCCAGCCTGGCGTCGCCGACCTGACGCGGTCCGCATTCCCCGCGTAACTGCCGCACCGCCTCCACCATGAGGAACATTCCTCGCATACCCGGGTGACACGAGGCCAGGCCGCCGCCATCGGTGTTGGTCGGCAGCACCCCGCCCGGGCGAAGCGCTCCGGACTCTATGAAGGGGCCCCCTTCTCCCTTGGCGCAGAAGCCGAGGTCCTCCACGGTCAGCAGGACCGTGGACGTAAAGGAGTCGTATAGCTGGCACACATCGATATCGGCCGGGCTGACACCTGCCCGCGCGAAGGCGGCTGGACCCGAGCGCGCCGCCGGTGACGTCGTGAAATCGAGCCATTGGCTCATGCTGACATGCGACGTCGCGTCGGCCGTCCCAAGAATCCAAACCGGATCCTTTGCGCAATCTCTGGCCACTCGCTCGCTGGCAAGCACGACGGCACCGCCACCGTCGGTGCGCAGGCACACATGCTTGGCGGTGAACGGTTCGGCCAACATCGGCGCGGCCGTGACGTCGGCAATCGTGATGCGGTCTCGCTCAAAAGCGGTGTCGTTCATGGCCGCCCACTCGTGGGCCGCGACGGCGACTTCGGCCAGTTGGTCGACGGTCGTGCCGAATTCGATCATGTGGCGCCTGGCCGCCATGGCGTACTTGGCAATCAGGGTCGCGCCGTAGGGCGCCTCGTACTGCAGTGCGCCCCCGGTGCCCATCGCGGCGGCTGACGCGCGTACCCGTCGCTTGACGTCGGAGCGTGCGGTCGATCCGTAGGTCAACAGAGCGACCTCGATTTCCCCGGCCGCGATCGCGGCGGCGGCATGGCCGGCCATCACCTCCCAGGAGGATCCTCCGACATTGGTCGCATCGACCCAGGTGGGGCGCAGGCCGAGGTATTCGCTGACTTCCGCGGGGGGAAGCAACGTTCCGTGCCCGCCGAAACCCTCGATGTCCTGCTTCGTGAGGCCCGCATCCGCGACCGCCCGCCGCGAGGACTGGGCCATCAGCGCCATGGCGGTCTTGTCGGGCACCCGGCCGCAGTCGGACAGGGCTGCGCCCACGATGGCGACGCGGTTCGATGGCATAGCTAATGGTTATCACATCGATGTCGCGGCCGATAATGACCGTTGACGATAATGTGGAAACGTTATTCTCGGTCGGCTACCGTGAGCCTATGACGACGGCGCTGCGGGACGCCCTGCGGGGAGAGGCGCTGGTGCTGTGCCTGGCGCTGCTCCACTCGCGCACGCCCGACGTTCCCGCGATCGCGGCCGCCTGTGGGTACGACGCCGTTTACGTCGATCTCGAGCACGCATCGACGTCTCTGGATACGGCGCAGATGCTGTGTGTTGGCGCGCTCGGGTCGGGGATCTCCGGCCTGGTGCGGGTGCCGTCCCACGATCCCAGCGTCATCGCAAGGGTGCTGGATGGTGGCGCGGTGGGAGTTATTGTGCCGCACATCGATTCGAAGGAAGAGGCGGAAGGGGTCGTTCAGGCCGCACGATTTCCACCCATCGGCAACCGGTCCATTTCGGGTCCCAACGCGGTCAGCGGATACACACCGCGGACAGCGTCCCAATTGGTGGAGCTGCTCGAACGGCGCACGGTGGTGGCCGTGATGATCGAGACCCCGGAGGCAGTCGAGGCGTCTGACGCCATCGCCTCGGTGGATGGCATCGACCTGATCTTGATCGGGCCGAGCGATCTGACCGCCGAAATGGGCATCCACGGACAGTATGAGAATGAGCATTTCCATCGTGCGGTAGAATCGGTCGCGGCGGCTTGTCGTAGTCACGGCGTGGCGCTCGGTATGGCCGGAATCAAGTCCCTTGACCTGCTGAACCGATTCGTGGGACTGGGGTTGCGATTCATCTCGGCAGGGACGGACGTCGGGTTGATGACCGAGGCGGCCACAACCCGTGCGCAAGCGCTTCGCGGGCTGCAGAGCCACCGCGATGGCCAGCGTGACGAATGACACCGATCGCCGAGAACGACGTCGCACAACAGGAGGACCGGATGCCGACAGCCATCTACACCGAACGCGTCACCGACCCGATGGCGTGGACGGGCGCGGACTTCACGAGTAAGGAAGACTTCGCCTTCGATCT
>Ga0134125_10006605_pt1 | contig 13122 bp, 15 predicted proteins | sample KB31751_FD_96464 | JGI IMG/M metagenome (GOLD analysis project Ga0134125, IMG submission 96464) | Terrestrial soil microbial communities with excess Nitrogen fertilizer from Kellogg Biological Station, Michigan, USA - KB3-175-1 | ecosystem: Environmental > Terrestrial > Soil > Unclassified ... | reverse complement strand
TACTGTATCCACACTAGCTAATACAACATCAGATACTGTATCCACACTAGCTAATACAACATCAGATACTGTATCCACACTAGCTAATACAACATCAGATACTGTATCCACACTAGCTAATACTGTAACTCAAACACTGTCAAACCAAGAAATTGTTACTTTGAATGACTCGCAACTTTTACCAGCCTTTGTTCCAGCTCCTATGTTAAACTCTACTACTCTTGATCTATGGACACAATCATTTTCTGCAAAAGTACTAAACGGAACCATCTCAAAGATAATCGACAACGCCACTGATTTGCCACAAGAGATTGTAGTTGGAAAACAAACTGCTGCTAACATAACCGAAGTACAAAACTTGCAATCCTCAATATTGCTTGATACGTCATTTCCATCACTTGCAAACGGAACAACTGTAATTGATACAATTAGTATGACAAACTATACACTTCCAAACTCCACATCCGTTGTATCTATTATTCCAACCATAGTTACACCACCTAATGCAACATCGGGACAGTTCATAGCCACTCCTCCTCTTAATATCGTTCCAGGTCAAGAGATGATAATCCCTGTTTCAGACTCTGCAATTCCAAGTTTTGGTGGATTAAAAGAACTTGATTTCCAATCGTCTCCTAGTGTAACTTCAACTGGAGGTAATGCCTCAAGTGAATGGTTTACAGCCGAGGTTGACAACAAGCTTCCACCAACAATCTCTGGCGATGGTATTGATGGAGCTCTAGTCCTTTTCATAAACATCCAGTATCCATATGACGACACTGGTATTGGATATAATTGGGGAATTCCTTCAAATCACGCCAAACCCCCAACAATGACGTTGGTCATTAACAAGACAGATCAACTTGGTATCCAAAATGACGATAATGGCTGTCCTATAATTGACGCGTATACTCTAAGCCTTGGTTCATGGACTAGTAACGGTCTAGGAGAAGTGTCATCCAAGTCCATCAATCCAACACAATGCCAGATTAAAGTCCAATCTCAACATCTTTCCAAGTTTGCCTTTTCTATGCGGCACATTGGCAATGTCAAGCCTTCTGGTCCGGGTCAATTTGGAGTAGGTGAAGTCACAGACTCGACCACTCCGATAAATTGGCAAGGATACATGGATAGTGCAACTGCATCAAACTCTGATACAAACACATCACCGCAAAATGCATACGCCTTGTCATCCACTAACAACGTTGTGACAAGCCCCGGCTTTAGCAACATTGAGTGTAGCAGAGGCCCTGGATATACCATGATGACTGGAACGTATACAAGTACTAGTGGATCAGATGAACTAGACTTTTTACAAATGTCTCTGCTTGATAAGGAGGGACATGTTATAGCAACAGGAAATGGCATGATATCGCATGCTAATGCACACGAGCCCACATTCTTTTCTGCCATAACTAGGACAGATAAGGACTTTGCATCATGTACTGTTCAAATCGACAATTCTATATCAAAATAAAAATTGAATCTTACTTTAGATCATCAGTCTTGCCAAAAGATTTCATTTTTGGTTTTTTGAATAACTTGACGTGACTATAAATTCCAAATGCAAATAAAATGTATGACCACATGTACAAGATATTGATTGGATTACTACTATATGCTGACTTGTCAATGTCCAAAAAGAAAAATCCCGAATCCGCTATGATATTAAGTATGATTGCAATGCATGTAAAAGACCAAAACAAGCCCACTTTGCCTTTGATAAATAACAATAACCCCAAGACCGCTGGAAACAAGATCATGGTATCTGCAATTGGATATACTGCCCCCCATAAAATCTCAAAAATGGATGCACTCCTATTAAGAGAATACGTTGAATATATTGTTGGGATAAAAAACACTAGGCTTGCAAGAGCTGCATAGGCAAGTAACTTGCTAGATATTGCCAATCTGAACGGTTTTAGATAATAAATTGAAAAAATAAACAACAGTGAATATCCAGCAAGATAGAACCAATCTCCTTGTTCAGGAAATGGGAGTAGACGAGATATGATTTCTGAATTAAACCATAGTATCTCTGCAGCAAACCAACATGACGAAAATCCCGCAAATAACAGATATGCCTTTCCATGTTCTCCTCCTATTCTGAATTGTATTGCGATAATTACTGATAGTACTAACAGTCCTCCTGATAAAAACACCATGAGAAAGTCTGTAGTTACATCTGCGGCATCTTTGCCTATTACATTTGAAATTAGTACTGCAAAGCCAACCGAAAGAAGACCAAATACAAATAACTTGTTTCTTCTTACGTTCTCATTCTCTGTTTGCATTCTATTTTGTTAACACCTTGAGGAACTCGCCTACTGGTCTTTCTTGGCTGAACTCCCCAAGATTTTTCTTGATCCTTGCTATGACTGCAATGTCTGCATAGCCAAATATCTCCCTGAGTACGCTTTTCAAATAATCGGGGTTTTCTAGACAATCAGAAAGTGCACATTTGTATTTTTGAATCAGACTGGTATTGACCATCTCTAATGTAGGTCCACCCATGTCATTTAGGGCGTCTTCTACAGCTGTTGTAAACAGCTTCTTGTTGTCGTTCATTATTTCATTATCATTCAATTTCTATTCTCACCTGTTGATTTTTTGATGAAATCCAGATCAACGGCATACTGCTGCCTCCTCCCACGAGTAATCAAATAAATTGTGCATGGCATCAATCAAAGGTTTAGAGTCTGACCATACTGCAAATATATCATTTGAAGGATGTGTGGCATTTCTCAAAAACATTAGTATTTCTCGATTATCTTTTAACACAAAACACTGGTTGTCAGTTTTGCTTGTAGGCATTATCTTGATTCTCCGCTTGTCTATTTTCTCTACATATTCTGGAACAGTATGTGCAGGTGAAACTATGATCTTGACATTGAGTATGGAGTTTGGCAATGTATCAAAAATATTTGAATGATAAAATCTAGAAAGATCCTTGACTGAGCCAAAAATTAAAAATTCTTCTCTTGCAGTATTTACCATGTTGGATATTTTGGTAAAGATTTGCGGATTTCCTTGAAGCATTTGTAATTTTTCCTTCTCATCATCAATTGTCTCTACTGCAAGTGTGGGAACTGCATTCCATAATTCTGAGATCTCATCTTGCTGTTTTGCAAGTGTATTGATTTTTTCTTTTTCTGCATCAATCAATATTGATATTGTTTTTTCAATTGGTAATGCAGAATATCTTGTAGGCGATGAAAGCTCGGCAGTTACTACTCCGCGATTCTGTAATGTGTTTATTATGTAATAGGTTTCTGTTCTAGGAAGTCCCAGAGCTTTGAAAACATCTGGAGCAGTTTTGGGCCCAAACTTGCCCAAATATATGTAAACCTTGGCTTGGTTTGATGTCAGACCGAATTTTAAAAGTTCACCCTTTATCTTTTCAAGTCGCATTCTGTTATCGTACATGTGAGAGCCTGGGTCGGAATCAAAAACTGTCAAGTTTTTTTCTTTGTCAAGCATCTTTGATGAGTTCTCTATACTCATTTTAGGTATAAAAGTTCTGTCTGGACCTACATCGACTTGACGTAGTTGACAAGTTTTCAACTATGAATACCCCAAGATTCTACCTGTCTCTGCATCTATCATTACTTTTTTAACATCTTTGGGCATTAACCCAGTTTTTGCAGAGACAGTCCATACCTCGTCTTCTAAAAGAACATCGCTTACTACGATTGAATGGTATTGTTCCAAGAACTTTTTTGCTATTTCCTTTGCTTTGAATTCATCAATTGTCAATCTAGTTTCTGTAGAACCGGAATTTCGATAAGACTTGTTATAGATCACTTTGTGACATGAAAACCTTTATTAGATTATGATCTTCGTTGATTTTACCTTATAATGCAACTAGAACTCTTCAATGCTGGTTATATGAGTTTAGTAACTTACTATATCCATAAATAGTATCAATCATATATCATTTGCCATTAGGGGAAATTTGAATGAAAATATTACTAATTGACGACAATGAAACCATCACAGAGATGATGTCAAAGTATCTTTCTGTTAAGGGTCATCAGTGTTCTGTTGCTAACGACGGTAGGACAGGTCTTGCACTGATCACAGAAAAAAAATTTGATGTAGTACTATTGGATCTAGCAATGCCAGAATTTACCGGAGTCGATGTGGTAGAACATCTCCAAAAAAGTGGAAAGATAAAAGAAAATAAAATAATCTTGTTTACCGCATCATCTATTACAGATGCCGAAATAGAGGTCCTAATAAAAAAAGGTGCGCACTCTTGTCTTAAAAAACCAGTGAAACTGGCAGTACTCTTACAAGTCCTAGGGGGCTGAATAAGATCACTCGTGACAACGAAGATGAACATAGAGATAAAAAACTATCATCTGATGACGATTCAAGAAAGATAAAAGAACTGGAACAAGAAAAATTTCTCCTAAAGGAAATAAATGACTCTGTCTCTGCCCAGGCAGACGAACTGATGATATCAAAACAAAACCTGGAAAAGAAACTAGGTGTAGAATCACAAAAATCAAAAGAGCTGGAACAGGAAAAAATACTTCTTGAAGAAATGGTGGACAATAGTGAAAAGACAGAACAAAAGACACACAAAAAATTCTATTCCTCCATTGCAGTAATTGCAGTTACAATATCTCTTGGTTTTATTGGATATGTGTATTATGAGAATCAAATAGTGACGCAAACTGCGTCACATTTACCGATCAATTATAATTCAAATTATGTTATACAAAACCTTCAAGGTGATACCATAGACACATGGGTTGCATGGAATATTGCGAATGGCAGAATAATTCACATTCATGTTACCAACACTGCAAATCTCCCGCAAAATATGATTGATGCAATGAAAGATGCAATCTTGTCAACAAAAGCTGTAACAATTGATGATTCCGCTACGGGAATAGGACAAAAAGGCACATCTTCGGTATATTATGTAGGGTGGACAGGAGCGGTAGAAACTGCATACTCTGAGCCTACCAAGCAATACATCCCTCAACAGTTTGACATTAATGGATCTCCTAATGGGGTAGGAGACATTGAAATCATTCTTACAAATGATATAAGCCCTGATGGATATTCTGGATACACAAAGACTCTGGTAGATGGAAATGAGATATTAAAATCCAAGATAACCATCTTCAAGGCAAACAAGCTTGACACAAATAATATTGGCGCAATCATCAGACATGAGTTTGGCCATGCATTGGGATTGGGGCATTCTACTGCTTCTGAAGACCTGATGAGTCCAATGCTTCCTGATTATCCATACATTTCAGGTTGTGATATTGATACACTAAAGGGGTTGTATGATGGTGACAAGAACAGTAAAGTGGTGTGCAAAAAATAATCATCACTACTGCAATCCAGGAGTATACTCATGTTTAAGAAAACAACTCATACCAAATTGATTATTCTTGCTTCTCTTTTGCCTATTGCATCTTTTGCAATTGTTGGAGTGATATCTTACTATGTGATAAACAATTTCCTAGTTGATGAAAAATGGGTAGAACACACATACCAAGTCATAGGTCAGACAGACGATGTAGAAAAATCAATGTTAGATATTGAAACTGGAGAACGTGGGTACATAATAACTCACAATGACGCATTTTTGCTGCCTTACAATTCTGGTCTAAACAATGTCATGACTCAGCTTGAGTCCCTTCGGACATCCACTGTTGATAACCCCATACAACAAGCAAATATTGCAAATCTGACACAGCTGATTAACAAAAAAATTGCGTTTGTGAATCAGACTGATACTTTGGGAAAGAATGGAAAAATTGATGCTGCTGTAACACTAGTCAAAAATCTTGAGGGCAAAAAAACAATGGATGCTATACGACAGGTAATTATTGATATAAAAAATGAAGAAAATAATTTGCTAAATAAACGAACAGAACTATCTCAGATATCTGCCACAAATGCTGATAACACGATAATTGTTGGAAGCGCTGTTGCAATAATTATTACAATAATTTCAACTATTGCAATATATAAAAAAATGCAGCAAAGGGATGAGATTGAAAAAACCAATATTGACCTACATTTTGAAACAGAAAAACTAAAGGAACGCGATAATGCAAAAGCCGAACTTTCTGCAATGGTATCTCATGAACTAAAGACCCCGTTAGTTACAATTAGTGGATATGCTGAGATGCTCCGGGAAGACAATGTTCTTGGAACACTAAACAAGGAACAGACGCATGCAGTTGATATAATTATTTCGCAAACAATAAAGCTAGAGAGGCTTATCAGCGATATTATGGATGCCCAGAAAATGGATCTGAAGAAAATGAAATTTAACAAGAGGGAATTTGATGTTGATGTATTCATGGATGAGCAAATTCAAATTCATTCAAAATTGATGAATGAAAAAAAGATACGTTTTGTAAATTCTACTGGCAGCGAAAAAATGAACATAACAAGCGATCCTGACAGACTAAGCCAAGTGTTTGCAAATTTGATAAAAAATGCAGTTGACTTTGTACCTGCAAGTAACGGTAGAATAGAGATTAATGCTAAACGCAATAATGGTCACGCTATTTTTTATGTAAAGGATAATGGCAGCGGTATACCAAAAGAAAAACAAGAAAATCTGTTCAAGAAATTTTATCAAATAGATACATCGCTCAAAAGAAGTCATGGAGGAACTGGATTGGGGCTAGTAATTTGTAAAGGCATAGTGGAAGCATTGGGAGGCACAATGTGGCTAGAGAGTGAAGTTGGGCAAGGTGCTACATTCTGGTTTAGTATAAGCAATAATGGCTCTGGGGGATCCAAGTCTAACAGAGACGTGACCTTATAGAAACAAATTCTGGTACAAATAAAAAAAATCAGTTCATATCTACAAACGACCCAAAACTGATTGATTCATTATGAACAAAAATTGCCACTTTGGAATCCGATCTATTGACAATATTCCGTACTTGATATAATGCTAGTTCATTAATAATAATCTGATTTGCATGTGTTGGAATTGCATCATGTTGGGAACTGATTCTCCTTGAAATTACACGTCAAGTATTTTGAAAAAAAACTAGGAGAGTTACCTGATGAAAAACTATGGGAAATAATTGAAGAATCACTCTTACCATATCCTAATGAATTTAACAAAAGATCTATGAGTCGTGATGAAGTACTTGAGCTTGCTGTTATGCTAAAAGCATCTAATGAGTTATTCAGGAATCTAGAACAAGTTGCACTTCTCAAACATGAATTAGACCAAGCAAGTTACCAAATAAAATAAAGTGTATCTTACGAACAACATCTCATATCTTTTCATCGCCATCTTTTAATCTGGTTTTGTGCTAAATATTTCAGAAATGTCATCTGATATGATATCTCCATTTCTTGATGAAAAATATCTTAATCTTGAAACATATAAAAAAAATGGTCAAGCAATAAGGACGCCTGTCTGGTTTGTCATTGATAGTGGAATACTCTATGTTGCAACACCGTCTACTACTGGCAAAATCAAACGCCTGAATAATAACAAGAATATTCGAATTGTACCATCAAACATGAAAGGTACGCCAAAAGGAGACTGGGTTGATGCAACTGCATATTTTGCAAATGAATCTGAATCATCTCAAGCAATTAAACTTCGCAAGAAAAAATATGGTATTATGGCAAAACTAATCGGTCTATCCGTATACCGAAAAGGCAAACCTGTTGTAATTGGTATCAAAATTAAAAATTGATTTTTGATTTGAAATGATATTGAGATCTCTGTTGGCCTAATGACAATTATTGATTTCAATATAATAATAGACTTCTCACAACGGCTAATTTGAGAAGAGACAAAAAGATTGATTCTGTGTTTATGTGCATTGATGTTACCTGTTTTAATGGTGGGCTTGGATTTACATGTGTATTTTCTTGTGGGGTTCCCATCGTTAGTGTAGCTGTGTGATATTTTACAACTACGCTATATGATTTATCGTTGTATGTTGCAGTAATAGACGTGTCTCTTTTGGCATTATCTAATATCTTGATATCTGCAATGCCGCCACTGTCATAATCTGATAAAATTCCTACGTTTGGTTGAATTTCTGACAATGTTATAGGAAGTGATATACCACTAATTGACAAAGTTCTAAGTAATCCATTAGTATCTGGAATTAATTTTTGTATTCCATTACTCTGAGACTCACCTACCCTGATACCTTGTGGACGTGGATCTAGAGTTAGCTTACCATTGTGATTAAACATAAAGGTGGTAAGATTTCCTATCACATTTTGCATAGCTGGAGTTCCATCTGCATCAGGATTTCCATTTCTGTTAAAGACTTGATAGTATAATGTATTATTTTTCATTGATGTCCCCCATGTCCACGAGTCTTCATCAGTTGGGTCTATGTTGAGTTGGGGATCGATCAAATCTGCTTGAACTTGGGCGCCTTGGGGATAATCTGGCCTAATCGTTACAGGTCTGATAATATTTTCTGGAATTCTATCAAAAATAAGTTCAACTGATTGAACCCCGCCTGCTTTTTGGTATTGTACTGTAACTGTTTGTGGAAATCCTGAAAAATCAAACAACTGGATTATAGGCCATGCATTAGAAAACGCCAAATTATTATTGGCAATTTGGCCTAGCCTGCCTCCTGGTGCTTGACTGTTCAAAGTTTGGTTTTGTCTTACGACGTGATTTAGGAGTGTACCTCCTGACAGATTTGTTACACCGCCGATGTTTGTTGGTACACAAGTTCCAAATGACTGTGTCCCATTTGATGCGCCACTGAAATGTCTTGCAATTGCAATTCCTTTTGTGTCTGCAAAGTCAACGCCAGTTGCTGATGCTGAACTAAACGAACAAAATTGTCCAAAGTCCAAACCCTTGCCAGAATTACTCAATTGTGTAGCATCGGCAGCTTGTGCTTGACGCATGTCTGCAAAAAATGCATGCCAACTCCCGTCTGTAGTCTGGGCCATTCTAAGTCTCTTACCATTTATTGTTACTACTGGCTCACCATATGCTTGATCTAATCTATTTATGTCAGGATCCACTACTATGACTTCAATTACTTGGGGCCCTGCAAAATAGTTCTTGAATAATGGATTTTCAGCAGAGACATACAGATTTGGATTGGATGATGTGTGTTTCATAGGCTCTATTCTTGGGATTAATGGTTCCATCCCATTTGATGATTGTATGCCCCCCGATAATACTGAAAAACTGGAAATGAAAAGTATGATTGTAAATGACGCACATATTTTTTTCAATATCTTCACGCTCTACATCACCATTATTCGGAACTCCTGGAAATGCATTTTAATCTTTATGAATCTTAGGTTCTAGTAGAAACTTCTGTAACTTTGATAAACAATTGTTTTATTTTTGTATGTTGACCTGATGGCATCTTCTAGTTTGTTTTAAATGATGTAATTTTTATAATATTACAAAATTTCATAAAAATTCAAGATAATGATATATTATTTTCTATTTTTAAGCCATATTATCTAAAAAGTTATAATGTAGTGGTATTATTATCCATATGTGGAGAATTACATGTTACACTTTACTATAAAGTGTGAATCTAGCAAGGGGGTTAAAACTTGGCACTAGTCTTTAGACCTGGGAACTCTGGACTAGTAATGAAAATCACTCTGTCGATTTCAACGCTTTTTGCCATTGCAAAATCAAGAACATTGGTTTATGCATTTGCACTTGCTGCCATTGGAACATTTCTAATTTCATCAGGCATCAAGGTTCCTGATTTTCTAGTACTAGCACGATTAATTCCATCTGTATATTTTCTTGCCCTTGCAACTTATCTTTATAATGATCTGACTGATTATGACGTTGATAAAGTAAATAGTCGGGATAATAATTACAGTTCAAAGAGAACTAACTATAGACAAATCCTCTATTCTACAATTGGCTTTTTTGTAATATCCATATCTCTTGCATTTTCGATCAATGTGTTGACGGGTATTGCAGCTCTTGCATTCTTAGGTCTTGCAATTCTATACTCGCATCCAAAAATACACCTAAAGGACATGTTTGTAATAAAAACCGTGGTTACTGCAGCTGGCGGATTTATTGCCGCACTTATGGGTTCACTTGCAGTCCAGAATGTTTCTTATGTTGGAATATCTGCATCATTAATGTTCTTTTTGATGTACTTCATCAATGGACCATTGGGTGATATGGGTGATATTAGTGGGGATAGAAAAGGTGGAAGGAGAACAATACCTATCGTACTAGGTATTAAGAAAACATTTGGATTTATTTTTGCATCTGTCGCTGCAATGGCTTTGATACTTGTTACAAATTATTACTTTCTTGGATTAAATGTTCTAGGACTGTCTTTAGGCTTGACAATCTGTGCATATGTTGCATTTAGAATAACAAAATTGCTTGCACACTATGAAAACAAAAAAATGATGAGTAAAACCCGAACGGCTGTAAGATTTAGTGTATTTGCTGTTCAGTTATCTATGCTTGCTGGTATAATTGTAAATGTTATTTGATTGTGATTTAAACTGTTTTTGTGACTATCTTTGGGGGATTTGCTGATGCCGTCTGCCATATGTTGTTAAATGTTGTAGTCATAGTTGCTGATAATGCCTGATCCTCTGTAAATATCGCCATCTTGAATTTCTTTGATTCTGTAACATCTATAGTTTCTAATCCAACATGTTTCTTATCAACAACCAAAGTGCAGAAAGGAACTTTTGCATATCTTCTGTCTATTTTTGAAGGATAAAATGGATTTGAAACAACTTTTTCACGTTCATTTTTATTTTTATCTGATTTCATTTCTGATTCTTTTGCAAAATATTCTCCTACCATTCCAGTATCTGCCAGAATTCTCACACTGATTCCAGCACTTGCCTTTTTCAAAATTGCATTGATGATGAGTTCATTTTGGAATCTGGTGACAAGAAGTATTTCGCTTTGTGCAAATTCGACCATCTCTAAAATTTTTCTAACCATGTCTTCATATGATGATACCACTGTGAAAGATTTTCTAGATGATTCTAAATCAGAACTAACCTGTGGTTCAACTTTTGACATAAACTCCATGATATCTTTGTCATTGAATTTTGGATCTGCCTTTAGTACGTCTACCATCTGCAAGTATTTTGAATTCTTGATGTTATTTGTTAGTCCTATGATGTGTTTTTGATAAACAACTCTTCCAAATGCTGTCTGGATGTATGATTCATTGTTTTTAGTAATCAAACCCAAATCTACCAATTGTTTTAGTCTGGTATAGTACTGCTTCTTTGTCAAGCCTATTTTTGTTGGTGTGTCAAGCTCTGACTTGATTCCTTCATTTGCCATGAGAAATATTGTCAATGCGTCATTTTTTGATAAAACTGATAATACTTCAGTTAACTGTGATAAAATTTTAGAATTATCATTTGAGGCCAAAAATGAGTCTGTTGATTCTATTTGTTTTTCGGTGATTGTTTTCATGGATTTCTATGTATACGTCAACAGGAGATCTTTATATCGATTTTGGTGAATTTCATTCATGTTTTCCCAATAAACGTGGGTAGATCACTACATGAAGTGTGAGACTTGCGATGCTTTGGATCTGATTCTCTATAAAAAGTGATTATATCCTGAAAAATACCTTAAATAGGGAATGTCCTGTACCAAGTAAGTGGAAAATAATCGTAGGTTGAAAACTGTTCTTGTAGTAGATGATAATCCTGATGTTCGTTCTCTTCTTGTTGAACTCTTGGAGTTGAAAAACTTTCAAGTGGTTGGAACAGGTCATAATGGTAATGATGCGGTAACATTGTATGAAAAACTAAAACCGGATATTACACTGTTAGATGTCGTCATGCCTGATACTGATGGACTGTATGCACTTGATCATATTAGGGAAATGAACTCTGATGCTGCAGTGATAATGATTACAACGGATCTATCTCAGGACACTGCCAAGAGACTGGAAGATCTTAAAGCTACTGCTGTAGTCTACAAACCATTTGATATCAATGATCTGGTAAAAATCATACACGATATTGAATCGGCAACACAGACAGGCCAAATTAGATTTTTCAACTAATTACTTCTCATGCAACTTTAAAAATCTGATAAAATGCTAGTTAATCCTGACTTACATGTGATATCTAGTCTGATTTTTCAAGTTCGGCACAGAGTCTTTTGTACTCATTAATTGTCTCCTTGAACTGCAAGAATGCCTTATTGACATTTTCCTGAGCCATCTCAAATCTCATTGTTTTTTCTACCAGGTATGACGGATCCCTTGGATCAAGACCTGTATCTTCCCAAATCTTTTCCACCTCGCTTATCTGTTTTTCTAACTTGTTCTCATTATTGGCTATTTTTTCCTTGATTTTCTTGATTAGAACATCGTCTGTCATCTGTTGATAAATAAATGACACTCAGTTAAAACTCGTTATTTCTGATAATTACGTGCCATTCATCTTATGAATTGTGAAATATTTGACCTAGCCTGGTAAAATTAGTGCATCTTTTCTTTAAATAGAAATTTGGCAAATTAATGAAATGCCGTATGAAGAAGTCTATTTTCAAAGACTAAAAGAAGAAAATCCAGAAGAATACCAAAAAGTTACCGTAAGCAAAATCCATGCAGTATAGCGGTTTGACAAACTCTGCTATGTATTTTTGGGAATACTGTCATATCGCTTCCTGATTTTTAAATAATAAAACAAGTTTTATGATTTCTGGATTCTTATTGCATTGAATCTGAGATGGGTTTTGTTACGGTGACACCTTGATCATTTGTCACTGTTACCGTCTTTGTACCTGCTGGTGGAGAAAATATTTGTTTTTCGCCTGGATTCAAAATTGGTAATGCTGGTTCAGAACTAGTTCCATAATCTACTTTGACATTTGTCAATGGAGATGAACCCGTATTCTGCACATAAACTCGAACAACATTTCCTACACCCATGACCATTTCTGTTCTTGGATCTACATTCAATGCATATTGTTGTGTTGCAGGGTGGAATGCAAAAAGAACAATGACTGCTACAGCCACTGCAGCTCCTCCACCTATTGCACCATAAACTATTGGCTTTACCATGGTATGAACAAACTAGAGCCAAGTTTGAGGTAATTTAAGGGTGATGCTATGTCTTTTGTTTTTTATTCTTTTTCTGTTTCTTTCT
>Ga0134125_10006604_pt1 | contig 13122 bp, 10 predicted proteins | sample KB31751_FD_96464 | JGI IMG/M metagenome (GOLD analysis project Ga0134125, IMG submission 96464) | Terrestrial soil microbial communities with excess Nitrogen fertilizer from Kellogg Biological Station, Michigan, USA - KB3-175-1 | ecosystem: Environmental > Terrestrial > Soil > Unclassified ... | reverse complement strand
CGACGAGTGACACGACGTTTCACGCGTTGAGGGCGGAGTATATCGACGGGACGGCACCGACGCTGGCTCGGCATCGGGATGAAGGACTCGTCTACGTGCACAGCCCGTTGAGGCAGGGACATACGGAGGACGGACAACTGCTTGGTGCGAATATCGGAGTCGGTTCGCCGGCAGGTGCGCAGGTTGCGTGGGAGAGCTATTCACCGAGTGGGCGGAGCACTTGGTACGTGCAGCGGATCGTGGATAACAATCAGCGCACGTTAACGGCGTTCGACTTCACGTCGACGAATGCGTCACACCTGTTTGCCACGATAGGGTATGAGCGACACCGTTTCGGACCCGCCGCCGATCTGACGTATGGCGTATCGATGACGCGAGGAAAACGTGACGTTGCATTTCCGGTGGAAACCAACATCAACGCTACGATCGGCATCGCTGCCCACCTACCGTAGCTTGCAACATTCTGTACAGTACTCGGCCGTGGGGACCAGATGACTGCCAATCCAACGACGGCATTGATTTGCGGAGCGTCGGGACAGGACGGCGCATATTTATCGCGACTCTTGATCGAAAAGGGATACAACGTGGTAGGCACGTCACGTGATGCACAAACGTCCACATTTGCGAATCTCCACCGCCTAGGCATCGCAAAGCAGGTCACGGTCGCATCGATGTCGCCGACAGATTTCCGCAGTGTACTTCAAACGCTACAACGAGTGAAGCCGGACGAAGTCTATAACTTAGCAGGCCAGAGTTCCGTCGGTCTGTCATTTGAACAACCGGTCGAAACATTGGAGAGCATAGGTACAGCGACGCTGAACTTGCTGGAGGCGATTCGCTTCAGTGATTTGCCTATACGTTTTTACAGCGCCGGTTCGAGCGAAGTCTTCGGCGACACGGATGGCGCCCCGGCGAACGAAACGACACGATTCGCGCCGCGCAGTCCCTACGCGGTGGCAAAGGCGGCGGCGTACTGGCAGGTAGCCAACTACCGGGAGGCATACGGGCTCTACGCGTGCACGGGTATACTATTCAATCACGAATCTCCGCTCCGCCCTGAGCGCTTCGTAACTAGAAAGATCGTTGCCGCTGCTTGTCGAATCGCGGCTGGCAGCAGTGAGGACCTCGTGCTCGGCAACATCGATATCGAACGCGATTGGGGATGGGCAGCTGAATACGTCGAGGCGATGTGGATGATGTTACAACGCAGCCATCCAGATGACTTCGTTATTGCCACCGGAGAGACAAGACCGCTTCGCGATTTTGTCGCTGAGGTGTTTTCAAATGTTGGTCTCGATTGGCGCCATCATGTTCGAACAGACCGCTCCTTGCTGAGACCTACAGATATTCGCTACGGCGCGGGAGATCCATCCAAGGCGCACAGCGAGTTAGGCTGGCATGCTCAATTTCGCCTCGCAGACATTGCAAGGCAGATGGTCGATGCGGAACGCAGTACTCAGCCCGTGTGAGTGTGGATACGTGCAGCATCACACCGGGTCGCCATCCTCGACGTGTTCCGTATCTCCTCTGTAACGACTCACGTCGCTAAACGCGAGCCGGCGTAGGTGTTCTTCAAATGCCGCCGGAGAAAGTACCGTGCGAACCCAATGCCGACCCCGAGCGCCCAATTCGGCGAGTAACTCGGGTGACGCGATCCAGAAATCGTGTATCGCCTTCGCAACAGTCTCTTCGCTCGTTGATGCGAGCGTCCAGCCACAGCGGACATCTGTAATCTCTGGAACGAGATCTATACTGGGTGAGAGGATGATTGGTAGTCCCGCTGCAAGCGCTTCGGCCACACTGTGACCAAAATTCTCTTTCATGGAGAGCGATATAAAACCATCTGCGGCTTTGTAGAAGTCGAACAGCTCGTTCCCGTATATGGGGCCCGTGAAACGGATATTTGACCAACCACTAGCTTGGCAGAACTCCTCGATCTCTGATCGTTTCAAATCGCCATCCGGGCCGACCACAATGAGGGATACACCGTGATCCGGCGCACTCCCAACAGCTTTGACCGTCTCGATCAATCGCTTCATGCGCTGCAATCTGCCGACATACAGCAGTACACGTTCCGATTCTGGAATGCCCAGCGTTCGGCGGATCGCTGCGCGTCGTTCAGCCTTGTCGGCTAGGGGGATACTTTGCACGGGCCACGGGAGTGTGGATGTATTGTGCAGGCGCCCCACGACCGATTCAGCCTTGGCACTTTCACGCCGCGTGGCAAAGAGAACTCGCGCTGACTCGTGCACGAGCCGTTCGCCAACCAACTTCATCCACCAACGCTTTCGCATGGCGCGATACGAAAACACATATGGGTCCAGAGTGCCGTGCGGGACAATCCAATACGGTATTCCGAGTTCCCGTGCATGTTTCGCTGCCCACTGTGCATGGTACTGCAGTAGCATGTGGCAGACGACAAGATCAGCTCGGTCCAGCACGCACCGGGCGCTTGCCAACGCGCGATGATCCGCCCACCCGTACGTTTGTCCTAGCCAGCCCGGATCGCACCGGACGGATACCACGTTTGGGTTGCCGAAGTCGTCGGCCGCGTCTTGAAACGCCACGATCTGACCACCCAACGCCGACTGGAACTGACGGACCGACGTGGTCGTGCCGCCGCTCGATCCAGAAAAGCGTCTACAGACGTGAACGACATGTAATCGTGTGTGGGGCACTCGGTCTACAGCGTCTCCGCATGTCTCGAACCAGGTCTAAGCGACATACGCTGGTGTGAAGCACTATCAGCGCCAGATTCGTTCGTCACCGACTCCACGTCCGCAACTCTGCGTAAATGGCGCCAAGTGTCGCGGATGAACGCCAGAAAGAGACCCATCACCAGACCCAGTGCAAGTGCGAGCGCGGTTGTTGATCCGATCCGTCGCGAGTCGGGCGCGTAGGGAAGTTCAGCGTCCTCAAGTACAGTGATCGCCGGCATATCGCGTACTTCGTCTATCCGAGCTCGTTGATATGCCTCGACGAGCGACGTGTAAAGCTGTTGTCGCATTGCAACATCTCGGCTGAGGCGATCCCGATCTAACTGCAGCTGCGGCGTTGCAACTTGACGATTTGCCTCGAGAAAGGCGGTGAGACGGTCCTCGGCCTGGCGTAGCTCGCCTTGAGCTATCGTGAGGCGTTGCTCGATAAATACCCGCTCAGGTGTCGCACGACCCTGTTGTGTACGGAGATTCAGGCTGTCGATTTGATCAATTATGCTCGCTGCGAGTTCCTTTGAGAGCTCCGGATGTGCCGTGGTGACCCGAAGCGCGATAGCTCCAGTCTTGGACACAGTCGTGTTTACCTGCCTCGTGAGCAGGCCGACCGTTCCGTCGACACGCTGTTCAAGAGGCGCAGGGCCAGAGCTGTAAAGATCGACCAGCCTACCGGTCACGGTTCTCCCACCGTCCTGATAAGTATAGGAAGAAAGTGATACGGGTCGTAACACCTCCCTCGCCGTCGCAAGGTCGGCGTACGCCTGCGGAGTCATTCCCGAGCCACCCAGCGGCAGCACCAGTCCGAATTGCGAGGCGAGGCCCGCAATCGACTGTGTTTGAGACGGCTGCGACTGGGGTCTGAACCACGCGGTCGCCGTGTAGGTGGTCCGGCGCAAAACCGCATGCGTAAGTCCGGCAGCACCAACAATCAGCATTGTGAGCGTGATCAACACTCGGCTGCGCCAAATGCCTCGGCCGAGCGCCGCCACTGATATCTGATCAGGGCCTTCAACGAACACCGGTGGCTCAGTGAGATTCATCAGACGGGTATGCGAGAGCTGATGCGGAGTGGGAGGGATAACGCAGCATTCTGTCTTCCCGACCAGAATGGCACGTACGTAGCCCTCAAGAAGTATGCGGCGCAAACGGACAACAGCACGTTCATCGGATACGCCTCGAAAATTATTGTCGTGAACCCATACAAGCTGAATATCGCGGTCGCAACATAGAGGTCCAAGCGACGGCTACACACCACGACTATAGCCCAGGTTGCACAAAAGATTGCGAAAAAGATAGTACCACCAATGCCCAGATTTCCCACTATGCTGGCGTAGGTGGAATCGACAATCGTCGGTACTACGTCGGAACGAAGGCTCGCTCCGCCGTTGGCAAATAGCGATACTGCGGTATTCGTGACGTATCCGAACGCGGTCGGTACTAGCTCGATATGGCGAAACAGGTCTGCAAATATCTGCACACGAGTACCGCCCGAAACCGTAACGTAGTCTGCTTGCCTTCCGGTAATAACCGGGAGTAACGGAACAATCACGCCCGCAGCGAGCCCCCCCAAGGGGACAATGAGCCAGACCCGGCGAATGCCGAGCGCAATCAGGGCGGCGACAGCCGCAGTAGCGATCAGGCCGGTGCCAGATTGGGTGAGAAAAACGCTAATCGGTGCCACGCAGTAGATGGCCCAGCGCTGACGGGGGCTTGTGCCGTAGAAGTGCACAAAATAAAGGGTAACGACGGCAAAGAAACCAGCGGTACTCGGGATAAGGAAGAACCCGGGTACGCGTGCGGCGAGACCGAGAACATTTGCGCCATACCAGTGACTCATGTAAAACAATTCAACAACCTGCAATCCAAAATGGACGAACAGGAGCACGGCCAGTGTGCGTGCAATCCGCTGCATAAGGAGATCGTCTACGAATTCATAGAGGAAGAATGCGACGAACACAGGTAGAATCCATCGCAGGCCGGCCAATGCGAGCGTCGAGCTATCGGAAGCGAGTGAAGCGGCAATCAGCGTATACAGCAATAGAATCAAGAAAGGAGTCGCGAGAACGTTCGTGCGGCCGGACCGCGCCAACCTCGCGATACCCAAAGCGACAAGCGCGACCATCAGTAGGTCCTTTACGAGCTTCAGGTAAATGGGCGTCGAAGCAATCACCTGCGAACGGATTGAGCCCCCGAAGAGAGCAAGCACGTCACCAATGCTCACGAACGGTGTAAGCACAAGCGCAAGGATTATCAGTTTTCTGGCGAGCGCCCGAATGTCAATTGTCACTTCGTTGATGTCCCTCGATCCTCAACAAGTGCGCCGACGAAAGCAGACACGCGATCGACTTGTCCGCGCCAGCTCTTCTCTCTCAGTACAAACGACCTGCCACGTCGTCCAATGGCGCGCCGTTCGGCCCTCGACATGCTCGCTACCCTTCGCAACCCCTCCGCCAAACTCGCTGGGGTGCCATCGCCCGAAACAACAGCAACCTCGCCATAGCACGCTCGCACCGCAGGCGTACTGCACGTGGTTACCACTGGAACACCGGTTGCCAGATACTCTATCAGCTTAGATGGAAAAAGATAGCGCGCAGACTCGGTCGATGCCGAATGCGGGTTGACCAGGACATCGGCCCGCGCATATAGCTCGTGGAGCTTCTCCTGCGCCGGGAAGCCCCAATATGTGATCCTGGCGTCGTGATCGGCAGCCTGGCGAACAAGCGCTTCCAAAGGGCCTCGGCCGGTGACCCAAAGCTCGAACTCCTCGCCATCAAGCATGGCAAACGCCGACAGGAGCAATGGCACGCCCTTTAACTCCGACAGGCCACCCGCATACATAATAATGCAGCGCGAATCACCATCGGTCTCGCGGTCGATCAGCTGCAACGGGTCCATCAAGGATTCAGGTACGGCACCGTCCAGTTCGATAAATGGAACCGCCGCGGCAAAATCCTCCACCACTGCTTTCGTGAGGACCACAAGCCCGTCAAATAGCGGCAGTGTACGAATTTGAAGTTGAAAGTCCAGAAGTCGCAGAATTGTCCTGGGTAGCAGTCCCTGCCCCGGGACCTGAATATCGGCGACGATTGCAACCACCGGCGTTCGCGTCAGTCGGCCAGCAACAATACTGACAATCCCAGGGGGGCTGTACAGGTTGTAAAGCAACACTACGCGAGGGCGATGTCTCTCTCTCCACGCCCACGCGAGAAGTCTAGGGAATAACGCGAATCCGCTCGTGAGAGTCTTTAAGGGACCATAATTAATGAACGGCAGCAGACTCGTCGGGATCGCCTTGCAAAGCGTCTCCCTTGCGCCGAATAGCAGGGTCCGACATTTCGGATAGGACTGGACGGGTCGCAGTGCGTACACGCGCGTCACATTCAGTGACGTCACCCCCAAAGCCTCCAGTAGAGACTCCTGAAATTGCGCACCGGCGGGACTATACGCGGCGTTCTCCTCCTTTCGGCCTTCGTCATCCAAAATTCCTACGAACGCACACGCGATCCGCCCCGCTCCAGGAGAACGCGGGCAGCTACTTACCGAATGCGATCTCGGCGAAATGCTCACAGCATGCGCCGATAAACTTCCGTGGTGCGAACTGCGCATTGCGACCACGAAAATTCCGATGCACGGCGCGCACCCAGGTAGCGGAGGTCCCGTGAACGATCAGAGTCTCCAACTACGGCCCGAAGCGCGCGCGCGATGTCGTCAGCATCGGCCGGATCGAAAAGTTCTGCCGCGTCTGCAACGACTTCCGGAAGAGAACTCGTACGGGAGCATATAACCGGACAGCCGCAATTCATGGCTTCCAACGGTGGAATGCCAAATCCTTCGTACAGCGAGGGGTACAAAAAAGCCTCGGCGTTCTGATACAGTTCCGCTAACGCCCGATCGTTACCATGCCGGTGGATCAGCAACGACGGTGGCATCCCAATCTCGGAAGCATGCTGTGCGTCGCTCGCGGACCAAGCTCCTCCGCCGAAGCATACGAAGGCCACGCCCTTCGACGGAAGCCCGCTCTTGAGAAAGGCCGCCAACGCCATCTTGAAGTTCTTGTACCCTTCTCGCTCGCCGACATAAAGAACGTAGGGCATGGGTACCGTGCGTGGATAAAGACTGGCGGTCCCAAAACTGTCGTTCGCCGCGAGAGGAATAACGGAAACGCGCTCCGGGTCGACGTCGATGCAAGTCAGGAGATCTTGTCGCGTAGATTCCGAAATGCAAATCACGTGCGACGCTCTTTGCACCGCTGCGCGCTTACGCCGCGCCGTAGGATCATCGGGCCGAAAGAACTGCGGAAACAACTCGTGGATCATGTCAAACACCGTTATTACCATCGGCGAGCATGGTGTTCCTGACATGTCGGAGAAATACGTTTCGTGAACAATATCCGGCCTCATGCGCCGGAGATGGTGGTGGCTAACCCGCGCATTCACAGCAAATCGCAGGGCACCGGTACCGCGTATGTGGGGCAAGTATGTGCCCACCAGGGGCACGTCTCGGCGCGCGGCCAGCAGAACATTCATGTGTAGCGGAGCGACTACTGATGCCGCGAACTCCGAGTTCGCCGCTACGCCCGCGGCCAGCTCCACGAAGTAGCGCGACACGCCACCGACACGCTGACGTGAGAAAATCTGGTGATCATACACGAGCTGCGTCATCAATCGGTCGTACGCGGCCGGTCCGCTGGCTCAATTGACTTGACAATTGTTGCAGGGTTACCGGCAACGACCGTCCATGGCGGAACGTCCTTGGTAACGACTGATCGCGCGGCTATCACTGCTCCCTCGCCAACGGTCACTCCTTTCAATACCGTAGCTTCGAACCCGATCCAGACCTTATTGCACACGGTGATAGGGGCGGCGTCCACCGTTGTCCAGTCTTTGCCGGCAATCAACGGAAGCCCAGCACGATGCGCCTTTACTTGAGCGGCCATGTCGGCGATCCGATGGCGGAAATCCAGCGAGTGTCCGTTGTGATCGTATAGATAACATCCCCATGCGATCATCACGTCATCGCCAATCGTAACTCTCGAGCGCGCAATGACTTGTGTCCCGCCGCCGATATAGCTCCTAGCTCCGACACGAATCTCCCCAGCGTCGGACTCGAAGGTGAATATTCCACCAACAATCGAATCAGGGCCGACGTGAAGCGAGCCGCCGGCCGCTTGAAAATCGAAACGCGTCGATTTGAGCAATATCGACCTGGAATCAATTGTAATCCTAGGCTCCGACCGTACGACCCTTCGTGGATCATACAGTAAACGCCGAAGCGAGTCCATGATCATATGTCGGATGGCCGCGTGAAGTGCTTCGGCGCGACGGAGTTCGTCAGCCTTCGAATGGCGCGAGCCGGCGCGGTGACAAGCCTGGCAGTGAGGCTGTACCGCAATCGATGGCTATGGCCGTCCCTGATCAATACTGCCCGATCAGCGCCGTCGCGGACGACGTACCTGTATGGCACGCCAACTCGGGATTGCGCAAAGCCGAATCGGATAGCGGCCTGCTTAGCACCCGCTTGCACATCCACAGGCTTGCCGCCAATAGCGTCGCGGATTATTGCGACCAATTCCTCATGGGTTGGTGGGCGAATCACACCGCCCATGTCTTCAAAGATATGTCGCCCAAGCATTATTGATGGCTTCCCAAGGTAGACGGCTTCAATTGCGACCGTCGAGCCAAAGGTTACAACAATATCCACGGCCTCAATCAACGAATACGTGTGAACCGGTGAGGAAGCCTCGATTACATACAGATCCGGATAATCCTGCGCAATCACGGCCAGCTCCCGCGTCTGCGCATTGTCTAGCCCGGCCAAGTTTGGATGTACACGCAGTACAAATTGCACACCGGTACAATCGGCGAAGGCCGCGAGGAGTTGACGAATTCCGTCGGCCTGATTGACGTAGAGCGGGGGTTTCCATCCGTCGATCGCAACAAATTCATCCTCGGACGAGATGAATATGCCGACGCGCAGGCCATCGCTTTGAAGCCGCTCTGGAATGCGACCAGCTTCCTGCTTTCCGGTGAACGACATTCCATCGGCCGGACGACTGGCAATCCGTGCCTTATACCATGAATCTGCAATCTGCGCCTTCTCCTCCGGAGATTCCGTTGCTTCGTCGAACGCGGCGTTGAAGACGTCCTTCAGCGTCGCCAAGTCGTGGGGATAGGTATTGGTTGTTGTGAAGTAACGATCGGGCGATCCCCCTACCTCGTACACAACTGTCCTTACTCCAGACGCCTGTCCGGCCCGCAGGGCTGGCCTCAGGCTCGCAACGCGGCCGTTAAACAAAAGCAGTACGTCCGGGCGGAGACGGGCAATATGATTCAAGATTGAGAAATGGACCACGGCAGCCGCTCGAATTCCCTCTACGATTCCCGCACGATTCGCGTCAAGGTCCGGGGTGGGATCCCTGAGCGCACTGACAACGCTACTTAGAACGGCCATTCCGATATCCGAACCGTCTACCGAGAGGGACCGGAGTTCCTCTAGCGTCCGAAACGGAGTCCGCACGATAGTGTCGATGCGCTTTTGCTGGCCCGGTGTCACATCGAAGAAATCTGTGACGCTAAATTGGCCGCGAAGCCACTCGAATCCGGACTTAGCGCGCGAGCGGCATAGTGTGCACACTGACCACAAGTGACGTGGGTTTGCTTCACACGTAGGCAAATGGGCGTGACACGTTAGTATAGTCGCATCGTACCCTTCATCGACATAGTCCTGCACAATCTCCAACTGCGTTTCATAGATCGGCGGCTGCCAGATCGCCAACGGCGAATAAACCAACAAACGCTTCCGAGCCATCTAACCAACCATTCCCTGGAAAGTTGGACTCGCTTTGACAAGCGCATCGTACCCGCCCTGATCGACGAGCCGACCGTCGGCCATCACGAATAGCGTGTCACAGCGCCGTACGGTGCTAAGCCGATGCGCAATCATGATCATCGTCTTACTACCCCGAAGTTCGTGAATGACGTCGGTGATTTCCTTCTCGGTTCGATGATCCAGTGCCGCTGTGGCCTCATCCATCACGAGAACTTCTGGATTGTGATACAATGCGCGGGCGATTCCCACACGTTGGCGCTGGCCGCCGGATATGCGAACGCCGCGCTCTCCGACGAACGTATCCAGGCCCAGCGGGAGCGAGCGGACGAGCATGTCAAGCTGGGCCTGCGCAATCGCTCGCCATACCGCTGCATCATCGATCTCCGAATCCGCGAGTCCGAACGCGATGTTACGACGCAAGGAATCGTCAGAGAGGTAGATACTTTGCGGAATGTAACCGATCCTTCGCTGCCAGTCCCGTACGCCCGTCTCGATATCGATTCCATCGACTAAGACGGCGCCAGCAGTCGGTTTTAGCAATCCAAGCAGGACGTCGATGATCGTAGTCTTCCCTGCACCGGATGCGCCAACGAATCCCACCGACGCACCTCGCGGAATGACCAGCGAAATATTCCGCACGCTGGGAGCGTCCGCGCCCGGATACTGGTACGTTACGTCGCGTAGCGCGATTTCACTCCTCAGAACCACGTCGCCGCCGGCGGATGCCCGCTCATCGGCATGGGCATCGGTGACGTCGTGGTAAACAACATCCACGGCGTGGCGATGGTACCGCAGGTACGTTGCAGCGCCAACCATTCGGTTCATCGACGGCATCAAGCGTAACGCCGCAACCGCGAACAGCGACATCCTGGGCAGGATGCTCTGTATGTCGCGGCCCGCGGCAACCATGACCACCACAGCTACCGCCATACCGCACATCGCAATCGTTTCGATCAGGTAGCGTGGAAATTCATTGAGCATCTGCAACATCGTTCCGGCACGCACCCACTCCGTCACGTTGCGGCCATAAGCATCGAGAAAGAACGCCTCACGTCCAAGAACCTTGGTTTCCTTGATCCCGCCAAGCCCCTGGTTCACCCACTTGATGAGCTCTGCCCCGCTCGTCTGTTGATGTCGACCGAGCCTGCTTATCTTGCGCCTGATGGTGCCATAGTATGCGGCCGTTGCACCGGCGATAAGCGCCAACGCGACACCTGAGGACAACGGATCTACCGAGAACAGAAGAACACCAACCAGGATCAGAATCAGCAGTTCAGACATCAGAGCGATGAGCGGCAGCAGCACGCCGCTAAAGACCTGATTCACCTCCGAGTTGATATTGCGCAAAAGCTCGGCTGTGTTTCGCGTCAGGTGGAACGTATATGGGCTGAACAGATATGTCCGTAACAGCCGCGTTGATAAGGTTACCTGGCGACCTGCAATGAACCGGCGCTGCACATACGTCATCGCGAGCAGGTAGCCATTCTTTAGTACGAAGAAGAGCGCCAGCGTGACGGTGGCACGTACCAGCATCTCGGAGTCTGTTCCATGCACGAACCACCGGCCGTGATGCCCCGCAAGAAATTTTCGCGCCGATGCTGGAGCGTTCAGCAGCGCGACATACGCGGGGATCAGCGCTACGCCCACGGTCTCGCCGAGCGCGCCCAGCACGTTTAACCCCAGGACAAAGATCAGACGTACCCGATCCCGGCCCGGAAAAAAGGCGCCTAGCTGGCGAAGAAGAGTCAGCATGGTCGCGCGCGGCGCGTTCTCGCCGCCACGCTGTCGAGATCGGAGCGTGGCTGGACTATTCCCGCCACGAAGCGTCGCGCAGCCCCGAACACACCGTCAGAACGCGGCCCACGCAATGATCCTGTCCTTCGATATTCCCCCGAAATTCGCTCACGGCACTCCGTGACGCGTTCAATCTCCCGCCGCCGGCGCCCTTCCGCGCGAGCGGAGAATTTGCGCCCACCCGGGAAAAAGGGTGCGCCCTTGGCCAGAATAGCCCACACGATGCGACTACGAGCGGCCCGTTTTGCTTCCGCCCGGCAATACGCAACCGATCGGTCGTCCAGCCCTCCGGTTGCACTCGCGCAAATGTGTCGATCGGCGTTCGCGCGCACAACGCTCCAGACCCGAGCTGCCGCAGCGCCGTCGACAATTCCAAGATAGGGCTCGCAGTATTGTTGCCGCTTCAGCTTCACGGCTTCAGTCAGTGCCGCCACCGGAGATTGTAATCGTTCGTCCAAGTCGCTAGGAGAGGTTGCAATCTCGATCGCATCGCCCATTTCATGGAATGGCAATAACAATGTCTGGACTCGCTTGACATTATCCGTCCAGAACGTGTAGAGGACTCTCTTGCCTGCTATCATCGCTTCCGCGATCGCGGTCGTCTGGAAACCGACCACGGTATCGACCGACAGTAGAAGTGATCTCGTATCCACGCCCGCCGGCAAAATAAACGTATTCGGCACGTGATTCACGCGGTTCACAAGGTGCGCCAGTTGACTCGCATTCTGCTGCGGATGTGGTTTGATCATCAGCGTGAACACTCCCTTCCCTGCGAGGTCGAGCAGAACGCTTTCCGTCTCCTGATGCAATCGCTCCCACGGTCTGTGTGCCGCTCCCAGACTGCGCTCCTCCGCGTACGCATCAAGATCGTAGGATAGAAACAACACGGTAGGCCTGCCCGCGCTTGCACCCACACCCAACACTGAGCGATCGGCAACGTCTGTCCGCGCACTGTACACATCGAAACGAGGCTGCCCCAGGACTAACACCTGGTCCGGTCGCGCACCGCATGCAACCCAGAAATCTTTCGATTTTTCGCTGCAGACGGTCATTATATCGCCACTGAATGGAAACCAACGCCGCATCTCCGTCGCGTGGTGCTCCAGCGATTTCGCCGACACACCCGACTCCTTTTGAACCACGACGATTGCTATCCCCATTTCGCGAACCGTGTCGATGACGTCTCTGATATAGAAGAACGTATCCGACGGCAGGACTAGTACGTCGAAAGGAAACGTCAGGTAGAGCTCGGATGTCAACTGCGCGGCCAACTTTCGATACGTTGCGCGGTGGTTGGCGAATTCCGGTGCATGATATCGCGCGAGATCAGCATCGAATACGTCCCGGGGGAATATCTCCCGTGCGCGCGACGCAAAAAATTCTGCAGAAACGAGTCTTACGATGTCGTTATCGGAAGCGACTCGCACAAGCGCATCGATGTCCTGCTTGAAGTGGTGATCCAGGATCAATACTTTCACCCTGCGACCACCACGCTTCGAACATCAGCGTTTCGCGACGTCATACGTGCGAGCCCCGGTCGCGTCCCCCGGCCCCGACCGCAATCGCCGCGCATGTGCTGATAGCTCGGCAAAGCATCCCGCTGCACTCGCCAGGTGAGCGGAGGCACCAAAAATCGAGCGCCCGGGCGCCAGTTGCGGCGAAAGTCTGGGGCGCGCCCGACCCGCGATCGGTCAACAGTGCACATTCCGGAATCTACGCCACTGCTTGCCATGCAACCACGAAATATATCCGCGATGTACCGCCAGGGGAAAGCTGGCCGGCTCAT
>Ga0134125_10006603_pt1 | contig 13123 bp, 12 predicted proteins | sample KB31751_FD_96464 | JGI IMG/M metagenome (GOLD analysis project Ga0134125, IMG submission 96464) | Terrestrial soil microbial communities with excess Nitrogen fertilizer from Kellogg Biological Station, Michigan, USA - KB3-175-1 | ecosystem: Environmental > Terrestrial > Soil > Unclassified ... | reverse complement strand
CTCGTTTATTCAGCGTTGCACTGATTGCAGTGGCCATCGGCGCTTTTCCTGGCTGTACGGATAACCCGCACGCAGGCATGACCGGCAAAGCAGCCCCGGACTTCACTCTCCAGGATTCCGACCACACGGTTTCGCTTCACGATTACCGCGGTAAGATCGTTCTGCTGAACCTTTGGGCTACGTGGTGCCCGCCGTGCATCGAAGAAATTCCTGACCTGAACCGGCTGCAAAACCGCATGGGAGACAAAGTCACAATCCTGGCCGTGAGTTATGACGACACCGACAGCGCCTACAAGAGTTTCCTTCGCGACCACAAGCTGGATTTTTTGACCGTCCACGATCGCGATCACAAGCTCAAAGAGCTCTACTCGCCGACCGGTCCGCCCGAATCGTACGTGATCGATCGTTCAGGAAAGATTCTCCGCAAATTCATTGGCCCCCAGCACTGGGGCGACGATGAGTTTGTGGATTATCTGAGCAAGCTCTAGCGCTATTTGGGTTTCTTGGGCAAGAAGCTCTTTTTCACCTTTGCCACCACCACATAGTTCGGATCGACCATTTCGCTCAATCGAATTTCGGCCACCTTTGACAGCAGTTCATACGCGTCCATTTCGGAAAGGCCGTAGTCGTTATGTATCCAACCCACCAGTTCCGTGAACGCGATGCGCAGCGCGTCGTCCAGCGGCCGGTAAGCTCCTACCGTCATGATGTATTCGTCATTTTCAAAGCGTGGCCAGTTGATCTTTTGTCCCTTGATCACATGCACTTGCACGCGGCTGCGCAGAGGGACCTCAATTGCCGTCCCTGCCACCTCGCCATCCCCCATGGCTGCATGACCGTCTCCCAGGAACAGCATGGCCCCGGGCGTGTTGACGGGGAAATAAACGGTGTTTCCGACACTGGCTTCAGGGGAATCCATATTTCCGCCAAAAGCTTCAGGAACTACGGAACTGCGCGCCTCTCCGCCTGCTGGCGCCACCCCGATGCAGCCAAAGAACGGATGCAACGGAATCTTGACGGTGTACTTTGAATCAAGCGCCTGAAAAGTGGCCGTGTTCGAGGCATGATCAATGGGATAAAACCAGATCTTCTCCTTGATAGCTGGATTTAACATTGGCGTGTAATTTGTTGAATTAATAGCCCCAAATCCAGGCGCCAATGCGCCGATTCCCTGCTCGCCATCCACTTGCAGGTCAAGGATTTTCACCGCCAGCGTATCCCCGGGTTCTGCGCCCTCAACATAGAACGGCCCAGTCAATGGATTATCGCCAGGGGCCATGCTCAAGGTATCTCCGTGCTTCTTGATGGCGTTGCCGAAGCAATCGACCGTATTGGTTTCCAGGATGTTGCCGGACTTAAGCCGCGCCACCGGCTGATAAGACGCTGAGTATGTGTATTTGAGGTTGCTGGGATTGAGCTGGTAGCGAACCACTTTTCCTTCTTCTGATGATTGCTGGGCGAATGCCGCCCCGAGCAGGACGAAGACCGCAAAGAGTGATTTCATCTTAATGGAGAGCCTCTCGAGGCTGGATTATAGAGAAGCTCTCCTCGGCTGGCTACCGCTCTCCGCCAGCAGCGTTTCTGTGTATGCCTAAGGCTTTCAGGGTCCGGCATCGAACCCGCGGTTCACCGCCCTCACAAGCGGCAAATCGGCTCTGATGAGTTTCGGCGAAGATTAGCCCTTTTAATTAAACTCCAATAATTTCGTAATGATCGGCTTATAAAACTCACTTAATAACGGAAGCGCGCTCCCCCAGCGCACAGAGATGAGAGTCAGGATCGAAAGGAATCCTACTGCGATGGAACTCTGTTACATGGTGAGTGTGAGTGTTTTGAATGAGATTCTGGGGCCGCTGGCGACGAAAGAGGCGCGCTATCGTGTTGTTCCGGGCCAGGATTTTGTAACCGTTGTTTACTATGGGCCTTGCGGCCTCATCAACCAGATTGCCTTTCCGGTCGTCTACCGGATTCCTGGAGTTCCGGAGGACGAGGGCACGCTCATCCTGATGGTCGCGTCCGAGCGCAGCCGTGAGTGGAGCGGGTTCTGGACACCGGTGCAGAAGCACCTGCCCAGCACTTCGACCTACCCGATCGCCTGAAGCTCCAGTTTGTCTGCGTCGGCTTGTGGTCTCGAGTTTGAGACCCTGTGCGTCTCACAATGCTCGCAGCGGTACTGCGTCACGTTGACCCTTTTCGTGGGCATGTGATAAAAAATTGACTACGCCTATGCGCCTCTCCAACTAAAAAGCGCTATCTTGCCGGACTTCATCCGGCTTCCCTACAAAGGTCGCTTTGTTGCTGCCAGCTTCCGGCAGCTCGCATGGAGAGAAGTAAGTGAGTTCACTCGCACCTGCAAACGCCCCGGGCTCTAAGGCCAATTGGCTTGCGCTCATCAAAGAAGCTGTTTTCGGCTCGCACCAGGATTTCACGGCGATCTCCGTAAATCGCGCCATCCTGCTCCTCGCCATTCCCATGGTGCTCGAAATGGCCATGGAGTCGCTCTTCGGGATCGTGGACATTTTCTTTGTCGCTCACCTTGGCGCTGACGCCACCGCGACGGTGGGAATTACCGAAGGCCTTCTGGTGGTCGTGATGGCTGTCGCTTTCGGTCTAAGCATGGGCGCCACAGCGGTAGTGGCGCGTCGTGTTGGCGAACACGATCCCGACGGAGCGGCTGAAGCGGCTGTGCAATCCATTCTCATCGGTTTTGGCTGCGCGCTGCTAATCCTGTCAATCGCACTCCCCTTTGCCCCGCGCCTGCTGGCATGGATGGGAGCAACGCCGCAAATCCTGGCGGTCGGATCACTCTACACGCGGATCATGTTGAGCAGTTCCGGGATCATCGTCCTGCTCTTCCTGATCAACGCCGTATTTCGCGGTGCCGGCGACGCAGCCATTGCCATGCGCGTGCTCTGGCTGGCCAACTTCATCAACTTGTGTCTCGATCCCTGCCTGATTCGTGGCCTCGGTCCGTTTCCCCGTCTCGGCCTCACCGGCGCGTCCGTTTCCACCACCATTGGACGAAGCATCGGTGTGCTCTTCCAGCTCTACATGCTCAGCAAAGGCAGCGCCCATCTGGAGATCTTGAAAAAGCACATTCGCGTGAAGCTCAATGTGATGTGGAATATTTTTGAGGTCGCAGGTGTCGGCGTCTTGCAGCTAGTGGTTGCGATGGCCAGCTGGCTGGTGCTGGTGCGCCTGATCCAGTCCTTCGGCAGCCAGGCGACCGCCGGATATACGGTCGCCATCCGCATCGTCATCTTTTCCACGCTGCCTTCATGGGGACTTGGTTCCGCTGCGGCTACCCTCGTCGGCCAGAATCTGGGAGCCAAACAGCCCGATCGAGCTGAACAGTCCGTGTGGCGCGCCAGCTTCTTCAATGCCGTTTTTCTCGCTGTGGTATCGGCGATCTTCCTGGCCTTTGCGCCACAACTCGTCGGCTTGTTCAGCAACGATCCTGCGGTGATCCGCTATGGCGCGAGCTGCCTGCGTATTATCAGTCTTTGTTACGTGTTGTGGGCCTACGGCGAAATCATTGTCCAGGCCTTCAACGGCGCGGGCGACACCTGGACACCAACGCTGATCAACTTTTTTGTCTATTGGATCGTGCAGATACCGCTCGCCTATCTTCTGATGACCAAATTTGAACTCGGCCCCAACGGCGCGTATTACGCAATCCTGGTCGCCGAGGTCCTTCTGGCTCTGATCGCCATTTATGTATTCAGGTTGGGAAAGTGGAAGGAAAAAGTAGTGTGAAGTCTTCAGCGCCTGCGTGAATTTGGGGAGCTCGTGCCGCGTCCGCCGGACATTTGTTTCCAAAGTCCCGAGCGCAGCGAGGGATCCCTGCGCTCTTTGATAATTTAGGGGTCACGCACAGAGCTTTCTCCGCATCGCTGGGCATACGATACAAAGATTTCTCGGCGCTATAGCCTCGCTTTCCTCAACCGCAATGCATTCGCAATCACTGAAACCGAACTGAAACTCATCGCCGCCGCCGCGAAGACCGGTTGCAGCAGAAGTCCGAAAAACGGATACAGGATTCCAGCGGCAATAGGAACGCCCAGCAGGTTGTAGATGAAGGCGAAGAAGAGATTCTGTCGGATGTTGCGCATGGTGGCGCGGCTAAGATTTCTTGCGCGCACAATCCCGCGAAGATCACCGCGGACAAGAGTGATGTCGCCGCTTTCCATTGCAACATCTGTTCCGGTGCCCATGGCGATCCCGACATTTGCCTGGGCAAGAGCCGGCGCATCATTGACGCCATCTCCTGCCATCGCGACGAGCCGTCCTTTCCCCTGCAGTTCCTTTACAAACCGTGATTTCTCCTCCGGCAAGGTTTCTGCCTGGAACTCATCGATTCCGAGTTGCCGCGCAATCGCCTCCGCAGTAACGCGGTTGTCACCTGTCAGCATGACTAAGTGCAGTCCATCCTGGCGTAATGCCTGCAAAGCTTCGGGTGTCGTTGACTTGATGGGATCGGACACGGCAATCAGTCCCGCAGGTCTGCCCTCAACAGCTATCAGCATAGCTGTTTGTCCCTGCTGACGAGCTTCGTCCGCTATACCGGCTAGTGGTGTGATCTCAATGTTTCGCGATTCCAGCAGCGCTCCGGTGCCGAGCACAACCTCTCGCCCGTCGACAAGACCAACCACGCCTTTGCCTGGGACCGATTGGAACCTGGCTGTGTTGCTCAGGTGCAAGCCTCGCTCCTGCGCGCCTCTCACGATCGCGGTTGCAAGCGGATGCTCGCTCGAACGCTCGAGCGACGCAGTTAGTCGCAACAACTCGTCTTCCGGAATCGCGCCGGTTACTGCCACCTTTGTCAGTGTGGGCTTTCCTTCAGTAAGCGTGCCTGTCTTGTCAAATACCAGGGTGTCAACTGTCTCCATCTTCTCCAACGCTTCGGCGTTCTTTAACAGGACTCCAGCGTGAGCGCCTCGCCCGGTACCAACCATCACGGCCATGGGTGTAGCCAGACCTAGAGCGCAGGGACAGGCAATGATCAGCACAGCAACAGCATTCACGATGGCATGGGCCAGACGAGGTTCGGGTCCCAAAACGGCCCAAAATAAAAACGTGAGCATCGCGACCAGAATCACGGCTGGGACAAAGTATCCAGAGACCTTATCTGCCAGTGACTGAATCGGAGCCCGGCTGCGTTGCGCTTCGGCAACCATTCGCACGATCTGCGAGAGCAGCGTTTCCGATCCCAGTTTCTCCGCACGCATCACAAACGAGCCGGACTGGTTAATCGTTCCGCCAATCACCTTTGCGCCTGCCGTTTTCTCCGCGGGAATGGATTCTCCGGTGATCATGGATTCATCAACCGCGCTCGAGCCCTCTTTGACAGTGCCATCGACCGGGACTCTGTCGCCCGGCCTTACCCGCAGCTGGTCTCCGTGCTTAACCTGCTCAAGGGGAATATCTTCGTCCGCCCCCTCGGCACGCAGCCTGCGAGCGGTCTTTGGATTCAGGTCCAGGAGGGCGCGAATGGCCGCACTCGTCTGGCGTCGTGCGCGCAGTTCCAGAACCTGGCCGAGCAGCACCAGAGTCACAATGACGGCACTGGTTTCAAAGTAGACCTCGACTATTCCGTGATTCCGGAAGGTCTGGGGGAAGATTCCCGGCGCCAGCGTGGCGACGACGCTGTAGATATATGCCGTGCCCGTCCCAATCGCGATCAACGTAAACATGTTGAGATGGCGGTTGACCAATGACGCCCAGCCACGTTGGAAGAAAGGCCATCCTCCCCACAGGACAACCGGTGTCGCCAGTGCGAGTTGCAGCCACTGAAGTCCGGCCGCCGGAAGATCGTGAAGCGGGCTTCCCTTCACCATGCTGCCCATGGAGAGAACCAGAAGCGGAATGCTCAAGGCCACGCCGGTCCAGAAGCGCCGGGTCATGCTGCGCAGTTCGGAGTCGTCTTCTTCGTGCACACCCGCCGCAACTCGCGGCTCCAGCGCCATGCCACAAATGGGACACGATCCCGGCTTTGCGCTCACAATCTCCGGATGCATGGGGCAGGTGTATGTGACTGCCTCCGGCTCCAGGGTCATTCCACACACAGGACACGGACCCGGCTTGCTTTCTCTGACTTGCGGATCCATGGGACAAACGTACGTCAGGCTTTTTGCGTTTTCTCCCTGAACTGCTGCATGCTGGGCCAAATGGACCGCGGACTTTGTCGGCGCAATCCCTCCAAGTTGTACCAACCCGCTCGCGGCCGGTCTCGGCGCAACATATTTCTCTGGTTCAGCTTTGAATTTCATGGCGCAGCCCGGGCAGCAAAAGTAATAAGCCTTGCCGTTGTATTCAGCGGAGGCGCGGGCTGTAGCCGGATCAACCGTCATGTTGCAAACGGGATCTCTCTCGAGTGCTGTGTCTGAAGGATTCATGGATTTACCGCGCGTGCTTATAGAAGAGTTCTGTCAGTTCGTCATACGTCCGTTCCGCTTTTTTCGCGTCACCCGACCGCAACGCTTCCGTTGCGCAGTGTTGCAAATGGCCCTTCATGAGAATGCGTTCAACTGCGCGTAACGACTCGTGAATTGCCGACATCTGTATCAGAACGTCAGGGCAATAGCGTTCTTCTTCCACCATCTTTTGCACGCCACGCACCTGGCCTTCGATCCGGCGCAAACGCAATAGCAAACCGCCTCGCGCCCCGGCATCGTGTTGCAAGGCACCTTTATGTTGGGCGCTTTCTTTGGCTCCGTTTTTGCTGGTCATCTATCTTTGCCCCTTATGTCCTGAATACACTATACCCCCATGGGGTATATCTGCGTCAACCATCTGGATCGTCCACATGGGTCGGGTGAGGCTCGTATGTTTCTGCTGCTATGCTATTGTGTGTTGGTCTGATTACTTCCCCGCCGGCAATGCGGTGCGGGACCGATTGAGGGTTTTTCTGGAATGACTCTGCTCGACGTTGTTTTCAAGTACGGAACGCCCCCCGGCGAAAAACAGATGCTGGCGCTTAACAATGCCTGGGAAGTTTATGGCGTTCGCAAAATCAAATTCGATGAAAAAGAACGCAGCGTTCGCGTGGAATATGACGCCACACGCCTAAACGATGGGGAAATTGCCGCCATCCTGAGAAGAGCCGGTATCGATCTGCGGGAAAAAGTTCAGTTGGTTTAGAAGTTCTGGCAAACCCATGAAAGGATTCTCTTGCCGTTTTTTCGGATCCAAAAATGCAACGAGGCACTTTCGCAAGATCTCTGGCCGTTAGATCTTCGAAAGCGCCCCGATGCGCGCCACTTCGTCTGTGCTGTGTTATTGCATCCCCCATGCCAAACCTACGCTTATTGAAAACAAAGGATTTATAACTCCTAATCGCTAAATCTGCTTGGTATTAATTCCCTCTTCCTGAAAAAATTTCCAAGTAATGCTGATAGCCTTAATCCGGACCAAAGCAGAGAACCACTTTGTAAGAACAAAATTTGCCGAGGTTCTAGGATGGGCCCTTAAAGGTTTCTCATTTGAGCGCAAACATGGCGTTCACATGGGCGGTAACGGTTACGTTTTGTGGCGTGAACTCGGCGGTAGCAGGAGCGTTTTCGGCGGCCATGGCGCCGCGCATCATCTGTCTGGCGGGGACTGCAAGCGGTACGATCACCGGCTGGGCTACATCAACCGAAGCATAGAGCAGCTCACCCAGGCTTCTTCCGCCAGCAACGGCTACCGCATTCGCCTGCATCCGGGCTTTTTTTAGCGCATCTTCTGACGCTTTAGTCTTTGCCTGATCAACATCTTCCAGAGAATAACTGAGAGATTGGTTCTGAGTCTCTTCTACGTTGGCGAGTTCGTCCGTGAGCGTTCCGACCTTTGCGAAATCTTTCAGCTTCACAGTGACACTGGTGACCACCTGGTAAGCAATGACTTTGTGCTTGGGATTTTTCCAGTCGTAGACCGGCTGCACGGCATAAAAGCCGATCTGGGCTGCCTTGGGATCAATGCCGTTCTTCCGCAACACGCCTCTGACCTGTTCCGCGGCGGCAGCTACTTTGTCATAAGCGGCGCGGGAGCTATCCTGCTGCGACGAAATGTCCAGGTGAAAAACAGCGGTATCTGGCGCAGCTTCAAACTTGCCGTCCGCTCCGGCAAAAATTGTGTTCATTTGGATGGTGGCCGGCGGGGGGTTTTGAGCACATGCCAGAGCCGGCACGATGGCAAAGAGCAAGGCAAATAAACATTTCATGATCAGCCTCTTCGGGATACTAACACTCACTTGCATGGCGAAGTTCCGCAGCGAAATTTCGCATAATCTTTCGTACCATGTTCCAGGAACGCGCGCTGGATCAAATCTTGACGAGTTTTATTGCCTTGTCAGAACCGTTGACCGTTAGCTTCGCTCCATATAGGCTTACTGGCTGTAGTCATCATCAAGCCGCGGAGGAAAGTAATGCGCAAAAGTACCGCCGTCTTGTTGTTATTAATACTGTCGCTGGGCGTGCAGCAAGCCGGTTCCCGGCTGTGGGCCCAGGGCGAGAAGAAAGAAGCCCCGCCTGAACCAAAATTTAAAGTCGGCGATACGGCTCCCGATTTCACTCTGCTTGACCAGAATCGCAAACCGGTCAAATTGAGCGATTTTCGCGGCAAGAAGAATGTGGCCCTCGCCTTCATTGTTTTTGCATTTACCGGTGGTTGAACGCGTGAAATGCAGGCTTACCAGCAGAATTTGCAGAAGCTGGAGGCCGCAGACACCCAGGTTCTGGGTGTTAGCATGGACAGCACATTCAGCAACTCCGCCTTCGCGGACAAAATCGGTGTTAACTTTCCGCTCTTGAGCGATTGGGGCGGAGATATTACCAAGGAATACGGAATCTACAATCCTCAATACAAAGCCGCTCGTCGCGTGACCTTCCTGATCGACAAGGAAGGCAAGATCGCCGAGATGCAGGTTGATAGCGCTGCAGTTGATCCTACGGCGGTGGTTACTTCCTGCGAGCGCAGGAAATTGAAGAGCTAGTGGCTACTTCCAGCGAAACTCTGACCCGTCGTGAAGTCTCTTCACGGCGGGTCTTGCTTTTGTTGTCCCTCGCGGAGCTCCTGGCAATGTCGCTGTGGTTCACCGGGACTGCCGTTCTGCCTCAAGTGACTTCCCTGTGGCACTCTGATCTGGCCCTCGGATCATGGCTCACGATCGCCGTGCAAGTCGGATTTGCGCTCGGAGCGATTACCTTCGCACTTTTCAATATTTCGGATATTTTTAGTCCTATCTCTGTGTTCGTTATCTCCGCATTTGCCGCATCTGCGGCCAATGCGGCGTTCGCCTGGACCGCTCAGCAGCCTTTGACGGCCATTACACTACGAGGTGCCACCGGCTTTTTCCTTGCCGGAGTCTACCCGGTTGGCATGAAGATCATTGCGGGATGGTTCCAGCGTGGCCGCGGATTGGCCATGGGAACCTTGATTGCCGCACTGACTGTGGGCTCAGCCGTGCCTCACGGCCTCAACTCTCTGGGCGGAATCCCTTGGCGTGGTGTGATTCTGCTGGGCAGCATACAAGCTGTGCTGGGTGGACTGATCGTGGCGATTGCCGTGCGGCAGGGTCCGTACGCCATGCCGAAATCACAGTTGGATGTAACGCAAGTTCTCGAAATCGTACGCAACCGCCCTCTACGGCGTGCGAACCTCGGCTACCTGGGACACATGTGGGAGCTTTATGGGTTCTGGGGATGGATTGCGGTTGTGTTTGCCTCTGCTGGTTGGCCACGCAGCAAATATGAAATGGCGGCTGCGCTGGCAATTGCCATTGGGGCAGTTGGATGCATATGGGCTGGTATCGCCAGTGACAAACTGCAAGACCAGGCTACATCCACGCGAGTCGCACAACGGGCTCGCGTAACCATGATCGCCATGGCAGTCAGCGCCGCCTGTTGTGTGATTGCCGCTTTCGTATTTCGCAATCCTGTCCTCCTGCTGTGGCTATCCGTCGTTTGGGGTATCGCCGTGATTGCCGACTCGGCCCAGTTCTCCACCATCATCAGCGAGGTATCCGATAAGAGTTATGTGGGGACGGCGCTTACCTGCCAGGTGGCTGCCGGATTCTTATTGACCGCCTTCAGCATCCGGTTTCTGGCGCTGATTGCCGCCCACTACGGCTGGGGCTGGGCATTGGCAAGCATGGCTGTGGGCCCCTTGCTTGGAATCTGGGCAATGAATGGCTTGCGATCACAAACTACCCAGGCATAAGTTCGAAAACCGCTAAAAGTTCACTATCCGAAGCTTGACCGGCTGCATTGCAGCTCTGTCTTTCGATTTCTCCGATCTCTATCGAACCGTAAAAAAGTCCGCAATTTTCGCTTAAAACTGTGGTAAAACCTGCGGGTACTCTGGATGGGGGCGTCTATGGCGCGAGGCTTGTATCTGGCCGTAACTCTGTTCATGGGCTCGGCTTCCCTGCTTTCAAGCCAGGCCACTAGCGCAGTGGATCTTCGCACCGACGAGCGCGAATTGCAGCGATATCAATGGCAGCTGCAGCAGGACAGGAACAAGCTTGTTCTGGATCGCCACAATCACTCGAGCCGCCTGCAAATTCGGGAAGACCAGGCCCAAATCAACCGCGACAAAGCTGCCATACGTACTCTGCGAGCGAACATTCAACGCGAACGCCGCAACCACCATCGATATCCCGCCTAACCGGAATCAGTTCCAGCAGCAATCGATCAAACCTGCACGGAAAGGGCGCGGCTTCTGCGTCTGTTTCCACTCGCGTGATATATTTCCTCGAACTTGTCCGACATTCCAGGTGGAGACCCACGACCACATGAAGCTGAGTTTTGCTCGGTTCGGAGTTGGATTCGCTGCCCTTTTGTTCACGTGCTCCCTGTGGGGGCAAAAACCAGAAGTTCCTCCCGCTCAACCAGCCCCGCCTGCACAGCCCGCTGCTGAGTCCAAGGTAGCTGAGCCTCCTCATGAGATGACCGCTGCCGATGTAGAGGCGTTCCTCGACGGTTTTGTACCGATGCAGCTCGAAAGGGAGAACATTGCTGGCGCGGTTGTACTGGTGGTCAAGGATGGCAAAGTGCTATTCGCCCGTGGCTACGGCTATGGCGATGTCGAGAAGAAAACGCCCGTTTCCGTGGATGCGACCTTGTTCAGGCCTGGATCCATATCCAAGCTCTTTACCTAGACAGCGGTCACGCAACTGGTGGAGCAAGGCAAACTCGATCTGGATCGCGACATAAACACCTATCTGGACTTCAAAATTCCCGCTACGTTTCCGAAGCCGATCACGCTACGCAACCTGATGACACATACGCCGGGCTTTGAAGAACAAATCAAAGACCTCATCAACAATGAAGGCATGCCCATGGCGACTTTGCGCGCGCATCTGGTAGCGCATGTTCCCGAGCGCATCTTCCCGCCCGGCACCACTCCCGCCTATTCGAACTATGGCGCCGCCCTGGCCGGTTACATTGTGGAACGGGTTTCGGGCAAATCCTTCAACGATTACGTCGCGGAAAATATTTTCAAACCGTTGCAAATGGGGCACTCCACCTTCGCGCAGCCGCTGCCGGCCGAGCTGAAGCCACTCATGTCCAGCGGTCATATAACGGGATCGGGCAAGGCCAAGCCATTTGAAATTATTGAGGAAGCTCCGGCGGGCGCGCTCTCAGCCACCGCATCAGATATGGCGCATTTCATGATCGCGCACTTGCAGGACGGGAAATACGAGGCTACGCAGATCCTCCGTCCCGAAACCGCGCAGATGATGCACGCCCGCCAGTTTGGACTTCACCCTGCGCTCAATGGCATGTGCCTTGGATTTTACGAAGAGTCGCGCAACGGCCACCGCATTATCGGCCATGGCGGAGATACGATTTACTTTCACAGCGATCTCCATCTCATCCCCGATGCCGGCCTTGGCTTCTTTGTGTCGTATAACAGCCGGGGCAAGAGCGAGATCAGCCCTCGCACCGCGCTGTGGAACCATTTCCTGGATCGCTATTTCCCTTACACTCCTCCACCAGTTCAAAAACTCTCTACTGCGGAGAGCGATGCCCGCTCGGTGGCTGGTCGTTATATTTCCAGCCGCCGCGCAGATACCAATTTTCTTAAAGTCTCGAACGTCTTCGACCAGGTTCACGTAACCCCGCAGGCGGATGGCATCATCAAGGTTGAACCGCTCAAGGATTTCAACGGCGAGTTGAAGACATGGCAAGAGGTGGGACCGCTCATTTATCGGGCTGTAAACGGCCAGGAGCTGCTGGCATTTCGGCGCGATGATAAAAACCGACTGCAACTCGTTCCGAACTTTCCGGCCGTCGTGTATCAACACACGTCGTTATGGAACAACGGGACGTTCAACACTGCGCTTCTGGTGGGCTGCCTGAGTGTCATGGCTTTGACGCTGTTGTTCTGGCCTGCAGGGGCATTTGTTCGGCGCCACTATCATCACAGGCTGGAGATGGATACGAGCACCATGCAGGGACGACTTTGGATTCGCGCGGTCTGTGCGCTGAATATCATTTTTATTCTGGCCATCGTTATGGCAATTTCCAGCGATGATCCTGGGGTGTTTAGTGAGAAGCTGGACCTGCGTATTCACCTGATTCAGATCATCGGAGTTCTCGGGGTCGCTGGAACCTTTCTCGTCTTTGTGGCTGCCGTCCGCTCATGGCGCGATCATGCTGTCTGGTGGTGGGCAAAGGTGTGGAACGCTGTGGTTCTGCTCGCGTGCCTGGGCTTCGTTTGGTTCGTAATCTACTGGAACGTGCTCGATTTCAACCTCAATTACTGACGCTGGAAAGAACACGCCATATTTCTGACGCCTTTGCAGGGTTCATTTGCCCCCGATTAGCTCCTGGATTTTCTCCAGCGCCGGCTCCATTTCCTGCAGCTTATTTAGTACTCCTCTAAAGAGATCACCCACTCGCTCAAATCTGCGAAGGACATTGCCAATGTGGAACTGGACGGGCTTTAGTCCCGGGCGCACTTCTTCCCATTTCAAAGGCGTTGCTACAGGAGCGCCGGGATAGGCACGGACCACGTAAGGCGCAGAAATGGTTTTCCCCTCGGCGTTCTGCACCCAGTCGAAATAGACTTTGCCTTTTTCCCGAGCTGCTACAGTTCGCGGCGTGGTGAAAAGATCCGGCCGTTCCGCCGTCACCCAGCG
>Ga0134125_10006602_pt1 | contig 13124 bp, 12 predicted proteins | sample KB31751_FD_96464 | JGI IMG/M metagenome (GOLD analysis project Ga0134125, IMG submission 96464) | Terrestrial soil microbial communities with excess Nitrogen fertilizer from Kellogg Biological Station, Michigan, USA - KB3-175-1 | ecosystem: Environmental > Terrestrial > Soil > Unclassified ... | reverse complement strand
GGCTCCGGGGCGGCCGGTGCCACGGCCGGCAAGGCCTCGGCAGCCGGTGGTTGCCCGGCTTGCGACTGGGATTCGGCGGCCGCCGGGGCGGCGTTCTGGCCGGTAGCCGGCTGGTCGGCGGGGGGCGTCTCCGCTCCGCTGGCGACCGGCGCATGGAACATCGGCATCGGCGCAGGCATCGGTGCCGCGTCCTGCGCCGCGGCCGGCCCAGCCGCGCACAGCGCCAGGAGTGCGATCGCCCGCCAGAACTTCAACCGGACTGTCCTCAAAGCCGCCTACTGCGGGTCGGCCATCGCCTACCCTTGGATTGGGGAAAAGCTGTGTCATAAGGGCACCGCACCCGCAAGGACCACACAATGCCTGTCAACGCCGCTCTGCGCGACTACCTCAAGACCCGCCGTTCCGTCGGAATCGGCTTTCTCAAGGACCCAGGCCCGACGCCGCAGGAGCTGCGCGAAATCCTGACCATCGGGACGCGCGTCCCCGATCACGGCAAGTTCGCGCCATGGCGGTTGGTGGTGATCGAGGGCGACGCCCGGATCAGGGCCGGCGAGAAGCTCGCCGCCATCCGGAAATCCCGCCTGCCGGAGATCGACGAAGCGTCGCTCGAGGTCGAGCGCAGGCAGTTCCTGCCGGCCCCCGTGACTATCGGGGTCATCCTGTCGCCCAAGCCGAATCCGAAATCGCCGGAGATCGAGCAACTCTTGTCCGCGGGTAACGTCTGCTTCAACCTCAGCCACGCGGCCTTCGCGCTCGGCTACGCCGCAAGCTGGACCAACCGCTGGTACGGCTTCGACACCGAAGCGGAGGCGATGCTCGGCGCGCGCGGCGGCGAACGCTTCGTGGGCTTCGTCCACATCGGCACGCCCACGGCCGTGATCGAAGACCGGGACCGGCCGGACCTAGATAAGGTTGTGACGTTCTGGAACGGTTAACGTGTCGTTAACGCCTGTTAGCGCTTTGTTAACCCCGACCGTCGGCCGGGAGTCGCCATGGGCGTCCAACCGATCACCATTCCACAGAGCCTCGCCTACGTTCTGAACAACGCCGGCGACAAGAGCGGCGTCGACTTCAACTACCTGGTGCAGACGGCGCAGCGCGAATCCTCGATGAACCCCGACGCGAAGGCCCCAAGCTCGTCGGCGGTCGGCCTGTTCCAGTTCCTCGACACCACCTGGCTGCAGGTGATGAAGGAGGAGGGGCCGCGCCTCGGCTACCAGAAATACGCCAACGCGATCACCATCGACGCCAATGGCAACTACACCATCAAGGACAAGGCGCTGCGCGCCAAGGTGCTGGCCTTGCGCGAGGACCCGCAGGTCGCCGCCGATATGGCGGCGGCGTTCACCGCGAGCAACGGCGCCTATCTCAAGCAGAAGTTCGGCCGCATGCCGAGCCCGGGGGAGCTCTACATCGCGCACTTCCTCGGGCCGCAGGGCGCTGAGAAGATGTTCGATGCGGGGCTGCAGAACCCGGACCAGATCGCGGCGCGGCTGTTCCCGGAAGCGGCCAAGGCCAATCCGCAGATCTTCTATTCCAACGGCCACTCGCGCACGATCCGTGAGGTCTACAAGGCGTTGGTGGCTCAGCAGGGCGGGATCGTCGCGGCGGACGTGCAGCCGGACTCGAAGTTTACCAGCCAGCAGATGGCAGCCGCCAGCAGCAGGACCGGCCCGGGCGACGGCTCGGCGCAGCAGGCGCCGACCGACGAGGTGCCGTCGCGGTTTTCGAAGGCCGACATGTCGTTCACCGCTCTCTTCAGCACCGAAGCGCCGACCGGCGTACCGATGCCGCTGATCGGCGCCGAGGCCGCCGCGCCCTTGATCGCCTCACAGGGTGCGCCGCCCATCGACCCTGCGCAGGGCGCGCAGCCACTGGCGCTGATGGATCCGGCGGCCGCGATCCCGTCGGCGCCGCTGGCGGCGATCGACAGCGCGATGTCGGGGACGCCCGATAGTGGCCCGGCGGAGATCGGCGACCCTTTCGCGGCCCCAGCGCCGCTGGCAGGGCTCGGCGCCGCGACCGCTCCGCAGCCGCTGGCCTTGATGGGAGACGGTGGGACCGAAGCAAGCGGCCTCCCACTGCTGCTGCCGCCGGACTCTCCGGTGCCGCAGGCGGCTACAGCGAACGACGTTCCGCAACCGCGCGTCCTGATGTCACCCGGGCCGCACGTACCCAACAGCGCCTTCTTCACTCAGGTGCTGGCGCAACAGGCTCCTTACCAAGGCGTCAACGAATAGGGTGAACCGTTCCTTAAGCCTTGCGGGCTAAGGTCTTTCCGGTCGCCCGGAGAGATCGATGGTTGCCTATCACGACTTTGTCGCGCTCAGTCAGTCGGGCGACAGCGAAGCGCGCGGACAGGCGGCCCATCTCGCCGCGCAAGCCTACCTCATGCACGCCGGGCCGGCCGACGAACATGCCGCGCTCTATGCCGCGCTGATCGGCTTCCTCGATGACCCCTCCGTGCGGGTTCGCGCCGCGCTGGCCTACGGGCTGCTGCATTCGCTCGAAGCGCCGCGGCCGATCCTTTTGGCGCTGCTGCAGGACAGCCCCGTGATTTCCCGCGCTGTGGCGCAGTACTCGCCGGCGCTGATCGACGCCGACCTCATCGGCTTGGTCCGCAAGGCGGATCTGCCGCTGCTCAACGCCGTCGCTCTGCGCGAGCGCCTCAGCGCCCGGGTGACCGAGTCGCTCATCGCGCGCAATGAGCGGACCATCACCACGAAGCTCCTGGCGCGCGACGACGCTCCGGTGCCGCCTGTGCTGCTGATCAAGCTCGCCACGGAGCAGGGGCTCGACGATGCAGAAATCCGCGGCCTGCTGCTCGGCCGGAACGATCTTCCAGCCACGGCCCGCCTGCTGCTCGTCGAATGCGCCGTCGCCGCGCTGCGCGAAACCCGTATCGTGCGCGGCGCCGTGGCTCGGCCGCGGCTTGAGCGATTGCTGCGCGACTGCATGGACACGGCGCTCGCCGTGATTGGCGAGACCGAGGCGCAATCGGATGGCAAGGCTTTCACGTCGGAACTGATCGAAAACGAGCGCCTGTCGGCTCGCGTGATGCTGCATGCAGTGGTCAACGGCCAGGTGCTGTTCTTTGCCGACTGCATCGCGACGCTGGCCGCAACGCCACGCGAAAAGGTGTTCACGCTGCTCGAGACCGGTAGCCGGTCTGCGCTCAATGCGCTGCTCACCAAATGCGGGCTGAGCAATGGCGTGCGCAATCTGATCGCCCGCCTGATCTTCCACGCGCGCTCGGCCGATCTTGCCGACGACATCACCGCGCGGCATTTCGTCGTGACGGCGTTGACCGAGGAACTGATCGTCGAGCATGAGGGAATCATTCCACCCGAGCTTGAAGATGCCTTCGCCTATCTCAGCGAACAGAACGTCGCTCTGGCGCGCCGCGCCGCCCGCGGCGTGATGTCTGCCTTTGCCGGCGATGTGGCGGGCGACCGCATCCTGCCGGCGCCGCAGGATGGGCTGCTGGCGCTGCCGGCCGCGTGACCCGGCCTTAGTACCTGAACTGCTCGCTCAGCACGCGCTCTTCGAGACCGGTGCCGGGGTCGAACAGCAGCGTCACCTGATGTTCCCGGTTCTCGCGGACCACGACCTCGGCAATGTTCTTGAACTCGACATTGTCGGCGACGGCGCTGACCGGACGCTTCTCCGTCTCGCGGGCGCGGAAGGTCACGACGGCATTGTTGCCGAGGATGGCGCCGCGCCAGCGCCGCGGCCGGAACGGTGAGATCGGCGTAAGGGCGAGCAGGGGGGCATCGATCGGCAGGATCGGGCCGTGGGCCGAAAGGTTGTAGGCGGTCGACCCGGCCGGTGTCGAGAGCAGAATGCCGTCGCAGATCAGCTCGTCCATCTGCGTCTTGCCGTCGACGACAATTTCGACTTTCACCGCTTGATAGGTGGTTCGGAAGAGCGATACCTCATTGAGCGCCAGGGCGTCATGATGCTTGCCGGCGGTGTCGACGACATGCATGGCAAGCGGCGTGATCCGGGTCGGCTTGGCAGCGGCAAGACGCTCGACGAGCCCGTCGTCGGAATAGTCGTTCATCAGGAAGCCGACCGAGCCGCAATTCATTCCGAACACCGGAATGTGCCGCTCCATCACCTCGCGTAGCGCTTGCAGCATCAGCCCGTCGCCGCCCAGCGCGACGATGACTTCGGCCTTCGCGATACCGACATCGCCATAGCGGGCGGTCAGGCGTCCGCGGGCCGCTTCCGCGTCCGGGCTGCCGCTCGAGACGAAACTGACGCGGTCGGGATGGAAGTCCGGCACGGCGAGGCCCTGGTTGGAGAGGCCGTCTGCCTAGCATGGTCGCGGGCACCGGGCCAGCGTCGAGGTTAGCGGAGGGTGAACACAAGCCTGCAAATGCCGGCTTACAGCGTTGTCATGTTCTAACCCGCGGGGCGCAGCATCGTTGTCCAAGGAGCGAGGTGTCGCGATGCAAAACGACGACGAAAAGCTCACCGATGAGACCGGCCGGCTCTCGGCCCTGCACCGCTACGACCTGCCGGGAACCGCCCAGGAGCAGCCGCTGCAGCGGATCGCCGACCTGGTGCAGACCGTGCTCAATGTGCCGATGGCGGCGGTGACGCTCATCGACGCCGAACAGCAGTGGATCAAGGCCGTGGCCGGCGCCGGGCTCAAATCGGGACCGCGCGAGCTGGCCTTCTGCAACGAAACCATCAAGCAGCGCGGACCGCTCGCCATAACCGACGCCACCCTCGACAGCCGCTTCGCCGAAAATCCGTACGTGACCGGGGCACCGCACATCCGCAGTTACCTGGGTGTGCCGCTGACGACGCCGGAGGGGTACAATATCGGCTCGCTGTGCGCCATCGATATCGAGCCGCGGCCGTTCGATGCGCGGCAGGCCGCCATCATCAAGAGCCTCGCCGAGATCGTGGTCGAGCAGTTCGAGCTGCGCCAGATCGCGCGGCAGGATGCCATGACCGGGGCGTTGACGCGCCGCGGATTCCTTGCCGAAGTGGAGAAGGAATTCCTGCGTGCGACGCGGTACGATCGCCCATCGGCCCTGATGGTCATCGACGTCGACAATTTCCGCGTCATCAACGACCGACACGGTCACCCGGCTGGAGATGCGGTTCTGGTCTCGATCGCCAATGCCTGCATGTCCGCAATGCGCAAGTCGGATGTGTTCGGTCGCATCGGTGGCGAGGAATTCGCGATGCTGCTGCCCGAAACCGACGCGGACGACGCGCGCGACGCGGCCGAACGGATCCGCCAGATCGTTGAATCGACAATCGTCGAGACGTCATCGCAGCTCATTCGCGCCACCGTGAGCATCGGCATCGCGCCCATCCCCGCCGTGTCGGAAAGCGCCCTCGGCTGGCTGTCCGAAGCTGATATCGCGGTCTACGAAGCCAAGCAGTTTGGCCGCAACCGGGTCGCCGTGGCCCGGGCGCGGCGCCCGGTGACGCCGCAGATGGAGCTTGCGCGGCAGGTCGATCGACCGAACTGAAGCTTACATGCAGGTAAGGTTCGGAACCTCCGGTCATCCGGATAGTTCGATTCTGCACACCCAAAGGAGTGCAGAATGCACAAGATCACCGCTTCACTCGCATTTCTGGCGCTGCTCGGCGCCACGGCAGCCGCGACGCCAAGCCTAGCGCAATCGACAACGACCACGACGATGTCGCGCGGGTCGATCGACTGTTCGCTTCCCGCCAACTACAACAATCCCTATTGCGTGCGGCTGCGCGGCCAGGGTCACACCGGCTCGGGCTACGGGACCAATGGCGCGCTGGGCAGCGGCGGGTCCAACAACAATAACGCTGCGCAGGGTGGACAGGGCGGCAATGCATTGCCGTCGCCGAACAACTCGGGTCCGAAGCCTGGCTCCTTCAACTGGTCGTCGCACGACCGCGACATGTTCCACCAGCGCTTCCGCGGCTTCAATTTTGGGACGTTCGGCACGCCGAACTTCACCATCCACCTGGGCATCGGCGTCCCGCACAGCTACTACCACAATCTGCGTCCGGTTCCGCGCAGCATCTACCGTTACTATCCGTGGTTCCGCGGCTATCTGTACTTCGTCCGCGGCGGACAGTTCGTGATCGTCAGCCCGCGCACCTACAGGATCGTCGCGGTCATCTGACCCACTGTGTTCCGTATGAAGGGCCCACCGGAAGGCGGGCCCTTTCCGCTGCATGGTGGCGCCCTCGACTAGACTGTAGTGGGTGTCCCGATCAGGGTACTGTGCGTGTGATATCTGGCCCAATCGAACGCCTTGAGCAGTTCCGAATGCTTCTGAAGCGCCGCCATGTCCGGATACATTTCGACGCCGAAGAACTCCCAGCGTTCATTCGACCAGGTCGAGTCGCACAGCGGGATGACGGCCTTGCCGCCGACCCTCTCTAGAGCGTCGTTCACCTTGGCGATGAGGCTCTTCTGGTCGTCTTTGGACAGTCGATACCACGCCTCCGAGAAGGACACGCGGAACGCCTTGTAGATTGGTTCTGACATGCTTCCACCTCCATGAATACCGGCCGGTAGACTATCGCTTCGAGGAAGAAGGCGGTAGCGACCGAGGTCGCACCGACCGCCGGAATTGGGGCGCAGGACGCCTTGCCCAGCTTTTCGCCGGGCACGCCGGCCAGGACCAAAGGGAGCTAAGTGCTGGTGCCGGCAACAGGATTTGAACCCGTGACCCCCTGATTACAAATCAGGTGCTCTACCAACTGAGCTATACCGGCGACTGCGGTCTGCTATCACCGCGAAGGTTGGTCGGGCAAGCCTCATGCCGACATCGCGAGGCTCTTCGGACCCGCGAGACGCTCGGCAAAATCGGCGGCGCTCATCGGCCGGCCGAAATGATAACCCTGGCCGAGCCGGCAGCCCATCATCTGCAGCATCCAGGCCTGGTCTGCCGTTTCGATCCCCTCGGCGATGATCCGCTTGCCCAGCGACTCGCCCAGTCCGATGACGGCGCGGATGATGGCTGCGGCTTCGGTGTCGGCCGGCAGGCGCCGCACGAAGCTCTGGTCGATCTTGATCTTGTCGACCGGCAGTTGCCCCAGATAGCTCAAGGAGGAGTAACCGGTGCCGAAATCGTCGATCGCGATCCCCACGCCGAGCTGGCGGATTGCCCGCAGCTTGGCGGTGGTTGCCTCGAAATCTTTGACGAAGATGCCTTCGGTGATCTCGATCTCGAGCCGCCATGGATCAAGACCCGTCCGCGCCAGCGCATCCTTGATGTCGGTGACGAGATTGGAGAGCTCGAACTGCACCGGCGAGACATTGACGGCGATCTTGAGTTCGGCCGGCCAATTGGCGGCTTCCGTGCAGGCGGCATTGAGCGCCCAGCGGCCGAGCTCGACGATGAGACCGGTCTCCTCCGCCGCTGGAATGAACTGCGCCGGCGAGATCGGACCGAGCGTCGGATGCGTCCAGCGCGCCAGCGCTTCGGCGCCCGCCAACTCGCCGGCCGCCAGCTCGACCTGGGGCTGGTAGAACAGGTGGAACTCGCGTTGCACCAGCGCCAGCCGCAACGCAGCGTCCATCTCCTGCCGGCTCTTCAGTCGCGCGTCCATGTCGGGTGTGAACAGCGCGACGCCCTTGCCCGAGCCCAGCTTGGCGACGGACAGCGCCATGTCTGCGTGGCTGAGCAGCAGTTCGGCATCGCGCCCCGAAACCGCCGACGTCGTAGCGCCGGCGCTCGCCGCGATGATCGCCTGGTGCCGGTCGGCGAGCTGATAGGGAAAGGCCAGCCACTGCGCCACGGTTTCGCAGAAGCCGCGCAGCTTGTCGTCGGGCATGTCCGGAACCAGCAGGGCGAAGCTGTCGCCGCCGAGACGCGCGACCGCGTCCGGCCCCATGCTCCTGAGCCTGCTGACCACCTGCTTGAGCAGCATGTCGCCCTGGCGATGACCGAGCGTATCGTTGATGATGCGGAAGCGCCGGAGGTCGACCAGCACAAGGCCGACATCCCGTCCGCCCGTAAACGCGCTTTCGATCAGCTCGACCAGCCGGAGACGCGAAAGTGCGCCGGTCATCGGATCGTGTGTGCCGAGGTAGCGCAGTTTGTCCTCGGCCTTGCGCCGGTCGGTGATGTCACGGAAGGTGAGACACGCGACCGGGCTTTGCCCGCTGCCCAGCTCGACGCTCGAATGGGTAACGACGTATTCGAGTACGCGGTCGCTCTCGCCGAGCTGCAGGGTCAGCTCGCCGTGCTCGCCGCGCCCGTCGAGGGCTGCGCGCAGCAGCATGGCGAACTTGTCGGGCAGGACATCTAGCGACATCCCGTCGAGTGACCGTTCGAGCAGCGTTCCAGCGAACTGGCTGGCCGCGACGATCCGGTCCTCCGCATTGGCGATGACCACGCCATCGAAATTGTCGGTGACGACGCGGTCGAGGATGCGGCGCACGGCATCGCGTTCGCGCGTGGCATTGAGGCGCTGCTCTCCACGTCGGATCAGCTCCGTGGCGAACACCGACAGGACCAGCCCGATGGAGGCGACGTGGACGGCCGCGGTGTCGACGAGGAGCGCCCGGTCAAGCTGGAGCCACAGCGCCGCCGTCTCGGCGGCCGCGGAGATGATGAGGGCGGCGAACAGCGCCGACGCGACAGGCAAGCGCCGACGTCCGAACAAGGCCAACAGGCCCATGAGTCCGACCATGATCGCGACCGGCAAGGAGCTGGCCGGCTGCAGGGCGCGGCCCTGCTTCAGGGTCTCGCTGGCAACCGCCTGCAGCAACGCGCCAGGAATGGCGCCGAAGCGCGGCACGATGAAGAAATCGCGCAACTCCACGGCCGAGGCCCCGATGATCACCTTCTTGCCGGCGACGCGCTTTGGGTCGACCTTGCCGGCAAGGACATCGGCGGCGGAGATGCGGTCGATGGTCCTGGGGTCGATCGAATAGTCGATGTTGAAGCGGCCTCCGACCGGTCCCTTCGCATCCGCGAACAGCGACGCGACCGAGGCGACCGCTTCACCGCCGATGGCCAGAGCGAATGGATAGGTCCGCACCAGTCCGTCGGCATCAAGCTGCACGTTGACCGCGACCGGATCGGCAAAGGCGCGGAAACTCGGCAGCGGCAGGTTGTAGCCGTTGGCGCCTCGCCCGCTTTGCTGCTGGAAGGCCGCCAGATGTGCATACCCTCCGGCATTCTGCAGCGCCGTGGCGAACGCCGCATCTTCGCCCGGCGTGGATGGCACGCTGAAGTCGACGTCGAACACGACGTCGCCGGCATCGAGCGCCATCAGCGCATTGAGAAGGTCGGCGTGGATGTGCCGGGGCCATGGCCAGACTCCGACGCTGCCCAGGCTCTTGGAATCGATGTCGACGAAGATGATGTCGCCGCTGGCGGCTCGCGGCTGCGCCGAAAAGCGAAGATCGCGTAAGGCATTGTCGACCGGAGTGAGGACGCCGCCCAGAAAGAGGCCGATGATCACCGCATAAGCCAGCAACACGGCCAGGTGGCCGATGACCTGCTTGGTTCTACTGCCGATGCCCCCGACCATCCGTCCTCAAAGTCCGATATGCAGCATCCCGAGGTTGACGTTCAGCAAGCCGCCGCCGTGATGGTCACCTTGGCTGTCCCCGTCTTCGCCGTGATCATTGCCGTCCTGGCCTTGATCATCCGAGCCGCCGGGCCCAACCACGCTCAGGTGCACAAGCCCGCCGTCACCGCCGAGCCCAACCGACGCAACGTCGTTGTTCGGGCCGATGCCGACTGTAACGCCGTGTCCGTTACCGATGTCTGCATTGACGAGACCATGGGAGATATTTTCCGGACCGATAGTGCTGGTCGTGTCGATCACCGGTTTGCCCTTGGCGTCGGTTACAGGCGGAAGATCTCCGGTGCCGCCGACCACGATCTGTCCGTCAGTCTTGACCACGTCGACGGTGGCGGTCTGTCCGACCGAGAGCAGGGTGTGCGAGTGGCCATGGAAGTCCTCCACCGCCACATGGCCGCGCTGCACGCTGACCGATGAGCCAGTCTTGCCGGAGGTCACGGTGAAGCGGGTGCCCTTCACCACCGCCGCAAGAAACGGCGTGTCCACCGCGAAGTGCTGCACGTTCTCGACCTGGGCTTCGACCGAAATGGAGCCGAAATACTGCTTGACGGTGGTGAAGGGCTTGGCGTGCCCTTTGTCCAAAATCTGGAGTTGCGTGTTCGGCTCGACCTCGACCGTTTCCTGACCGCGCGTGAAGGTCGCATGGCCGCTGGCCATGGTCCGGATCATCTCGGTATCGGGGACGATGCCGCCGCGCTTGAGCGGCTGCCATTGGTTGTCGACATAGACGAACACGTCCCCGCGCAACTGCGCCGCGAGCCAGTCGTCGGCAAAGGCGAAAGAGGGAACGAGCAGCATTGCTGCAACGGCGAGACCGGCAAGAGGGCGAAGCATGGGGCCTTGCGGCGGAACGGCCGCTCCCGATTGGTTGAGCCGGGCTCATTCTGGGTCGGAAAGCCATAGGGAAGGCTTAAGCCACAGTGTTAAGATCGCGCTTTCGAGGGAGCAGGATTTGACTGAAATTACAGAAGAATACATGCGAGCCCAAATGGCCGCGTCGCGTCCGTACATACTGGTCTGCCTCAAAAAGGGGCCTGTTTACGAACTGCCCGATGCGCGCTCGCCGGAACAGAAGGCCATCGTTTGGGAACATGTGCGCCGCAACATGCGGCTGAAGGCGCAGGGCAAGAAGGCACTGGTCGGGCCACTGGCGGGCGGCGGCGAGATCGTCGGAATCTCCGTTTTCACCGTCCCGGAGAGCGAAGTGACGCTCTTGATGGAGGAGGATCCCGGCGTGCGCGCTGGGGTTTTCGTCTATCAGATCGCCACATGGCAGGAAGTCCCCGGCAGCGGACTGCCGGCGGCCTAGGGTCAATCCGCCGCTGGGCCGGTGACCGAGAAGAACTTCGTCGTCCCGTCAGGTTTCACGCGCACGGCCGACAGCCGGCCGGTGTGAAAGCAGTGTGTGTCGATATCGATCCGGTGCGGCGTCGTGACGATATCGCGCCCGGGCGTATGTCCGTGCACGACCCGGAGGCCACCGGTGAGCTGTGATGTCAGGAACGGCGCCCGAATCCACACCAGATCGTCGTCGGTCTGCATCCCGAGCGGAATGCCGGGCCGGATGCCGGCGTGAACGAACAGCCAGCCGGGCAAGGACAGATAGACCGGTAGCTCCGCAATGAACCCGGCATGGTCGCGTGGGAAGGCAGCGGCCAGCTGCGCGGCCGGTTCGCTCGCGGAGCGGAATGGGGGGTAGTCGAGCGCAATGTCGTAAGAGCGGAGTGTCGTGAGGCCGCCTTCCTCGAGATAGTATGAATGAGCAACCGGATTGCTGAGGAAATCCAGCAGCATCACCTCGTGGTTGCCCAACAGGCTGAAGCGGCGGAAGCCGGCTGGTGCGGAACCCATCACATGCTCGATGACACCGTGGGAGTCCGGTCCGCGATCGATGTGATCGCCGATCGTGACCAGCCACTTTTCGCCGTCGATCTCCTCCCCGTCAGCGGCGATCAGCGCCTCCAGCGCGACCAGTTGCTCAAGGCAGCCGTGCACGTCACCGATCGCGTAAACGGCGGCCGGCCAGGTGTGAAAGGCGAGGCGAGGGTGCGGCATGTCTCTCCTTAGCCCATCCGGTCGTTCTGGCAACATTTTCTCTTGCCGCGCCAGCGGCTAAGCTCCGCAGAACGGGGGAGGGCGGGGTGGAGCGCTTCAACTGGTCACGGCATCGCAACTTCTACGTTGCGGTGCTGCTGGGGCTGATCGCCGGCGGCATCGCCGCGGCGCTTGCGGGCAATATCGCCGTTGCAAGCGGAGCCAACGTGTTTTTCCTGGTCTATCTGGTGACGACGCTCGCCGCCGCCCGGAAGATGGACGTCGAATTCCTCAAGACCCGCGCGGCCGAGGAAGACGAGCCGGCGCCCTTCATCCTGCTGGTGATGCTGGGCGCGGTGATCGTGGCGATGGTGTCGCTGTTCGTTGTGGTCAGCGAAGGTCAGCACCGCGCGCCGCTGCAGCTCGCCGCCAGCGTTGCCTCGGTGGTGCTCGGCTGGCTGGCCGTGCACACCATGTGGGCGATGCACTATGCCTCACAATACTACCAGGCGCCGCGGGAGGAGCGCGGCCGCAAGAAATCGGGCAGGGTGGTCGCAGGTCTCGATTTTCCGGGCGGCGAGAGCCCTGATGGGATCGCGTTCCTCTACTTCGCCTACGTTATCGGCATGACCGCGCAGACCTCCGACACTGCGATCACCACCAATGCGATGCGCCGCCTGGTCGTGGTCCACGGCATTTTTGCGTTCTTCTTCAATACGGTAATCGTCGCCGCGGCGGTCAACATCGCGGTCACCCTGGCCCAATGAGCGGATCGAATTCTTGAGTTGCGCGTAGAGCTACGCAAAATACCGTGACTTGCCATAAAGCGGTCACGGCAAGTCTGCGCTCGATGGTGTAACACTTTCCGCGTAGGGCCTCGCCGAGGGCTCGGTGAATAAGAACGACCGAAGAGGAACCCCCACATGCAGATCAAACTGATCGCCGGACTCCCTGTGGTTCTGGCAGCCACCCTGCTGCTCAGCGCCTGCGGAAACAACAATAACAACAATGCCAGCTCATCGAGCAGCCTGGAGGCGTCGGCATCGTCCGATCTGGCGGCTGCATCGTCCTCGGCTGAGGCGCAGCAGAGTTCGGAGGCTGCCGCAGCCTCGTCCGCTTCGGTTTCGGCGTCGTCCAATTCCTCCAGCGCATCAGAGACCTCTTCGGCGCCATCGTCGGAATCGTCGTCTGCTCCCGCTTCGTCATCGGAAGCCGCGTCGACGTCATCGGTGGCCTCGGAAAGCTCGTCCGCGGTGTCGTCGCAATCGAGCGAGGCCGCCGAGATCTCCTCGTCTGCCTCGATCGTGCAGACCCCCATGATGGCGACGGTGTCGTCGTCCTCGGAGGCGCCGTCGGCCTCCCCGGTTGCGTCGTCCTCGGAAGCCACCCCGTCGGCAGCGGTCGTATCCTCGTCCGAAGCGCCGCCGTCATCCTCGTCGGCGGCACCGACGTCTTCGGTCGAAATGCAAACCATGGCGGCCGTGTCATCCTCAGCCGCACCGTCGTCCGAGGAGGCAGCGGCCTCGTCGGCGGAG
>Ga0134125_10006601_pt1 | contig 13124 bp, 12 predicted proteins | sample KB31751_FD_96464 | JGI IMG/M metagenome (GOLD analysis project Ga0134125, IMG submission 96464) | Terrestrial soil microbial communities with excess Nitrogen fertilizer from Kellogg Biological Station, Michigan, USA - KB3-175-1 | ecosystem: Environmental > Terrestrial > Soil > Unclassified ... | reverse complement strand
GGTCCTGAAAAGCTTGCCTTGGACGCAGCGCGGAAGGGCGTGCGGCCTTTGTTGAGACCGTCGTGGTGGAGGACATCTTTTGCTCATTCCGGCTACGTCGCGGTGCAATATACGCGCTGAAGGCCCCTTGTCACGAGTCCAGAAGCCGGTTTTGCCATGCCTTCCGGTACGGGAGGGGTGCGGGGGGAAAGTCTCGGCTTGGCGCAAACGAGCCTTGGGCTCAGCCCTTCCGCTTTGCCCGCGGGCGATAGACGCCAGCACCTTCGTCCCATTCGAGGCTGCCGAGATCACGCACCGGCTCAGCGGCGCGCCGCACCCGGCTGGTGCCCTTGCGGCGCGATGTTTCGGCGTTGCCCAGGAGGTTTGACCAAAGCCTGTAGCCCGCAACGCCGACGGCGGCCACAAGCGTGAGGAATAAGATCTGGGGCATAACAAACCCCTCCTAGACGGGTTACAGACCGAAGCGAGACCAGAGCGTCCGCGTTTCGACAGCCGACACCAGATCATCAGCAAATGCAAGGCCGGGCTCATCAAATCCCGTCGATCCAAACCGCCGGAGGCGTCCGAGCAGACCGGGCCGGTCGGCGGGCACCACTCTTAGCCGGACCTTGTCGCCGAAAATCTGCAGCATCTTGGAGCGGAGGTCGGTAATGCCGTCGATAAGGCCCAGCTCCGCCGCTTTGGTGGCCGACCAGAAGGCGCCGGAAAAGAGCTCCGCATCGGCCGCCTTGAGCTTGCCGAGACGGCGTTCCTTCACGAGGCCGATGAAGACATCGTGCACATCTTGCTGAATGGCCTTGAGCCGCGCAACGTCATCGGCACTCTCGGGGAGGAATGGATCGAGCTGGTTCTTGTTCGTGCCTGCAGTGTAGACGCGGCGTTCGATACCCAGTTTTTCGATCATATCGACAAATCCGAAGCTGCGCGACACGACTCCGATCGAACCGATGATGGAAGATGGGTCGGCGTAAATCTCGTCGCCGGCGATCGCGAGGAAATATCCACCCGACGCCGCGACGTCTTCGCAAAAGACGTAGACGCGCTTTTCCTTCTCTTCCGCCAGCTGCCGAATGCGCTTGAAGAGCAGGTTCGACTGGACGGGCGAGCCGCCGGGAGAATTGACGACAACGGCGACGGCCGGAAGTTTGGAGAGAGAAAATGCTTTCTCTATCGCCCCCGCATAGGCTGCGAGCGTGAGGCCCGGACGCAGCGGAGTTACCATGCCGATCGGGCCGTTGAAACGTAGGACGGGCACGACAGACCGGCGCGAAAATGGCCACATGCAAACAATCTCCAAACAGGTATGCGTGCGAAATAAAGTGCCGATGGTCTATTGCAACAGCTGCATTGATGCCAGCGGCGATCAGCCGCCGGATTGAACGGGAAGGGCCGCGCCTCGACGGAAGACGGCGTCGAATTCAGGCACAAATCCTTGATCGGGGCCATGCAGCACTAGGCCGGACTTGATCGAAAGCGGCGCGCGACTGCCCTTGATGCCGTCAACGATCACGCGGATTGCGGGCTCACCGGCGCGGGCGTGAATAGGCAACAGGCCGATGGCTCCGAAGCGGCCTTCAAATGCTGCAAGGATGCGCGGCAGCGCTTCGGCCTTGTGGATCATCGCGGCGCGGCCGCCGGGTGCCGCCATCCGGCACATGAAGCGCGCCCATGCATCGAATTCTTCTTCGGGCATTTGGTGTGAAACGGCTTTCAGCCGGCTTTCGGCCGCCGTACTACGCCGGTCGTCGTGATAGGGCGGATTGGCGAGTACTGTCGCGAAGGTCTCGGACTTGATGCCATCCCGCCGCAGCGCTTCGCTGGCGCGCATAATGTCCGCCTCAATCACCTGGACTCGGGCGGTGAGGCCATTGTCGTCGACGTTGCGGCGTGCGAGCGCGGCTAGGTGCGGTTCGCGCTCTACGAGCACAACGCTCGCCTTGGGAAACCGCGCGGCCACGCAAAGTCCCACGACGCCGACCCCTGCACCGGCGTCGAGAACTGGCCCCGTGGGATCGGAGCCGATCAGCGCCGCCAGAAGCACGGCGTCCGTGCCGGCCCGATAACCGTTGCGGGGCTGCCGGATTTTAAGTGCGCCGCCGAGGAAAAGGTCCTCGGTCGTCCTATCCCCGGGGCGCTGTTCGGTCTCAATTGTGCTCATGGTCCGCCAACCACTCACCAAGACCGGCCTCCTTGAGGACACGGCGGGCACGGTCCCAGGTGTCAGCCGCGACAACAACGCGTCGCGGGAATGCGCCGATTGACCCTTCCATCAAACTGATATTTCGATCAAATACCGTCGCCTCGATGCCGTGGCCGGTAAGCAGCGCCTCGACATAGCTGATGAGGACTAGATCGTTCGTCAATATTAGGTCGCGCATGACATCACTCGAAAGAACAGCCGCGATCAGACCGAACGTGGGGCAGCGTGACGGCCCCGCCGCTACCACCTATGATACCACCCAACACAATTGATCTGGGGGCCAACTTGGGTCGCGTTATACCACTTGAAGATGTTCGCGAGACAGGCCAAAGCCTGCGGCCGCTTCTCGAAATCGTCGCTGACGATATCGAGGCGATTAACCGCATCATTCTCGACAAGGCTGTGTCCGACGTCGAGATGATTCCAGAACTCGCTCACCATTTGATCGACAGCGGCGGCAAGCGGCTGAGGCCGATGCTGGCGCTCGCCTCGGCACGGCTTTGCGGCTATCCCGGCACCGGGCATATCCGGACGGCGTCGGCCGTCGAGTTCATGCACACGGCGACGCTGCTTCACGACGACGTCGTTGACGAGAGCGCGACGCGCCGTGGCCGCAAGACGGCGCGCATGATCTGGGGCAACCAGGCGAGCGTGCTCGTCGGTGATTTTCTGCTCGGGCAAGCCTTTAAGATGTTCGTCGACGTCGGATCGCTGCCCGTTCTCCGCATCATGTCGAACGCGGCGGCGACGATTGCCGAAGGCGAAGTGATGCAGCTCGCCGCCGCCAAGAATACGTCGACGACAGAAGACGATTATCTTGCGATCATCAATGCCAAGACGGCGGCACTCTTTTCGGCAGCGGCGGAATCGGGTGCGGCGCTGGCCCAGCGCCCGGCAGAAGAACAATCGGCGCTGCGCTCCTATGGAAAGAATCTCGGTCTGGCGTTCCAGCTCGTCGACGACGCACTTGACTATGCTGGTGACAGCAGCCGTCTTGGGAAATCCGTCGGCGATGATTTCCGCGAGGGAAAGATCACCCTTCCCGTCATTCTGTCGTTCCGGCGGGGTACCAGCGACGAACGCCAGTTTTGGAACCGCACTATTGCAGACGGCGAGATAGCCGACGGCGATCTCGATCAGGCCATATCGTTCATGCGCCGCCACAGCGCTATAGATGCGACGTTCGAGCGGGCGCGCTCATACGGGTCGATCGCGCGCGATGCGCTGGCGATCTTTCCCGCCAGCCGCGAGAAGGATGCGCTCGAGCAGGTCATCACCTTCTGCATTGGCCGGTCGCATTGAGGGCTATGCGAGGCGCGTTGATCTAATCCACCAGTCGGGGTGCCGGTTTTCGAGTTCGGCCGTAGCGCTTTCCGCCGCGCGCTTTGTATCGAAGAGCGCAAAGCATGTCGGCCCGGCGCCCGATAGCTGCACGAAGCGACTGCCCGCCAATTGGCCAAGCTTTGACAGCAGCGTGTCGATTATCGGAAACAATTCCCGCGCCGGTTTTTCAAGCGCATTCCCGCGAGCTGCAGCGTAGGCAATAACTTGCTCGACGGTCGAAAATTCCGGCGAGTCTTCGCTAACCCGATCAATGGTAACCGGCGGAGCTGCGAGAAGCGCGAAAACGCGAGCCGTCTTGTTCTGAGGCACGCTGACCAAGGGATTGACGAGCACCGCGAAGAGATCACCGGGCAACTCCACGTTCTCAATATGCTCGCCGAGCCCGGTCATCAGGGCCGCCCGGCTTTTCAGGCAGACTGGAACATCAGCCCCAAGCGCGCGGCCGATTGCCGAGTAATCGAGGCCGGAGGCGGAAGGAAACGTTCGCTGCATCAACCGCAGCGCGGCAGCGGCGTCTGCCGAGCCGCCGCCAATGCCGCTTGCAACGGGCAGGATCTTTTCAAGCGTCAGACGCTCGAACTCGAAGCCCGGCACAGCTGCCGAGATTGCTGCGAACGCCTTATCGACGAGATTGCCCTCCGCGATCTCGGCCGCAAAAGGTCCGGTGGTTTCCGTCGCTGAAAAGCGGCCGGGCCCGAGCGTCAGCCGGTCGCCAACGTCCTTGGCAAAGGCGACGAGACTTCGGATTTCGTGGAACCCGTCAGGGCGCCGTCCGAGGACTTCAAGCGTCAGGTTAAGCTTGGCCGGAGCGAATTCAGTTTTCAGCATGGCGATGACCGCAAAAGAAACGGGCGCCGAGGCGCCCGTCTGCTATTCCCTGCAATCCGCACATCGCGCCTATTCTACGGTGCGGCCCTGGGCCTTGTTTTCACTGCGGCGACGCGACGGCTCGTAGGTTTGAACCTGACGCGTTTTGCCGGTGTTTTTTGCAATACCCTGGGTGTCCAGACCACGCTCGATTTTGGCTTTGATCTTCTCGGCATCTTCCGGCTCGGGTGCGAGCGACAGAGCCTGATTCCACTGGAATCGCGCCTCGCGTTCGCGGCCGACCTTCCAGAACGCATCTCCAAGGTGATCGTTCAAGGTCGGGTCTTCAGGCTTGATTTCAACGGCGCGCTCAAGATAACGGACGGCCTCCTTGAAGTCGCCGCGCTTGAAGTGTGCCCAACCGAGACTGTCGACGATGTAGCCGTCGTCCGGTTTCAACTGCACGGCCTTCTCGATGAGCCGCATCCCATCTTTGAGATGCTTGCCCTGATCGACCCATGAATAGCCGAGGTAGTTGAGTATAAGCGGTTGATCGGGAGCCATAGCCAAAGCTCGCTTCAAATCCGCCTCGGCTGCAGGCCACTTTTTCAGACGTTCATAGGCCGTTCCGCGAGCGTAATAGTAGCCCCAGTGACGGTTATCCGGCTTGCCGAGCACGGCGATGGCGCGGGTAAAATACGTCACGGCTTCCGCATACTGTTTGCGCGCCCGGTAAATGTTGCCGAGCGCTTCGAGCGGTCGCACATCGTTCGGGTCTTTCGCGGCGAGGCGTTCCAGGATGGCCTTCGCCTCATCCGTCTTTTCGAGCGAATTGAGATTGAAGGCTTTGCGAATATCGATGGCGCTTTGCAGCGGCGTGCCCTGCGGAATCTTGTCGTAGGTGGCGATCGCATCCTGGTAGCGGTGCGCTACCTCTTCGGTATTGGCCAACGCCGCGAGAGCGAAGGCATGGTCGGGTTTTACATAGAGCGCGAGCTGCAGATAGATCGTGCCAAGGCTGACACCGCCCTCGCCGGTCAGCGCCTCACCCAATCCATAATAGACTTCGGCCAGCCCCTCCGTCGGCGACGTAATGAGGAGCGCCGTCTTTTCCTTCTTGTTGATGCGATCGAGCATGTCCACTGCGAGCGGATGTGGATCACCGTGCGTCTTGGTGAGCTGCTCCTTGATGATCTGACGCGCCAGCTTGAAATCGCCGTAGTGAGCCGCGTGCTGGGCGTAGGCCAGGGACGTCCGCAGCGTGCGGCTGTCCTGACGGAACATCTTTTCGAATGCGGATCTCGCCACGGCCTTGCGGCCTGCAATATCGGCGATCAGTCCGCGGTGATAGCGCAGGTAGAATTGCGCCCAGTCGGGTTGCTTCGGAAGGTCGACAGCGGCGAGCGCACCGTCGGCATCGCCCGCAGCGAGACGACTCCAGCCGAGCGCGATGGCGCTCGTCAACTCGCCGATCGGATTTTCCGACGCGGCTTTGAAATGATCTTCGGCCTTAACGTAGTCCGCGTTCTTGAAGGCCGTCACGCCCAACAGGAACTGCGACATACGATGTGACTTATGCGTTGCGGCGAGTTGCTCTGCGAGCGGTATCGCCTTCGGCCAGTCGGCCGACATCGTTTCCATTTGGAAGGCTTGATCGAGCAGCACTTCGTTTGTCGGATCGCGCGTGAGCGCACGCTCGTAAAACCCGGCGGCCTCGTCGGTATCTTGCGAGGCACGCGCGAAGCGTCCGGCGAGATAGTTGCCAAGCACCGATGTCGAAACTTCGTTCTGGTCGAAATCCTGGTCCTGCGAATATGCCGGAGCCTCGCTGAAGAACCCTGCAAACGTCATCAAAGCAGCGCAGAGTCCCAAACTCAGCAGACGCCCGAGGAGTCCCCGCATTGACATTTTCCTTGTTACCGGAGGCCGCTGCGATTCTTGAAAAGCCGAGCCTAGCAAATATGTTGAGCGTTTGGCGACACGCTTTACGTGACAAATAAGAAATGATCAGGTGATGTTAAGTTAGCACGCCCGCTGTTGCCCGATAATCCCCAAGGCGCGTTTGAACGGGGACAATTCTGGGTCCAGGCTTAATGCGCATGGGCTCTCACATCCCGGCATAATTGGGGCCGCCGCCGCCCTCGGGACAGACCCAGTTGATATTCTGGCTCGGGTCCTTGATATCGCACGTTTTGCAGTGGACGCAGTTCTGCGCGTTGATCTGAAATTTCGCATCCCCTTTATCATCGCGCACGATCTCGTAAACGCCTGCCGGGCAATATCGCTGCGCCGGCTCGGCGTACAGAGGCAGATTGACCACGATGGGAATGCGGGGGTCCGCGAGCTTGAGGTGGACCGGCTGATCTTCCTCGTGATTGGTCGCTGAAAACGACAGATCCGTCAGCTTGTCGAAGGTCAATTTACCATCCGGTTTCGGATACGCGATCGGCTTGAAATCTGCCGCCTTGCCAGTTGCTGCGGCGTCGGTCTTGCCGTGCTTCAGTGTGTACCCGAGGCCGACACCTGAAATGATGGTGTTGAGCCAAAGATCGATGCCGCCGAGTGCAACGCCGAGCGCTGTTCCAAATTTCGACCAATAGGGCTTCATGTTGCGAACGCGTTTCAAATCGCGTGCGATGTCACCGTCGCGAACTTCGCTTTCGTAGCTCGAGAGCTTATCGTGCGCGCGACCTGACGCCATCGCCTCGGAGGCCGCGTCCGCAGCCGCGATGCCCGACAATATCGCGTTGTGACTACCTTTGATGCGGGGAAGATTGACCATGCCGGCGGCACAGCCGAGGAGCGCCCCTCCAGGAAAGACGAGATCGGGCATCGACTGCCAGCCGCCTTCCGTGATGGCGCGCGCGCCGTAGCCGATGCGCTTCCCACCGTCGAAGACATCGCGGATGGCGGGATGCGTCTTGAAGCGCTGGAACTCGTCGTAAGGCGATAGATACGGGTTCGCGTAGTTCAGATGAATGACGAAGCCGACGGCGACGAGGTTATCGCCGTAGTGGTAGAGAAACGATCCGCCGCCGGTCCGATTGTCGAGCGGCCAGCCGAACGTGTGCTGAACCAAACCCGGCCGGTGCTTGGCGGGCGCGACTTGCCAGAGCTCTTTGAGGCCGATGCCGTACTTCTGCGGCTCGTGGCCCTTGGCGAGTTCGAAATGCCGGATGAGCCCCTTCGAGAGCGACCCTCGCGCTCCTTCCGCGATGAAGGTGTACTTGGCGCGCAGTTCCATACCGCGAACGAAATCGCTTTTCGGCTCACCGTCGCGGCCGATGCCCATATCGCCGGTGGCAATGCCGGCAACGGCGCCAACCTCGTCATAAAGCACTTCGGTTGCAGCGAAGCCGGGGTAGATTTCGACGCCAAGCTCTGTGGCCTGCTCGCCGAGCCATTTGCAGAGCTCGCCGAGGCTGACGATGTAATTGCCGTGGTTCTTCATCAACGGCGGCATCGGCCAGTTCGGCAGTCGAATGTCTCCCGCAGGCCCGAGAACGAGGAATTGATCTTCCGTCACGAGCGTGTCCACAGGGGCGCCACGGTCTTTCCAGTCCGGGATCAGGCGATTGAGGCCAACGGGATCGATGACTGCGCCAGAGAGGATATGAGCGCCAACTTCGGAGCCTTTCTCGACGACGACGACCGAGACTTCGGTGCCGGCCGCCGCGGCGTTCTGTTTCAGGCGAATGGCTGCCGCTAGGCCCGCCGGGCCCGCGCCGACGATCACCACGTCGAAGTCCATCGCCTCGCGGGCTGGCAATCCGGCTTCGTCCGCGGCCATCGTCATCCCCGATCCATGTGCTGAAAAACCATCAATTCCGATTAGGTCGCAGATTCCGAGGCGTCAAGTTGGGCAGATAGACAGCTAACATGAGATGGCGCGGAGTGCCGCCGCGTGCATTTGCGCTTCGGTACCTTTAATCTCACCGCCGATGACGAAAATGGCTTCCCAAGACGAAATGCTGGCACTGCTCAATTGGTTTCATGCCATGGGCGTCGATGCCGCGCTGGATGATGTCCCGCAGGATTGGCTGGCACGCGGTCCGCTGCCGCCAGGGGCCGGCTTTGCGTGGCCGAGCCGCGACGAGGTGTCCAGCGCCATCCCGTCGCTATCATCATCGGAACGCGGCGGGGCCTCGGCGTCAGCTGGTCACGGCGGATCGACGTCACCGCAGCCAAAATCGGCCGAGGCCGCGATGCGACCGCGAGCCATCACGCCGCTAGGGCCAAGCGACGCGGAAACGGGGGCCCGGCGAATTGCGCGCGAGGCCACCTCGCTCGAAGCGCTTGAAAACGCTCTTCGGAACTTCGATGGTTGCGGCCTTAAAACGACGGCGACGAAGCTCTGCTTCTACCGCGGGGCGCCTCAAGCGCCGCTGATGATCATTGGCGAGGCGCCGGGACGGGACGAAGATCTCGAGGGCAAACCCTTCGTGGGCCGGGCGGGCAAACTGCTCGACAAGATGCTTGCAGCGATCGGCCTCAGCGAGGCGGACGTTCACATCACCAACATCGTCTATTGGCGCCCGCCAGGAAACCGCACGCCGACACCGCAGGAGGCGCTCGCATGCCGTCCGTTCCTCGAGCGACAGATTGAACTCGTCGCGCCCAAAATTCTTGTCGCGGTCGGGGGGGCGGCTGCGAAAGAGATATTCGGCGTTACCGAAGGCATCACGCGGCTAAGGGGCAAATGGCGCGAAGTGACGGTGGGCGATCGAAAGATCGCGGCGATTGCGACACTGCATCCGGCTTATCTGCTGCGCGCGCCGGCTGCCAAGCACCTGTCGTGGGCCGACCTGTTGCAGATCAAATCCAGGCTTTGACCTGTCGCAGAAGTTCGTATTTGAAGCTTTCTTTACCTTGCGCGCGCTCCTTACCGCCGAGCGACCCAAATCCAAGAAATTCGATAAAATTTTATTCTTTTGCTTAAGCCGGCTTCGAAAGCGGCAGGCTTAGGATGAATACGGATTGATTGATCGAATTTATGATCGAGGTGGCCCCCAACAAGGGTCAAAAAAATGAATGTCGAACCCACATTCCGTGCTGATATATCTGCGCCCGACACGGCTCATGTACGTCCGCGAGACAGGACCCTATGAGCGAACAATCCCGAAAGCCTGGGAACGGCTCACCGCGTGGTTGAACGACAACGGCCTCTATGCGCCGATAGGGCGGGGCTATGGCCTGGCTCGCGACAATCCCGCAAACGTCACCGATCAGAATTGCCGTTACGACGCCTGCGTCGAGCTTGTGCCGGACCTCGAAGATCGCGCCATTCGCGATTTCGGCATCACAACGCTTCAAGGCGGAGCGTACGCTTGCCGTCGGCTCTCCGGCAGTTATGCTCGCATGCATTCCGTCGTCGCCAACGTTTACTCGGAGTTCAAAGCTCTTCCGGGCCTCGCCTTCGACGGCAACCGTCCCGTGGTTTCGATCTACATCGACAATCCCGATCGCTTTGCGGAAAACGAACTGCGCGCCGACATTTGCGTGCCCGTGATGGTCGTCGGCGACGTCGAATGTCCGACGGAAACTGCGATCGCCTGATTGCCGAGATGAGGCTCCGGCGCGCCATTCCTGACTAGACGGCTGAACCACGGCGCGCCAAAGTCGCCGAGGTAGCCAACGTGAGGATCCTCAATGGCCGGCATCGATGCCGCAAGCACGTTCATTCCGGTTTGCATCGCCATTCTGACGATTTCGGACACGCGCACCGCAGCCGAAGATAAATCGGGCAATCTGCTCGAGGCCATGATTGCCGAGGCGGGCCACACGCTTGCCGGCCGCAAGCTCGTCAGAGACGACGTGGATGCCATCAGAGGCACGATCCAAAGTTGGATCGACGATCGCGCCGTCGATTGCGTGATCACGACCGGGGGCACAGGCTTTACCGGCCGCGATGTGACACCCGAGGCCGTGAAGCCGCTCTTTGAAAAAGAAATCGAAGGTTTCGCGATCCTCTTTCACATGCTGTCTTACGGCAAGGTCGGAACGTCGACGATACAATCGCGCGCCTGTGCCGGCGTGGCGCGCGGAACCTATATCTTCTGCCTGCCCGGATCACCCGGCGCTTGCCGCGATGCCTGGGATGGAATCCTGAAGCTGCAGCTCGATGCCCGGCATCAGCCGTGCAACTTCGTCGAGATCATGCCCCGCCTCGAAGAGCACCGGAAAGGCTAGCGTGCCGTTTCCATTTTGCCGTCGACCCGCGCGATGAGGCTCATCGGAAGCCCGGCGCGATAAAGCGCCTGACACACCTGACTTCGCATCGACCTCAAAAGATAGCCGTCGCGCTTGTAGCGTTCGGCCGATATCACCGCGGTCGCGTCGAGCATGACGAGGCGATGCCGGCCGAGCCGCCGGACAAGATCGATGTCTTCCATCATCGGAAGGTTCTTGTAGCCGCCGACCGCATCAAAGAGTTGACGCGGGATCAGCAGTCCCTGGTCGCCGTAGGGCTTGCGCCAGATTTTGCAGCGCAGATGGATCAGCCCCTCGATGAGACGCGGTGCAAGGCCCGTATCGTCGAGCCGCAACGTGAACGCGCTGGCGGCCAACGCCCCCTCGCCGCAGTTGACTCTTTGCATGAAAGCCGTGGCGCTTCGCTCCCAGCCGTCTTCGAGAACCGTTCCGGCATTGAGAAAAAGAAGCCAGGGAAATCTTGCCCGCGCCGCGCCTTCAGCCAGCTGAGCACCGCGATCCCCGGCACTCTCGACGATGTCGGCGCCCGCGAGATCGGCCACTTTCGCCGTGCTTTCGGATGAGCCGTCGTCGACAACGATGACCTGCCGGACGATGCCGTCGATGGCCGGCGGGATCAGCGCCGCCAACGTAGCAGCGAGCGGGCGTGCGGCATTGCGAGCTGAAATAACAACCGAAATCATGTTGACGTCGTGCCACGGCCAAACAACAGGGGCAATGGCTGCCAGCCACCGCGCGATTTGTTCTTTATTTGTTCTGGTGCTTGTGTTAGATACCGGGCTTGGTTCCGAACGATGGGTTTGTTCATTCATGACCACCGCTCGCCAGACGAAAGCACAGCCATCCGGAGATCATGTCGTCGACGGCGAACGCCGTCGCGGCCGGGGGGCGCGGTCGAACCAAACAGGGCGCTTCGAAGCCGACGTCCATGAAGCCTTCGACGACGGCTGGGAAAGTCTCGGTTTGCTGGAGGCCTTTAAGACGGAAGTTTTCGAGGACACCGCCAAGTCGATCATCGCGCGCAACGACAGTCCCGACATCTCGTTCGACCGCTCGATCAACCCCTACCGCGGCTGCGAGCACGGCTGCATCTATTGCTACGCACGCCCGAGCCATTGCTATCTCGGGCATTCGGCGGGGCTCGATTTCGAAACCAAACTCTACGCCAAGTCCAATGCTGCGACGCTGTTGGCAAAGGAACTCGCCAAGCCCGGCTACAAGCCGCAGACGATCGCGCTTGGGGCAAATACCGATCCTTATCAACCGATCGAACGGGAGCGGCGCATCACGCGATCGATCCTCGAAGTGCTGGCGCAAACGAACCATCCCGTCGGCATCATCACCAAATCGGCGCTGGTTGCGCGCGACATCGACATTCTGCAGCCGATGGCCGAGAGAGGCATCGCCAAGGTCGCGGTGTCGATCACCAGTCTTGATCGCAGAGTTGCCCGCGCCATGGAGCCGCGTGCCGCGACGCCGCCCAGACGTCTCGACACGGTGCGGCGACTGAGCGAAGCGGGAATTCCGGTGACCGTCATGGTGGCGCCGATCATCCCCGGCCTGACGGACCACGAGATCGAACAGATCCTCGAAGCCGCCCGCGATGCGGGGGCCCGCGACGCCGGTTACGTGCTGCTGCGCCTGCCGCTCGAGATCAAGGACCTCTTTCGCGAGTGGCTGCGCGAAGAGTTTCCGGACCGAGCCGAGCGGGTGATTTCGCTTCTGCAATCCATGCATGGCGGCCGCGATTACGTGGCGCAATTCGGCATACGCCAGCGCGGCACCGGGCCATACGCCAGCCAAATCGCGATGCGGTTCAAGCTCGCGAAAAAGCGGCTCGGCCTTGGAAAAGGGCGCGTCGCATTGCGCAACGATCTCTTCAGAAAGCCGAACAGCCGGGGAGAACAGCTTGAGCTGCTTTGACAGCGACGGGGCCCGGATGCTCAATCTGGCGCATGAGGATTGCAGATTCGCGCATCAAGCCGACGTTCGAGCTCGAAGCGGCAGAACATCAGCTCGGCTCCAGGCCAATCGCCGGCGTCGATGAAGCCGGCCGCGGCCCGTGGGCCGGGCCTGTCGTCGCGGCGGCGGTGATCCTCGACCCGGACCGCATTCCCGCCAACATCGACGACAGCAAGGTGCTCGACGAAGATTCGCGAGCCTATCTCTACAAGCGCATCATGAAGGTCGCGATCGTCGCCGTGGGGATAGCCGACGTCAATCGCATCGATCGCGACAACATTCTCGGCGCAACGCTGTGGGCGATGACCCAAGCCGTGTCGCAACTCGCGGATGAACCAAAACTCGTCCTCGTCGACGGCAACCGCGCGCCACGGCTTTCGATGTCGTCGCGCACCATCGTCAAGGGTGACGCCAAGTGCCTGTCGATTGCGGCAGCCTCGATCATTGCGAAGGTAACGCGCGACCGGCTGATGATGGAATTGGCGCGCGATTATCCGGGCTACGGTTTCGAGCGTCACAAAGGGTACGGCACGCCGGAGCATCAAGCCGCGATCAACAAGCTCGGCGTTTCGATCCTTCACCGGCGTTCGTTCAGGCCGGT
>Ga0134125_10006600_pt1 | contig 13125 bp, 11 predicted proteins | sample KB31751_FD_96464 | JGI IMG/M metagenome (GOLD analysis project Ga0134125, IMG submission 96464) | Terrestrial soil microbial communities with excess Nitrogen fertilizer from Kellogg Biological Station, Michigan, USA - KB3-175-1 | ecosystem: Environmental > Terrestrial > Soil > Unclassified ... | reverse complement strand
CGCATTCCCCCGGAATGCGCCACCTCGTGCCCGCACGCTACTACGGACGCCACGCGACAGGCTTGCTGCGGTGCGATAGCCGGAATCCACAGGCTGCGCCGTCGCGCAATCCGATGTGGACAAATTTCCAAAAACTGTCGCTTCCGGGAGACTTAAAGCGTCCGAAGGCTGACCATTTTGTCAAAATTTGAGTAATCCGAAGTCGCATAAAGTGACAATGCGAGCGAGGCGGGGGCACCCCCACCCCGGCAGGACATGGCGTAAGTACTCCGCCACGGCCTCCAACAACCTTGCCTACCCCAAACTGTCGCAGGCCATAATACGGCGTGGGTACACTTTGCAGCCTTCCTAATCGACGGAGGAAGTCGCGATGCCCGAGGACCCAAAACAGCGTGCCGCAATTAAAGAAGATGCCGAAGGGTTCAAGCTTTCGTCCGATCGGCACGCGACGGGTCTGACGTTACGGGGCGCCATACGCGTCGTGCCGCGGCACTTGACCGAACGGTTCGGCTCACCATCCGGAGCCACCAGCGATGGCAAAGTGTCAGGAACTTATGTTTTTGAGAATAGTGCCGGTAATACCTTGGCAATTTATGACTGGAAGTCCACAGCACTCTATGACGCTAGCCCTGCAGCGAATCTACCCACTGTTCAGGCGTTTTGGACTTCCCAGGAACCCATGGAGTTCGCCCTGGCCGCTAGCGGCAGTGTCAATCTGATCGAGTTCGCTCGGTGGATTGGGGCTGCGAGCATAGGCATTGAAACAACATTGCAATGGACGGAATTGTAACGATTGGCATGCGCTCTTATTTTGACGACTCCGATCCTGTTGGCCGACCCTGATGCGCCGTCGCAGTCCATGCGATGACCCTGGAAAATGCTCCCGTAGAACAGGTTCCGCGAAGATCGGACATGACTATGCCAGATGAAAGAACCAGAGCGCTTCTTTGGCAGGAGGGTTCCTGATCGAGCTCGCCCGTGACGAAAGTTTGCCGATCGACATCGGGCGACGCGCCGTTACGATCGCCCGCACTTTCCGACGATTGGGGAAGACATTCGTCCGAGCTCGGATTCGAGCTGGCCTCTCCCCTCGAAACGCCTCCCTGGGCCGAAGAATGTCATTACCCACGCAATCTTAAGCCACTGTTTTTATTGAATTAGCTGGAGCCAGCTAAAATTAGCAAGACCGAAGAATTCTTGCTAATCGAGGCAACCAGCCGAAATCACCCCCGTCTGTTGCCGGGCCCTGATGAGGTTTGTCGGATGGAACGGATTCATTCCGCGGAGCGAATACTCCACCTCTACGCCGCTGCGGTTGCCGTCGAAGACATCGAAAAACACGTTATCGCACTCATCCATGCGCCAAGCACTGCCACGCTTACTACCATCTTGGCTCGTTGCCTCACCGCAGTCTCCATCCTGATGCTTCGACCCATATGCATCGGTCGCAAGGCAGACTGCTACGGCGTCCCAATTCACCCTAAACCACCGGTAACGCGCGTCAATGTGTTCGAGCAGCATGCCTACGCATGAGAGCAACATCGAAGTGTGAGGGCGTACGGCGCGCTGCCGTGCAATCGATGGCAGCGCCCTGATCAGCGCGACATAATGCGCGTTGAAGGACTCATAGTCTTTGAGCGCAAGCGCAGCTCGTACACGTGCCGCGTGTAGCCAGAACACCTCAGGCGCCTCAGCACTGAGAAAGCAACGTCCCGCTAATTGGAATTTCTTGGGTTCGTGCCAACGCGACTGCCCTCGCCGGTTGAACGACACTAGGCAATCGTTCGGCAACTGAAATGCCGTGTTGTAGGGTGGCGCACATATTTCTTCGACATCACCCAAGGTAAGTTGCCACGGTGTCAGCAGCTTCCACGGCCACTCGCTAACCACACGAAGATCCGGCATACCCAGCCGCTCAGCGAGCGGATTGACCACGCTGCGTGATGGCTCATTACGGCCATCAAGGTAGTTCGACACTTGGGATGGCGTAAGTTTTACGCCAACGCGAGCTGCAGCCGCAGCGATCGCCTTTGCCGTCGTCCCGATCCCACACTTCATCTCTTCGGCGATGCATAGGGCGGCTAAGACGCGAGACTGGTCTCGTAGTACATTCCGGCCTTGCTGACTTCTTCGCTCAGAGAGCGGCCAGGCAAGCGGGTGCGGCGAACTCGGCTCACCCCGGTGTTCACCAGGCTCCAGGTGTGCCAAAAAAAGATTTGGCGATCTGGGAACGTATCTTTGTTTCAACCTTACAAGATGAACCTGTGCCATAACGAGCACCCATGAGAGTTCATGAGCGCTACCGTAGCGCAGATCGACACCACGATGCTCAGACATCGCTCGGTGATACGACCATCGCCGTCATCACGACACAGCAAGTCGCCACCCTGCTTAGCTACCCGTCGGCCAGTGCCGTGCGGCAGGCACATCAGCGCGGCACCTTGCCGGTGCCTCTTTACCGTTTGGGCAACCGCCGCCGCTTGCTTGCGCGACTAGCGGACGTCGAAAAGGCCCTGACCGAACGGCTGGAGCCGTACCGTACCGTAACGCAAGGAGCCCTGATCGAAGAGGAGGCCAGCTAGCGCCCGCACGCTACCGCCGAGCTGGGTGCGACCAAAGTAACAGGCACAAAAAAGCCCAAGCTGGTGACTTGAGCTCTTTGCAAACGTCAGATTTCTGGCCTGACGTCGTGAAGTTACTCCCCGTCGCAGAAATGTTCAACTGCCGAACTTCGGCGGCAACGGGCAGGCGTGCGCTGAGAAAAGCATGCTCAGCCCGACCGAATTTGCAACCTATTGCAAGCAAACCAAGCTCAGCGAAGCTGCCGTGAATTACATCACGGCTGTGCGCTCTTCTCCGCCCTCACGGCGCGTCGGCGACAGCGCACGTTGCAATGTCTGCGCCCGTATCCCCAGCAAGAAGATCGGCCTGACGGTGCAGGCAGAAAGCCGCACATGTGAAGCGGTCTTTGTGTACGAAGCGGAATTGTCCAGTGATGTTCTGGAAATCTGGGATCAGCCCACGCCCCTCCAACTGCGAAGAGACAAAGGTGCAAAGGGAACACACGTTTCTACGTATACACCGGACTACTTGCTGCTACGGCAAGACGGCCCGGCGCTTGTCGAGTGCAAGACGGCTGATGGGCTCAACAGAAAGTTGTGCGACAAGCCCGAAGACTGGAGCTATCTCGACGGCGTACCGCACTTCGCGCCCGCAAGAGCAGCTGCCGAAAAGATAGGCCTTCCGCACGAAGTCTACGTGACAGACGACACAGCTCCACGCTACTTGGCCAACCTCGAGTTTCTCCATGCCGTGCAATTGAACCAGCCAGCCGAGGTTTCGGTGGTTGCCTACAAACGCCTCCTGGAAAGACTGACGGATTCGCCAACCATCTTCGAGCTTTGTAGTGCCAGACGCGGGCCTGAGCCGGCCGTCATCTACACACTCTTGGCAGGCTCCCGAATCTTCGGCGCTCTGAAAGCACAGCTCCTGTCACAACAGGACACGTTTCGGATCTTCGCGGATCGTGCCCAGGCTGACGAATTTCAAGAGCACCTGCTACAGACATACCACACAGCGCCGGACGAAGGCAGTGAAACGGATCTGGCAGCATTGCTCCGCGCTACACCGGCTGAGCTTGCGCACGCGACCAAGGTCTACGCCGGAATCAAGGAGATATGGGAAGGGGCACGGAAGCCTACCCGCAACGACTACCGCTACCTCGCGCGTCTTTCAAACCCACAGGCGGCGCACACGCATCCACTTGCGGCCTGTCTCCCACAATTCCATGAACGCGGCAATCGCGTCCCGCGACTGACTCCAGATCAAGAGCTCATCATTCAGGAAGTAATACAGACGCGCTGGATCTCCGGCAATTGCAAGGACATGTCACAGTTGCTGGGCCACATAGACGCAGCCTGCACGAAGCAGGACGTGCCAAAGGTGTCCAAATGCGCGTTACGAGCGAGATGTGCCAAGGTCGCCCCCGAGCAAGTTGCCTATGGCCGGCTTGGCATACGTGGCTACCACTCCACTCGCCCTCCTGTATCGGCCGAACACGCAACGATTCGTTGCGAAATTCCAGGCCTGATCAGCCACATCGATAGCACGCAGTTTGATACTCGGGCTTGGAGCAGCTTTGAGCTGTCGAGGTTCTGTGAGGCACCATGGTTCTACGTCTTCTACGACGAGGCGACGGACGACGCCCTGGGCGCATGGCTCGGCTTTGGCAAGTCCGACCGGTTTGCGCTATCTCTCGCATTTCGGGATATGGGAAATCGGAAAAAGTGTGTGCCCCCGTACATTTATCAAGACCGAGGTGGTGAGTACGGATCGGTTTTCTGGGAGCAGCTCTTGCCGCGCTTCAATTCGGCGAAGTACTCGCGAGCCGCCGGCGCACCCCGCTTCGGTGGCCTGGAAGAAACCTCGCTGAAGCAACTCAATTTCCGGATCGCCAACCGACTCGATGGCGCGACCTGGGCGGATCAGCACGCCCGGGCCGCCTCCGGCAAAAAGAAGAGCCGTGCAACGGCACGACTCGAGCTCGAACTCATTCTTCAGGAAGCGCGAAATTTCTGGTTCCAGGAGTGGAATAAGACGACCCACGGAACTGCTGATGGATGCCCAGATGATCTTTTCAATCGAGGAACCCGTGAGTTCGGGCAGATCGGCTATCCCGTTGTTCACGATCTTTCGTATTTGATCGCTACATCGGTTCCCGTAGATATTCGCCTTAACAAACGCAAAGGTCTGCGCTGCGGCTATCGCGAGTACTGGTCCGACGAGATGAATGCGATCAGGCACCCCTACAAATTTGAGGAGGTGCGTCTCGACCCCGCCACTCCAAGCACTCTGTACGTCAAATGTGATGGCAAATGGATCATCACGCACTCCCGAGATCATGGCTCAATCCTGCCGCTCTCGGTGGAAGGCAAGTTCTTCGAAAACTATCGGGGGCGTAGTAATAGCAGGACGGCCCGCGAGGAGGGGCGTCAAAGCCACGAGCGCATTGCGAAGCGGATGGAGGAACTCGAGGCCTCACATGCCGCAGCTGCCGCCTGCGACAAAGCGGGTTGCAACGCGGCGAACAGCACCACGCCTCCAGCCCAGCCCTCGGTCGAACCTCAAGTCGAACCGGTCGACCTCGATCAATATGTCGATATTCCGTTTGTGCGTTGACACGAAGGAGCCGAAACCATGTTGTTGGATGGCACGTTGGAGCACGCACACTTCATGGCGTGGGAACGGGAAGCTCGCGTCTGCATCACGCATGCGTCGAAAGGCACTTTGGTGTTTGTGGTAGGGCCCTCCGGTGCTGGAAAGTCAACGCTCCGAAGCCATCTTGAGAGGACTTCGTACCGGTCCGACGCCAATTCGTCGAAGAATCAGATTTCGCTCGTTTCCGTCCTGGCCACGAACTCGGAAAGCGGCTATTTCTCGTCCAAGGACTTCTACAGCCGCATGCTAGATCAGTTAGGCGATCCCTTCAGGCGCGTAGGCGCTTTGGCAGGGAGCCCGCAAGCAAAGCAGATGACGTCGGAACAACTGGATTTCTTGGGCGAAACATTCTGGGGATCGATACGGGTTTCGATGACAGAAACAAAGATCAGGCGCGCATTCGAATGCTTGGCGCAAGCCGTGGATGTACAGGCAATCTTCGTCGATGAGGCTCAAAGCATGTGCCTCACCCATGTGAACCGCAGCCCATCGGATCATCTCGAGAGCTTGAAGATCTTGGCCGAGAAGCTGGGGATCATCATCTTTCTCTTCGGAACCTATGAGTTGCTTGAAATATGGAACCACAGCGCGCAGCTCAACCGACGTAGCCACCTGATTCATTTGCGACGGTACGACGCGGATCTAAAAGAAGATCGCTACGCGTTCTATTCCGTCTTGCGAATGTACTCGAAGGCGATTGGCTTCGAGGATTCGCATGTGCTGAGCAAGCATGCTGCCGCCATATTGTCCTGGACTTTCGGCGTATTTGGCGAAGTCGAAAAATTGTTCGAGCGTGCGAGGTTCACTGCCTTGGCACAAGGAAGAGATGGACTTCGCTGGCAAGACATAGAGGCAGCCAAGTACACGCCCATCCAGATGGAACGCCTAAGGCATGAGATCGAGATAGGGGAAGCGCGCGTCGGGGGAGAACTTCCCAAAGTACCTAAGGCGGTGCCGACAAGACGAGGGAGCAAACATCCAGGGCGACGCAATCCTGTCCGTGACCCCTGTGGCCCCCAGCCGTGAAAACAGTACTTGCGCCGCTTCACTTGCACGGCTTGGGAACGCCACTTGTCGAGTCAGTTATGTCCTACTACTGCCGACTAGCCGATGTGCATCAGGTCACGCCGAAGCAACTGGCCAAAGTGTTGTTCAACGACTCGGCGTACTTAAGCATCTCCGATGCCCCGAAACTGAAGAGCATCGATCTCGATCCGCGAATCTTTTGCACACACTCGGGCAGAACCGCCGTCGTGGTCGAACGGCTGGAGAGGTTGACCGGTGCCAATCATTTGGCGTGCGGAACCTTGTTGTGCCTTCGCGGCGTCCTCAGCCGGAATCAAACGGGATCGTGTGTGCAGCGGCGTCGATGGTGTCCTATCTGCTACGCGCAGTATGACGATATGGTTGTAGAGCCCCTCGCATGGTGTATTCCTCAGATTACGCACTGCCATCTACACGGGGCACGACTCGTCGACCATTGCGTCAGATGCGGCTCGTATCAACGTGACTGGCGAGTAGGTCCAGCTCGGATGCTCTGCATCAAGTGCGGCTTTGCACTGAAGACGTCTGACGAAATACGAAATGAATGCACTCCTTGGGAGGCGTGGTGCCAAGCGGAGATGGTGAAAGTGCTCGCGCACATTGCAACACCCGGGTCCGCGGAAGTTTCGCCGAATGCCGTCACAACCTTCATTGCCAAAGCCGTGCAGCTGGCCGCTGCCGAGGGGCGTCGACTGCCGGTACCCCGTGAGTCAACGAAAAAACGAGTATTGGGGCACCGCTTGACGACCATTTTCTGCATAGCCGCGCAGTGTGCAACAACTCCGATGGACATTCTTCTTCGGCCTGAAGAGGCCGTTTCTCCTGGCCTGTTCGAGTCCGACATTGATACTCCAAGGCCACCGCAACGACGGGGATTCAACGAGCATGGTTATCGACTTTGTGAACGCACGATGCGCAAGTTGCTGGCCCTTCCTAACACGACAGCGCTGCCACCTTTGACAGGCCTATGTTCGGAATATGCAGTGAGCCTCTCCAACTTCAAACGAAAGAACTCGGAGCTTTTCGCAAAATACGGCAACGAACGAAGGCGCCGCATCGAGAGCACCAAGGGCACAAGGTTCGAAGTTGCAAGCAGCTATGTCACCAATTTGCTCGAGCAGCTGCATCGATCCGGAAAGCACCTACACCGGGTGAACGCCGTCGCTCAGATGAGACGGGAAATCCACGTTTCGAAGGCCGTCGCTCGCTCGGCAATACGCGTTGCGTTGGCCAAGATGAATGCGAGTCGCGAGATCCAGCCTTCTAACAAGGTTAGCCAAGGTGATGTTTCGTCATCGAGTCAGCCACGCGCGTAGGCTTTCGAGCAAATGTGTGACGTCCTACCCCACCCATCGGCAGGTTTAAGAATGGCCAAGATAACGCCCAAGAAGCTTGCGCAATTGCTGGCTGCCGCCAGGACTACAGCGCAAGGGACAAACCCCGAGCACGCACAACAGCAATTCTTCAGAGCGTTGCTTGAGGCGACGGTTTACGCTCATGTCCCAGTAGAGAGCCCACCCCGGGGCGTTATGCGCTTCGTTCAGTTCGTTCGTCCTGACAACGGCCAGACTACGTTGCCGTTCTTCAGTGACAAGAGGCAAGCCGAAGCGGCCGCGAACAACACGGCCCTCGCGACGTCTCCCCCATTCTGAGTAGCATGAAGCTTTAGAGTCCGATCCCATGAATTGAGGAGATCGGACGTGAAGAAGCGTTTTTCGGAAGAGCAGATCATCGGCTTCCTGCGGGAAGCCGAGTCGGGATTGGCGGTGAAGGAGCTGTGCCGTCGGCACGGCTTCTCGGAGGCCAGCTACTACCTGTGGCGCAGCAAGTTCGGCGGCATGACGGTGTCCGAGGCCAAGCGCTTGCGGGAGCTGGAGACGGAGAACACACGGCTGAAGAAGCTGCTGGCCGAGTCGATGCTGGAGATCGAGATCACCCGCGAGGCGTTGCGAAAAAAGTGGTGACCGCACCGGCACGACGGCTGCTGGTGCGGCAGATGACTTCCCAGGGACTGAGCGAGCGGCGCGCGTTGCGCGTGCTGCACATGAGTGCCAGCGCGCTTCGCTACGATCCGGTGCCTGATCGCAACGTCTCGCTGCGCGAACGCATACTGGCCCTGGCGCACCGGCATCGCCGGTACGGCGCCGGCATGATCTACCTGAAGTTGCGTCAGGCTGGTCTGGTGGTCAATCACAAGCGCGTCGACCACCTGTATGCCTTGGCAAAGCTGCAGGTGCGACGGCGCAAGCGCAAAAAAGTGCCCGTGTCTGAGCGGCAGCCGCTGGTTCGGCCACGCACCGCGAACGAGGTGTGGTCGATGGATTTCGTGTTCGATCGCACGGCCGAAGGCCGTGTCATCAAATGCCTGACCATCGTCGATGACGCCACGCACGAGTCGGTCGCGATCGTGCCGGAGCGAGCCATCGGAGGGCACCCGCTTACCCGCATCCTGGATCAGCTTCGCGTGACGCGCGGTCTACCGCAGGTCATCCGCACCGACAACGGCAAGGAGTTCTGCGGACGCGCGATGCTGACCTGGGCGCACGAGCGCGGTGTGACGCTGCGCCTGATCGAACCGGGCAAGCCCAACCAGAACGCCTACATCGAATCGTTCAACGGTCGCCTGCGCGACGAATGTTTGAACGAGCACTGGTTCACCAGCTTGGGCCACGCCCGCGTCGTGATCGAAGCATGGCGACGGGAATACAACGATGAACGACCGAAGCGAATTCTCGGCGGGCTGACGCCCGCTGCCTATGCAAAACAACTGGCTGCGAGAGCAGCTACGATGACACCCGGACTCTAAAGCCGACTGCTACTGAAAGCGGGGGGACGTCGCTCGTCGTGGCGATGTCTGGCCGGTATCTATTCGAGCTGACACGAGGTGCCTCGTTGATGCTCAACCCGAACGTAGGTGCGATCGCGCTTTACCCACCGGAGGTTACCGCCCTCTTGGAGGGAAGGCCGCTTGGCAGCTTCACCATGGGCGAGATGCCGGCGGAAGCCGAATTCCTTATCGGGCCACCATCTGTGTCCACGGTTGCGCTGAACATGATCCTACGCAACCTGTTTGAGAAGGAGGCCATGGTAAAGAAAGCTTTCCTGACGGAGCTCCATCGTGAAGACGATAGCGCAGCAGTCATCCTGCTCCTCACCATCGTGGCTGCCAAGGCACATCAGGAGCGTCTCCTCCAACTGGTTACGCTCGCATTCAAAACAGAGGCACTTGAGCTCGCGCTGCCGCTCGACATGAGATTCCTGACACCGGATGAGCCGCTCGACGAAATCTGCAACGGTGGTGTGCAGTTCTTCGGGACTTGATGAAGGCACTCCAAGCACTCGCTCATGTGTGACCATGCCAGCGAGCCCCTTACCTCGGCGGAGCAAAAAGTCCTAGGATCGTCCGTACAAACAAGGGGTTGAAGTTTCCAACGTCAGTTCGTCTCAAGCTTATCATCGCAACCGCCCATGATGTGGCATGGTGTTGCACGTGAAATCTTGAGCCTACCCTACAGCTTGAAAAGCAGCACCATGAAGCCTCCCATCTATTTAGACAGTAACGCCTCAACGCAGCCCGATCCCGAGGTTGTCGAAGCCATGCTCCCTTGGCTTGGAGCTAGCCATGCCAACCCCCATGCCGGGCACTTAGCTGGCCAGCGAGCCGCTAAGGCGATCGATACTGCTTTGCAGGCTATCGCAGGCCTGATCGGAGCATCACCGAGTGATGTGATCATCACGTCAGGAGCCACGGAGTCGAACAACCTCGCGTTACAGGGTGTTCTTTCTAAAAATCCGAATAGTTCAAGACTTTTGCATTCCGCAATCGAGCACAAGGCCGTTATTGAGGTAGGCACGTATCTAAACACATGCGGCGTTTCGGTCGAGACTATTTCGGTCGACAAACACGGCCGAGTAGAGGTTGACGCCGCAAGGAAGATAATCGAAACGGGATACTTCGACGTTAACCTAGCCTCCATCATGCACGCCAACAACGAGATCGGAACGATACAGCCAATCGAAGAAGTTTCAGAAGTATTGAGGTCAAAAAACGGAATTTTGCATGTCGATGCTGCGCAAACGGCTGGACGACTAAAGATTGACGTCGCCGCAATGGGGGTTGATCTATTGAGCCTTTCATCTCACAAAATGTACGGTCCGTCAGGAATTGGAGCCCTCTACATTTCGCCTCGAGTCAGAAAGTTGATACGCCCCCTACTCTTTGGAGGTGGTCAACAATTTGGTCTTCGACCGGGGACCTTACCTGTGTTTTTGATAAGTGGCTTCGGAAAAGCCTGCGAAATAGCCTCAGATTGCATGGAGCGTGATGCGCTACATGCCGAAACCCTCGCGAACTCGTTCTGTAATTCTCTTAGCGAGTTTGGAGCAAATTTCAAAACATTCGATTGCGGCGAGCGAAATCTTCCTGGCTTGAGAAGTATTCGCTTCATCGGGGCCGATGCCGATGATCTCGTCATGCGCGTGAGCCCCAAGTTGAGTATCTCAAGCGGGTCTGCCTGTTCCTCGGGATCAATTCATCGCTCACACGTACTACGAGCTGCGGGATTCTCTGACGATCAAGCACGGGAAGTCGTTCGCGTAGGATTCGGCCGCCATTCGACCATCTCTGATGCATACGAAGCGGCACGGCTATTGGCTGACGCCGCAATTAGCATGAGTAGGCTTGACTAGGGCAACCGCCTCTCGCGCCCAAGGGTCGGAGGCTGACTGGTGAAACGCGCCAGTTGAGCCTAGAATGCGTTTATGACTCGCCACCGTGCACCATTAACCTCGATTCCGGCCCACTTTTCGGGGCACGAAACCTTCCCCCTACGTCAGATGTGGCTAAAAAAGGCCTACGATCAATCAGTTGAAGACGGCCGGATCCCCAAGTCGACTTTTACCGACGACGCCGCCATTGCTACGTTTGGGGTAGGCAAGAACATGGTTGTCTCCATCCGGCATTGGGCCCTAGCTTGCGGTGTTTTGTACGAGGATCACGGCGATTTTCGGGTCAGGAAGCTTGCGGGTGAAATTCTTGATGATGGGGGTCTTGATCCCTATGCAGAAAATCCGGCCACAGCATGGCTTGCCCATTGGCAGCTTGCCGGCCGCTGCTTTCGCTCGACGACTTGGTATTGGTTGTTCAACAATGTGACGGCGCCCACCTTCACACGCCAAGAACTCGAAGAGCCGTTGGCGCGATATGCCCGCGAGCTCGACCCAAAGCACCGTCTCTCAGTCTCGACTATTTCTCGCGACTTGGAGACTTGCCTGCGCAGCTACGCCCCCCGAGCGGCCGGCGGCTCGCCTGAGGACTTCGCAGAGCCGCTGCTTGGCGAACTGGGCTTGCTGCAAGAGGTTCACAAAGGACAATACGCCTTCCGCCGCGGTCCCAAGGCTTCGTTGCCTGACGGCGTCTTTGCGTATGCCTTGGTCGACTTCTGGAACCGTGAGGCCGATGGCCAAAGCTCACTAGCCTTCGAAACCGTGGCTTATGCAGAAGGCTCGCCGGGCCGAGTCTTCAAACTTGACGAGGAGTCGATCGCCCAACGGCTGATTACCCTCTCGGACTTCACCCGGCACAAGCTCGAGTGGACTGACTCCGCCGGTTTGCGGCAGGTCCACCGCAAGGAGCTGTCCAAGGAAGACATCAAGAACATGATCAGGCGCGCTTATGACTGACAAGAAGCAACAGGCTCTGTCGGACAGCGTCCACATCTCACCCCAATACCAGCGCTCCATCCGAGTCGATGCCGACATCGGCCGCGCGGACGCGCTCTCCGGCTACATCTGTCACGCGACCGCGATAGGCGTGGTCGATGGCATGTGCAAGCAACTCTCCGGCACCAATCAACGCTGCTTCACTTGGACTGGACCGTTCGGCGGCGGCAAGAGTTCGCTGGCCGTCGCGTTGGCGAGCGCTCTGCATTCAGATAAAAACCTCCGAGCCAAGGCACGCGAGGTATTGCGACTTGACTCGAAGCCCGCCTTCGACAAAGCCTTTCCCGTTCGCAAGGGATGGTTACTTGTGCCGGCCGTAGGCCGGCGCGGCAGCGTCATCGCGGAATTGCATGCATCGCTCAGGCGCGCACAGGGCCGAAGCGTTGACGGTCGCAGCAAGCCCAATGCCCAATCGTTGATCGCCGAGCTGCTGGGAGAGGCCAAGAGCCGCTCACATGATGGCGTGCTGGTCATCATCGACGAGATGGGCAAGTTTCTGGAGGCCTCGGCACTAGGCTCCGGGGATGATGTCTACTTCTTTCAAGAGCTCGCGGAGGCCGCCGCACGCTCTGAAGGTCGCTTGGTCGTCGTGGGCGTCCTGCATCAATCCTTCGCGCAATATTCGGCGCGCCTTGGCATTGACACCCGCGACGACTGGGCCAAGGTCCAAGGTCGCTATGTCGACTTGCCTTTCGTGGCCGCGAGCGACGAAGTCGTCGAGCTCATCGGCCGAGCGATTGAAGCCAAGGAGCGCCCACCGTGGATGCGCAAGGCGTCCAAATCCATCGCTGAGGCGATCCGCTCGCGTCGGCCTGCTGTGGGGCAGAACTTTGCTAAGGCTTTGGAGGCCTGCTGGCCGCTTCATCCGGCCATGGCTGCACTTCTGGGACCGATCTCCAAGCGGCAATTTGGCCAAAACGAGCGCAGCACCTTCGGCTTCTTGTCGTCAGTGGAACCACATGGCTTCCGCTCTTATCTGAACTTGACGCTCAGGAGTGAAGCGAGCTGGTATTGCCCAAGCGATTACTGGGACTATCTGCGCTCGAACTTGGAGCCTGCGATCCTCGCTTCGCCCGACGGCCACCGCTGGTCGCAGGCTGTCGAAGCAGTGGAGCGGGCCGAGGCGAAAACAAGCGACGCTTT
>Ga0134125_10006598_pt1 | contig 13128 bp, 13 predicted proteins | sample KB31751_FD_96464 | JGI IMG/M metagenome (GOLD analysis project Ga0134125, IMG submission 96464) | Terrestrial soil microbial communities with excess Nitrogen fertilizer from Kellogg Biological Station, Michigan, USA - KB3-175-1 | ecosystem: Environmental > Terrestrial > Soil > Unclassified ... | reverse complement strand
TTTGCATTTCCATTCTGCAAAATCGTGGTGCGCCATGAACCGCTGGAAGCAGAATCTGTTTCCTTATACTTAAACATGTTAAAGATGTTATTCACATCTTTTTTCATTCCATAAAATTTATAGGGATCATTATCCTGTGGCACTGTTTGAGGGTCAAAAGATTTGTCGGCCACACGCGTTGCATATAATTTATCTGCTACTTCTTTAAACACCGGAGCTGACACAGAAGCACCATAAACATGTTTGGACTCGCTGCTGTTTTGAATTACAATGGCAATGCTGTATTCAGGATTTTTTACAGGAAAATATCCCATAAATGCAGATTGATATATCTTGGCACTTTTATTATATCCGCGGTTGTCCATCGCCGAAACTGCCGTTCCGGTTTTGCCCGCAAATTCATACACATTACTTTCCAGCGCGTGGGCAGTTCCGTGTGGGCTTTGAACTACTGCAAGTAAACAGCCTTTTAATTTTCCGAGCGTTTCATCATCACATATTTTATCCACTAAAACCTGTGGCTTGAAAGTCTTGATGTCTTCACCATTTTCGCTGATAGCACTTACAAGATAAGGCTTCATCATTGTTCCATTATTAGCCACAGCGTTATAAACCATCAGTAGATTTAATGGCGTTTCCAGTTCTTCATAACCATGAGCCATAAATGGAATCGTTGTTTTACCCCAGTGCTTACCAGACGGTTTTTTAATGAACGGCTTTGCAGCTCCGACGATATCGATTCCTGAAGTCGTATCTAATCTCAAATCATGAAGATGCTGCCAAAATTTAGTCGGTTGATTATGATAATATTCATCAGCCAGCTTCGCAAATGCTACGTTTGACGAAATTGCAAATGCTTCTTTCACTGTAATTTTTCCTGTTCCCAAATGTGAATCTGTAATACGCAATCCATAAAAGCTTTTTTGTCCACCTTCACAATCCACGATCGATCCGGTATCTACATATTTATCTTTCAGCAGCGAAATCAAAGTAGCTAATTTAAAAACCGAACCGGGCTCTGTCCGCATTCCCAATCCATAATTATAATCTTCCCAATAACTTCCGTCTGGCCTCTTGCCAAGATTGGCAACTGCTTTTATCTTACCTGTTTTTACTTCCATGACAATACAGCTTCCATGAATAGAACTGTTTTGTTCCATCATTTTCAGCAAAGCATTTTCTGCGACATCCTGGATATAAGTGTCAATAGTTGTGATAACATCTTTTCCATTTTCAGGTGCGATTTCTCCACCATCGACAGGCACATATGCACCGGCCATGTAGCGCATCAAACGCTGTCCTGTTTGCCCTTTCAGTACACTGTCGTAGGACCTTTCAAGGCCAACATTTTTACTCGTATCTCCACGTGAAAGGCCAATCGTCCGGTTGGCAAGAAGCACATACGGATTTACGCGATTGTCTCTTACATCTATAATAAAACCGCTTTTATTCCTGCCTTCTCTTACCAATGGAAAATCTTTTAATTCCTGGTAATCAGAAAAGGAAATTTTCTTTTTTAAAGCAAAATATCTGGCTCTCTTTTTATATTGTGTAAGCAATAACTTCTTATATGAAGCTGCATTTGCATCTTTAAACAAATCCGCCAAACAAATGCTTAACGAATCCAGGTTTTTATAAAACCTTTTGCCGTCTTTATCGCGAAGTCCATCTGCGCCAAAATCAACATAAATATCAAAGACCGGAATAGAAGTACTCAACATATTTCCATCTTCACTGTAAATACTTCCGCGTTCAGCGTCAATATCAAAGTATTTTAAATGTTGTTTGTTGGCCATGCTTTTCCAATAATCACCTTGTACTCTTTGGATATAAATGGCACGGCCAAGCACAACTACTCCCAGTAAAATGATTAGGAGAAAGCTGAGATGCACCCGCCATAATATGTCCTTTTTTATATCCATTTTGTTCGTTGTTCAATCTTCAATGTTCAACTATAAACATTCAACTTTTAACCTTCGTCCATGGTTTTACTTCTCTTCCAACGTATCAACAATTCTTAAAGGCGGAACTACCAAAGGTTTCAAGCCTAATGGCTCTACTGCTTTTGCAAGTTCGCTTTCCTTACTTCTGAAAATGACCTCCTGTTTTACCGTCTTAAATTCATACTCCATTTCTTTCAGGTTTTTTTCCGCTGTATTAATCTGTCTCATCGTTTTATCTGCATAATGTCCATTAGCGATATACACAATTGCTATTGCCGATATAAAAAAATAAAAAGGAATGTTTTTTACAATCCACTTGTTGTACATGAGCTTGCGGCGATGACTTCTGTTTCGCCCTCTTGTTTTTTTATCTTCCGGTATTTTGTTTTCTTCTTCCATTTCTTCTCTTTAGTAAACAAACAAATATTGCAATTCCTATTTTTTTTTAAATTATTCTTCTAAAACTTTTATTTTTTCTGCAATGCGCAATTTTGAACTTCTTGCTCTCGGATTCATTTTCAATTCTTCGGCCGCCGGAACAATTGGCTTTTTTGTGATTACTTTTAATTCATTTTTCGTTTTATTTCCAAATAAATCCTGCTCCTGTTCATCCTTAAAATTTCCGTTTTTAAAAAAATCTTTTACGATTCGATCTTCCAGAGAATGAAAAGTAATGACCGCAATTCTTCCTCCGTCCTCCAGCACTTGCACGCTTTGCAAAAGCATTTCTTTCAATACAGTTAATTCATCATTCACTTCTATTCGCAATGCCTGAAAAACCTGCGCAAAATATTTTTCCGGATTTCCTTTTACAATCGGATAAATAGCATTTTTGAATTCATTAATGGTGTTTAAGGATTGCGTTTTTCTCAGTTCAGTAATGGTTTTTGCCAAAGTTTTTGAATTGGTAACATCACCATATTTTTCAAAAATTTTATGCAGTTTTCCTTCTGAAAAATCGTTGAGGATATCAGCGGCGGTTATGTTTTCATTTTGGTTCATACGCATATCTAATAATGCATCAAACCGTGTAGAAAAGCCTCTTTCCGCTTCATTAAATTGATGACTTGAAACGCCGAGGTCAGCAAGAATGCCGTTTACTTTTTCGATTTTATGAAAACGCAGAAAGCGTTGAAGATGCCGAAAATTATGAGGTACAAAAATTACGCGTTCATCGTTTGGTGCATTTTTTCGTGCATCTTCATCCTGGTCAAAAACAATTAATTTTCCTGCTGCATTTAATTTTTCCAGAATTTTTTTGCTGTGGCCCCCTCCTCCAAAAGTGCAATCAACATATGTTCCTGACGGAATAATTTTCAGTCCATCTATCACTTCTTGCAATAATACCGGCACATGGTATGCCTGGTGCATAATTATTGTTTTGATGTTTTATCACCCGCCATCACATCTTTTGCCAAATCGCTGAATGCTTCCGGTGAAAAAGTTTCAAAGAACTGCTGATATTTATTTTTATCCCAAATCTCGAGTTTGTCAATTGCTGACACGAGCACGATGTCTTTTTCAAGCCCGGCATATTCCATGAGATTTTTTGGCAACAAAAGGCGGCCGGCACTGTCGGGACTGACCTGTGTGGCTCCATTCAAAAAATACCGTTTGAATTGCCTTACTTTTGGGTCAAAATCATTCAACTTGCTTAATTCGGCAAATAGAGGCTGCCAGCTTTCAGGAATGTACAAACTCAAACATTTTTCAAACCCACGATTTATGACAAACACATCTACTCCATTTTCCGGCAATTGTTTTTTAAAACCTGCCGGAAGAAGGAAGCGCCCCTTGGCGTCCAAAGTAGCTTCGTATTCTCCTAAAAAGCCTGTCATTCTTGAGTTTTTTCAATATTTACCACAAAATAACACATTTTCCCACTTTCTACACATTTTATGGAAATATTTTTTTATCCACCAGCGCTTCAAAGTGGTGTCATTGTGTGTTTAGGATTGATAAAACATGCCTTTAGAAGGAAATAGTGTGCATTGCCTGTGGAAAAATCGTGAATAAATTTAAACGAGGTAAAACAATTAATATATAGGATAAACTATTCAGAACATGAAATAGGAAAGCCGCTGCGTTCTATATTATTTGTAGCGTAGTAGATAAAAACCTTATTTACTATTTAAGAACATTGCACGCGTGCGGGTAAGGGGGGAGGCGTCACTTTTGCACTTTAAAAGCAATCGTCCAGAATTGTTGAGGCTGAAAATTAAATTGCCTGAATCCTGCAATCGGATTATCTCCATAAGTGAAGGCAGGGCCGAAAATCACTTTTACCGGACTATATATCAGAAAGAAATCAAGATTTGTTTTTATTAAAGGATGCCATCTGCTGCTTGAATATTCCTTGCCAACAACATCATATCTTAGTTTTGCATCAACTGTAAACAACCACCTGTTTAAAGGAACATAAACATTGGCTTTATTTGGAAAAATACTTCCAAAGCTTATTTGCATTCCGGCAACGGTCCTGCCCACAAAACCTTTATAAATCGTGCTGTCGGCTTTAAAATTGTTCTGTATTTCTATGCCAAATTCGGGAACCAATAAATAAGCAAAGTTCGAATCTTTGTTAGAATTCCAGGAAGACCAACGCGTCCTTACTGAGGCCCTCGGCCCTTGTTGAAAATAAGAAAACATCGCTGTGGCTGCGATGCCCTGTGAGCCTTCAATTTTATCATAACGGTATTTCGCAGTAGTGTTTAATTTAAAAGTCTTATAAGTCTGAATGAAATCCGGATTTAATAAATCAAATACATTTTCCAAAGGTTCCGGCTTCTTTAAAATGCTCATAAATTTATAACCAATTTGAAAATTATTTACAGGCCCATCCGCAATGGAATTACGGTGATATTCTCCTATGATGCTGCTCTGGCTTTGCTTTGCCGCCGCTGACAAATTATATTTCAATCCAAAATCAACAAGGTAGGATGGCGACTTCTCCTTGGGGATTGACATCGTAAACAAGCCAGGATTTTGCGTGCTTTCATCATCTTCAAAAGACTTCCTGATGCCAATATTGTTAAGCCACGCCGGAGTTTTTTGAGCATTGAGTTCAATCGTATTGATCAACAGCAATAAGACGAAAATGTACTTCATAATCCTTAAGAATTAATTTTTCCACTTACTAAATCAATTGCATCCTGAATCAGGACGCACGCATTTACTTCTTGCAAACTCACTGCGCCTTTTATATTAAAATGCTTCACTATCGCATCCAGGTAAGAAGCGAGTAGCACATATTGGGCATCTGCAGTAAGAAGATCGCTAATACTAGCGCCATCCGGAAGTTCTTGTGGAGCGCCATTTTTGCCTCCTGCTCTCAAAATAGCCGCCTTTACCAAATTTTTTATGGAGTGACTGTCAGAATCATAGCCCAATTGATCTGCTAAATATGCAGATAATTCTTGATCGCCGATAAATATTTTACCATCAACAACTCTGGCAGATTTTACCTCGCTTAATAATTTTGAAAGCTCCAAATTTCCAATCGTGTGCGTGGAAGCGGTGGTTAAAAAGCCTGGTAATTTTGAATTATCTTTTTTCATTTTCCAAAATTGAAAATAGCCATTCCTGTTTAATTCATGAAACCATTTATTTAGAAATTGTGATCAACTGCAATTCAACACTGCTTATAAACTCATGCTAAATTTAGCAATAATTCATTACGAATTCAAAATAGGCTGAAAGTAATCAAAACGATTTTTGTAGAATCAATTCATCATTAATGAACTCAACAATCATATGGTAATTTTTGAAGCAACCTTTTTTTGGTAAAAACTTCGTTCATCAATTAAATGGCAAAAATTTTGAGCTTCTACAAAATAAACATTCCTTTATGAAACACATTAAACACGTATTGCTGATTGTTTGTACCATCCTGTTTATTGCATGCACGAGTACGCCAAACAAAGATAATGGAGATAAAAATTCTACTCCTTCCGGCGATTATTCTGCAGGCAATTCTGATAGTGCAAACATGCATGATACTATACATCCGGCAAAACCAAACGGAATAGACACCACTGGTGAACAAACAGGAAGAATGAATAATCCTGCACAAGGTAGCAGTCAGCGAAAAAATAATGCGGACAGCGGTCAATCTCATAAAAATGCACCCGCGAAAAAATAAATAATCCGCTTAATCACATAAGCGGATTGTGTTTGCTTTTTCTGTGCTAAACTGTATTTTATTTACCTTGTCTGCCTGGTCATAATACAGAATTAAAACTCCGTAAGAGGTTTGAAAAGCATCCCAGTTTTTATCTTTCATTTGCGGTGCACCGAGCCATTGGAATAAGTTATTCCTGGAAGCGTGCATGAGTGGAAGACTTAATTTTCCTTTAAAATCGGGACCTATTTCTATGTAATCACGTCTTGTATAAAATGAAACACCTTTGTCTTTATAATAAACACCTCCGCCGCATTTGGAAGAATCACCTTCTTCCTGGAAGCCGGTAAAACAAGGCAAATTTGCTCTGATCTGATCGACAGTGGCATTTGGATATATAATTCCGTTAACGCTTCCCTTTAAAATATCAATACTAAAATCAGGGCATTTTGGAGTTGTATGAAGCTGAGCAGTACCAATGAAAGAGAAAAACAAAGCAGATAAAAACAGAAAGCATGTTTTCATAAAAAAGTATAGATTTTTATAGATTAAAAAAGGGTTTCCTTCATAAAGCAAATTTCCTGCTAAACTTTCTGCACGCTTCATCACACTGAAAGAAACGCTCCGAAGTGAATGCCAATACTCAAGTAATGCAATGACTTTTCAATTGTGGCTTTTTCAATAAATTCTTTTTATAAACCAAGAATTACTTAATCATTTTACTTCAAAAAAGACTGTTTAAAGTAATCTTTAAAGCGTTTTTAGGGTAAATTAAAATAAAAATTATACTATATTAATTTTATAATCAATAAACAGTGGGAAATTTAGTTTTTGGCAACATTTTTGTTCTAACGAAGAGACAAAAGGTAATTGAAAAAAGAATTTTTACCCCAATAACCTACCGTCTATTTCCAATATTTATGATATATCGTTTCAATATTTGTTGAAAGATTACCCGTTTTAAATTATTATTGAAGAACCTACGAACTTGGGCAACATGTAATGTTGCCCTTTTTTTTAAAATACAAATTGCACTTATTTATTTTTTTGCTGAATCCACAATATTGCAACACAATCAAAAGGAGGATTTGACCAACGAGTTATTACCGGATCTGCTTCTTAAGTTGTAAATAACACCATGCACAAACCGGCAGCATAATTAGTAATAGAAAAGCGTAAACGTTTTTTGTTATAAAAAATGCAATCAATGTTATCGCAAAAATGTATAAAGGATAACAGAAAAATAACAATCCGGTCATTACAGAATCATAATGATCGTGAGCACGTTTTTTTATTACTAAATGAAGAATAAAATATAATGGAGCGCTGATAGCAAAACCAATAATTGCCGGAATAAATAAAAGAATTTTTTTCAATAAAGGCTGGTGTATCCGGAAATAATCTTTGGCTTTTTGCCAGTCATTTTTATCAATTTCAACAACAAGATTTTCCAATTGTTCATTCAATTTTTCATTAAACTTCTTCAGATGTCTTCCAGAAAAAATTTTATCGGAGAAATCGTTTTTTGAAATAATGTTACCAAAATTCAGAAACACATTTTTCCCAAAAAATCTAAAAGAACTATAATTGATTCCAAGGGGCAGAACTTTTAAAGGAATGTTGTTTTCCCAGGCATTGAACGCGAGACGTGCGGTTCCTTTTTTTAAAGGACGAAGATGCCATTCATTGATACACCTGCCTTCACTGAAAATCAAAACGATTTTATTTGCTTTAAACAATTGTTCACATGCATCGAAAGTCGTGTAATTATACTCCAGGTTTTCTACTCCTTCACTTACGCGATAAATCGGAAGCATGTTGAATGACCGAAGAATTTTTGTAATAAATTTACCTGCAAAAGCATCGCCGCGTGCCAGCGAATAAACCGGCGATTTAAAAAGCGAGCCAACAATTATGGCATCTAAAAAAGAATTCGGATGATTGGCTGCAATCAATAACGGCCCTTGCTCGCGCAATATTGATCTATTGTTAATTATAATCCTGCGGCAATAAAAATACAATGCAATCCTGGATGGAATTAAGAATAGATTATAAAGCAATACTTTTTAGGTAAAAATAGGAAATTACCGATATCTTTTTCACGCAGATGCAGGTTCATTTTTAGGAAAATGACTCTTTTTTAATTTCTTCTTTAACTTCTTTCCTTCGTGTTTTAATTCATCCTGTTCTTTTTCAGGAAGCATCAGAAATACCGCAACGGTCATCAGGGTAAGCAAAATAATGAGTCTTTTCATAACGGGTGTTTTTTGTTTATTTAAACAAGAAGTTTGCCATGATTATTGAGGAGACAAGAAAAGAAGAAACCTACTTATGGATTTCCAGTTTATAGAATTTTCACACTACCGACATATTTTCCCATTAATTCAATTGGGGATCTATCGGATAATTGACAAGCATTTTATAATCGCCGCCGAGATAATTGAGTGATTCCTTCCAGGTTTCAGAAGCGCTGGTACCAAAGATTAATTTTGGTGTAGCCTTTACGGTCAGCCAGCTGTCAATCTTCATTTCCTGGTCCAATTGACCTTCTGTCCAGCCGCTGTATCCGATAAAAAAACGAATCTTATCAGGACTGATGGAATTATTTTTCAAATGAATCTGCAAACTTTCAAAATTACCGCCCCAATACACGCCGTCAAAAACTTCTTCACCGCCGCTGATCAGATCCGGATATTGATGGATAAAATGCAACGAATCAGGTTGTACCGGGCCGCCCTGGTAAACAGGAAAATCGGGCATCTCCATATCCGGTAAAAGTTCTTTTAAATTTTTAGGAAATTGTTTGTTTAACACAAAACCAAAAGTACCTTCCATCACATTTTCACAAATAAAAATAACGGTCCGGCTAAAGTTTGGATCTTTCAAAAAAGGGTTTGCAATTAATAAAATTCCTTTCGCTGGTGAAATCATAATTCTAAATTAATTTTATTTGCTCAAAAAAAAATAAAAAAGCCTGTCTTTGCAGAAAAAATAAAAGATAAGAGATAGTTAAAAAAAATAAAGTTAACTGACTGCTAAGGATATTTAGTAGCGATCAAGTTTAAATTTGCGCGCATGAAAAAAATTTTCCCACTAATTACCATACTGGTTTTTGCTTCCTTGTTGGGAATTATTTTTTTTCAGTACGTATGGATCAAACAGGCTTTGCAGGACAAGGAACTGCAGTTTGAAGAAACAGTGAAAATGGTGACCATCCAGGCAGCGAAAGAACTGGTGAATGAAAGGGCCAAAATCTCTCCTTTCGACAACCGCAAAAATGCCGATCTCTTATTCCCGTTAAACGTATTTCCTACTACGATTGCTCATAACTTTTCGCGTCATGAAATCCGGTCGCTGATCAATAAAGAATTTGAAAAAAATAACATTAAGAAACTTGATTTCGAATTTGCGATCACCACAACGTCGATGATCGGCGATGATCTTCAGTCAAAGAATTTTTACAACGCTTACAGCGATACGGTCCATAATATGTCTTTCATTTATCCGCTCGATCCGCCAGGCGGCAGCCTGGCCGAAGGACTTGCACCACAGGAGCTTCTGGTGGTCGTGGTTTCGCATATTAAGAATGTTGTTTGGAAACAAATGGTGTGGATGCTCATTGGAGCAGTAGTTTTTACTTTTATCATTTTTACCGCCTTTTTTATTACCATCCGCGCTTTGCTTCGTCAGAAAAAATTGAGCGAAATAAAATCCGATTTTATCAACAATATGACTCATGAATTTAAAACACCGCTCGCAACGATCTCTCTTGCTGTCGATGCTTTAAAAAATGAAAAGGTAGTAAATGATAAAACCAAAATGGATTATTTTTCAGGCATTATCAAAGAAGAGAACAAAAGGATGAACAAGCAGGTGGAAACCATACTACAAGCGGCTTTGATGGATAAAGAGGCGGTACAGCTGAAAGAAGTTCCGCTCCATTCACACGAACTGATCACTTCTGCAATCAACAATATTCAGCTCCCTTTAAATGAAAAAAATGGCGTTTTAGAAACTCACTTTAATGCAATAAATGATTTGATTTTAGCAGATGATGTGCACTTTACCAACATCATCAATAATCTCCTCGACAACGCCGTGAAATATTCAAAAGAAAATCTAAAAATTAAATTAACGACTTCAAATTTTAACGGGCACATTCGCATCAAAATTGAAGACAACGGGATTGGAATGAATAAAGAAACACTGAACCGTGTTTTTGAGAAATTTTACCGCGCACATACCGGTAATATTCACAACATTAAAGGATTTGGACTTGGCCTTAGCTATGTAAAATCGGTAGTCGATACACTTCACGGCAAAATAAAAGCAGAAAGCACTCCCGGAAAAGGCAGTTGTTTCACCTTGGAATTTCCGGTGATAAAAAAAACAGCATAATAAATAAGAATTGAGGTTATTTGTTTGTTTGCTGCCGTGCTCATTTTTCAAAAACCGTAAATAACTCGATAAATTCTTTCCTTTGCAGCATGCATCCAAAAAATTTGTCTATCACCGATTTTGATTATTTTTTACCGGAAGAAAGAATTGCTGTTTATCCGCTCAAAAAAAGAGATGAGTCGAAATTGTTGATTTATAAAAATGAGAAGATTTCAGAAGATATTTATCGAAACATTGCTGATCATTTACCGGAAAATTCACTCCTTATTTTTAATGATACGAAAGTAATCAAAGCAAGGATTTTATTTAAAAAAATAACCGGTGCGGTGATAGAAATATTTTGCCTTGAGCCGTATGAAAGAATTAATGATTATGCCGTAGTTCTTGCTCAAAAAAAATCAGTAAAATGGAAATGTATGATTGGCGGAGCAGGAAAATGGAAGGAAAAATTTCTTGAAAAAGAAATTACTATAAATGATGAAAGCATCATTTTAAAAGCTGCTTTGGTAGAAAAATTAACTGATGCGTATGTTGTTCAATTATCCTGGAATCCTGGAAATTTTTCTTTTGCAGAAATCATAGAACATGCCGGTGAAACGCCGTTGCCGCCATACATCAAAAGAAAAGCGGAGGAAAGTGATTCAGAAACTTATCAAACGATTTATTCCGTGCATGAAGGCTCAGTAGCGGCGCCAACAGCGGGTTTACATTTTACGGAAGAAATATTTTCATCCTTTAAGAAAAAAAATATTGACACAGGATTTGTGACGCTTCATGTAGGCGCCGGCACATTTAAACCTGTAAAAGCTGCAAGCATGGAAGGCCATGAAATGCATGCTGAATGGATTGATGTTTCTACAAGCTTTATTGAGCAGCTGACGCAAAATATTTCTCATCAAATATTTTGTGTAGGAACTACCTCTGTAAGAACGGTTGAAAGCCTGTATTGGATGGGATTAAAAACTTTTCTCAATCCTTACGTTGAATTTGAAAGATTAAAAATAGAACAATGGGAAGTATATGATAAAGAGATTTTTCCTGAAAATATTTCTGCGGTTGATTGTTTAACTTCTTTGTTGAATTATTTAAAAAACAAAAAAACAGAAAGGCTTTTTATTCAAACACAAATTATAATTGCGCCTGGTTATTCTTTTAAAATTATCAATGGAATGATCACCAATTTTCATCAGCCAAAATCAACTTTGTTGCTGTTAGTAGCAGCGATGATTGGAAAAAAATGGAAGGAAATTTATGAGTATGCGTTGGCGCATGAATACAGATTTTTGAGTTATGGAGATGGTTGTTTGATTTATGGATGCCTGAGCTAAAGTAACGAATCAAATGATGTTTTTTAGGTTAACGGCTCTGCTTCTTTTCTAAGCCTATTCCATAAATCCTCAACCCTTAGATATTTTGCCGCAAAATTCAATATAATTATTGTTAATATTATCAAATTGCACTTCATATACCCGAAGCGCATCAGTAAATTGTTTCTCACTTCCTCCTGACAGCTTGGCCCATTTTAATTTCATAAGTATCGTGTCTTCTGAAGTTGAAATGTTCATCGTTAGTCCCAATATTTTTTCAGGAAACTTTCTTTTAAATCTTGATCGGTCAAAATCATCATCGGTCAAAATCCAAAAATCAATTTTTTCACCATCTTTTGTATCAATGAGGTTGAACATTGAATTTGGATTGAATGGCGTCTTTAATAGCAGATTCAGAAACATAATAATCCGGAGGTCTAAATGTACTCATGATTGTCTGGATTGAAGAATCGGCAATATTCACCAGAATATCAATATCATGTGTAGTCCTGGGTTCTCCCTGTATACTTGAAACTATTGAACCCGTAACCATATACTCAATTGCGGAATCTTCAAGTATTGCCAATACCTTCTTTAATAATTTCGGTTGTAACATTTAGCCAATCTTTGAAGATATAGTTCTTTAATCTCTGCCTCCGTTTTGTCAGGAAATCTTTTTCGCAGGCCACTCATAAAAAGTTGTTTGGAAATAGCGGATAGCTCTAAGGCTTTTAATAGGCGTTTTTCCGGTCCCATCTTTTTGAGGGTTGCCAGATATTGCCGATGGTTTGGTTTTGTTTTTTGATTCAAGCTAAAAGCATTTGTTTGCAAATTAATCAAATTTTTAGCTCGCGTTGTTCAGAAAGGAAATTGCAGCAATTTTATTCATTTTCTAAACTTTCTAACCCGGCTAAAAAATCTAAACAATTCTAACCTTTCTTAATTCACCATTTTATCAGCACAGCAACTGCTTGCAAATGCTTCCGGCTTGGCTTTGAAGGCAAAGCCCATTCCGAGGATATAACCCATCGCTTCCCGCAACGCTTCATTGCTCTTGAATCCGGGGTTGGTATTGATGTCGGCATGCACTTCCATGTCGACATCGTATTTGGTAAATAAATCGCACAACTCATAAGCGATTTCAATGCTTTTAGCGACCTCTACCAGCATCCGTTCTTTGATACTGTACTTTTGAGTAGTTTTTTCATTATGAATAAACATGAATCCACCGCGTCCTTCACGAAGAAAAACAATGACTGTTGCAAATTCTGTATCCTGGCTTCTTACCTGGCTGTCGGTACCGATGCAAACTTTTAATTTATTACCTGCTTCGGTTTCTTTTTGGATGGTTTTTTCTACA
>Ga0134125_10006596_pt1 | contig 13130 bp, 10 predicted proteins | sample KB31751_FD_96464 | JGI IMG/M metagenome (GOLD analysis project Ga0134125, IMG submission 96464) | Terrestrial soil microbial communities with excess Nitrogen fertilizer from Kellogg Biological Station, Michigan, USA - KB3-175-1 | ecosystem: Environmental > Terrestrial > Soil > Unclassified ... | reverse complement strand
TCTGACTGAAAGATCCGATCGGATGACTCAGAAGATTTGCTTTGATTGCTTCCATAAGCTGTTCCCTGACAAGCCAATTCAGAAGGTTACGTTGGGTCGGCAATGCGTTGTGTGCAAAGCGCAAACGGATCGAACGGAACAGATGATTCCTGTTGAGGCAGAGGACATTCCGCTGGTCAAGCAGATAGCTCAAGTGCCGCGGCGAGTACTACACCGCACTGAACGGCATGCCGACCAACGTGTCGCTGTTCGTATGGCTGCCCGACGAGCGGGCCAAGTGGGTCAAGATGCGGGCCAAGCGGGACCGCGTGATCCGCGCCATGTTCGCGCAATGAACGCCGATTTCGAAAAGGCCCAAGCCGAGGGGGTGGAGTTGTCGACCGCCGCCACCGCCGCGAACTGGACACAAATCTGTTGAGCTAGCCTAGATATGGTTCTGAACTGCACGAATAGTGATGCGCGATACTGGGATTGAGCTAAGCGGGCATTGCCGGCCGTTTACGCGGTCGTGGCGAGGATCGGACCCCATGTTTGGGACCACACGTGATGCGCGATGGTGAACGATCTGAGCGTCTTTTAACGTGTCGCACGGCATCCAACGGTTACAAGCACTTTTCTGCGGTAAAGCGGGTTTCCCGTATCCGCTTGCTTCGAATCGAGATGATCTATCTGGATGGCTGCCTCGCCCGGACTCAAATTGTGCTCAACGGTGGTCCGGTGGCTGTCACGGCTGCGCCCGCTACTGGTCGGCTCAATGGCAGATCCTTGACAACCACCGCACCACCGCGCGAACTGGCCTCTACCAGCGAGGGGGGGTGTCTGGTCAGTGGTTTCGGCGGTGCTGACATCAGCGAGTGTCCCTCGGGCTGACGGGGCGGCTAAGCAGATGGATTTCGGACGATACCCCGGAAATACGCAGACCCGCAGGTCGCCCACCCGCCGATATTGATTGACGCGGCCGTAAGGAGCTTACCAGCGAATATAGAAGTGTATTCATGCGTGTTCGGCGATATGCTGACCCTCGTCCAGGGATTGGAGGGGGTCTGTGGGCGGTGGTAAGCGTAGGGCGCCGATCGACGATCCACAGGACCGCGCGATGGCTGACGAGTTCGACGCCGAAGCCGACGACATGCTGGCGTGCCCCGTCGAGGGCGGCGAGATTCGCCGGCTGACGATGCTATTCGCCGATCTGGTGGATTCGACGGCGTTGTCCACACAAGTGGAGCCAGAGATCTATCGCCGCCTGGTGGGCCGGTACCGCGAACAAGTAATCAGGATCGTCAACCGCTACGAGGGACACATCGGGTCAACCCAAGGTGACGGCCTCCTCGCGGAATTCGGCCATCCGATAGCCCACGAGGACGACGTACAGCGCGCCGTGCTGGCGGGGCTGTCGATCGTACGGGAGGTTGCCCGCATCGCTAAGCAGGCCAAGCGGCTGCTCGGGATCGATCTCGCGGTGCGTGTCGGGGTGCACCGAGGGTTGGTGTATCTGGACACCACGCAGGACGATGTGTACGGACTCGGCGCCAACCTCGCCGCCCGAGTTTCAAGCCTCGCCCAGCCCGGGACGGTCGTGGTGTCGGAGGCGGTTGAACCGTTGGTCCGAGGCACTTTCGAGCTCGAGGCGTGCGAGCCCGCAGCGGTCAAAGGCGTCGAGGGATTGATCGCGCATCATCGGGTGCTCGCTGAGCGTCCCGAACCGGCCAAGCGGCGGGTCTGCCCGCTGGTCGGTCGCGACCGGGAGCAACGCCGTCTACACAAAAGCTGGTCGCGGGCGCAGGCGGGGGCGCTAATGACGCCTGGCGTCGTCTTCTGTGGCGAGCCGGGAATCGGCAAGTCGCGGCTTGCGGCGCTTGCTGAGGAGATGGTCGGAGAATGTGGCGAAACGGTTGTCGAGTTGACGGGATCGGCATTCCACACCCGTACCGGCCTACATCCAGTGCGTACTCTGCTCGAGCGTCGTTGCCGCATCAGCAGGCTCACCACTCAGGACGAGCGGCTACGGCTCCTCGAGACTGAGGTCGCAGCCCACAACCTTGATCCGAAGGACGTTGCGCTACTGGCACCGGTCGCGGGCATCCCACCCGAGGCCGGATATCAGCCGGTGGCCGCGGAAGGCGAAAAGCTGTTCGGCCTCATCGCCGAGGCGGTGGAGGCCTACCTGCTGGCGTGTCTAGGCAGTGGGCCGGCTCTGCTGGTAGCCGAGGATGTGCATTGGTTCGACGAGGACACGCTCGAGATACTCGGCGCGCTGCTCGGCTCGGCCAACGGCAGGCTGCTGATCGTCATCACTGGGCGGCCGGGTGACTGGCTGCCTGACGACTGGCCCGTCAACGTGGTGGAACTCACGGCGTTGAGCGACGACGAGGCCGATGCACTGATCGCCTCGTTGAACCCGATCTTGACACACGATGAGCGTGCGGCGGTATGCGCTCGGTGTGACGGAGTTCCCTTCTACATCGAACAGGTCGCCGCCGAACTGGATGGGCCTGGGGAGGTGCCGGAGGCGCTGTACGAGCCGCTGTTCGCCCGCCTTCGTGCCAGCGCCAACGCGGTGCCGGTCGTTCAGGTCGCGGGGATCATCGGGCGACACGTCGACCGGGGACTGTTGGGCACCGTGTGCACGATTAGCGAGACCGACATCGACAACGTGATCGAGGAGCTCGAAGACGCGCTTGTGCTCGAGCAGTGGGGCGCTGAAGGCTGGCGGTTCCGGCATGAGCTGCTGCGCGAAGTCGCTGTCGAACTAGCACCGCCGACGGTGCGCCGCAGGCTGCATGCCAAGGTGGCAGACGCGCTGGTCGGCGCTGAGGACAACCCCGACTGGGGCCTGGTCGCAGGCCATTACGCGCGTGCGGAGCGGTTCGATGCCGCCGCATTGGCGTTCCAGCAGGCGACAACCGACGCCCGCCGCCGCGGCGCTCTCGCCGAAGCGCGTGGCTATCTCAGTCAGGCGCTCGATCAACTCGCGCGCGCCGCGCCCGGCCAGGAACGTGATCGTCGGGAATCCACTATCTTGCTGGAGCGAGCCTGGCTCGTCGCGTCTGCGGAGGGTGGTCGGAGTGCCGCGGCCGCCGCGGACTTCGACCGGTGTCTACAACTCACAGGCACCGAGTTGCAAGCCGACGATGTCGACGGAGTACTCGACCTGCTCGAAGTGGTGGAGTCCTACATCATGCGGGCCGATCCTCGCCGGGTGCTCCGACTGCTGGAGGCGATCGGCGGGGGTTTTGGCGACACCTGGCCGTTCAACCTCTTGATCGATACCTGGTTCGGAACGGTCGCCTGGTTTGGCGGCGAATTCGAGGCAGCCGCAAGACAACTCGAACAGACCACGGCTGGTTTCGCTGCGACCGACCATCGCACGGAAGGTCCGCCCAGGCTCGAGGAGCGGTTCAACCTCACCGTGGTCTCGGCCTACAGCCAGCTGGTTCTGGCCCACCTCGTCCGCGGCGAGTTCACCGCTGCCGAAGCCGCAGTGACGAACGCCGAACGCTTGACGCACGGGTTCAAGTTCCCCGAAGAGCAATTCAGCCTCGCCTTCGTGCGCTTCGTGGAGATCTGGCTGCGCCTCGAGGCGGGTGATATCGACCGCGCCGCCGCGGCGGCGACCGACCTTACCGAGATGGGTGAACGCCACGGCCTCAAAATAATTCGGCTCTTCGGGGTTACGTGGGAGGCCGTCGTTGAGGCACGGGTCAAGCTCGGTGATGCGAACGCAGAACCGAATGACCTGGCGCAATGCATCGTCACGATGACGGATCGGGTCGACACTTTGCGGTCGCTGGAGGTGAACGAATTCGTCATCTTCTTCGACAGCGTGATGGGTCGGTTGCTGATCGGAGACGGCCAGACCAACCGAGCCCGCGTCGGCATCGACCGCGCCCTGCGATTCGCAGACGACAGCGGGATGCACTTCTACGACGCCGAACTGTTCAGGCTGCGTGCCCGCACCCACGCCGATGACGCCGCCCGAGCCGCCGATATCGCTGCCGCCAGAGATCTCGCATGCCGACAGGGTGCGAAACTCTTCGAACTGCGCGCCGCGATCGATGACGTAGCACTGCGCGGCGACCGCGCGCATTCTGTACTTGCAGAAGCCCTCGGCCGCTTTCCGGCGGATCAATGTTGGCCGGAATTCGTGCTGGCTCGTTCCCTTCTGCCGTAACTGCCGACCTTCGCAGAACGGACATCTCACGGATGCCGAATTCGCCCATCCAAGTCGTCCCCTAGCGCGTACCGTGTGGGTTTCAACATATGAAATCCCTTACCGCGAACGCGGGGGAGAACTCGGAGGGGACGACATGACGAATGGCGAGCCACCAGAAGAGCCAGACGGCGAAGAAACCGAAGGTATCGAACAGCCATCAATTCCCGGCTTTCGACTGCCCGAAAGGCCACCTCCACCACCACCTCCACCTCCAGGCCCACCGGAACCTCCTCCGGCAGGCGAACCGCAAGCCGTCCTATTCGTGCCCGAAGGCATGGACGTGGACGACCCTCTCAATCTCAGAGTGTGGACCGTGAATGGCACGACGATGCGGCTCATCATCGCGCGCCGCTGCTGAAACGGGATGGATCGAGCAGCGGGTCAGTGTCGCGTCGTCCTCGTCAGGCCTCCGATCAATCGATCGCCGCACGCGCCCTTTTTCCTGCCCCTGGGATTGCTCTGTGTCACGGCCCCGCTTCGGGACGCCGGCCACGACGTCGAGATCGTCGACTACGAATTCCTGACGCGGGCAGGCCGATTCCGGCTCGACGACGAGACCTGGCTCGCCAACGTATGCGCACCCTTGCTTGACCGCGCGCCTCAACTGATCGGTATCACCGTCCTGGCCGACACCCTCCCGGTGGGCCTTCTCATGGGACGGTATCTGCGTCGCGTGGATCCGGGGATCGTCGTCGCCATAGGCGGGCCAGGCGTGTTCGGGGCGTTCCCCGGCTTGTTCCGCGAGTTCGGCGACGCCGTCGACTACGTCTGCATGAACGAAGGTGAACTGGCGTTGACGGATCTGGCCAACGCCATCGCCGATGGTGACGCGCATCCGCGGATACCTGGCTTCTGGTCGCTGGACCCGTCGGGCGTGCTTCTCGCTGCTCGTCGAGAGTTGGCGAATATCAACGACCTACCGATGCCCGCGTATGACGCCGTACCCGTGACGGAATACCTCGAGATGGCCGCGCCGCGCATCTTCGACGTGTACCTAGGTTCGGGGTGCACCTACAAGTGCAAGTTCTGCGTGACCTCGACCTTCTGGGAAAGAGACTTCCGGTCGAAGAGACCGCAGGCCGCCTTGGACGAATTGCGGTACCTCCACGGCAACTACGGCATTTCCCAATTCAACTTCCTTCACGACAACTTTGCCAACAGACGCGCCTATCTGGACGAGTTCATCACTTACTTCACGGAGCACAATCCCGGCTTTCAATGGGGCTGCGCGGTTCGCCCGGACAACGTTCGGTTCGACGACCTGAAGCGGATGCGCGATGCTGGCTGCTTCAGCGTTTTCTGCGGAACCGACGCGGGCTCAGAAAAGATACTCAGGGCGATGCATAAAATGCCGTCGACCAAGCGATCGTACGAACTGTTCGAGAACTGTATGCGCCTGGGTATTCCGTTCGAGACGAACACGATCATCGGCTATCCGGAGGAGACCCCCGACGACCTCGAGGCCGCCCTCGACGTCGTGTTCGACGCGATCTCCTACGGTGCGGGAAGCAGCGACGTCAGCATTCTGCAACCGCTGCCTGGTGCCGAGGTCACCGCTGAATACGCGCAGTCGCTGGAATTCGTCGGCGACGCGGGGCTCGGTACATTTCTGCCGGAGGAAGCAACGGAGCTCGCTCGCGCACACCTTGAGATCCTGTCCGGGTTCGGCTTCTTGCATCATCGGAACCGCCCGTTCGACTACTACCAACAGGTGCTGCGTCTGGTTCGCTACTTCGGTAGGCACTTCTTCCTCACTCTCCGCTACCTCAAAGTGGTGTGTCATCGCCGCTATGTGGACGTTTTCGAGGGGCTGCTCGGCGTCGCGGAAAGTGCACTCCCGGAAGCGATCCGGCACATGATCACGCGTCTTCCGGTGGACCGACAGCCATTTGCGAGGGCGCTCCACGATTACGAATCGGCATGCGATTCCCTGATCGACGTCGACGTCGAGCTCGAGATTGACAATGTCTACTCACAGATGAGCCGACGAGCTCCCGGCCTGGGCTACGTGCTGGTCGATGTCGAAGCGGATGTGGTGAGTCTGTTCCCCAACGGGGCTGTCAAGGACGGGGCCTCGCTGGAATGCCGAGCCACGACCTATCTGATCTACCTTTCTGCGGCGGGCTCGCGAGTGACGATTCGGCTGCCGAAGTGGCAGCGCGAAATCTGGGACGAACTGGACACTTTCGACGTTGTCGACCTCGATCGAATATCGCGGGCCCTGTCCTCGGACAATGCCGTGTCGCTCGACAAAGCCCAGCGTGCGGTGGAAAGAGCACGATCCACATTCGCGCAGATTCGGGCAGAATTGCGATCCATCGAAGGCCTGAGGCTGCCTCTCTAGTAGTCAGCGGAGACGGAGTACATGGGCAATCGGGACGCGGTCGTGATCGAGTTGGACTCGGCGCCCACCGCGCTCAATGTGCCGACAAGCGGTGACTACCTCGAACGTTGCGTCGTTTCAGCACTGTTCCGTCCAGCGCTGCGCCTGCTTTCGGCGAGCCGCGGGTCAGACTATTTCGAGTTCGACGTCGCAGATGGTCAACGCTTCTCCGACGGCTCGGCGGTGCAGCCGCGGCATGTGCTGCAAACGCTCATCGCCGGCGCGTCATCGTTGCAGTGGGCTCGGCAGATCGCATACCTCGAGAAAGCTGAGATCATCGGAGACCGCCTGTGCCTGAGCATGCGGCGCCCCGCCTGTTTCTTTCCCGACATGCTCCGAACGGTCGAATTCGCACCCACCCATCCCGACGGCCTGGGCAACGGGCCCTACCGAATCGGTGACGAGTTCGACGCCGACCGCGGGTATTACCATTTGACACCGAACCCTCACGTAGAGGACTCCGATGAGCGGCCAGAGCTCGTGTTCCGCCTGCAGACCGACGTCGACGGCGCGCCCGAAAGGTTCCTCCGCGGTGAATCCGACATCACCTGCAACACCGCCTTCCCACTGGACCGGTTGGAGGAATGGCGGGGAAACAATGCGATGCACCGGGCACCCACCGGGATCTACATGCAGGTGGAACCCAACCCGTCAGGCGAAGGGCCGCTGGCGAATCCGCCCCTGCGGAGGGCGATGTCGGGATGTCTCGATCTCGCCTCGATCGCTGCGAGTTTTCCTGGCGGGCTTCGGCCCACTTCGCTCTACGTGGGGTCGGCTCGGCCTGCGGTGGACATCCCGCCGCGGCTGTGCATCAGCTATCACGACTTCTATCCGAATCGCTCCGTTCTGGAGAGGCTCAGCATGCAGTGGCGCGATCGGTTGGGAATGGACACCGAACTCGTCGAGCGAGACTATGCAGACTGGGGAGAGGATGAGGCGGATGGATCTTTCGTTCTGCGGTACCTTCCGTTCAACCATCCGTATGCTTACTTCGATCAGTGTGCGACGCTGCTTGCGGACACCGCGTTCGACCGGTTGCTGCAGCGGTTCGCCGCGGGTGACGAGGAATCGCGAGCAGCCATGAATCATCATGTGCAAACAACACTTCCGATGATTCGAGTGTTCGAGGTCATGGGGAATTGGTTGGCCGGCCCGCGCGTAGCCGGCTTCAGCTGGCCTACCGACGCCGTGTTCGACTTCGCCGGGCTTCGACGTGTTGACGGGGCGGCGTAGCCGATGATGCGGCTATCGCCGGCGATGAGTTGGAGCCGCCACGGAAACGACATCTTTGTCCACGGCGAGTCTCAAGTGCTTCAGCTGCGGGACTGCCCGCGCGAAGCCGATGCACTGCTGCGGCTGCTCGAAGTGGGGTGTGAGGCGGGCGCCATCGACACGCTGGACATCGAACCCACGCATGCGGCAAGGATTCTCGATTGGTTGCGCACCACGAACTGCCTTGTCCACAACGCCTCGTACAAGTGGGCCGGAACATCCCTGGAACGTCAGGCGGACTACTTCTGCGCTCTTGGCGCCGATCCCGACGAGGCTCAGGCGGCGATCGGCAACGCGCGGATCGCGATCCTCGGAGTCGGTGGCATCGGATCCGTCGTGCTTGCGCACCTGGCTTCCGCGGGTTTCAGCCGGTACACGCTGATAGACGGGGACACGGTTCAGCCGCAAAACCTGAACCGCCAGATTGTCTATGGCTTCTCAGACGTGGGTCGGCGCAAGGTCGATGCGGCAGCGGATTGGCTCGCGACACGTAACCCCGAAGCGGCCGTTCGTGTCGTTCCGCGAATGCTCACTGACGCATCCAGTTTGATACCTGAACTGCGGGAAGGAATTTCGCTGCTCGTGGTAGCGGCTGACTTCCCCACCGACATCGGTCTACGTGCCGCACATGCATGCATCGAGACACGTACGGCACTGATCGGCGCCGATTGCGGACTACACACCGCCAGTTGGGGGCCGTTACTCGAACCAGCCGACCTCGCGGCCTATATCTCGGCAATGGAGGCGGTCCTTGACCGCGCCCCAGTGCCGCCGGCGGCCCGGCCCATGACGGCGTCGTTCGGTCCAACAAATGCCATCGTCGCGTCATATCTCGCCCGGGACATCGTGAACTGGTTTGCCGGGCTTGCTGTGCACTCGTATCGGAAGAAGATGGTCATCGACCTGGATACGCTGACCGCCGAGTCCGTCGACCACCAAGAGGTTTTGGACAGTGTGTCGGTGGCCGCTCAGCGAACCGGTTTCCGCGCCTTGACGGAGAAGACATGAGGTGCTGCCGGGAAGTCGGCCACATATTCGTTATGCCTGCGTTCGTGCAGCCACGGATAGCAGGCGTAGGGGCTGTAATCGAACTCGTGTAGCCACTCAATGGTCAACCCGGCGCCTGCTAACGCGCTGACCACGTCGCCGAGCGAATGAATCCACTGGTAGAGAGTGTGGCTGGGCTGGTCGGCGTCAGGGTCGGCGTAACTGACTTCGTCGCGGAGTACCAACGGTTTCCGGTCGGCTCCGAAGTAGGGGAATTCGAAGCGAGTGCCCGTGTCTTCGTCGAGCATGTCGAGTAGAGGATGGAACTCGACGAGATAGAAAACGCCGCCCGGCTTCAAAAGCGCCGCGGAAACCGATGCCCAGGGCTCGAGGTCCGGTAGCCAGCTCAGTACCCCGTAGCTGGAAAAAACAATGTCGAACGAGTCGCGATCGAGCGGTCCGGGAAGGGCGTAGAGGTCGCTGCACACGAAGTCGGCTTGAATGCCGGTGTCGACGCTGAGTCGACGGGCAATGTCAATGGCGACTTCGGAATTGTCGACGCCGACCGCGTCGGCGCCGAGCCGGGCCCACGACAGGGTGTCGAGCCCGAAATGGCACTGCAGGTGAAGCAGTCGCTTGTCGAGGACATCACCGAGTTCGGACGTCTCGATGCTGCGAAGGCTGGAGCCGCCCGCGATGAAATCCTCGACGCTGTAGAACTTCGACGTGAGGTGCAGCGGCGCCCAGCAGTCCCAGACGTGCCGGTTCGCGGCCAACTGCTCGCGTTCGAGGGGGGAAAGGCTCATGCGCGGATGGCTGCCGGCGATCGTTTCCTCACCCGAACATCCTAATGAGGACCGGTAAGCGTTCGTAAGCCTAGATCGTGCCCCAGCCGCTTCTTAACCGCCAATGCCTGAGAAATGACCGGAATCGGCCACGTCTGACTGGGCACGTCCGGACGGGAAAAATCCTGGGGTACAAGGAAAGACACGGACACTTAGATTCTTTCGGGAAGTGGCTATCGGTAATCCGTTGGTCGCGGGTTCGAGCCCCGCCCGCCCGACTGATCGGACACCTTGATGTCCTCAGTCGAACCCAAGCGCGGCACGGTCCGTTTGCTTCACTATGACGTGCACTTCGAACTGCGTGCTCTGTCATAGCGGTCTCGGTCAGCTGTCGACGTCCATGTCGATCAAGACGGGTCGAAGCAATTTACCGGTGGCGTTGCGGGGGAGTTCGTCGACAAACACCACATCGCGGGGCACCTTGTGGCGAGCTAGATTGGCCTTGACGTATTGCCTGATCTCGTCCGCGTCCTGCGATGCCCCGCAGGTGGGTACGACGAAGGCGCGCAACCGTTTTCCGAACTCGTTGTCGTCGATGCCGACCACGGCGACGTCGGAGACATCCGCACGCTCAGCCAGCAGGTTCTCGACCTCCTGCGGGAAGACGTTTTCACCGCCGGACACGATCATGTCGTCATCGCGCCCGTCGACGAAAAGCAGCCCGTTCTGGTCGAAGTGACCCATATCGCCGCTGGACATGTAGCCGTCAAGGATCTGCTTGGTCCGGCCGTCGCTGTACCCCTCGAACCGCGCATGGCTGCGGACAAAGATCCGGCCCCGTTTGTTCGCGCCATCGATACGCTGGTCGTGCTCGTCGAATAACACCACTTCGGAGGTCACCGGCGAGCGGCCCGCCGTGCCGGGAGCGCTCCGCAGTTCAGACGGGGTGGCTATGGTGGCGAGCCCGCACTCGGTTGACGCGTAGATGTTGTACAACACATCGCCGAAAGTGTCCTGGACGCGGTTGGACAACTGAGGTGACAGCGCCGACCCGGCGCTGAAGATCACTTTTAGCGACGACGTGTCGTACGCCGATATGACGTCGGGGCCGAGTTCCACCATGCGATGCAGCATCGTGGGGACGGCGACCAGCATGTCGGCCCTGTGATCCGCGATCAGCCGCAGTGTGGCCTCCGGCTTGAACCGTCGAGCCGTCACGATGTGGTTCCCCAACGCCCCGCCCACCAGATACGTCGCCAGACCAGTGCCGTGGAAGATCGGGGAGACGATCACCATTGTTCCCTTACGAGGGAAGGGGATCCGGTCGACGAGCTCTGCTGTCGCCAATGGCGACACCTTCGCTCTGGGCGCACCGTTGGGCAACCCGGTGGTGCCACTGGTGAGGACGACGGAGCCCCCCGGTTTGCTCGGTGCAGGCAGCGGTTCAGAAGAATTCGCCGCGATGAAGTCCTCGATCGTCGGCAGACAGACGGGCAGATCAGCGTCCTTGTCCACCCAGGTGAGGATTCGGGGCAGGTCAGTGGGCAGCGCCTCCAGCAACCCGGAGAATTCACTGTCGTGAAGAACTGCTTTGACCCCTTCCCGCGCGCAGACCTGCGCGAATTGCGGCTTGGCGAATCCGGTATTCATCAGCACTATCCGGGCGCCGATCTTGCCGCATGCGGCCATCGCGATGACCAGGCCGTGGTGGTCCCGGCAGAGCAGCCCGACGACCGAGGCTTGGGTGACGCCGAACTGACCGAGGCCGCGCGCCAACGCGGAGGACATCTCGTTCACCTGCCGATACGTCAGGGTTCCACGCTCGTCGCTGACCGCGGGCAATGACGGGTATTTGCGACCGCCTTGAATCGTCAGCGACGCTTGCGGACCGTACACGCCGGCGTTCTTCGCGGTTTCCAGCGTCATGCCAAGATTGCCGAGGTCGAGGATGCCGGCGTCAAGAAGTCGCTTCACGGCTAGTGCGGTTTTGGCGAAGCGACGCAGTTTCCGTCGAAGCCCGGGAATTCGGTCAACCATGGCACCCCTGCCGCCGGTATCGATGCACGGTAGCAGGATGACCGGACCGGGGCCGCACTTCGGCCGTTCGTTCGCTTGAAGGATGCGATTGGTTCGGGTCGCCAACAGTGAACCGAAGGCCCCGCCGGACTGCAAGCGCCTGCGCTCCTCCAAATCGCCAAAGACGTTCATCGCGAATGGGATTCGACCGCGACCCCTGGTACCCGAGGTTCGAGTAACGTCTCACCACCTCCACAATTGGGCACCTTGACGTCGTTACTCGAAACCTGTGGGTCTCGTAGCACGTTTCGACCAACCGCTGAAGTCGTCTGCGGCCGTGGGGACCGTGTTTGGTCCAAGTAACACATCATCGTCAACTCGTCGGGCGCGGTGGCCATCACGTCGCGGAAAAGGCGGACGGCGTCCGCTACTTGAGGCCGCGCATAGGTGATGATCCCGCCCCAGACAGTCGGCAATGGGTGCAGCCTGAACTCGAATTCTGTCACGGCGCCGAAGTTCCCGCCGCCGCCGCGCAACGCCCAGAACAGTTCCGGTTCAACCGTATTCGAGGCGGTCACCACGGTGCCGTCCGCAAGGACGACCTCAGCCGACTCGAGGTTGTCAAGCGTAAGGCCATGCAGGCCGATGAGGTGGCCGATGCCTCCGCCCAGGGTCAGACCAGCCACGCCGGTGGTGTCGAAAGTGCCGCCTGGCATTGCGAGCCGATGCATAGCGCTGCACGCATCGACACTGCGCCCCGTAGCCCCGCCACCGACGCGGGCGCGCCGCGATTCGGGGTCGATCAGCACTCCGCCCATCAGTCGCAGGTCGATCAGGAGGCCTCCGCTGCATATCGAGTGGCCGGCTACGCTATGGCCACCGCCGCGGATCGCCATCGGGAGTCCCTCTTGCTGGGCCCAGGCGATCGCTGCGGCGACATCAGCGCTATCCGCACAGCACGCGATCACCGCGGGGGCCCGATCGATCATCGTGTTGAACGTTGTCCGCGCGACTTCGTAAGCGGGATGCTCAGGGGCCAGCAGGGGTCCGCGCATCGTCTGTTGCAACCGATTCGTCGACAGCGGCCCCCTACCACCGCCTCAGCGTACGGTGCACCGGATAGGCTGCGCGCAGTGAATCCCAGACCTGATAGCGCCCGTCGTAGTGCGCGGGGGAGAAACCAAGTCTGGCACCAAGATTGCCGCCTACTTCCATCCCTCGGCCAGATCACCACGCCGTCGCAGCGCTCGTCTCACCGCATCGGCGATATCCCGAACGGCCTTCCAAGTTGCGCCAGTGTCATGTCGCCGCGATAGAACTCGGCTGCCGTCGGAAGATCACTGTCGGCCAGTCCCTCGCCACGCATCTCCAGACCTCGGTTGATCCTTGACACTTCCGGGACGAGAAGGTTGAGCAGTCACTGCGGGTGCGCAGCCAGGTAGTCTTGAACGGGAATTGGTGATGTCGAAGAGTA
>Ga0134125_10006595_pt1 | contig 13132 bp, 10 predicted proteins | sample KB31751_FD_96464 | JGI IMG/M metagenome (GOLD analysis project Ga0134125, IMG submission 96464) | Terrestrial soil microbial communities with excess Nitrogen fertilizer from Kellogg Biological Station, Michigan, USA - KB3-175-1 | ecosystem: Environmental > Terrestrial > Soil > Unclassified ... | reverse complement strand
CCGCGCGGCAAGAAGGCGAAGCGGAATTTCTACCGGCTGCTGGTCGAGGAGCTGCAGAAAAGCTGTGGCATCGCGCCGACCGACGTCATGGTGTCGATCGTCGAGAACTCCGACGAGGATTGGTCGTTTGGGCTCGGCCGCGCGCAGTTTCTGGAGGGCGATCTTTAGGCTTTCTGCGGCTTTGGTGCGTGCTCGGCCAGCAGCGCGTGCAGCATGCGCACGACGCGCGAAGCCGGGCCGCTGGAGCAGCACTGGAGCGAGATGCGCGCGCCTTCGAACAGCAGGAACAACTCGTCGGCGAGCTCGTCCGGCTCCGCGTAACCGGCTTCGCGGAACAGGGTAACCATGCGGTTGCGCTTGCGGGTCTTGTAGTCGTCAATGATTTGACGGGCCGGATGCTCGATCTCGCGCATCTCGACCGCGGCGTTGGCGATGGCGCAGCCGCGCTCGCCGCCATCGGTGAGTACCTTCTCGCAGTAGCGCACCCAGCCTTCGAGTTGGGCCGTTGGGTCGCCGGGATAGTCCCGCGCCAGGGTTTCCCAGACCTCGTCGCCTTCCTTGGCGAGTTGGGTGAGGTACGCCGAGATCAGTTCATCCTTGGAACCGAAATGGCGATAAAGCGTCATCTTGTTCGTGGCGGCGGCTTCCGCGATAGCCTCGACGCCGACAGCGCGGATGCCATGGCGATAGAAAAGATCCCGCGCAGCGGCAAGGATGCGCTCGCGTGGTGGGGCCTGAGGAGCCTCTGATGTGCGGTTAATGGTGCTTACCATGGCCTCTTGACATAGGGTGTGACCGGTCAGTATACCAGCGTGAGTTACCGGTCAGTAACACACAGTGCAGACGTTGTCATGCCCCTCGTTTTGCGCTGCAGCAACCCGCGAGCCTCACATGCAGCCAACGAGTACCGTGCAGTTCGACTCCATGCACAAGGACGGTTTTGTGCACAATGGCGCTACGCGCAACATCCTTTGCTTAACGAGCAGTCCGCGGCGCGACACATCATACTCCAGTCTGGTGGCGATGCGCGTATTGCGGGAGCTGCGCCAAGTTTACCCCGACGCCACCGTCACGATTCGCGATCTCGCTCGCAACCCCCTTCCGCACATTGACGAAGACTTCGCCATCGCCACCCGGTCGATCGCCGGGGCGCGGACGGACCGCCAGCGCGAACAGCTGGAGCAGTCGGACGCGCTTATTGATGAGCTGTTCAGCGCCGAGACAATCGTCATCGCGGCGGCCATGATTAATTTCGGCGTGCCCTCGACGCTGAAGGCGTGGATCGACCACGTCGTGCGCCCCGGGCGCACGTTCCGCTACACCAAGACCGGCGCGCAGGGGTTGCTGCGTGGGCGCCGCGCCATCCTCGTTCTCTCGCGCGGCGGCATCTATTCGGGCGGGCCCTTGCGCTCGTTTGAGCACGATGAAAGCTACCTGCGCTCGGTCCTCGACTTCGTCGGCATCACCGACGTTCAGTCGATCGTCGTCGAGGGAATGGCACTGGGGCCTGAGTTCGCCGAGCGAGCGGTTGATGCCGCCATGCGGCGCGCCGGTCCCGTCGCCGGGGTTCTCGCCGCCGCCTGACACGTTGGACGAAACGGCCTGTCATCACTCCGGGAGCGTGCAAGCGCTCCCATAGCCATCGAACGGACCTAATGACAATCCCCTCGATTGCCCGCTTCACTGTTCCCTTGACGCTGACGGCGGCGCTGCTCGCCGGCTGCGGTGAATCGAAGACGCAGGCGCAGGGCGCGCCGCCGCCGCCGCCAACGGTCAGCGTTGCCAAGCCAGTGAAAAAGCTCGTGTCCGACCGCGACGAGTATGTCGGCCGCTTCGTCGCCTTCGACTACGTCGAAATGCGCGCCCGGGTTTCCGGATATCTCGAGAAGATCCTTTTCAAGGACGGTCAGCTGGTGAAGGAGGGCGAACCGCTCTTCCTCATCGATCCGCGCCCGTTCCAAGCCGTGCTCGAGCAGTCGAAAGCTGCAGTCGAGCAGGCGAAGGCCAATCTCGCGTTCGCCGAGAGCGATCTGAAGCGTGGCGAAAGCCTCAGGACCGGCACGACCATCACCCAGCAAGCACTCGATCAGCGCCTGCAGGCCTCGCGCGTTGCTGCGGCCTCGGTGACGGCGCAGGAAGCCGCCGTGAAGCAGGCCGAGCTCGACCTCAGCTTCACGGCGCTGAAGGCGCCGATCTCCGGCCGCATCGGCGACCGGCGTGTGTCGATCGGCAATCTCGTTTCCGGAGGCGCGACCGGCAGCACGACGCTGCTGGCGACCATCGCATCGATCGATCCGATCCGCTTCGAGTTCACCATGGATGAGGCCTCGTACCTTCGCTATTTGCGCCTCGTCAGCGGATCGGCTTCGAACGCCGCCAACCGCGGCATGACGCTGCCGGTGCGGCTCAAGCTCATTGACGAGGATGCCTACACGCACGAGGGCAAGATCGATTTCGTCGACAACGCCATCGACCGCTCGTCGGGCACCATTCGCGGGCGTGCCGAGTTCGCCAACGCCGACGGACGGCTGACGCCCGGCATGTTCGGACGCATCCAGATCGCAACTTCGGCGCCAGCTGAAGCGCTGCTCGTGCCGGATTCTGCCATCGGTACCGAGCAGGTGCGCAAGTTCGTCTACGTGCTCAATGCCGAGAACGTGGCGACGCCGAAGTACGTGACGCTCGGCCAGCTGGTGGACAACCTCCGCGTCGTCCAAGGCCTCAAAGCCGACGACACGGTGGTCGTGAATGGGCTCATGCGCGTGCGCCCTGGCGCCAAGGTGACGCCGGAGCAAGCCGCGGCCGAAGCCGGTGCGCCTCGCGATACCTCTTCCATCCGCACGAACTAAGGGCAGGGCGGGCGCGATGCGCATTTCGCATTTCTTCATCGATCGGCCGATCTTTGCCGGCGTGATCTCGATCGTTTTCGTGATCATCGGTGCGGTGGCGTTGGGCCGTCTGCCCATCGCCCAGTATCCGGATATCGCCCCGCCGGTCGTCAACGTCACGGGACAGTATCCTGGCGCCAGCGCCGAGGTGGTTGCTTCGACAGTTGTGGCGCCGCTCGAGCAGCAGATCAACGGCGTCGAGCGCATGCTGTACATCTCATCGAACTCGACAGTCGATGGGCGGTTCTCGATCTCGGTGACGTTCGATCTCGGGACCGATCTTGATACGGCACAGGTGCAGGTGCAGAACCGCGTGGCGATCGCGCAACCGCGGTTACCTGCAGACGTGCGCAATATCGGCGTGACGGTGGCCAAAGCTTCTCCCGACCTGATGATGGTCGTGCACCTGTTTTCTCCGGACCAATCTCGCGACACGCTGTTTATTTCTAACTATGCCAGCGTCAACGTCGTCGACGTGCTGAGCCGCATCCAGGGTGTCGGCTCGATCACGGTGTTCGGCAGTCGCGACTATTCGATGCGCGTGTGGCTCGATCCGGACCGGTTGCAGTCGCTAGGTATGACTGCCAACGACGTGACGGCGGCGCTGCAACGGCAAAACGTGCAGGTCGCGGCGGGCATCTTGAATCAGCCGCCTGTAGCGCAGCCGGGCGCGTTCCAGGTTTCGGTGCAGACGCTGGGACGTCTCGCCGACCCCGATCAATTCGGCAGCATCGTCGTCAAGCAAAGCAACGACTCCGTCGTGCGGCTCAAGGATGTCGCGCGCGTCGAGCTTGCCGCGCTCGACTACGGTGTGAACTCCTATCTCGACAAGAACCCGGCGACCGGTCTCGGTATCTTCCAGCTGCCGGGCTCGAATGCCATCGAAACGGCGAAAAAGATCAAGTCGACGATGGAGGAGCTGTCGAAGACGTTTCCGTCCGGGCTCAAGTACGACATCATCTACAACCCGACGGACTTCATCCAGCAGTCGGTCGACGCCGTCGTCACCACGATCCTCGAGGCTGTGGTGCTCGTGGTGCTCGTCGTCATCCTGTTCCTGCAGACATGGCGCGCAGCGATCATCCCCATTGTCGCCATCCCGGTGTCGCTCATCGGCACGTTCTTCCTATTGGCGGCCTTCGGCTTCTCCCTCAACAACCTGTCGCTGTTCGGCCTCGTGCTGGCGATCGGCATCGTCGTCGACGACGCAATCGTTGTCGTGGAGAACGTCGAGCGCAACATGGCGAAGGGGTTGAGTCCCCGGGAAGCGGCGTACCGCACGATGGAAGAGGTCGGCGCGGCGCTGATCGCCATCGCCTTGGTGCTTACCGCGGTGTTCGTGCCGTCGGCCTTCATCACGGGCATCTCCGGCCAGTTCTACCGGCAGTTCGCCCTGACCATCGCCGGCGCGACGATCATCTCGCTGATCGTGTCCCTGACGCTGTCGCCGGCCCTGTGCGCCATGCTGCTGAAGCCGCATAGCGAAAGTCACGGCACGGCTTGGTACATGTGGCCGATCCACGCCTTCTTCCGTCTTTTCAATTGGAGCTTCGACAAGCTCTCGCACGGGTACGCCTGGTTCGTCGGGCGCATTGTGCGCATCGCTGTGGTGATGTTGGTTATCTATGCCGGCGTCATCGCCTTCGGCATGAACGAGTTCCGCAAGACCCCGATCGGCTTTATTCCGGCGGTCGATGGCGGCTACCTGATCACCGTGACGCAGCTCCCGCCGGCCGCCTCGCTCGACCGCACCGATGCCGTCAACCGGCGGGCCGTCGAGCTTGCGCTTGAGGTGCCAGGCGTTGCGCACGCCGTGAACATCGTCGGGTTCTCTGGCGCCACGCGCACAAACGCGCCGAATGCCGGCGCCGTGTTCGTGGTGCTGAAGCCGTTCGACGAGCGCGCCAAAGATCCCAATCAGTCCGCACAGGCGATCCAAAAGGCCTTGCTCGCGAAGTTTTCGACCATCCAAGACGCAATGGTGCTCGTCGTCGCGCCGCCTCCGGTGCGCGGCATCGGTAGCGCCGGTGGTTTCCGTATGATGATCCAGGACCGGGGCGGAGCCGGACCGGCGGCACTGCAGCAGGTCGTTGGCGCGATGATGGGCAAGGCGAACCAGACGCCCGGCTTGCAGCAGGTGTTCTCGTTGTTCGAGAGTTCCACCCCGCAACTCTATCTCGACATCGATCGCGTCAAGGCACAGATGCTCGGCATCAACGTGACCGACGTATTCACGGCGCTGCAGACCTATCTGGGGTCGGCCTACGTCAATGACTTCAATCTGCTCGGGCGCACGTTCCGCGTGACCGCTCAGGCCGACAGCAGCTTCCGGGTGAACACCAAAGACATCCTCAAGATTCGGGTGCGCAATTCCTCTGGCGATACGGTGCCGCTGGGCTCGTTCACGACGGTTCGCGACATATCGGCCCCGTCGCGCGTTCCGCGCTACAACCTCTATCCCGCTGCCGAGCTCGATGGCTCCGCGGCCCCCGGCTATTCGCAGGGCCAGGCGATCGATCTCATGGAAAAGCTTGCGGCCGAGACGCTGCCGCAGGGGTTCAGCTTCGAATGGACTGAGATCGCCTACCAGCAGATCCGAGCCGGAAACACCGCAGCGTTTGCGTTCGCGCTCGGCGTCGTTTTTGTCTTCCTCGTGCTGGCGGCGCAGTTCGAAAGCCTGACGCTGCCGCTCGCCGTCATTCTCATCGTGCCGATGAGCCTCATTGCCTCGATCACCGGCGTCGTCATGCGCGGCATGGACAACAACATCCTCACGCAGGTCGGCTTCATCGTGCTCATTGGCTTGGCGGCGAAGAACGCCATTCTCATCGTCGAGTTCGCGGCGCAGCTGGAGGAAGGCGGGCGCAGCAAGTTCGAGGCGGCGACGGAGGCGGCACGCCTGCGCATGCGGCCCATTCTGATGACGTCGCTGGCGTTCATCCTCGGCGTCGTGCCGCTTGTGTGGGCGATAGGCGCCGGCGCCGAGCTGCGTCAGGCGCTGGGTACGGCGGTGTTCTCCGGCATGATCGGCGTCACCTTCTTCGGCCTCATCTTCACGCCCGTGTTCTACGTCACGACCCGCTGGCTCGGCGACCTCCTCAAGCGGCGCGGCAGCGACGCCGAGACGATGCCTCCGGCCGTCGCCCGCCCGGCCGAGTAGTGCCGCAGCGTTAGGGAACGCCACATGACCCGTTCAGTCTTGTCTTGCTGAGGGTCGCGCGGGCGCATGTTTTTATCGGCGCGTGGGAGCCGCCGCCAAACTTGAAACGTTTCCTCTGCACCCAGCCATGTCTACAGCGAGGCGCCAGATGACGAAGTTGACCGTAAACGGAGCCCAAGTTCAGTACGACGGCGACCCGTCGATGCCTCTGTTATGGTTCCTACGCGACGTGCAGGGGTTGACCGGGACCAAGTTCGGCTGCGGCGTCGCCCAGTGCGGCGCCTGCACGGTGCACGTCAACGGCGAGCCGCGGCGTTCGTGCGTGGCGCCCATCGGCACGCTTGAGGGCGCCGACGTCACGACCATCGAAGGTGCCAGCGGCAAGGAGACGGACGCTGTGCGCGCCGCCTGGGTGGCGCTCGACGTGCCCCAGTGCGGCTACTGCCAGTCGGGACAGATCATGTCGGCCGTCGGCTTGCTGAGCACGATCCCCAAACCTAGCGACAACGACATCGACCTCGCCATGACCGGCAACGTCTGCCGTTGCTGTACTTACCATCGCATCAGAGCGGCCATCCACGAAGCTGCCGACCGGCTGGAGGGCTGAGCATGAACATTCCGGTCTCCGCCAATCGGCGTCAGTTCCTGCAGGGTGCGACGGCGCTCGGCCTCATCGTCGGCTTTCACATTCCGGACGGGGGGCGCGCGCTGGCCGCCGAACCTGGCAGTGAGTTCGTGCCGAACGCGTTCATCCGCATCGCGCCCGACAACACCGTCACGGTGATCTGCAAGCACATTGAGTTCGGGCAGGGACCGTACACGGGGATCGCCACCATCCTGGCCGACGAGCTCGATGCCGACTGGGCGCAGATGAAGGTTCAATCCGCACCGGCCGACGCGAGCAAGTACAACAACTTCGCCTTCGGCCCCGTGCAGGGCACGGGCGGCTCGACCGCCATGGCCAATTCCTGGGATCAACTGCGCACAGCGGGCGCCGAAGCACGCGCACGTCTCGTCGCAGCGGCGGCGAAGCAGTGGGGTGTCGATGCCGGCACGATTACCATCGACAAGGGCGTCGTCAAATCCGCGTCCGGCAAATCGGCGACGTTCGGCGAACTCGCCGGTCTCGCGCAGCAGGTCGAGGTCGCAGGTCCGTTTAAGCCGAAAGAGCCGGACGCCTGGAAGCTGATCGGCGCCAACAAGCTGTCTAAGGTTGACACGCTGCCGAAAACCAACGGCACGGCGATGTACACCATCGATGTGAAGATGCCGAACATGCTGACGTGCCTCGTGGCGCGTCCTTCGCGCTTTCATGCCAAGGTGCAGTCGTTTGATGCGGCGCCGGCGTTAGCCGTTCCCGGCGTCAAGGAAGTGTTCGCCGTTTCGCAGGGCGTCGCTGTTCTGGCCGACGGATACTGGGCGGCAAAGAAGGGCCGCGACGCGCTGAAGATCACTTGGGACGAGAGCGGCACCGAAGCGCGCGGAAGCGACCAGATCGTCAAGGAGTACGTCGACCTCGCCAATAAGCAGGGAGCGATCGCCCGCAATGATGGCGATACCGACGCTGCACTGTCCGGCGCCTCCAAAGTCATCGAGGCGACGTACGTGTTTCCGTATCTGGCGCACGCGCCGATGGAACCCAACAACTGCGTCATCCATCGCACTGACGATGGCGGCGTCGAGATGAATTTCGGCTCGCAGATCCAGACCATCGACCAGGGCGTCGCCGCCGCGGTGCTCGGCCTCAAACCCGCGCAAGTGAAGATCAATACGCTGCTCGCCGGCGGCAGCTTTGGGCGCCGCGCCACACCCGCAGGCGACATGGCGGCGGAGGCTGCCGAGGTGCTCAAGGGCGCGCAGCACAAAGGGCCGATCAAGGTGCTGTGGACGCGTGAGGACGACATCAAGGGCGGCCGTTACCGGCCGATCTTCGTCCACAGGCTCCGGGGCGGTGTCGACGCGGAAGGCAACATCGTCGGCTGGGACCAGGTGATCGTTGGCCAGTCGTTCATGAAGGGCTCGCCGTTCGAGGCCGGCATGGTCAAGAACGGCGTCGATCAGACGATGGTGGAAGGCGCCAGCACGCTGCCCTATCAGATTGCCAACCTGCGGGTGTCGGCGCACATGACCGACGTCGGCGTGCCGACGCTGTGGTGGCGCTCCGTCGGCTCGACCCACACGGCGTTCTCGACCGAGACGTTCCTCGATCAGCTCGCCGACGCGGCCGGCGTCGATCCGCTCGTTATCCGGCGCAAGCTGCTGGCCAAGCACCCACGCCATCTCGCCGTGCTGGAGCTGGCGGCCGAAAAGGCGGGCTGGGAGAAGCCGCCCGCCAAGGGTCGCTCGCGCGGCCTCGCGGTGCACGAATCCTTCAAATCGTTCGTAGCCCACGTCGTCGAGGTGTCCATGGGTGAGGACGGGCTGCCGAAGGTCGAGCGGGTCGTCGTCGCGGCCGACTGCGGCATCCCGATCAATCCGGACGTGATCAGGGCGCAGCTCGAAGGCGGCATGGGCTTTGGGTTGTCGGCGGCGCTCTATGCCTCGATCGATCTTGACGACGGACGCGTCGTGCAGTCGAACTTCCACGATTACCGCGTGCTACGTATTAACGAAATGCCAGACGTCGAGGTGCACATTGTTCCCTCGAAGGAGAAGCCGACCGGCATCGGCGAGCCGGGTACGCCGCCCATCGCTCCGGCCATCGCCAACGCATGGTCGAAGCTGACGGGGCAGCGCGTGTTCACGCTGCCGTTCACGCACGCGGCCGCTAAGGCGTAAGGAGGTAACATGCGTTCGATCGCGATACTTCTGGCCGGCGCGTCGGTGATCATCGCCGTCGGCGTGGTCGTTTCCGCAGCGCAGCCCGATCCGGCTAAGACACTCAGATCCCTCCAGTCGTTCGCGTCGATTGCCGACGAAAAGGAGCGCTCGCTCGCGTTGTTTCAGGAGGCGGGCAAAGTCATTACGCACGCACGCTGCATGAACTGCCATCCGGCCGGCGATCGTCCAGCGCAGGGCGATGACCGGCATCCGCACATGCCGTTGGTCGTGCGCGGCGTCGACAACTTCGGCGCGGTCGGCATGCGTTGCACGACGTGCCACGGACCCGCTAATTTTGATCCCGCCGGCATCCCCGGACATCCGGAGTGGCACCTGGCGCCCATTGAGATGGCATGGGTAGGCAAGTCGTTGGGCGAGATCTGTCAGCAGATCAAGGACCCGGCGCGCAACGGCGGCAAGTCGATGGATGATCTCGTGCATCATATGGCTGAAGATTCGCTCGTCGGCTGGGGCTGGCACCCTGGCGTCGGGCGCGAGCCGGCGCCAGGTACACAGCAGGAATTCGGTGCGTTGTTCAAGGCGTGGGCGGACACGGGAGCCGTTTGCCCCGCATCTTGACGAGGGCGGAGCCTAGCGAGGTACGCGCATGAACATCATTGCTTCCGAGCGGCGCCCACGGGCCGCGCGCGACCCCTGGGAAGTAGTGCGCGCCTGGCTCGATGAGCATGGCCAAGTCGCCATAGCTACTGTCGTCTCGACCTGGGGATCGGCGCCGGTCCCGGTGGGCGGGCAGCTCGTGGTGGCGCCCGGCGACCGCTTCGAAGGTTCAGTTTCAGGTGGCTGCGTCGAGGTCGACGTGCTCGTGGAAGCTGTCGATGTGATGGCAAGCGGGATGCCGAAGATTCTCGAATTTGGTGTCAGCGAAGAAACGGCATGGCGCGCCGGGCTGCCGTGTGGGGGCCAGATCAAGGTGCTGGTCGAGCCACTGACGCGCGATGACATCGCGCTCGTCGATGCGATCATTGATGCACGGCGCGAACGCCAGTCTGTCGTGCTGACGACGCGCATCGGTGATGGTGCGCGGCACCTTTATGAGTCGAACGACGAAATGCCCGCCGAGATTGCGAACTCCTTGGCGACTGGCATGATCGGCATAGTCGATACGCCGGACGGCCAAGTGCTTGCGCAGCCGTTGGTGCCGCCGCTGCGCATCATCGCTGCCGGCGCGACGCACATCGGGCAGGTGTTTGCCGAGCTGGCGCGTCAGGTCGGTTATTCGGTCATAGTCGTCGACCCGCGCTCGGTGTTTGCCAGCAAGGAGCGCTTCGGCGCCGGCGCGGCCATGGCGGAATGGCCAGAAGCTTCGTTCGACAAGCTCGGGCTCGATGCGCGCACGGCGGTCGTCGCCCTCACCCACGCTTCGCACATCGACGACGAGGCGCTGACGGCAGCCCTGCGCTCGCCGTGTCTTTACATCGGCGCGTTGGGCTCGCGCGGCACGCATGCCAAGCGTCTGGAGCGATTGGCGGCGGCCGGTTTCACTCCGGACGAGCTGCAGCGCATCCACGCGCCCGTCGGTCTCGCCATCGGCGCCAAGGGTCCCGCGGAGATCGCCGTGTCGATCCTGGCCGAGATCATCAAAGTGGCGCGCGGTGCCGGCTGACGGGAGCATCGCCGCGGTCGTGCTCGCCGCCGGCGCCTCGCGCCGCTTCGGTGCGGACAACAAGCTGCTGGCGCGCGTCGACGGCCGCACGCTGATCGAGCGCGTGGTCAACGCACTCGCCAACGGCGGCGCCACGGATATCGTCGTCGTGACGGGGCACGATCGCGCCGCCGTGGAGACGGCGTTGAGCCGCTGGCCAGTGCGCTTCATTCACAATGCGGATTGGGAGACGGGCATGGGCTCGTCGATCCAGGCGGGAATCGCAGCGCTCGCTGACAACACGACGGGGGCCTTCGTTGTGCCGGGGGATATGCCGCTGCTGTCGCCGCAATTGGTGGCCTCGCTCGCCGACGCGTTTGTCGGTGCGGACGGTGCGCGCATTGTCTACCCAGCTACGCGGTCCGGCGAGCAGCGCAATCCGGTGTTGTGGCCACGCCGCCATTTCGGCGCGCTGCTGGCGCTGCCGCCAAACACTGGGGCTAAGGCGCTATTGCAGCTGATCGCGGCGGAGTGTTTGGCGGTTGCGGTCGCCGACGATGCTGTGCTCAGCGACGTCGATACGCCGGCCGATCTCGCCGCGTTGCGTGCCGAGAGTTAGAGTTAAGCGAAATGCCTCGCAACTTTTATTCGCCTCCGCGGGTCAGAATAAATTTCCCTATACCTATGGATAAGATTCCCTGCGTTGACAGGAAATAAGGGCAAGCGCAGGGTCCAAAGCTCCCGGAGAGGCTCGCCATGAGAGCCGCTTTGAGCGGCCGTGCGCACGCCCGGGCGGGACTGGAGGAAGCCATGAAGAAAGCGAAGGACGTTATCGTCCGCGCCTGCTTGGGTGCAGCGATCGTTTGCTGCGGCATGAGCGCGGCGAGCGCTCAGGAGATCGAGCAGAGCACGGGGAAAGCTGCCACGAGCGCACCGGCTACGCCGGTCACGCAAGAGCAGCTGAGCGCGGCCGCGAGCGATGCGAATAACTTCCTGCACACCAACGGCAACTACGACCAGACGCGCTACTTCCCCGGCAAACAGATAGACACTTCGAACGTCGGCAAGCTGCATCCGGCCTGGATCTTCCAGACGGAGGTGAAAGAGTCGCTGGAGACGACGCCGATTGTCGTCAACGGCGTCATGTACGTCACCACGTCCTTCAATCACGTCTACGCGCTCAACGCCAAGACGGGCGAGCAGTACTGGCACTACAAGCACAAGATGGGGCCGATCACGACTTACTGCTGCGGTCCGAACAATCGCGGTGTCGCCGTCAACGGCGACAAGGTCTTTATGGGGACGCTCGACGCCAAGCTGGTGGCGCTCGACGCGAAGACGGGCAGCCTCGTCTGGGAGACGCAGATCGCCGACCCGGAACTCGGTTACAGCGAGACGATGGCGCCCACCGCCGTCAACGGCAAGATTCTCATCGGCACGAACGGCGGCGAATACGGCATCCGCGGCTTCGTGCGCGCCTACGATGCCGAGACCGGCAAGCAGGTGTGGAACTTCGACACTATCCCCGAGAAGTCGGTGGGCGTGTGGGCGACGCATGATGCGACGGGCCGCGACATGCATCGCGACATAGCGGCGGAGAAGGCGGCGCTCGACAAGAATGGCGACCCCTACAAGACGCTCGGCGGCGGTGTGTGGCAGAACCCGGCGGTCGACCCCAAAACCAACCGCATCTACTTTGTTGTCGGCAATCCGTCACCCGATCTCGACGGCTCGCTGCGTCCCGGCGACAACCTCTATACGGACTCGCTTGTCGCCGTGGACCTGGAGACCGGCAAGTACGTCTGCCACTTCCAGTACATCGCGCACGACGTATGGGACCTCGACGCGGTGAGCCCACCGATCCTCGTCGACGTCAAGGACAAGGACGGCAAGACGGTTCCGGGCGTCATTCACGGCGGCAAGACCGGCCACGTCTATGTGCACAATCGCGATGACTGCAGCCTCATCCGCTTCTCCGACGCCATGGTCGCGCAGGAAAACATGTGGGTGCTGCCAACCAAAGAGGGCGCACGCATGCTGCCGGGTGCCAACGGCGGCGTTGAGTGGTCGCCGATGGCGGTCAACCCCGAGCTGGCGTTGACCTACGCCGTCAACCTGCATCAGCCGATGACATACCATGTCGAAAGCTCACCCTATCCGGACGGCAAGCTGTGGCTGGGCGGCGCCTTCAAGGTCATCCCGAGCGAGGAGCAGGCCGGCAACATCACGGCAGTCGACTACAACACCGGCAAGATCAAGTGGCAGGTGAAGACGCCGCAGCCGATGATGGGTGGAGCGTTCACAACTGCCGGTGGCTTGATGTTCACTGGCGAAGCCAATGGCTGGTTCCGGGCCTATGACGCAGCCAGTGGTAAGGTCCTGTGGTCGTTCCAGGCAGGCGCGGGCGTTAACGCGCCGGCGTCTTCCTACAGCGTTGACGGCAAGCAGTACGTCGTCGTTGGTGCAGGCGGCAACACGCAGATCGACTTTAAGCGCGGTAACAACATTATCGCGTTCACCGTCGACTGAGGCGGCGCCCCCCCGGGCACCGCGCACTAATACATTTGGGGACGGGGCGGCAATGCCCCGTCCTTCAGTCGAGGAAGACGTCGATGCCGCCAATCTCCGCTCGCGTTAGCAGCGCTCTCGCCGCGCTGACTG
>Ga0134125_10006594_pt1 | contig 13132 bp, 13 predicted proteins | sample KB31751_FD_96464 | JGI IMG/M metagenome (GOLD analysis project Ga0134125, IMG submission 96464) | Terrestrial soil microbial communities with excess Nitrogen fertilizer from Kellogg Biological Station, Michigan, USA - KB3-175-1 | ecosystem: Environmental > Terrestrial > Soil > Unclassified ... | reverse complement strand
GCCCTGCTCGCAAACGGGCTTATCTGCCCCAGGAGCGACCGGTCTCCTCTCCGTCATCGAGCCAGCTACCTTGCCGCTGGCCGAACTCTCGATACAAGGAGCGTAGCGACGAAGCAATCCAGTATGTATCGACCACTGGATTGCTTCGCTTCGCTCGCAATGACGGTTTGAAGAAATGGCTCAACTCATTCCATATCGAGCGGGTGCGCCTTGCGGCCGCCGCGCATGATGTGCCCGGGCGTCATCTCGTGCGAATCGATGAGACGCTGCGCGAAGTCGAGGCAACGTTCGACGAGCTCGGCGGCGCCCATCTTCAGCTCATCGCTCTCTCGCACCACCTCGACATTGTGCTCCATATCCTCGTGGCTCCAACCGCGCGAATGCGCGATGTAGGGGAATTGCGGGAAGAGGAAGCCGAGTTCGGCGAAAAAGCCGAGCATCTGCCCTGCGACCGCTTGGATATTGTCCTGGCCCCCGACGATGATGAAGCCCGCGACCTTATTGCGGATCAGCACCTTGTTGCGGGTGGTGATCGCGTTTTGCACGCAGTTGAGCCGCTCCGCCATCTTGAAATAAAGCGATGACGCCGCGCCCCAGCGGATCGGCGTCGAAACGATGACAGCATCGGCCCAATGGACAAGCGCTTCATAGACGCGATCCATCTGATCGCTTTCGTCCATCTGCGTGATCGAGCACGGCCAGGTGCAGGCCTGCGCCGATTTCGAGTAGTAGCCCTCGCAGGCGCGGAATTTGAGCGCGTTGAGCTCGATGAGTTGGGTTTCCGCACCCTTCGCCGCCGCCGCCTCGAGCGCATGGCGCAGCAGGTGATCGGAGCCCGAGAAGCGCGGATAGGCTTCGTCCATCACCGTGGTCGCGATGCCCGCCAGACGCAGCTTGCCGGGCGCACGCTCGGGCTCGCGCTCCAAAGGATGCGGCGGATGAGGCTTGCGGTTGCGCGCTGTGGCGGCCGCGAGATTGACCAGCACGCGGCCGGCCTCGATCTTCACCGGGAAGGACGGCACGCAGTCTTCCTCAAAGCCTGGTTCACCGAGGCCGGTGCAGCGATGGAATTTCCAGTGATGCCACGGACAGACGAGATAGTCGCCGTCGAGCGCGCCCTCACCGAGCGGCCCACCGGCGTGATTGCAGACATTCGAGACCGCGCCGAAGCGCCCATCCTTGAATGACACGGCGAGCGGCAGGCGGCGCGCGAGCACGCGCTGCACCGGAAGTTGCGATAAGTCCTCGGCTATGCCGATATCGACCCAGTCTTCGCCTTCAGCCATCGCGTCTCCCCGCACCGCGGCATGCGCGGAGCTTACACCGGGCGCCGTCCCGCGTGCGATGACAGGACCGTGACCCGGACACCGTCGGGGCCGGGAAGGTCGAAAGAATCATGGATCGAGCCGCGGCGGATGCGCGAGGGAGCGAGGCCCTTCTCAGCAAAGGCGCGCCGTGTCCGGTCGACATCATCGACCATCAAATCGAACGGCGCTTTGGCGCGGCGCTTCGCGCGTCGTGCAGCCTTCGTGACGATGAGATGCGTGCCGCCGCGCAGCTCGAGCACGGCGAACTGGTCATCGCCCGCGATCGGCCTCAGCCCGACCGTCTGGAGCCAGTCCGCAGCGGCAGCGACATTCGTCGCCTTGAACCAAACATGCCCGATCGCCACCGGCGGCCGGCGGTCGCGTGGTTTTTGCGGCATGTGAGCCTCCTTTCCGTCGCTCGGCTAGCGCAGCCGCGGACAATTGCGTGCAAACGTGAATGTCGCCGCAGCCTGCGAATTCTGCGCTTGCCCCAACCCCCAGGTGAGGCGCAGCGTGTAATTGGCATTGTCGAAGATTGGGCCGAGATATTGCAACACCCGGCCCTGATGGATATCGAGATAGTAGGGCGCGTTGGCGAGTTGCTGGCCGCTCGGCAATTGCCGCACGACCTGGAGACTACCCGCCGTCGGTGCGCCTTGGTAATCGATCACCGCGACGATGAGTTCGTCGGTGCGATAGCGCGTCGTCGGGCAGCCGACCGCGCCAGTGATCTTGGTGCCGGGCAGGTAGATTTTCGCTGCCGCAGGCAAAGTGGCGCGCGAGCCCTGCCCGGTGACGTTGGAGTCGACGAAGGCGATGCCGGTGATCCTCGCGGTGCCGGCGGCATGGGCCGCAGTGAGCGCCGCCGCCATCGCCATTCCCGCGAAAGCGGGAATCCAGAAACATCGCGATGATGCCCTGGGTCCCCGCTTACACGGGGACGACGATGTTTTGTTCATTCTTTCGATGCTACTCCGCGACCAGGCGGTTGCGCTGCACGCCGAGGCCGTCGATCTCGCATTCGATGAGATCGCCGGCCTTGATGAAGATACCGGTATAGATGCCGATGCCGTTCGGTGTACCGGTCGAGATTACATCGCCCGGCTCGAGCGCGAGCTGGTTCGACATATGCGCGACCTGCGCTTCGGGCGAATGGATCATATCCTTGGTGTTGCCGTCCTGGCGGATGTCGCCGTTCACCTTCAGCGTCAGGCGCAGATTGCGGCAATTGGACACGAATTGCCGTGGCACGAGATAGGGCCCGAGCGGCGCGAAACCGTCCCAGCATTTGCTGCCGAGCCAGTCAGCGCCCGGCACCGGCAACTCGCCCGGCACGCGGAAATTCCGCACCGTCAGATCGTTGCAGATCATGAAGCCGGCGACATGCTCCATCGCACGCTCGACCGGGATGCTCTTGCCCGGCTTGCCGATCACGACGCCGAGTTCGACCTCGCCATCGATATCGTTATAGCCCTTGGGCTTCACGACATCGTCGCAAGGGCCGGTGACGGCGCTGGTCGTCTTCTCGAACATGTAGGGCCGGCGGACGATATTGTCTTTCTTGTCGTCGCGCGGCGGGCGGTCCGGCCGCGGATAATTGATGGCGGCGTAAAACATCTTCGGCGGCCGGGGGATCGGCGCATGGACGCGCACCGCGCCGACCGGCGCCACCGCATCCGCCCAGCGCTTATCCTGCAGCCCAGCCTTTTTCAGCAGCGCCACCGCCTCGCTCATCACGTCGAAGCTGCGCTCCCACTGATTGAGCAGGCCGAGCATCGTGCCGGAATCAAGCGGCGCCTTTTGCGCCGAGATGACATGCGGCAGCACGGCGTTGAGCGCCACGGATTTATCGTCGAGCACCAAGGCGACAAAGCGCGGACTACCCGCGCTCGACACCGTCGCCAGTTTGAAAGCGTCGCTCATATCCCCTACCCCCTTACAGCAAGCATTTCGTCGAGAGCCGCGGATCGCCCTGCAATTCGGCGCGGGCAAGAACGCGGCAGAAATAATCCCATTGCGCGTTGCTGCCGCCGACGCGCTTCGAGGCGTCGCCCCATTTGCGGGCAACCTCTTCGTCGGTCGGCCATTCGAAAGGCAGCCCGGCACCGGCAGCCGCGGCGGTGAGCATTTGGTGGCAGCGATGCTCGACATCGATCCCGTTGAGTACCATGTCTTCGATGGCACGGCCGGCGAAGATCACACCGTGATGGCGCATGATCGCGACATTCGAGTCTTTGCCGAGGGTAGCGGCAAGCTTTCGCCCGAGTTCCGGTGTGTCGATGAATTCGGAGGTGCCATCGAAACGCGGCGGCGTTTTACCGCCGGTGATTGACCCGAGCGGCTTGGTCGCCGCGCTGTAGATCACCGAATAGAAAGGATGCGTATGCGCCATCGCGTTGAGGTCCGGGCGCGCCTTGAAGACCTCGGCATGGATCGGCCATTCGCTGTGGCGGCGGCCGGCGCCGTAGAGCTGCTTGCCGTCGAAGTCGCATAGGATGAAATCGCGATGATCGAACAGCTCGCCCAGCGAGATGTGATGGCGCTTCAGCCAGAAGCCGCGGCCCTCGGTATCGCGCATCGCGATATGGCCGAAGATGCGGTCGCCGTGGCCGTTGAGCTCGAGGATGCGCCCGGCCTTGGCAAGCTTATCGAGCTCCTGACGGAGACTCGCGCCGATCATCTCGACATTGCGTCGCTCGTCCATTTTATCCCCTCCCATTATTTATGCCGTCATTGCGAGGAGGGCATCAGCCCGACGAAGCAATCCAGGGAAACACCCGGGCGCATCCCTGGATTGCCTCGCTTCGCTCGCAATGACGTCATTACGCAACCTTCTCTTTATTGAAATACGGCATCACCTCTTCGGCGAAGAGGCGCATCGAGGCTTCGGCCTCGTCGACCGGCATATCGTGGAAATTCATCTGCAGGCTGATCTTATCGAGCCCGCCGCAAAGATGATCATAGCTCTCGATCTGCTCGATGAGATTCTTGGGGCTGCCGATGAAGACGACATTCGCCTTCATGCGATCCTCGAAGGTCGCGCGGCGCATCGCATCGATCATCTTATCGTTGGCGGCGGGATAATCCTTCGAGGGTGCCGCCTTCTCCTTCAGATGCGCATCGAGCAGCGAGATGAAATAATTCTCGACCCGCGGCTTGGCACGGCGCTCAGCCTCGGCCTGGGTTTCGGCGCAATACATATGGAGGCCGATCATGACCTTTCCACGTCCTGGGTGGCCCTCAGCCGCCCAGGCCCCTCTATAGGTATCGATCACCTTGCGCGCCTGCTCGGGCCCGCCGACCGGCACGGTCATGATCGAATGCCCGCCCTTGGCCGCGAAGATCTGCGATTCCGCGCTGGCCGTGGTCGCGATCCAGAAAGGCGGACGCGGCTTCTGCGTCGGCCGCGGCAAGGAGGTCACGTTCTCGAAGCTGTAGAACTGCCCGTGGCTGGTGGCGTTCTCTTCCTCGAGCAGCAGCCGGACTTGCTCGATGCCTTCGGCGAAACGCGCACGGCTTTCATCCATCGAGCGGCCGAGGATACGGAATTCATGCGGCATGAAGGCGCGCGCGAAGCCGACCTCGAGCCGGCCGTTCGACATCGCATCGAGCATCGCGAGCTCGCCCGCGAGCTTGAACGGGCTGTTGAAGATCGGCAGCACCGCGCCGGTGATGAGCGCCATCTTCTTCGTGCGCTGCGAGGCGGCGGCGAGGAAGACGACCGGATTGGTGCTGTAGCCGCCATAGCGGTGGAAATAGTGCTCGACCGTGCGCACATGGCCGTAGCCGAGCTGGTCGCCGAGCTCGGAGAGGTAGAGGCTCTCATTCCAATAGTGCTGCGCCGATTTCTCTTCCGGCCCGACATCCGGAAAGAACTGGATACCGAATTCCATACTTTACCTCTCCCTAACTCCCCTAGCTCTTCCCGACATAAGGGGCGCTTTTCGCCCCATTCTTGTCAAGCCGCCGAGCCCGCCGCCGCCGGCCTTGTTGCCGGCCAAGTGACCAAACCGACGCCCGGCAGCTTCACACCCGGCGATTTGAAGCCGATGCCGAGATCCATGCCGAGCAGATTGATCTCGATGCCCTCGTTGCGCGCGATCAACAACCCGATCACGCCGAAAAGCGAAAACTGGTAGCCGGTCGCGCTAGGCGCAGCGGCGAAGACCGCGCCGCCCGGCAGGTAATCCTTGCCGATCGCGTTGGACGGCATCGCCAGGCCGAGTTCCGGCACATGCCGCGCGATCCAGGCGGTGAAGGTGTTGCTGTTGGGTCCGGGCCAGGCGTGATATTCGTTCGGATAGGGATAGGTGCCGACCGCCGCGCGCACCTGGGCGATCATCGCATCGACGCCTGGCCCGCGGCGATCGAGGATCACATCGGGCCGGGCGCCGAACCAATAATTATCGGGACCGGTGCGGTCGACCTTGATGGCGGGATTGGTCTCCGAGACGCTGAATCCGACCACCTCGTAGCGCGTGAATTTCGCCGCGTTGGTCGGCTTCACCACGATCCAGGTATGAACGGCGAAGATGCCGCGCCACGACACCGCGCGCGCGGCATAGACCTGGATCACGGCTTCTTGCGTTATGGCCGGATCGGGCGCAAGGCCGGTCGGATCGCGCCGCGCCTCGTACCAGGGAACGCCGCTATCGCGACCGAACACGCAAGCACTCACCAACAGAGGAAGAACGAAAACGAAGAACAAGGATAGCGCAAGCCGCGCTACGTTGCGCGGCCGCGACGCCGCGGCCAAATCGCCCTCCCCCGAGCCTTTATTCAATGTAGGGGCTCAAGCGGCGAGCCGCGCCCGGTTATGCGGCGCGGTGTAATCGACCGGCGTGCCTTTCGGGATGATGCCGGTCGCATTGACCCGCGGGATCGACCAGTAATTGAGCACGTAATGCCGCGGCTTCACCGTCGCGGCGATGCCGGGCACGGCGTAAAGCTCGCGCATATAGTTCAAGAGATTCGGCATATCGGCGATACGGCTGCGGTTGCATTTGAAGAGCGAATTATAAGCGACGTCGAAACGCACCAGGGTCGGGAAGAGCCGCCAATCCGCCTCGGTAAGCTGATGGCCGACGAGATAGCGATGCTTGCCGAGATGATCCTCGAGCTTGTCCAGCGTCTCGAACAGCGCGTCATAGGCCTGCTCATACGCCGCCTGCGAGCGCGCGAAGCCGCAGCGATAGACGCCGTTATTCACCGTGCGATAGATGAGCTCGTTCCAACGGTCGATCTCAGCGCGAAGCGGCGCCGGATAATAATCCGTGTCGTCGCCGGCGATGCCAGGGAACTCGCTGTTGAGCATGCGGATGATTTCCGACGACTCATTGTTGACGATCTTCTTCGTCTTCTTGTCCCAGAGCGTTGGCACCGTGACCTTGCCGGTGTAATGCGGCTCGCTCGCGCTATAGGCCTCGTGCAGGTAGTGGAAGCCGTTGACGCGATCGGGCTCGCATTCGGGGAACCTCGGATTGTCCTCATAGGTCCAGCCCTGCACCTTGAGGCCTGGGATGGCATGCGAGACCGTAATCGCAGGCTCGAGCTTTTTCAGCGCCCGGAAGATCAGCGTGCGATGCGCCCAGGGGCAGCCATAGGCGACATAAAGGTGATAGCGCCCTGGCTCCGCCTTGAAGCCGGAGGAGCCATCGGCGGTGATGTGATGGCGGAAGATGCTATCGACGCGCTGGAACGCGCCGCTTTGGCCGGTCTCTTGCGGCAATTCCTCGTCGCGCCATTTTCCGTCGATCAGCACGCCCATGTTGACCTCCACTCAAAGGATTTTGAACCACCAAGACACAAAGGCACAAAGGCACCAAGAAGATTCACAAAGAGGCGGTGAGGATATGAGGAAATTCTAAGCGCGTCCCTTCGTCAAGCTCAGGAGCGCGCCTTGATTGTGCTTCTCACCGTCTCATTTTCTCATTGTGATCCTTTTCCTTGGTGTCTTGGTGGTTCTTACCGTTCATCCGTCCAGTTCCGCATAGTGGCGGAAAATTCCGACCTGGTCATAGGGCAGGCGCCGCTTCGAGCCGAGATAGGCGGTGATGCGCGGCCGGTCCGCGACGCGGTCGGCCAGTGCCGTCACCAGCGGATATTTCTTTTCCTGGCGCTTCATCAGTTTCGGGAAGGCGTAGCGCATGCCGGCGACGATCTCGAAGAGCGAGAGATCGGCGTAGGTCAGCCGCGCGCCGACAAGGTAGCGGTCGCTCTTGGGATTGCGCGACAGCACCTTCTCGAAATAGCCGAGATATTTCGGCACGCGGTTCTTGCGGAATTGCTCGGCATAGCGTTTGGCCTCGCGCTTTTGCTCTTCGTAATAGAGCGAATTGGCGATCGGGTGATGCGTGTCATGCGCCTCGCCGACGAAATCCGCCATGGTGAGTTGAAGCTGATGCGTCCAGAGCTGGCCTGCATCGGTCGCCGGTGCGAGCGACAATTCCTGGCCAAGGTAGAGCAGGATATTCGCGGTCTGCGCGATCAGCAGCTTGCCCGAGCGCAGGAAAGGCGGCGCGAAAGGTGGCGTCGCCACGCGCGGACCGTTCATGAGCTTCATCATGCGCGGCATGCCGCCGCCGCGGCGCGCGATATCGAGGTAATCGGCACCGCTTTCCTCGAGCGCGAGGCGCACGAATTCGCCGCGGCCGGGTGTCGAGGGCCAGTAATAAAGCTCGTAAGCCATCTTTCTTCCTTCCATTTGGCGCGACGATTTGCGTAGCTCGGGCGCTGTTATATCATGCCCGGCAATGGATGGCGTTCCCACGGAGGAAACAGCCGATGCTCGATCAACCCGATGTGAAACCCGGCGCGAAGCTTCTCGCCGAATTGCCCACGCGCCTGCACCACCATGCTTTCGTGGTGAAGGACCAGGAGGTCAACCGACATTTCTTCGAGGACATCCTCGGCATGCCGCTGGTCGCGACCTGGTGCGAGCGCGCCTATCATTCCGATTTCGGCCGCGAATTCGATTACTGCCACACTTTCTATGCGCTGGCCGATGGTGGTGCGCTGGCCTTCTTCCAATTCGCCGATAACGACATCTACGAGAAGGCGAAGGCGATCCTGCCGCCCGGCGGCGGCTGGTGGCATATCGCGCTCAAGGCCTCGCAGAAAAGCTTCGACGAGCTCCTCGCGCGGGTGAAGGCGCATGGCATCCAGCATCGCGTCACCGATCACGGCTATTGCGTGTCGCTCTACGTCACCAGCCCGGATGGGCTCAGGGTCGAGTTCACGGTCGATGCAGCCGATGTCGAGCGCATCAACGCCATCCGTCGCGCCGACGCGCATAGCGAGTTGACGCGCTGGCTCAGTGGCGACCGCCACATCAACAACGACATCCGTCCTCATTAAGCCGGGCGGCGCTGGCGAGAGCAGCCTCCTTCAATTCAAGAGGCCCGCGTTATGCCGTCAGCGCATGGGCACGCTTCCGACTTGCCCGGTCGTTGCGAGCTAGAAGCATGCTAAACTGGCCTGTAGCAATACGATAGGCCTTCTGTTTTTGATCGTTTGAAAGCCCCAATTTGACCGACAGCAAATCTTCGCGCGTGGCAGCCGCGCCACCCCGGCAGTCTTTTGCGGCGTTGCGCGATGCCGGCTTCCGCACTTATTTCATCTGCTCCGCCTTTGCGATGATGGCCGACAGCATCGAGCACGTCATCAGCTATTGGGTCGTGTTCCAGAAATTCCATTCGCCGGCGCTCGGCGGCTACGCCGTGCTCTCGCATTGGCTGCCGATGCTGTTCCTCGGCGTGTGGTCGGGCGCGCTCGCCGACAAATACGATTCCCGCCGACTCATCCAGATCGGCATGGCCCTGTTCATGTCGTGCTCGCTGGCCTGGGGCGTTCTGTTCTGGACGAATTCGCTGCAAGCCTGGCACGCCGCCGCGATCCTCACGGTACACGGCATGGCGAGCGTCTTCTGGGGTCCGCCGAGTCAGGTGATCCTGCACGACATCGTCGGCCGCGAGCGTTTGCCGAGCGCGGTGCGGCTCTCCGCCACCTCGCGCCAGCTCGGCCTCATCGCCGGACCGGCTTTGGGCGCTGCGCTGCTCCTCGGCCTCGGCCCGACGAATGGCATCCTGCTCAACATCGTCTTCTACGCGCCGCTGCTGCTCTTCCTCTGGAAGGCGCCCTACGGACCGAAATTCCAGAAGAATCGTCCGCCGCCGCGGCCGGTGCGCGGCTTGGCCGACATCATCATGACGATCGAGAACATCCGCGGCAGCCACATCATCGTCTCGATGCTGCTGCTCTCGGCCTGCACCTCGCTGATCGTCAGCAATTCCTACCAGGCGCAGATGCCGGAATTCGCCACCGATCTCGGCCATGGCAGCGCCGGCTTCTTCTACGGCATGCTGCTCGCCGCCGACGCAGCCGGCGCGCTCACTGGCGGGCTGGTGCTCGAGGCGACCGGCTGGCTGCAGCCGCGCCCCCGCACCTCTTTCATGCTGGTCATGATCTGGTGCTGCGTGCTCGTCGCCTTCGCCACGACGAGTATCTACCCCGTCGCCGTGGCGCTGCTCTTCGTCGCCGGCTTCGTCGAGCTCTCCTACAACTCGATGAACCAGACCTTGGTCCAGCTGAACGCGCCGGTCGAGATCCGCGGCCGCGTGCTCGGCCTCTATAACCAAGCCGGCATGGGCCTGCGCGCCTTCAGCGGGCTGACCGTCGGCCTCGGCGGCTCGCTCATCGGCGTCCACTGGTCGCTGGGCTTGAGCGCGGGGTTGCTGCTCTTCATCACCATGCTGCTGCGCCTGCGCATCCGGCCGAGCCTCGCCGAAGCAGGAACCGCCGATTAGCATGAGCGAACGCGGTTCGACAGCGGCGCGCCCGCCGCGCCAATCCTTCGCGGCCCTGCGCCATCCGCACTATCGCCGCTACTTCGTCTGCACGGCGCTGTCGATGATGGGCGACAGCACCGAGCACGTCATCAGCTACTGGATGATCTTCCAGAAGTTTCATTCGCCGGCGCTGGGCGGCTTCGCGATCCTGTCGCATTGGCTGCCCTTCCTGTTCTTCGGCGTGCTCTCGGGCGCGCTCGCCGACCGCTACGACCCGCGGCGCATGATCCAGTTCGGCATGTTTCTCTTCGCCTCCTGCTCGCTGGCCTGGGGCGTGCTGTTCCTGACCGATTCGCTGCAGATGTGGCATGCGCTCGTGATCCTCAGCGTGCACGGCTTGGCCGGTGTGTTCTGGGGCACGCCGGGCCAGGTGCTGCTGCACGACATGGTCGGCACCGATCTGCTGCCGAGCGCGGTGCGGCTCAACTCGACCGGCCGCTTTCTCGGCCTGCTCGCCGGGCCCGCGCTGGGCGGCGCGGTGATGATGGTCTTCGGCCCGGCGCATGGCATTCTCTTGAACGTTTGTTCCTTTCTGCCGCTTGCGCTCTTGATGTGGAAAGCGCCCTATGGCCCGGCCTTCCGCAAAGAGAAGCATCCGCCGCGGCCGATCCGTGGCTATGCCGATATTTTTGCCAGCATCGAGAGCATCCGCGGCAACCGCGTCATCATCTCGATCATGCTGCTGGCGTCATGCTCCTCGTTTTTCGTCGCCAGCGGCTACCAGTCCCAGATGCCGGAATTCGCGCAAGATCTTGGCCATGGCGATGCCGGCTTCTATTACAGCCTGTTGCTCGCCGCCAACGCGCTCGGTGCACTGGTCGCGGGTTTCGCGCTCGAGGCGAGCGGCTGGCTGCAGCCCAAGCCGCTAACGCCGTTCCTGCTGCTGATGCTGTGGTGCAGCTCGCTGATCGGCTTCGCGCTGACGAGCTCATATCCGGTCGCCGTGATGTTGATGCTCGTCACCGGCTTCGTCGGTCTCGCCTATGATTCGATGAACCAGACGCTGGTACAGCTCAACGCGCCGCCGCCGATCCGCGGCCGCGTCGTCGGGCTCTACAACATGTTCGCCCAGGGGCTGCGCGCCTTCAGCGGCATCACCATCGGCGTCGGCGGCAGTTTCGTCGGCGTGCATTGGTCGCTGGCATTGAGCGCGATGACACTACTGATGCTGGCGGTACTGCTGCTCTATCGTATCCGGCCGGCGCTACTCGCGACCGAAGGAACCGGCTAACGGAAGCCCGTCTTTGTTGACAGGAATCAGGCCGCGCAAGACAATGAGCGGCCTCGGATCGCCTGAGAAGAAGCGGTCAAAAACGCGGGATAGCAGGAACCCGCTATCGGCAGTCGTGACGCAAGGGAGCGGATCATGGCGCAAACAGACGATCGGATTCTGGTTACTCATGTCGGCAGCCTCGTTCGGCCGCCGTCGCTGACCGAATTTCTCCGCAAGATTGACGCCAACGAGACCTACGATACGGCCGCGTTCGAGCGCTGCCTCTCCGAGTCCGTTGCCGATTCCGTGCGCCGCCAGGCCGATGCCGGCGTCGACATCGTCAGCGACGGCGAATACGGCAAATCCGTCAATTGGGCCTTCTACGTCCATCGGCGCCTCACCGGCCTCACCCCGCGGCCGCTCACGCCAGAGGAAGCGAAAGATCCGATGGCCGTCGTCATCAGCGGGCGCGACCGCGAAGCCTTTCCCGAATTCTACGCCGAATACGATGCCCGCGTTCTGCGCAATGCGCGCGTACCGGTGCGCCCGGTGGTAACCGGCGCCATCACGTATTGCGGACAAAAAGAGCTGCAGCACGACATCGACAATCTCAAGGCGGGTTTGGCCAAGGTCAAAGTCGCCGGCGCTTTCCTTCCCGTGGTCGCGCCGGCGAGCGCGTTGCCGACAGCGAAGAACGAATTCTACCGCGACGAAGAAAGCTTTCTCTTCGCGCTCGCCGAGGCGCTGCGCGAAGAATACCGCGCCATCATCGACGCCGGTCTCTTCGTTCAGATCGACGATGCGTTCATTCCCTATATGTACGAGAAACTGGTTCCGCCCATGACGCTCGCCGAATATCGGCGCTGGGCGGAATTGCGCGTTGCCGCGCTCAACCACGCGCTCGAGGGCCTGCCGCTCGAGAAGACCCGTTATCACATCTGCTGGGGCAGCTGGAACGGGCCGCATATGTTCGATGTCGCGCTCAAGGACATCGTCGATCTCGTGCTCAAGGTGAATGTCGGCGCGTATAGCTTCGAGGCCGCCAATCCGCGTCACGAGCATGAATGGCAGGTGTGGAAGCAGGTGAAGCTGCCGCCGGGCAAAAAGCTGATGCCCGGCGTCGTCACCCATTCGACCAATATCGTCGAGCACCCCGAACTGGTCGCCGAGCGCCTTCTCCGCTTCGCCGGGATCGTTGGCCGCGACAGCGTCATGGCGGGAACGGATTGCGGCTTCTCGCAAAGCCCGCTTGCGGGACGCGTCCATTACTCGATCATGTGGGTGAAGCTCAAAGCCCTCGCAGAGGGCGCAACGATCGCGTCGCGGCAGTTATGGGGCCGTTGACAGGCTTTCCGCGCGGACGCATTTTTCGCCGGCTCAAACGATAACGCGGCACTCGGCCGGGACGGAAACGAATGCTTTCGCGCGAAGACAATGAATTGCTGACGCGGATCGGCCCCGGCACGCCGATGGGCAATCTGATGCGCCGCTATTGGATCCCGGCACTGTTCTCGGACCAGCTTCCCGAGCCCGATGGCGCGCCGGTGCGGGTGAAGCTACTCGGCGAGAAGCTCGTCGCTTTCCGCGATACGCAAGGCCGCGTCGGCCTCATCGATGAGCGCTGCCCGCATCGCACCGCGTCGCTGTTCTTCGGCCGCAACGAGGAATGCGGCCTGCGCTGCGTCTATCACGGCTGGAAATTCGACATCGAAGGCAATTGCGTCGATCTGCCGAGCGAGCCCTGGGACAAGGACTTCAAGCGCAAG
>Ga0134125_10006592_pt1 | contig 13135 bp, 9 predicted proteins | sample KB31751_FD_96464 | JGI IMG/M metagenome (GOLD analysis project Ga0134125, IMG submission 96464) | Terrestrial soil microbial communities with excess Nitrogen fertilizer from Kellogg Biological Station, Michigan, USA - KB3-175-1 | ecosystem: Environmental > Terrestrial > Soil > Unclassified ... | reverse complement strand
TCGACATTATCGCCAGCCTGGAACCCACCTTCGGCGGCATCAACCTGGAAGACATCAAGGCGCCGGAGTGTTTCATCGTGGAGCGCAAGCTGCGCGAGCGGATGAAGATCCCCGTCTTCCACGACGACCAGCACGGCACCTCGATCATCGTGGGCGCCGCGGTGCTGAACGCACTGGTGGTGGTGGGCAAGCGGATCGAGGAGGTGCGCATCGCCACCACCGGCGTGGGTGCGGCGGGCATTTCCTGCCTGGACATGCTGGTGGCGCTCGGCGTGAGGCGCGAGAACATCCTGGCCTGCGACGTGCACGGCGTGCTGCACAGCGAGCGCACCGATCTGGACCCGGACAAGCAGCGTTATGCGCGCGACACGCCGATGCGTACGCTGGAGGAAATCGTCGACGGCGCCGACATTTTCCTGGGCCTGTCCGCCGGCGGCATCCTGAAGCCGGCGATGGTCGCCACCATGGCCGAGCGGCCGATCATCTTCGCGCTTGCCAACCCGAACCCGGAGATCACCCCGGAAGACGCCAAGGCGGTGCGGCCGGACTGCATCATGGCCACCGGCCGCTCGGATTATCCGAACCAGGTCAACAACGCGCTGTGTTTCCCGTACCTGTTTCGCGGCGCGCTGGATGTGGGCGCCACGGTGATCAACGAAGCGATGAAGATTGCCTGCGTCAAGGCCATCGCGGCGCTGGCGCGGCGCGAGTCGTCCGACGTCAGCGCGCGTGCCTACGGCGGCAAGCCGCCCAGCTTCGGGCCGAATTACCTGATTCCGCAGCCGTTCGATCCGCGGTTGCTGATCCAGTTGCCGCCGGCGGTGGCGAAGGCGGCGATGGAGTCGGGCGTGGCGACGCGGCCGATGGAGGATTTCGTCGCCTACAACGACAAGCTCACCAGTTTCGTGTTCCGCACCGGCCTGCTGATGAAGCCGGTGTTCGAGCGCGCCAAGGCCGCGCCGGCGCGGGTGGTGTACGCCGAAGGTGAGGAGGAAACGGTGCTGCGCGCGGTGCAGACGGTGGTGGACCAGGGGCTGGCGATGCCGATCCTGATCGGCCGCCCCGAGGTGATCGAGAAGCGCATCAAACGCGCCGGCCTGCGGCTGAAACCGGGCGTAGATGTGGAGATCTGCAACATCAACTCCGACCCGCGTTTTGACGCCTACTGGCAGCACTACCACCAGTTGATGGAGCGCCGCGGGGTGACGCCGTCGATGGCCAAGGCAGTGGTGCGCTCGCGCCCCACCGCGATCGCCGCGCTGATGGTGGAACGTGGCGAGGCCGATGCGCTGCTGTGCGGCATGGTCGGCCAGTTTCCCAGCAAGCTGAAATACATCCGCGACATCATCGGCATGGACGAGGGCGTCAGCTCGGCCTCGGCGATGGCCGCGGTGGCCACCGAGAAGGGCACGTTCTTCTACCTCGACACCCACGTGCTGGACGACCCCACGCCTGAACAGATCGCCGAGGCCACGCTGCAGGCGTCGATCCGGCTGAAGCTGTTCGGCATCACCCCGAAAATCGCGCTGCTGTCGGCCGGCAACTTCGGCAGCCGCGACTGTTGCGGCGCGCACAAGATGCGCAAGGCGCTGGAGCTGATCCGCGCCAAGGCGCCGCGGCTGGAAGTGGAAGGTGAGATGCAGGCCGACACCGCGCTCACCCCCGCGCTGCGCGAGAAGCTGTTTCCGCACTCGCGACTGGAAGGCAAGGCCAACGTGTTCGTGTTCCCCAACCTGGATGCGGCCAATATCGCCTACAACATGAGCCGCATGCTCACCGACGGCGTGGTGATCGGGCCGATCCTGATGGGCGTGGCCAAGCCGGCGCACATCCTGATGCCGCAATCCACCGTGCGGCGGATCGTCAACATGACGGCGGTGGCCACGGTCGAGGCGCAGATCCGCATCGGCGCCAAGGTCCAGGCGGCACCCTGAAGCGGGCCGCGACCGCGCTGCCGTGATACCGGGCTGCCACCGTGCGGTGGCGCACGGATGGGCCGGCGGCTAAACTTGATCGGCTCGCTGCATCCCCGGCCGCGGGTTCCCACATCAAGTTCAGGCACCGCACGGCGCCGCGGAGAATCTTCATGGATCAGCTCGACGATATCCTCAACCAGGACATCGACCCTACCGAAACCAGCGAATGGATCGATTCGCTTGATGCGGTGATCCATCACGACGGCACCGAGCGCGCACATTTCCTGCTGGAAAAAATGGTCGATACCACCCGTCGTTCGGGTGGCTACCTGCCGTTCAACCCCACCACCGAATACGTCAACACGATTCCGCCCAGCCGCGAGGCCAAGAGCCCCGGTGACGCGGCGATGGAATGGCGCATCCGCTCGCTGATCCGCTGGAATGCGATGGCGATGGTGGTGCGGGCCAACCGCAAGCCGGGCGAACTGGGCGGCCATATCGCCAGCTTCGCTTCCAGCGCCACGCTGTATGACGTGGGCTTCAACCATTTCTGGCGCGCACCCAGCGCCGACCATCCGGGCGACCTGGTGTTCCACCAGGGCCATTCCAGCCCGGGCATCTACGCGCGCTCGTTCCTCGAAGGCCGCCTGGCCGAGGATCAGCTCGACCTGTTCCGCATGGAAGTGGTCGGCAAGGGCCGCGCGCTTTCGTCGTATCCGCATCCCTGGCTGATGCCCGATTACTGGCAGGTGCCCACGGTGTCGATGGGCCTGGGTCCGATCCAGGCGATCTACCAGGCACAGTTCTTCAAGTACCTCGAGCATCGCGGCCTGATCCCCAAGAGCGACCGCAAGATCTGGTGCTTCATGGGCGACGGCGAGACGGACGAGCCGGAGTCGCTGGGCGCGATCTCGCTGGCCGGCCGCGAAGGCCTGGACAACCTGATCTTCGTGATCAACTGCAACCTGCAGCGGCTGGACGGCCCGGTGCGCGGCAACGGCAAGATCGTGCAGGAGCTGGAAGGCGTCTTCCGCGGCGCCGGCTGGAACGCGATCAAGCTGGTCTGGGGCAGCTACTGGGATCCGCTTCTTGCGCGCGACCACAAGGGCGTGCTGCGCAAGCTGATGATGGAAACCGTGGACGGCGAATACCAGGCCTGCAAGGCCTTCGGTGGCGCCTACACGCGCGAGCATTTCTTCGGCAAGTATCCGGAGACGCGCGAGATGGTGGCCAACCTCAGCGACGACGACATCTGGCGCCTGAACCGTGGCGGCCACGATCCGCACAAGGTGTATGCGGCCTATCACGCGGCGTCGGCCACCAAGGGCATGCCCACCGTGATCCTGGCCAAGACGGTCAAGGGCTACGGCATGGGCCTGGGCTCGGGCGAGTCGCAGAACCCCACCCATCAGCAGAAGAAGCTGGACCTGGAATCGGTGCGCCACTTCCGCGACCGTTTCAACGTGCCGGTACCGGATTCGAAGCTGGAGGAAGTGCCGTATTACCACCCGGGCAAGGATTCCCCGGAAGTGGAATACATGCTGGAGCGCCGCAAGGCGCTGGGCGGCGCGCTGCCGCAGCGTCGGCGCACCACCGACGTGAAGCTCACGGCGCCGGACCTGTCCGCGTTCGAGCAGATCACCAAGGGCACCGGCGACCGCGAGATCAGCACCACCATGGCGCTGGTGCGCGGCATGAACCTGCTGCTGCGCGACAAGGCCATCGGCCCGCGCGTGGTGCCGATCGTGGCCGACGAGGCGCGCACGTTCGGCATGGAAGGCATGTTCCGGCAGATCGGCATCTACGCGCCGTTCGGCCAGAAATACCGTCCGCAGGATTCCGACCAGCTGCTGTACTACCGCGAAGACCAGAAAGGCCAGGTGCTGCAGCAAGGCATCAGCGAAGCCGGCGGCATGGCGTCGTGGATGGCCGCGGCCACCAGCTACAGCATCAGCAACCAGCCGATGCTGCCGTTCTTCATCTACTACTCGATGTTCGGCTTCCAGCGCATCGGCGACCTCTGCTGGGCGGCGGGCGACATGCGCTCGCGCGGCTTCCTGGTCGGCGGCACCGCCGGCCGCACCACGCTGAACGGCGAAGGCCTGCAGCACGAGGACGGCCATTCGCACCTGCTGGCCGGCGCCATCCCCAACGTGAAAGCGTACGACCCCACGTTCTCGTATGAAGTGGCGGTGATCCTGCAGGACGGCGTGCGCAGCATGCTGCAGGAGCAGCAGGATCACTATTACTACATCACCGTGATGAACGAGAACTACGCGCACCCGGACATGCCCAAGGGCTGCGAGGAAGGCGTCATCAAGGGGATGTACCTGCTCAAGGACGGCGGCAAGGGCAAGAAGGGCGAGTTGCGCGTGCAGCTGCTGGGTTCGGGCACGATCCTGCGCGAGGTGATCGCCGCGGCCGAGCTGCTGGAGAAGGATTTCGGCGTGAAGGCCGACATCTGGTCCTGCCCCAGCTTCGTCGAGCTGCGCCGCGACGGTTTCGACGCCGAGCGCTGGAACCGCCTGCATCCGGAAGCCGAGCAGCGCGTGCCGTATGTCACCGGCCTGCTGAACGGACGTTCCGGCCCGGCGGTCGCCGCCACCGACTACGTGCGCGAATTCGCCGACCAGATCCGCGCCTTCATTCCCGACGGCATGCACTACACCGTGCTGGGCACCGAAGGTTACGGCCGCTCGGACACGCGCGAACACCTGCGCGAGTTCTTCGAGGTCGATCGCCACTGGATCGCCCATGCGGCGCTGGCTGCATTGGCGAAGGAAGGCAAGGTCAGCGCCAAGGACGTCAGCCGCGCCATCAAGCAGTACAACCTGGATCCGGAAAAGCCGAATCCGCTGAGTGTCTGATCGATCCTGCAGCAACAAAAAAAACCGCCCTTTCCGGGCGGTTTTTTTATCTTTTCGATGTCAGCGTTGCGCCGTCGTTTCTCAATCGTCATCGCTGCTGAAGGCGCGGCGCAGCAGCAGGAACGCACCGATGGTGCCGGCCACGATCGCCACCGTGGCGACCGGATGCCGGTTCACCTGCCGCCGCATGCGGCGGTAGTGGTAGTTGGTCTCGTCGGCGAGATCCTCCGCGGCGCGGGTCAGTTGCCGGCGATAGCGGCCATCGCCCGCGCCGAAGCGCTCCTGGATGCGGCGGCGGCCACGGTCGATGAGGTTTTGCGCGCTGTCTACCGCACCGTTGGCGGACTGGCGAACGCGCTGGCCGGCCTGCTCGCTGGCATCACGAATCTGCCGTTCGATATCACGTCTGTGCATGGCGTTCTCCTGGGCTCTTCTGACGTCACAGGCTGCCAGCGCGTTCGTGAGTGAGGCGTAAACCCGCGCGGTCGGGCACGGGCGCCGTTCAGCCCAGCAGGTATTCGCCACCGCGCTGCAACGCACGCTGGTACGCCGGACGCGAATGGATGCGCTGCAGAAAGGCGCACAGTCTGGGGTATCGTTCGTCGAGCCCGCCGCGCGCGGCGAAGGCCTCCAGCGGAAAACTCAACTGGATGTCGGCCACGCTGAACGTCCCACTCCCGAACCAGTCGCTGTTTCGCAGCTGGGATTCGAGGTAGTCCAGGTGCAAGGACAGTTGCGGATCGACGAAATCGCGTTGGACCTTGCGCGCGATGCCCTTGCCGATCGGCTTGGCGAAAAACGGCATCGGCGCGTTTTCCACCCGTTGGAACACCAGCTTCAGCAACACCGGCGGCATCGCCGAACCTTCGGCGTAGTGCAGCCAGTAGTTGCAGCGCAGGCGCTCGGGCGTGCCGTGCGCGGGAATCAGCACACCGGCGCCGTAGCGATCGGCCAGGTATTCGACGATGGCGCCCGATTCGGCCACGGTCAGCTTGCCGTCGGTGATCACCGGCGATTTGCCCAGCGGATGCACCGCACGCAGTTCGGGCGGCGCCAGCATGGTTTTCGGATCGCGCTGGTAGCGCTTGATCTCGTACGGCACGCCCAGCTCTTCCAGCAGCCACAGGATGCGCTGCGAGCGAGAGTTGTTCAGGTGGTGAACGGTGATCATGCAGGCTCCGCAAGGTCATGGATGTGGCGGCCGCGCGGGACAGCACCCGTGCGCTCACGAACAGGCCGGGAGTGCTTCCGCTGGCTAGAGAGTATCCGCAACCCTCTCGTCGGGCAGCGCCTCCACGTGCAGGCGTTGGCGCCGGCGCAGCGTGGGGAATATCGCCATCCAGATGCCCACCACCAGCAAGGTGCCCACGCCGCCGACCACGGTGGCGCCGACGGCGCCCAGCCACGCCGCCAGCATGCCCGATTCGAACTCGCCCAACTGGTTGGAGGTATTGATGAAGATGGCATTGACCGCGCTGACCCGCCCGCGCATGTCGTCCGGCGTGTCGAGCTGCACCAGCGAACCGCGGATCACCATGCTGACCATGTCGAAGGCACCCAGCGCAAACAGCGCCAGCAGTGACAGCCACAGTGCCGTGGACAGCGCGAACACCAGCGTGGCCACGCCGAACGCTGCCACGGAGGCGAACATGATCGCGCCCACGCGACGCTCCAGGCTGCGTCGCGCCAGCCATACCGACATCAACAACGCGCCCACCGCGGGCGCCGCGCGCAGCAGGCCCAGGCCCCACGGACCGGTGTGCAGGATGTCCTTCGCGAAAATCGGCAACAGTGCCGTGGCGCCACCCAGCAGCACCGCGAAAAGGTCCAGCGAGATCACGCCCAGCACGTCGGGCCGCTGGCGGATGAAATGCACGCCGGCGAACAGCGTCTTCAATGTGGCCGGCTCGCGTTTCGGCGGGGCCTGCACGTAGCGCAGCCGGGCCAGCATGATCATCGATACCAGGTACAGCACCGCCGCCACCGCGTAGACCACGCCCGGCCCCGCCACATAGAGAAAGCCGCCCAGCGCCGGCCCCATGATCATCGCCGCCTGGCCGGCGGACGCGTTCATCGCCATCGCACGCGGCAGGATCGATGCCGGTACCAGCGCCGGCAACATGGATTGCATCGCGGGAGATTCGAAGGCCTTGGCCACGCCGATCACGAACACCAGCGCCAGGATGCCGGCTTCATGGATGTGATGGGCCAGGCTCAGGCCGGTCAGCACCACGATCGCCAGCCATTCGGCGACCTGTCCCAGCAGCACGATGCGGCGCCGCTCGAACTGGTCCGCCACGTGACCCGCCGGCAACGCCAGCACGACCGAGGGTATGAATTGCACCAGGCCGATAAGGCCCAGGTCGAACGCACGGCCGGTCGTCGCGTAGACCTGCCAGCCCACGGCCACCGACAACATCTGGAAGCCGAAGCCGGAGGCGATCCGCGCCAACCAGAACGCGACAAACGTCGGATGTCGCCACGGGGATGGCGGCGACGGTGTGGCAGCAGGCGGCATGGGGTTTCCCGGGCGAGCGCGCATTATCCGGTGCTCGCGGAATCGCGCCAAGCGAGGTGGTCCGCCGTTGCGTGATTCGGCCGCCGCGGTCGCCTGGACATCCGAATGGGGCTCCGACTACTGTAGGACGGCTTCTGGAGGGGTGATGAATCCGCCGGCATTTGCCGAGAACAGCGACCGTCTGTTTCCGGTGTCTGGCAGCGCACCAGAGCTCCGTTCCCCTGACGCTCCAAGGCCGGCTGCGGTCACGATCCACGGCATCACGGCCGGAGCGCCATCCAACACGCAACCCGAGGACGAAAGATGACGTTACCTAGGAAAGTGGGCCTGATCGCCGCGTGCGCATTCGGCGGGCTGCTGGCAGCGCCGGCGTTCGCCCAGGAGGCGGCGCCTGCGCCAACGCGACAGGAGCTTGCCGGCAAGCCCTGGATGAACACCCGTCTGGGCGCCGCGGAGCGCACCCGGCTGGTGCTCAAGGAAATGACTCAGGAGGAAAAGCTGCGCCTGGTGATGGGGTATTTCGGCACGGACCTGGACGGCAAGCAGTTCAAGCGGCCGAAGGAATCGCTGCACCAGTCCGCGGGTTTCGTCTACGGCATCCCGCGCCTGGGCATTCCCAACCAGTGGCAGACCGATGCCGGCGTGGGCGTGGCGTCGCAGCGCGGCCCGAACGTGCGCGAGCGCACCTCGCTGCCCTCGGGCATGAACACCGCGGCCAGCTGGAATCCCGAGGTCGGCTTTGCCGGCGGCGCGATGATCGGCGCCGAGGCGCGCTCGTCAGGCTTCAACGAGATGCTCGCCGGTGGCGTCGACCTGGTGCGCGAACCGCGCAACGGGCGCAACTTCGAATACGGCGGTGAAGATCCGCTGCTCGCCGGCACCATGGTCGGCGCGCAGATCAAGGGCATCCAGTCGAACCACATCATCTCGACGATGAAGCACTACGCTCTGAACGATCAGGAGAACGGCCGCAACTTCCTCAACGTCAAGATCGACGACGCGGCGGCACGCATGTCGGACCTGCTGGCGTTCCAGATCGCCAACGAACAGGGCAACCCCGGTTCGGTGATGTGCTCCTACAACCGGGTGGACGGCATCTACGCCTGCGAAAACCCGTATCTGCTGAACGAGGTGCTGAAGGGCGACTGGGGCTTCAAGGGCTTCGTGATGTCCGACTGGGGCGCGACCCACAGCACGGTCCCCGCGGCCAACAACGGCCTGGACCAGCAGTCAGGCGTGCCGTTCGACAAGTCGCGCTATTTCGGCGACGCGCTGGGCGAAGCGGTGGCCAATGGCTGGGTGCCGCAGAAGCGGCTCGACGACATGGCCGGGCGCGTCCTGTACGCCATGTTCGAACACAAGCTGATCGACGATCCAGTCACCGGCCCCAAGGACAATATCGATTTCGCCGCCCATGGGAAGGTCACGCAGAACGATGCCGAAGAAGGCATGGTGCTGCTGAAGAACGACAACGCGCTCCTGCCGATCAAGGCTGGCCTGAAGAAGATCGCCATCATCGGCTCTCACGCCGACGTAGGCGTGCTGTCCGGCGGCGGCTCGTCGCAGGTCTATCCGGTGGGCGGCCTGGCGGTGAAGGGACTGGGCCCGGATTCGTTCCCCGGACCGACGGTGTACTTCCCGTCGTCGCCGATGAAGGCGATCCAGGCCCGCGCCGGCGGCGCCCAGGTCACGTTCAACGACGGCGCCGATCCTGACGCCGCGGCCCGGCTGGCGGCGGCCAGCGACCTGGTCATCGTGTTCGCCCATCAATGGACGGCCGAATCGGTGGACGTCCCCAACCTGTCGCTGCCGGACAACCAGGATGCGTTGATCGCTGCGGTGGCCAAGGCCAATCCGCGTACGGCCGTGGTGCTGGAAACCGGTGGCGCGGTGCTGATGCCGTGGCTGAAGGACGTCGGCGCGGTGCTGGAGGCGTGGTATCCGGGCACCAGTGGCGGCGAAGCTATCGGCCGGGTGCTGTTCGGCGAAGTGAATCCCTCGGGCCATCTGCCCATCACCTTCCCGGCGTCGGAGCAGCAACTGCCGCGCCCGCAGCTCGATGGCGACCCGAAGAAGCCGGAGCTGCGATTCGATGTCACCTACAGCGAAGGCGCGGCCGTCGGCTACAAGTGGTTCGATCTGAAGGGGCTGAAGCCGCTGTTCCCGTTCGGCTACGGCTTGTCGTACACCGATTTCAGCTACGACGGGCTCGGCGCCCGTTGGGTCGATGGCCAGCTGACGGTGAGCTTCACGGTCAAGAACACCGGTGCGGTGGCGGGCAAGGACGTGGCGCAGATTTACGTCGCGTCGCCGAAGGGCCTGTGGGAAGCGCCCAAGCGCCTGGGCGCGTTCCAGAAGGTGGCGCTGAAGCCGGGTGAAAGCCGGAAGGTCAGCGTCAAGGTCGACCCGCGCCTGCTGGCGATGTACCAGAGCAAGGACAAGACCTGGAAAATCGCCAGCGGCGACTATCAGGTGACCGTGGCCAAATCCGCACTCGATCCGCAGGCCAGCATGGCGGTGAAGCTGCCGGCGACGACGTTGAACGTCAACGGCAAATAACCCTTTCGCGGTGCATTCGAAAGCCCTTCCGGCCATGCCGGAGGGGCTTTTTGCTTTCGATCGGGTCAGCATCGCAATCTCGCGCCGTGCACCGACAGCCGCGTTGACACCGCGTTGCCGCCGCTGCCGCTAGCGTGACGCAATCGCTGTCCAACGGGTGCATCCATGAGCAGGCAGGCCGCGCACGTCTATACCGATCCGCAGGATATCCAGCGCTTCGACGCGTTGGTCGACGCCTTGCCGAATGGCGCACGCGTGCGCCTGCACCTGGCCGATGGCCAAACGTGCGAAGGGCTGGTGTGCGTCCGACCCACCGTGCAGATGTTTTACGACGGTACCGGCAAGGAGGGCGTCAACGGCGTGGTGGAACTGGAGCACCTCAATCTTTCGGATTGGCGCCGCCGCGTGTGGTTCGACCAGATCGCCAGCGTGGAGCCGCTCGATACGAACGCGCCGTTGCGGGCGTGATGTTGTCCGGCGGCCACCATGCGAATGCGGACGTCCGCGGTTGCGCCCCAACGATGGACGATCCAAGCTAAAGGCCTTGTCCTCGTGAAGCCCTTGCCGATGATCCGTTCGACGATTTTCCGCCTGGCCCTGGCCACCTTGCCCGCGGGCCTCATCGTGCTTGCCGGTTGTTCCGGCGGTGGCGCTGCCCCCGACGCGACGCAACAGCAGACCGCCGCCAAGGTGCAGGCAGCATCGGCCAACCTGGACACGTACCGCCAGTTGCTGCGTATCGGCAACGACGAAATGGCCGTGTCGATGGGCCAGGACATCGTGCGCCGTTTCCCGCAGAGTGCCGCCGCCGCGGAAGTGCAGAAGACCTTGCCGGACGTCGAGAAGCGCTATCGCGAAACCAGCGAGAAAAACCGGTTGGCGCAGTTGTGGCTGTACCAGGTGGCGCCGATGCAGGGAGGCACCCAGTCGACCGCCACCATCCAGAGCAGCAAGCCCGGTGGCAACGACAGCGTGCGCCTGATCCTGCGGCGGCATACCGACTGGGGCCAGAGCGTGTTCCTGTTCGGCACCGCTCCGGGCTTCGTGTGCCGGGGCAATTGCATCGTCAAGGCGACGGTCGATGGCAAGCCGGTGCGGATCAAGGCTTTCGCTCCGCCCAGCGGTGAGCCGGCGCTGATGATCCGCGACGACAAGCAATTCCTGGCCCTGCTGCACGGGGCCGGGAAGATCACCATGGATGTCACCCTGGTCGATGGCGAAAAAAAGGAAACGCTGCTGTACGAAGTCGGCGGCTTCGATCCCGCGAAGTGGCAGAAGCTGGACAAGCCGAAAAAGAAGTAGTGCGCCGCGGCCGGATCCCGCGCGCCGGTCAATGCAGAAACAGTTTCTCGGTGATGCGTGCCAGCGGACGGGCCATGGCCTTCTGCATCCGGGGTGGAAGGTCGAGCGGCTTGAGCAGCATCTTCACCGTCATGTCGGCAGGGATATGACGCCGCAGCAAGCCCTGTGCCCGATCGCTGATGCGCCGGAACTCCGCCTCGTTTTCGCGTTGGTGCGGATAGCACTGGTTGAACACGTGGCGTAGCGCGATGTCGCTGTCCTCGCTCTTGATCTCGCGCACCCGCCGCAGGATCGCCCGGAAAACCTTGTAGCGCCCGAAGCCCTCGCGCTCCCGATACTGCAGGTAGTGCTGGTAGAAGTGCTTGTAGTGGCGCACCTCGTCACTCTTGATGTGATCGGTGAGCTCCTTCAGCACCGGCTCGTCGGTGATTTCGTGCAGGGCGCGGTAAAGGCTGGCGGTGCCGGTTTCCACCACGCACCGCGCCGCCAGCTCCAGCCCGCGGCACGGTTCCAGTTGCTCGGCGGTGCACACCGCGCCGTATGCCTGCCAGAACGTGGCGAACGCGGCATCCCAGTCGAACTCCGGCCACACGGCGCGCACGTAAGCGGTCAGCGCGCGGCCGTGCTGCAGCTCCTCGTGTTCCCAGTGCTGGCTGAGCCAGGTCTGCAATGCCGCGTCGTCGGCAAAGTGGTCGACGAGATTGCGCGTGTACAGATCCGAGCCGCTTTCGACGAAGGACGAGCTGCAGAGCAGGAAAAAAAGGTCTTCGTCGTGGCGGACGCGCGCCACGTCGATGCGGCCAAGGTCCAGGTCGGCAAGCGTCCAGGGCAGGTCGGTGGGATAGGTCAAGCGCGATTCCTGTGAGTCCGGAGGGACGGCATCTTGCACGCCGTCGCATGACGAAGGGATGAGACAGGATAGGACGTGCCTGCGCGGGCGGATTAACGCCGCCCTACTTGGCGACCGCGCGGCGGACCCCGTCAGCGCACCACGGTGACCGGCACGTGCGCCTTGGCCAGCACGTTGCTGGAGACCGACCCCAGCAACCACCTCGCCAGTGCGCCGCGCTCGGTATGGCCGATCACCAGGTGGTCCACACCGTGCTGCCCGATCTGGCTCAGCAGCACGTCGCCGGGGCTGCCGTAGGTCAGCTCCACGTCGACCAGTTCGCTGGCGTCGGGCTCGATGGCGATCAGTTCGTCCAGCAATTCGCGTACGCGCTGGGTGCCCGAGTCGGCCATCATCAGCGCCGACGCATCGGCGCCGCCTTCGGTCACCTGCAGCACGGACACCACGCGGACGCGGCCGTGGTTGCAACGGGCCAGGTCGATGGCGAACTGGAACGCGCGGCGCGACGCATCGGAGCCGTCATAACCCACCAGCGAATACTTGACCATGGTTGCTCCTTGGCGCCGTTCGATATTGGACGCAACGAGTCTAGAAGTCCCGTCGGCAGAAACACAAACCGCCGCGATTGCGCGGCAAACCGCGCTTCCGGCGCCCCGAACGCCGCGTTCGTCGGGCGGGATGCGGCCGACTTGCCTGCACATTCGCATCACGTGGCGATGTACACGCTTCGTCTCCCCACTCTCAAGGAAATGATCATGATCAAGCGTACTTTTGGAATGGCGGCACTCGTGTTGGCCTGCGCGGGTGCGGCGACGATGATGCCTGCCGGCCAGGCCCAGGCGACCGATGCCAAGGTGGATTGCCACCTGGTCTACAACCTGTCCGGCTGGTCGCTGATCTACAAGCACGCCGAGGGTACCGGCACCATTACCTGCGAAAATGGCCAGACGGCCAATGTGAAGATCGAGGTGGTCGGCGGCGGCCTCACCGCCGGCAAGTACCGCATCAACAACGGCAAGGGCGAGATCAGCGACGTCCACGACATCTCCGATGTTTTCGGCGATTACGCCCAGGCCGGTGCCGAGGCGGGCGTGGTGAAGAGCTCGGGCGCGCAGGTGCTGAC
>Ga0134125_10006591_pt1 | contig 13135 bp, 14 predicted proteins | sample KB31751_FD_96464 | JGI IMG/M metagenome (GOLD analysis project Ga0134125, IMG submission 96464) | Terrestrial soil microbial communities with excess Nitrogen fertilizer from Kellogg Biological Station, Michigan, USA - KB3-175-1 | ecosystem: Environmental > Terrestrial > Soil > Unclassified ... | reverse complement strand
GACCGCGGCGCGCGAGGCCAACACCGCCAGCATCTTGCGCTGGCCCTCGGAGAACTTGTAGCCGCGCGTGTACGAATGGGCGTTGAGCATGCCGATGACGCGGTCCTGCACCTTGAGAGGAATGGAGCAGAACGAGACCAGGCGCTTGTCCTTGGGCGGCTCGGCGAAGAACTTGAGCGCCTTCAGGCCGTGCGCGAGCAGCGGCCGATCGGCGCGATAGTGCTCGAGCACTTCGCCGAGGTTGAGCTCGCCGGTGAAGCCGTCGTCGACCATCTGCGACAGCTTGCGCGAGCGCTCGACGAACAGCCCCGAGCGCGGATCCTTGAGCATGAGCGTGGCGACGTCGGCCTGCGCCTCGACGAGCACGGCGTCGAGGATGACGTCGAGCACCCTGTCGAGCGAGAGCGACTGCGCGATCGCTTCGGAGATCTTGTAGAGCGAGACGGCTTCCTTGAGGCGGATGTTCTCCGCGTGCAGCCGCTGGCGATCGAGGCCGCGCTCGACGACGTGCACGACCTCCTCGATCTTGAAGGGCTTGAGGATGTAGTCGTAGGCGCCCTTCTTCATGGCTTCGATCGCCGTCTCGACGGTGCCGAAGCCGGTCATGATCACGGTGAGGACGTTGGCCTTGAGGTCGGCGATTTTCTCGAGCAGCTCGAGGCCGCCCATGCCGGGCATCTTCAGGTCGCTGATCACGAGGTTGTAGCTGCGGCGCTCGAGCTCGCGCAGCGCGGCATCGCCGTCCTCGACGGTGCGCACTACGTACCCTTCCATGGTCAAAAAGTCAGAAAGGATCTCGCGGATGACCTTTTCGTCATCCACGACCAGAACGCGCGGCGACTCCTCGTGGACCTGATACTCCATTTACCCTCGGGCCCCCCCAAGAGTCCTATCGGCAGACAGCGATGCAACCTAAGCGTAAATCGTTAAGCCATCGAAGGTCAACGGATTTCGGGCGCGCATTTTCGCGACGGCCGCTACATTAATTCGGGGAGCACAGCGAAACTAATGAGAGTCCGGGGACTACAGGACATGCGGTAAGTTGTCGCAGGAACTTCGCGTTCAGACGTTCCAGATGTTCGGCGCGGATGGGATCGCGAGCCCGGCCTTGCCGGCCACGCCGCGAATCCAGCTCACGGCCTCGTCCCACGACGAGCAAACTTGATACGGGCAGGGCATCGGCTTCACGAGGAAGATCGAGCTCAACAAGAAGCGGAAGCCGAGCGACTGGCTGACGATGCCGTTGCCGACGCACCAGCGCTTCGTTTCGTCGGCGGTCTTTTTCATCCACTGGGCGACCTTCTGCACCTGGTTGCGCTCCGACGAGTACTTCTTCATGAGCGAGATCGACGCGTACGGCGCCCGGCGCGCCTGCGCCGCCGACATCTCACTGATGAAATAGTCGACGTCCCGCATCGTCTGCTGGCCGTCGAACTTCACGAGCAAGAGCGGCCAGTGTTCCGTCGTGATCTCCACGCCCGCCATGCAACACCTCGGCTTCAGTTCGTCGAAGCTTTGGTCTGATCGTAGGTCTGCTTCTGCGCCGTATAGTCGCGCTCGAGGCGATCGACGTCGGCCTGCATCTTGTCGGCCTCCATGCGCGACTCCGAGTACTGCTGCTGCTTCTTGAGGTTGTCCTGCTCGAAGTTCATGACGTCGAAGTCCTTCGACGGTTTGATGCCCTTCTGCTGCGCCAGCTTCGCCTTCTCGAGCTCGCAGCGCGAATCGGCGGCGGCCCAATGATCGTCGGCGGCGTCGCGCTGCGCCTTGAACCACTTGCGCTTCTTGTTGAGCCAATCGACCTTGGCGTCGGCCGCCTTGACGCCGAACTCGGCGACCCGCACGTCGTGCTGCGACTGGTTCTTGCGGTTGACGTCGCCCGACATCTCGGCGTTCTTGCCGTTGAGCTTGGCGGTGTCGAGGTTGAGCTTCGCCGTCTTGTAGTCGTTCTCGGCGATCGACAGCTCGTTGTCGATGTTCTTGAGGTCGGCCTCGGCCTTCTGCTGCTCGGTCTTGGCCACTTCCTTCTCTTGCTCCGCGGCGAGGACGCCCTGTTTCTCTTGCACCGACGCCGTGGCGAGCGACTGATCGTCCACGTGGTACTTCGCGCCGCCGCTGCCGCAACCGGCGACGGCCACCAGCACGACCGAGAGCAACGTCTTATGCATTAGCTGCCTCCTTTGTCAGACTCGGGAACCACGAGAAGAACACCTTGAGCTGCGCCTTGCGCGCGTCGTCGACGTAGTCGAAGTTGGTGCCGCGATCGATCACTTCCCAGAAGTCCTTGGACTCGATGCGCAGGAGCTCCTCGCAGATCGAGACCAGGCGCTCGGGACGCTCGTCCTTCATGTCGTCGTAGATCTGGCGCGCGTAACGCACGCCCGCTTCCTTGTCGGCAGCGACGAGATAGAACGACGCGAGCTTGGCTTGCGCCTTGCGCACGCCGCGCAGCGTGTGCTCCTGCGCCTTCGACTCCGCCTCTTTGTCGACCTCGAGCAGCAGCTTCAAGATCGCGTCGTGCGCCTCGGCGTGCAGGCCGAAGGCGAGCTCGCACAGCGCCGCCAGGTCGTAGGCCGCCGTCTCGGTGACGAAGCCGAGATCCATCGAATGCGCGATTTGCGCGTAGTACTTGAAGAAGAACGCGATCTCGCCGACGCGCGCGGTCTGGCCGTGCTCGAGCATCTTCTCGGCGAGCTTGCGGTACTGGTTGAGCACGATGTACGCGGTGCGCACGCTCCAGCGCTCGGAGTTGAGCGTGGAGCGCATGTACGTGTTGAAGAACTTCACCGCGATGTCGAGCGCCTCGTCGTCGCCGCTGGCCATCGCCGTTTCGCCGACGTAGCGCGTGTTGATGGCGATGAGGTGGTTGACGTCGGGCATCTGGCCGAGCGCCTCGTTGTAGATCGACTGGTACTGGCGCAGCACCTTGTACTCGAGCCAGATGTGCTTGCCGGCGATGTCGTCGATCGACTCGGCGGCGAGCGAGACGAAGTCGGGGTTGGCTCGGATGCGCTCACCGACGGTGAACCACTCGGCGTGCACCGCCTTCTTCTCGCGCAGGTAGGTGACCGCCAGATCCTTGATGGCGTCGACGGCGCCCGAGGCGATCGCCTTGTCCTTCTGCGAGGCGGCGTTGATGGCGATGTCCGAGAGCTGCTCGACACCGACGAGCGCGCGCGCCTGGCGCATCTCGAGCGTGCCGGCGAGGCGGCCGCGATCGAGCGAGGCGGCCACCGCCTGCTGCTGGATGCGGCCGACGACGCGATCGGGATCGAGGAAGTCGAACACGTAGGCGAAGTACGGAACCATGATGAGGAGCGACGCGGTGACCAGGAACATCGTGAAGACGATGCTGACCTTGGGCAAAAAGTCGTGCGCCACCGCGATCGAGCACCACACGGCGTTGATGCAGGCGACGACGAAGAAGCCGAGGACGCCGAGGTTGGTGCGGTCGCGGAAGAAGAGATCGGCGATGCGCGAGGTGTAGCGGGTCGCGGCCAATTGCACGACGATCGAGACGACCGTGATGACGATGCCGAGGATGGCCGCCACCACCTGCGCCATGTTGCCGAGCGCGTTCTGCAGCGTGTCGACGTCGAAGTTGAGCAGGAGGCGGATCGGGTTCTGGCCCGGCTTGATGAGGGCCCAATCGATCAAATAGAAGCCGAGGAAGACGGTGAGCGCGATCCCGCCAAGGAGGAGGAGCGGGTACAGGAGTGTACGCGCCCGTGGGTTGGTATGGCCGGCAAGAGCCATGCGCGCGCATCATATCACGCGGCGCGGGTTACCAGGTGCCTTCGAAGACGCAGACGTCGGCACCGCGCGCGCGGCAGGTGCGCTCGGCGATGAAGGTGCGGCTCGCGCCGGTCATGAGGCAGGCGCGCAAGAGCCACGCGCGCAGCGAGTCGCAATAGCCGCCGTCGACGATGGCGAAGTCGCGCAGCTCGCCGCGCAGCCAACCCTTGCGCCCTTCGACGTGCCAGACGCCGCTCGTGTGCGCGCGTCGCCAGTACTCGGCGCCGCGCTCCATCAGCCACAGCGGCGACTTGAAGCGCAGCGCCACGCGGTGCATCCAGCTCATCTCGTACTCGGCGGACGCCCAGCCGTACTTGGCGTGGAAGTCGGGCGGGCCGAACAGATCGCGCCCGACGTTGAGCGCGGTGGTGAACCAGATCGTCGGCAGCGACGCGCCCGAGTCGAACGTGGCGGGGAGCTCCATGCCGCGCTCGCGCATCGCCGCGCGCAGCCGCTCCCAGCCGGCCGCGCCATGATGCTCGAGCACGAACTGGCGCGTCGATTGGAACGCGGTGACGTAGGTGAGCGCGGTCGGCTCGTCGGCCACGCTCCATCGTACACTAGAACGCGACGACGAGACCGTTTTGCGCCATACGAACCGGCACCTTGTGCCACAGGGCGGCGCCGACGATGGTGAGGACCAAGCCGGCGGTCTCCGTCAGACCGTCGAAGACGTAGAAGGCGCGGCCGAGATCGCCCCAGTCGTGCGAGAAGGTGTCGTTGACCTGCAGGTAGGGGCCGACGATCGGAATCGCCGACTCCCACGCCGGATCGTGGCCGACGAGCAGCGTCCCCGAGACGTCCATGATGTAGCCGAGGCCGACGAGCCCGACGCCGGTGAAGATGAGCGCGTAGTTTGGCTTCATCTCGAAGCGCGTCGGCGGCGGCGGACCGGGGCGCATGTAGGCCGGTGGCGGGTAGTAGTAGGGCTGACCCGGCGCCACGCCCGGCGGCGGCACCACGACGGGCGGCGGCACGGTGGCTGGCGGCGGCGCGGTCCCGATCGGCGGGGGCGGCGTAACGACCACCGTCGGCGGCGCCTCTTGTGCGTGGGCGACGGACGCGATGCACGTCAGAGCGAGGAGCAGCGAGGAGATCGTCTTGCGCATGCAGAGCGGCAATTGCAGTCGACAGGCCAGCGCTGCGTGGATTGGATCGCCGCGCGTTTCCGCGCGCGCGGTCGGACCGCGGCCGTGGAAACTCGGACATGCTACAGTCGCCTTCATGCTCCTCGTCGTCGACGTGGGCAACACCAACACCGTCGTGGGCGCCTTCGATCTCGAGGGCGGCCGGGCCGGCAAGGTGCGCGCACATTGGCGCCTGGAGACGCGCGCGCGCCGCACCTCCGACGAGTACGCGGCGACGCTGCACGAGCTGTTTCAGCTGGCCGGGCTGCCCTGGCAGATCGAAGGCGGCATCGTGGCCACGGTGGTGCCGCCGGCGCTGTTCGCGGTCGAGAAGTTCTTCGAGCATCACTTGAAGGTGCGCCCGCTCGTGGTCGGCCCCGGGCTGAAGACGGGGATGCCGATCCTCTACGACAACCCGAAGGAGGTCGGCGCCGATCGCATCGTCAACGCCGTCGCGGCCTACGAGCGCTTTCGCACGGCTTGCATCATCGTCGACTTCGGCACGGCGACGACGTTCGATCTCGTCACGCCGAAGGGCGAGTACGCGGGCGGCGCCATCGCCACCGGCATCACCACCTCGGCCGACGCGCTCTACGAAAAGGCCGCCAAGCTGCCGCGCGTCGAGTTCACGCGGCCGGCGTCGGTGGTCGGCAAGAACACGGTGGCCTCGATGCAGGCGGGGCTGTTCTACGGCTACGTCGGGCTCACCGACGAGATCGTCACCCGCATGCGGGCGTCGGTCGACTATCCGTGCACGGTGGTGGCGACCGGCGGGCTGGCGCCGCTCATCGCGAAGGACTCGAAGACGATCGAGCACACCGACGAGATGCTGACGCTCAATGGGCTCGGCCTCTTGTGGGAGCGCAATCGGTAATGGCTCCCGGACGATGATGGAGCTGACGCCGCTCGAGACGCTGCCGCCGTCGGTGGAGCGTGCCGTCGGGGCCAAGGCGCCGGCGCCGATGCGCCTGATGGCGGCGCGCGGGCTGGCGCCGCTGCCGCCGGCCGATCTGGCGACGGCGCTCTATCAGCTCTCGTTCGCCGAGGACGACGCGGTGAAGTCGGCGGCGTTCAAGACGGCGGCCGAGCTGCCCGAGCGCATCCTCGGCGGCGCGCTCGAGCAGCCGCTCGACGCGCGCGTGCTCGACTTCTTCGCGCGGCGCGTGTTTCAAAAGGCGCCGCTCCTCGAGAAGCTGCTGCTCAACAAGGCGACCGGCGACGAGACCTTCCGCCACCTGGCCACGCTCGTCGACGAGACCGGGCTCGAGATGATCGCCAAGAACGAAGAGCGGCTGTTGCGCCATCCGCCGATCATCGCCGCGCTCTACATGAACCCGAAGACGCGCATGTCGACGGCGCAGCGCGCGATCGAGCTGGCGGTGCGCAACCACGTGCGCGTCGACGGCATCCCGGCGTTCGACGAGGCGGCCAAGGCGATCCAGCAGTCGGGCGCGCCGACGGCGGACCAGGCGGCGAAGGACGACGCGATGTTCGCGAGCGCGGCCGCGATCGGCGTCGATCAGGCGGCGGGGCTGCAGCTCCTGGCCGTCGACGAGAAGGAGGCCGAGGCCCTGGCCGAGGCCGAGGCGCAGGCCGCCGAGCAGGCGGTGGAGTCGACCGACGTCGCCGAAGAGGAGAAGAAGCAGAAGATCTCGGACCTCTCGCCGGCGGGGAAGATCCGCCTGGCCACGCTCGGCAACGCGTTCGCGCGCGCGGTGCTCATCCGCGACACCAACCGGCAGGTGGCGATGGCCGCCATCCGCTCGCCGGCGGTGACCGACATGGAGGCGCTGCGCTACGCCGGCAACCGCGGGCTCGACGACGAGATCATCCGCTTCATCGCCAACCAGCGGCAGTGGGTGCGCTTGAACGGCATCAAAGTGGCGCTGTGCAACAACCCGAAGTGCCCGCTGCCGGTGGCGATGCGCTTCCTACCGCATCTCAACGTGCGCGACTTGAAGGCGTTGTCGCGATCGAAGGGAATTCCGTCGGCGCTGTGCACGGCGGCCAAGCAGATGCTACAGCAACGCAACGCATGAGCGCCCAGAGGCGGACGTGAAGCTCGACGAGCGCATCGGCGGCGTGTTGGCTGCGCCGCGGCGGACCTTCGCACGGCTGGGCGCGGGCGAGGCGCGGCCGAGCGACATCGCGTGGCTGATCGTGTTCCGGCTGGTGTCGGGCGAGCTCGATCGCTTCGCGCGCGCCATCGGCACGGCGCGCGAGTGGGGCATCGGCGCGGCGGCGCAGGAGATGCTGGTGATCGCGACGGCGGTGCTGCCCGACGTCGTCGCCATCCTGGCGGCGGGCATGCTCTTGCAGCTGTTCTCGCGATCGAAGCATGCCTTCGACGTGGCGGCGTATGCCTGGGTGCCGTATCTGGCGGTGCAGCTCGCGGGCGCGCTGTTGTTCTCGGCGCTGCGCCATTCGCCGGGGCCGCACGCGCAGACGGCGATGCAGGCGCTCGGCGTGGCCTGGGCGCTCGGCGTGTGGATCGTGGCGCTCGTGGAGCTGCGTAGGCTCCCGGCGGAGGCGACGTCATGAGCGAAGGTCAGCCGACGGGCGCGCCGCCCACGGGCGAGCGTCCGCGCGTAAACGTCAGCCGCTGGGTCGGGCGCGCGATCCTGCTGGCGCTGTTCGTCATCTTCGCGCTGCGCGTCTGGTCGCTGCGCGGCCAGGGCCTCCTGCACCCGGCGACGCCGCGCGGCTCGCTCGCGCCCGACGTGGCGGGGCCGCTGCTCGTCGGCGATCGCTTCCGCTTGTCGGCGGAGCGCGGCCATCCGGTGGCGCTCGTGTTCTGGGCGCCGTGGTGCGGGCCGTGCCGGGCGGAGCTGCCCGGCGTCGAGCGCGTGGCGCAAGCGCTGAAGGCGTCGCCGCACACGGCGCGCGTGATCGCCGTCGACACCGAGGGCGATCGCGACAACGCGCTCGAGGCGGCGGCCAAGCTCGGGCTGACGCTGCCCATCATGCTCGACGACGGGCGCGCCTCGTCGGCTTATCAGGTCACCATGATCCCGCAGACCGTGATCATCGATCGCGACGGGAGGATCGCGCAGCTGTTGCGCGGCGGAACGTCGGAGGATGCGTTGATGCGGGCGATCGAGAAGGTGGAAAACCCGTGAGCGATACGCTCGCGGATCTGCGGTTCGGCGATCTCATCACGTTTCTGACCGTGCACCGCTGCGGCGCGATCACCGGCGCGGCGCGCGCGCTCAAGGTGACGCCGTCGCAGGTGTCGAAGGCGGTGCATCGGCTCGAGCGGCAGCTCGGCGCCACGCTGCTGTCGCGCTCGACGCGCGGCGTGATCGTGAGCGACGCGGGGCGCCGGCTGATTCCTCAGCTCGAGGAGGTGGCGGCGCGGCTGCAGCAGATGCGGCCCGACGCGGCCAAGCGCGAGGAGCTGGCGCTGGCGGCGCCGTCGTACTTGAACGCGATCTTCTTGCCGCGCATCGCCGCCGAGCTCGAGGGCACCGTCGTGCGCGGGCTCGAGCTGCCGCCGGCGCTGGTGCGCGCCTACGCCGTCGAGAACTTCTTCGACGTCGCGCTCGTCGTCGGGCCGGAGAAGCTGCCGGGCGCGTGGGTGGGCGTCGACATGGGCCAGGTGCGCAAGGCGCTGTTCGCCGCGCCCGAGGTGGCGAAGAAGCTGGGGGCGGGGCCGGTGGAGCCGAAGCGCCTCGCGGAGCTGCCGTTCGTCACGCCGATCTACAACGTCAACGGGCAGTTCGTCCCCGCCGACGACGGCTGCCCGCTCGGGCACGCGCAGCGCAAGGTCGGCCATCAGTCGCAGACGCTGGTGGTCGGCCTCGATCTGGCGCGCTCGACGGGCCAGCTCATCTTCGGCCCCGCGATCGCGGCGCACGCGCACGTGGCGCGCGGCGAGCTGGCCGAGGTGCGCGTCCGCGGCTGGGACGTGAGCGAGCCGCTGACGCTGGCGGTCAACGGCGAGCGGGTGAGGTCGAGGACGCAGAAGGCGCTGGCCGCGCTCGTCGCGCGCACTCTCGTCGAATTGGACGCCTGACGCGCGCGACGATCGTAAGCGAACAGAGCAGCCAGACGAGAGCGAGGGCGCCCGCGTTGTCGGCGTCTCTCGTCGCCTGACCCACGGAACACCCACCCTGCGCCACCCCCGACGACATACCACCGGCCGGCGGCCCCGCGGACCCAGGGCCACCGGCCGGCGTCGTCAAATCGCGCCCGGAGGGGGTGGGCGCAATCGCTAGATCGGATGCCTGGTCCGGAGGATTCGTTACGGCCGACAGATCCGCGCCCGCCGGGGCCCCGGCAAAATCCGGCGGCGGCATCGGCGGGCCGGCGACCACGATCGCCATCGTCGTCGCTGCCGCCTGGTCGCCGTTGTCGGTGCCGTCGCGGTTCGTCGAGTTCCCCGCGGCATAGAGCGTCATCGTGCGCGCGCTCGCCGGCGCCACCACGGCGAGCTGAAACGACAACTGGCCCGCCGCGAAGCTCACCGGCGCCGTGTGCGTCACCTCGCCGCTCAGGATCTTCGTCGACGCCGACACCGTCTGCAGCCTGGCGCCGGCGGCGAGCGACGCATCGTCGAGCGCGGCGTCGAGCCCGCCCGCCACGCCCGCGCCGCCGGTGATCGTCAGCGTGTAGGTGCCGCTGGCGCCGGCGGCCAGCGTCGCCGGCCCGTCGAGCTGCGCGGTCGGCGTGGCGCCGCCCGAGTGGCAGCGGTTGCAGAACGAGCCCGACTTGCCCGACGCGCCGCTGATGCCGTTCTCGTGCGCCGGCGCGTCGGCGCCAAAGGCCGCGAGCACGACGGAGACGACCAGCACCAATCGCGAATGCATGCGCGAGGAATACGGCGAAACGGCACGGTTCGCCTATCCGTCGCGTTCTGAACGATCGTTTCCGGTTTGGAAATCTGCGGGATTACTTCGGAGCCTGGGCCTGCGCCGTCTCTTCGATGGCGGAGGCGTTGCGGTGGCGCGCGGTGGGAAGGTGCGCGTCCCAACAGGAGACGGAGCAAAACATCAGCTTGATCCGTCCCGAGTTGCAGGTCGACACCGAGCAGCGCCAGTACTTCGAACCGAGCTGAATCGGTTTGCGGCACATCGAGCAGACGGCGAACGGCGCCATGGCGACAAAGCGTATCACAAGAGAGCGTCCGACGCCGTGGCCCCGACGATCAGCGCCGCGCACCACCGTTCGCTGTCTCACGAATTTGAGATCAACCACCGACGGTGGTACGATGCTACGTTGTGCGGCTCTGGTCGTTTGTACTGCTCGAGTGCCTGGCGCTCGGCGGTGCGGGAACTGCGGTAGTCGTCGGCGCACGCCGTTTGCACGCGGCGCACGCGGGCGGCGCCATGCAGTCGACCATGTTCGTGCCGTTCGATCCGGAGCGCCTCGAGCCGGAGCCCATCGACGTCGCCCACGACGCGACCGGCACCTTCCTCGGCATGGAGGACGAGCTGCTCATCGATCGCATGCGCACCGCCGAGATCGTGCAGGCGAAGCTGAACAAGGGCGGCTCGTCGATCTCGTTCCGCCTCGACTTCGCCGACGGGTCGCGCGCCGCCTTCAAGCCGGAGCAGATCAACCCGCAGACGGTGCCGCGCAAGGAAGTGGCCGCGTATCGCATCAACCGCTGGCTCGGCTTCAACGCGGTGCCGCCGGCGACGATGCGCACGTTTCATCGCGATGATCTCGTCGGCAAGCTGCCGCCCGACGCGGCCTTCCTGGCCAACCGCATCAACGCCGAGACCACGTTCGACGCCGAGGGCTTCACGCGCGGCGAGATGAGCTACTGGATCCCGGTGATCCTCGACTCGCACCTCGACACGCTCGACAACGTGCTGGCGTGGTGGCGCTGGATGACCATCGGCGAGGAGATCCCGCCCGAGCGGGTGAACCTGATGGAGCAGCTCTCGTCGCTGCTGCTGTTCGACCTCCTGACCAACAACAGCGATCGCTTCTCCGGCGGCAACCTGATGACGTCGAGGGACGGCAAGGTCCTCTTCTGGATGGACAACACGTTCGGCTTCCAGGTCGAGCCCGAAGGCCACCTGCGCTGCCGCACCTATCTGTTCCGCTGTCAGAAGTTCTCGCGCAAGATGGTGGCGGCGCTGCGCCGGCTCGACCTCGCCTCGCTCAAGCAGGCGCTCGCGCCCGAGCCCGGCGTGCTCAGCCAGGCGGAGATGGAGTCGGTGATCGCGCGCCGCGACGTGGCGCTGCGCTACGTGGACGGCCTCGTCGCGCAGTTCGGCGCCGACAAGGTCCTGGTGTTCCCGTGATGCGGAGGCGCGCATGAGCCCGGCGACTCCGCATCGCCGCCGCGACGACGTTCGTCTGGCGACCGATCTGCAGCTCTTCCACGTCTATCGTCTGCTCTCGACGTCGTATCTGTTTCTGCCCGTCCTCATCACGTTCTTCGTCTCGCGCGGGCTCGACTTCACGCACATCGCGCTCCTCAACAGCGTCTACGCGCTCACCGCCATCGTCTTCGAGGTGCCGACGGGCGCGCTCGCCGATCGGTTCGGCCGCTGCCGCGCGATGATGCTCGGCTCGCTGCTCATGGCCATCGGCTGCGTCGTCGACTTCAACGGGCACGACTTCTGGAGCTTCGCGCTCGGCGAAGGGCTGCTCGCGCTCGGCATGACGCTGACCTCGGGCGCCGACTCGGCGTACCTCTACGATCTTCTGCTCTCGTATGGCCGCGAGCACGAGTATCGCAGCCACGAGGGCTCGGCGACGGCGGCCAAGCTGATCGGCGCCGCCGCCGCGCTCGTCGCCGGCGGCTTCGTCGGGCGCGCCGCGCCGGCGATGACCTACGCGGCGACGGCGTGCGTGTGCGCGTCGGCCGCCCTGGTGGCGATGATGATGCGCGAGCCGCCCATCGTGCGCGACGACGACTCCGACTTCTTGCACGGCATGGCGCACGCCGCGCGCGCGGTCGTGACGCGGCCGCCGCTGCTGTTCGCCGTCGGCTTCAGCGTGCTGCTGTTCACGCTCTTGCGGCAAGCGCAGAACTATCTCTACCAGCCGTACCTCAACGGCGCCGGCGTCGGCACCGTCGGCGTCGGCATCATCCTCGCGGTGCTGTCGATGATCGGCGCGGTCGGCGCCAAGCGCATCGAGGCGGTGCGGCGGCGGCTCGGCGAGACCGGCCTGGTGTGGGGCCTGCCGCTGGCGATGGCGGTTTCGTTCGTGCTGATGGGCCGCTACGTCGCGGTGTGGGGCGTGGCGCTGCTCGCGGTGCAGTCGCTGGTCAACGGCATCTACTCGCCGTTCAGTAAGGAGCTGCTCAACCGCGAGATCGCCGACTCGGGCCAGCGCGCCACGGTGCTGAGCGTCGAGTCGATGGCGCGGCGCCTGGCGTTCGGCGCGTTCGCCCCGGTGGCCGGCGTGCTCATCGACGCCCACGGGCTGCCCGCGGCCATGTACCTGTGCGCCGGCGCCGGCTTCGTGGGCGCGTCGCTGTTGATCGCTTCGGCCATCCGGCGCCGCCGTCGCGGCCTCGTCGACTTCGCGGGCGAGGTCACGCCGACGCCGCTCCCGCTGCCGGCCGACGACTCGCAGCCGATCAGCGCCTCGATGCACCACTGAGATCACACGCCTGTAACGACGCGCGACAGCTGTTCGTCGCGCGAACGCAACGGCTGCGATAAGCCCGCGCGCCGCGCCGATCGGCGTGTGGCCTCGGATTCGCAATGCGCCGCGAGCATGCGTTTTGCGCTCGCGGCCCGCGTCGCCGCTGCGGCCGCAGCTGCGGCCGCCGTCGTGGCGGTCGCATCGTCGTGTGGTTGCGCCACCACCATCGCCGTCGACGCCGGCCACGCCGCCGTCGTGCTCGACGACGCGGGCCGGCTGACCACGCTCGGCGAAGGCGCCGCCGACGTCGCCGGCCTGGTGCAGGCCGACGACTTCGATCTGCGCCAGCAGGTGCAGGGCGGCAGCTTCACCGCGCGCAGCGCCGACGGCGTTCCGCTCGCGGTGCGTGATCCCATCGTCAGCTACACGCTCGTGCCCGACGAGCTCTGCGCGCTCGATCGCGAGCTCGGCCCCGACGGCGTGCGTCCGCTCGTCGCCGCCGTGACGCAGGCGACGGTCGCGCGCGTGCTCGCCGATTATCGCTGGGACGCGCTCGATCCGGACCACATCCGCGAGGCGCAGGCGCGCATCATCGCGCTCGCCGGCGCGCGCTTGCGGCCGCATCACGTCGCGCTCGACTCGGTCGAGCTCAAGGGCATCGT
>Ga0134125_10006590_pt1 | contig 13136 bp, 9 predicted proteins | sample KB31751_FD_96464 | JGI IMG/M metagenome (GOLD analysis project Ga0134125, IMG submission 96464) | Terrestrial soil microbial communities with excess Nitrogen fertilizer from Kellogg Biological Station, Michigan, USA - KB3-175-1 | ecosystem: Environmental > Terrestrial > Soil > Unclassified ... | reverse complement strand
TCCCGCAGCCGCACCGGCTTGAGGTCGACATGGTCCGGGCGCGCGTAGTCGAGGAATTTGTCGATGATGGCATCGAGCTGGCTGATGTCCGCCGCCATGTGCTCGCGCGCGTCCGCATCGGCCACGCTGAGCTCGGTCTCCAGCCGCAGGCGCGCCAGCGGGGTGCGCAGGTCGTGCGAGATGCCGGCGAGCATGACGGCGCGGTCCTGCTCGATCTTGGCCAGTTGATCGGCCATCCGGTTGAAGCCGATGTTGACCTCGCGGATTTCGCTGGTGGCGACTTCCTCGTCGAGGCGGCTGGCGTCGAAATCGCCATCACGCACGCGCCCAGCCGCGAACGACAGCTGCTTGAGCGGGTGGTTGATGAGGCGGGCAATCACGGCCGCGCCGGCCAGCGACATCACGCCCGCGGTGAACAGCCAGATCAGCCACGTCTTGCTGTTCACCGGTGTGACGCGCGACGGGTCCATCAGCAGCCAGTAAGGATCGCCGTCGATCGAAAAGCCAACCCACAGACCCTTCTTGCCATTCACGCTGCTCGCCACCATGGTGGTGTGGCCCAGGCGCTTGGCCAGCTCTTCGGTGATGCGTTCATCGAGCGCGTTCGCGGCGAAGAGCTGGAACTGGTCCTTGGGTTCGCGCGGCACGATCCGCACGCCCTCCTGCTGTGCCATGGTCTTGATCAGCGCGACCCGGGTGATGGCGTCCGAATACACCAGCGCCGCCCGGCTCAGATTCACCAGCGAGGCAATCTGCTGCGCCGTCTGGATGGCGCGAGGCTCGTATTCGAGCGCGCGAAACGTCTGGAACCAGGCCACCGTGCTGCCGATCAGCAGAAGCGCCAGCAGAAAGAACGTGCGCCAGAACAGGCTCAGGCCGCGCTTGCCCGGTGCGGCGTCCAGCGGCGCGGGCTGGGTGTCCAGCTGCGTGGGGCGGTTGAAATCGCTCAGAACTTCGGACATGCCGGGCGGTCAGGTGCGGCGGCGGGCGCCTGGCGTGTGCCTAGCTGGTGCCGTCGGGAACGAACACATAGCCGACGCCCCAGACCGTCTGGATATAGCGTGGCGCAGAGGCGTCGAGTTCGACGAGCTTGCGCAGGCGCGACACCTGCACATCCAGGCTGCGGTCGAATGGCTCGAACTCGCGCCCGCGTGCCAGCTGAGCCAGTTTTTCACGCGACAGCGGCTGGCGCGGATGCCGCACCAGCGCCTTGAGCATGGCGAATTCACCGGTGGTCAGCGGCAGGTCCTCGTCGTTGCGGCGCAACGTGCGCGCGCCCAGATCGAACACGAACGGGCCGAACACCACGGTTTCGTTCTCGGCCGATGGCGCCCCGGGCGCTTCGCTGGGCGGGCGCCGGCGCAGCACTGCGGAGATTCTCGCGAGCAGTTCGCGCGGATTGAAAGGCTTGCCGAGGTAGTCGTCTGCGCCGACCTCCAGGCCGACGATGCGATCCACGTCCTCGCCCTTCGCAGTCAACATGATGATCGGCGTGCGGTCGTTCGCCGCGCGCAGCCGGCGGCAGATCGACAGCCCGTCTTCGCCGGGCATCATCAGGTCCAGCACGATCAGATCGACGGTGTCGCGCAGCAGGATGCGGTTCAGCGCCTTACCGTCCTCGGCCACGATGACTTCGAAGCCTTCCTGGGTGAGGTAGCGGCGCAGCAGATCCCGGATGCGGGCATCGTCGTCCACCACCACGATTTTGTCGACTCGGCTTGCGGTTGTGACCATGGATGTTTGCGGTTGAATATGTAACAGCGCCGATTTTGAGCCACGCGGAGAAGCAAAACCGTGGCCTCATCGCCAGTTTGACACACTGTTACACCTGTTGCCCTCGTCTGCATCGGATTCGTTCAAGTGGTGTGAACATGCGGATGCATTAGTGCGTTACGGATCCATCATGAAGCGAATCGTTTTTCTGTCGGTGCAAGCCATCTGCTGGGTGGCCGCCTTCGCGCAGCCGCAGATGGGCCCGGCAGGGCCGAGCACTCCCACGGCACCGATCCATCCCGTGGGGCCCGCGTCCCAGTTGAGCGCCCCGCAGACGCCGCCGACACAGGAGTCGTCGGGTCAACGCCGCCAGGAGTTGCGCTCCATCCTGGGCTCGCCGCCGCCTGCAGCGGAGCAGAGCGTGAACGAACGCAGGTTGTCCCCGGCAGAACTCGCGCAATTGCGCGAGCAGGTGCGCGAGCAATATCAGAATGGCTCGCAGCGCTAGACTGCGCGTGCCGGCGCCGGGCCTGTTGCGCAGACGCGGCTCGACAATGTAATTTTTTGAAAAACGAAAGGCCGGCGTTGAAGGTAACTACAAAAATAATAGCTATTTGTATAATGACTGTATGGGCTGGCGCTGGATTTTGCCAGAATATGCCGGCGGCGCCCGTGCAAAACGTGGTGCAGTTGTCGGCCCAGGGGTCGGTCGAGGCCCCGCAGGATCTGCTATCGATTTCGATGAACACGGCCAGGCAGGGGCCGGACGCGGGCGCGGTGCAGAACCAGCTCAAGGTGGCTCTGGACGCGGCACTGGCACAGGCCAGACAGGGCGCCCGGCCGGATCAGATGGACGTTCACACCGGCAACTTCAACCTGTCTCCGCGCTACGACCGCGACGGCAAGATCACCGGTTGGCAGGGCTCCGTCGAACTGGTGCTGCAGGGTCGGGACTTTGCCTTGATCAGCGCGACTGCGGGAAAGATACAGACCCTCACGGTGGGCAATGTGACGTTCGGCCTGAGCCGCGGGCAGCGCGACCGGATGGAGGGTGAAGCTCAGACCAGGGCCATTGAACGCTTCAAGGCGCGTGCGCTGCAGATTGCCAAGGGCTTCGGCTTTGCGGGCTACACGCTGCGTGAGGTGTCGGTCAACACGAATGATCAGGCCGTGCCACCGCGCCCGCGCATGATGGCGATGGAGGCGCGCGCGGCCATGTCGGACGTGCCGGTGCAGGCGGGCAACAGCACCGTGCTGGTAACGGTGTCGGGAACGGTGCAATTGAAGTGACGGCAGGGACGGTCGGCTTGGACTGTCAGCGCGGCTTGAAGCGGCACAGCTGTCCGTTCTGGACCGGGCTCACGACGGCCCACGCGTAGTCCAGCACTTTGCCCCGTTTCCCGAATCCCCAGTCCAGCAGGAATTCTCCCGTGGCACTGGCACGGCTGAACAAGGGCGCATAGGCAGGACTGGCACGCTGCGCGATCGTGGTGAGCACCAGCGCACCGCATTGGGTGATGTCGCTTTCCCGCAGCCAGCGCGACTTGTACAGGCTGTGGTCCATGAACACCATGGGCTCCGGGCGCAAATGCAGCGCCAGGTTGCCGCCCGTCCAGGTGTCCGCGACCACCAGGCGCAGCGGAACATTCTCGTGCGCACGCCAAATGGCGGCGGCCTGATCCGCCAGTTGCCGACTGGGAAAATTGAAGCGCGCATTGCGCCCCACCATCTCCGGGACCACAGCCGCCCCGGCGAAAAAGATGATGATGATTCCGATGTGCGCCAACCCGGCCAGTTTCCAGGATCGGCGCAGCAGCAGGGGATCCTGGTTCCGGCGAAACAGGCAGTGCGTCAACAGGATGCCGGTCGGCAGAAAATACGCGGTGACCCAGTTGCTGTCCAGCGAGTCGCCCCGCAACAACGCCGGTGCGACCGCCAGCACCAGCGGTACGCACAGGGTAATCAGGAGAAAGCGCCGGTCAAAGCGTTCCCGGGGTGTGAGGTGTTCGTTCGCGTCGCCACTACCGTTGCCAAAGGCATGGTCGGAGCGCAGCAATAGCCAGGCCATGAGCGCCATCACGCTGACGCGGCTCGCCTGGTTGATCAGAAAGCCCAGTAATTCGACGAACCGGTTCTTCGACGGCGCCAGCTGGTGCTCGGCGTAGTGAAAGGTCGGGAAGTGGTTGAGTATCAACCAGTGCACATGCGGAACAAGGAGGATCCCGAACACCGTCAGACTGAGTGCCAGGCCCCGCAGCACGCGCGCGTTGCGCCACAGGCGCTGCGTGACGACAAAGACAAGCAGGCCGGCCAGCGCCAGCACCGCGCTGTACTTGGTCAGCATGGCCAGCGCGGCGGCCACGCCAAGGCACAGCCAGTGCCTGCGCTTGCCGCTCACCACGCCGCGGTAAAAATAGTAGAACGCCGCTGCCGTGAACGGCAGCGAAACCGTATTGTGGTTCAGCGTCAATGCATTGATCGTGTGGTAGGACAGCAGCGACGTCAGCAAGACCGCCACGACGGTCAGCCGGGGCGCCAGCATCTGGCGCGCCAGCAGCCAGACGTAGCCCATGGCCACGACGCTGGACCCCTGCGCGGCAAAAGCGGTCAATGCCTGCGATGGCCCGCCGAATGCCAGGTTCAGCGCGCGCATCATGGCGCTTGGCAGTGGCGGGTGCTTGTAGTAGCCCCATTGCCAACTCTGCGACCACACCACCTGCTCGATGCTGTCGATGTGCATGGCGCGCGGAATCAGCGCGGCGCAGACCGTCCACAGGATCAGATAGGCCGCGCCCAACAACAACAGCTGTTGCCTTGCCGTCGATATGGGCAGAGGCGCGGGCTCGGCCGGCGCGGCAACTTCGATGCTGCTCATGCAAACTGGTCGGCGTCGGGTGGCCGCGCGCTTTGTCGACGCTGCGCGCCTGTGCCTGTGGGGGCTGTTTTCCCTTTTGGGGGCATGTTGTTTCTCAGGATGAATTAGGATGCAGACAAGCCATTATCCCGTTCCAAACTTAGCTGCATTCCGCCATGACCGAGCCCAGACTGAACTTCGTCTCCTGCCCCGATACCGACGGGGGGCATCGCATGGCCTATTGGGAATGGGGCGATCCGGGCAATCCGCACGTGGTGGTGTGCGGTCACGGTCTGTCGCGCCAGGGCCGGGATTTCGATGTGCTGGCAGGCGCTCTGTGCTGCAAGGTGCGGGTGGTCTGTCCCGATGTGGTTGGCCGCGGCCGAAGCGACTGGCTGAAGGACCCGATGGGTTATCAGATCCCGCTCTACGCGACCGACATGCTGGCCCTCCTGGCGCAGCTCAAGCCCACCACGCTGGACTGGGTGGGTACCAGCATGGGAGGTCTGATTGGCATGGTGCTGGCCGGACAACCTGATTTGCCGCTGCCTGCCCCGATACGAAGACTGGTCCTGAACGATGTGGGCCCTGCAATCCAATGGCAGGCGCTGCAGCGCATAGGCCAGTATTTCGGGAACGGACCGCGCTTCGAGTCGCTGCAGCAGGCGGCAGACGCGCTGTGGGCGGACTCGCGCAGCTTCGGCCCGCACACGCCGGCGCAGTGGCTGGCGCTGTCGGCGCCTATGGTGCGGCCGGTCGCGGGCGACCCGTCGGGCGCATTGACGCTGCATTACGATCCGGCGATTGCGGTGCCGTTCCGTGCGCTCACGCAGGAGGCGGCGGCGCAGGGCGAGGCCGTGATGTGGACGCTCTACGACGGCATACGCGCGAAGACGTTGCTGCTGCGCGGCGCAGAGTCGGACCTGCTGAGCGCAGAGACCGCGCGAGCGATGACGCAGCGCGGTCCGAAGGCGCGGCTGGTGCAGTTCGGCGGCATCGGGCATGCGCCGACCCTGATCGCGCCAGATCAGGTCGAGGCGGTTGCCTCTTTTCTCTTGGGGTGAGAGCAAACCGGTCAAGCTCGCCATGAAAAGTCTCAAGGCGCCGCCCTCCGGTACACCAGTCCGTGCGCAGGCGATCCCCGAGGTGATTGCGGTGACCGGCCATGCGTTGCCGGGTCAGGCCGACGTCCTGTTGCGCGCCCGGGCTTTTGCCGAGCCGTTGATTGCGGGCGAGACGCTGGACACGGGCGAGAACACCCTGGCACATGCCGACGCGGTGGCTGCCATCTTGCACGCCATCGGAGGTTCGTCCGACATGCAGGCGGCCATTTATCTGGTGCATGCCTGCGAGCACCTGAACAAGCCGCAGGAGGTCATCGGCAAGGCGTTTGGCGACAGCTTTGCCGCACTGGCAACCGAGACGACGAAGCTGATGCAGGTGCAAAAGCGCTCGCGCGGTGCGGATGCGTCAGCGCAACTGGCGGTCGATCCGGCCGTTCAGACCGAGAACGTGCGCAAGATGCTGCTGGCGTTTTCGCGCGACCTGCGCGTGGTGATGCTGCGGCTGGCGTCGCGGCTGCAGACACTGCGCTACCACGCCGCTTCCAAAAGGCCCGCGTCGCCCAGTCTGGCGCGCGAATCACTGCAGGTATTTGCGCCGCTGGCGAATCGGCTGGGCATCTGGCAGATCAAATGGGAAATGGAAGACCTGTCGTTCCGTTTCCTCGAGCCGGACACGTACCGGGAAGTGGCGCTGCTGCTGGACCAAAAGCGAGCGGAGCGCGAAAGCTATGTGCAGCGGCTGCGCACGCAACTCGAGGCCGAACTGAATGCCCAGGGGATTCGGGCCACCGTGCAGGGTCGGCCCAAACACATCTACAGCATCGTCAAGAAGATGCGCGGCAAGTCGCTTAATTTTGATCAGGTGTTCGATATTCGAGCGCTGCGCGTGGTGGTGCCGAAGATGCGCGATTGCTATGCGGCGCTCGGCTGGGTGCACTCGCGGTTTGCCCCCATGACGGACGAGTTTGACGATTACATTGCCAAGCCCAAGGCGAATGGCTACCAGTCGCTGCACACGGTCGTGACCGATGCAGCGGGCCTGCCGATCGAAATTCAGATCCGCACCGAAGCCATGCACGACCACGCAGAGCACGGCGTGGCCGCGCATTGGGCCTACAAGGAGGCGGGCGCGAAGGGCTATGCGGGGGTTGCGGCGGCCGGCGAATACGACGCCAAGATTGCCGTGCTGCGCCAGTTGCTGGCCTGGGAGCGTGAACTCTCCGGCAGTGTGCACGATCAGGGTCTGTTCGAAGACCGCATTTATGTGCTGACGCCCGAAGCCGCGGTGGTCGAATTGCCGCAAGGCGCGACCCCGGTCGACTTTGCCTACAGCGTGCACACCAGTCTGGGCCACCGTTGCCGCGGCGCACGCGTTGACGGCGCGATGGTGCCGCTGAACACGCCGCTGCAAAACGGCCAGACCGTCGAGATCAGCGCGGCGAAGGAGGGCGGGCCGTCACGCGACTGGTTGAATGCCGAACTGGGCTACCTCGTGAGCCCACGGGCGCGTGCCAAGGCGCGTGCCTGGTTCAATGCCATGGCGCTGCATGAGACGGTGGCGCGGGGGCGTGAGGCCGTGGAAAAGCTGCTGCAGCGCGAAGGCAAGACCGCCGTGAAGCTGGACGATCTGGCGTCCCGGCTGGGCTTCAAGAGTGCCGACGATTTGTTCGAGGTGGTGGGCAAGGACGAGTTCTCGCTGCGCAACATCGAGACGCTGTTGCGCCCTGTCGAGCCGGTCGTACAAAGCGAAGATGCGCTGCTGAAAAAGCCGCGCGGCGGCGAAAAGACCCCCAAGGGCGGTGTGCTGGTCGTGGGGGTCGACTCGCTGATGACGCAACTGGCCAAGTGCTGCAAACCGGCACCACCCGACGAGATTCGCGGCTTCGTGACGCGCGGCAAGGGTGTCAGCGTGCACCGCGCGGACTGCAATAATTTTCGTGAAATGGCCGCCCGCAATGCCGAGCGTGTCATCGAGGTGCAGTGGGGCGCTCCAACGGCAGCCGAGGCAGCGGTGTACCCTGTGGACGTGGTCGTCGAGGCCGCGGACCGGCAGGGTCTGCTGCGTGATATTTCCGAAGTGTTTGCCAAGGAAAAAATGAATGTCATCGGCGTGCAGACGCAATCGGTCAAAGGCACCGCGTGGATGACGTTCACGGTGCAAATAGCCGATTCCGGGCGCCTGAACAAGGTGCTTGGCGTGGTGGCTGAGGTGGGCGGCGTCAGGTCGGCCCGGCGGCGCTGAAATGCGAACGCGCCGCGGCACCCGCGCCAGCAGCGGGAGCTCGTGCTGCTACAATCAACACTCTCGAATACTCTCAGGCGCGTAGCTCAGCTGGTTAGAGCACCACCTTGACATGGTGGGGGTCGTTGGTTCGAGTCCAATCGCGCCTACCAATTTTCCTCTGTCCCATGCAGACTCTCAGGGTAAACCTTGGGGGCGCGGCGGGAGCGGCTCCCTAGAATGTGCTGCATTGCAGTACAGATTGCCCGACGCGCCGATACGGAGGAGTTCACGCAGTGCCCACCAAGAAGACCAGCAGTGCCGGGCAAAGCGCCCCGGCAGCGCACGTTATCAAGAAATATCCGAACCGGCGACTCTACGACACCGATACCTCGACCTACATCACATTGGCCGAAGTCAGGCAACTGGTGATGGATTCCGAATCCTTCGTGGTGCGCGATGCCAAGACCAACGAGGACCTGACGCGCAGCATCCTGCTGCAGATCATCCTGGAAGCGGAGGCGGGTGGGGCGCCCATGTTCACCGAGGCGGTATTGACCAACATCATTCGCTTCTACGGTAACGCGATGCAGGGTTTCATGGGCACCTATCTGGAGCAGAACGTGCAGACGTTCATGGATCTGCAGGCCAGAATGCGCGAGCAGTCCAAGGGCTTGACGCCGGAAATGCTGGCCCAGCTCATGAACTTGCAGTCGCCCGCGATGCAACGCCTGATGGGCAATTACGTCGAGCAGTCCAAGAGCATGTTCATGCAGATGCAGGAGCAAATGCAGAAGCAGACGGAGCAAATGCTCGGGGTGTTCGGGTTGAAGCGTTGACGTGGGTGGGACGGGGGGCGCGGCCCGCGAGTCCAGGAACTGGGACAATGGCGCGATGAGCGAAGTTATATCTCCCGTACGCCAGGCACCGGTCATTCCCAAGGTGGGTTTTGTCAGTCTGGGTTGCCCCAAGGCGCTGACCGATTCCGAATTGATCCTTACCCAACTCAGTGCCGAGGGTTACCAGACCTCCAAGACCTTCGAAGGCGCGGACCTGGTGATCGTCAACACCTGCGGCTTCATCGACGACGCCATCAAGGAAAGTCTGGATACGATCGGCGAAGCCCTGGCCGAGAACGGCCGGGTCATCGTGACGGGCTGTCTGGGGGCCAAAAAGGTGTCTGGCGCTGCAGGTGAGGGCGACGTGAACCTGGTGCGGCAGATGCACCCCAGCGTGCTCGCCGTGACAGGCCCGCACGCCACGCAGGAGGTCATGGATGCGGTGCATCTGAACCTGCCCAAGCCGCACGATCCTTTTCTTGATTTGGTGCCCAATTCGTTCGGCGTCGCGGGCATCAAGCTGACGCCGCGGCATTACGCCTATCTGAAGATCAGCGAAGGCTGCAATCACCGCTGCACGTTTTGCATCATCCCGTCGATGCGCGGTGATCTGGTTTCCCGGCCCATCGGCGATGTGCTGGGTGAGGCGCGCGCGCTGTTCGAAGGCGGCGTGAAGGAACTGCTGGTGATCAGCCAGGACACCTCGGCCTACGGCGTCGACGTGAAATACCGCACCGGGTTCTGGGACGGCAAGCCGGTCAAGACGCGCATGCTCGAACTGGTCCAGGCCTTGGGCGAGATTGCGGAGCCTTACGGCGCCTGGGTCCGGCTGCATTATGTATACCCGTACCCGAGCGTGGACAGCGTGATTTCGGTGATGGCGACCGGCAGCGTGCTGCCCTATCTAGACGTGCCGTTCCAGCACAGCCATCCGGACGTGCTGGCGCGCATGAAACGTCCGGCCAGTGGTGAAAAAAATCTGGAGCGGCTCGCGCGCTGGCGCGAGATGTGTCCCGAGATTGTGGTGCGCAGCACCTTCATCGCCGGGTTTCCGGGCGAAACCGAGGCGGAGTTCGAGCATCTGCTGGACTTCATGCGCGAGGCGCAGATTGATCGCGCGGGCTGTTTTGCCTACAGCCCGGTGGACGGTGCCGCGGCCAACGATATTCCGGGCATGCTGCCCGTAGAACTGCGCGAGGAGCGGCGCGCGCGCTTCATGGCGGTGGCCGAGGCGGTGTCGGCGGCCAAACTGCGAAAGCGCGTGGGCGCCACGATGCAGGTGCTGGTGGACTCAGCGCCGAGCCTGGGCAGGAAGGGCGGCGTGGGCCGAACCTATGCGGACGCGCCCGAGATCGACGGCACGGTGAAGCTGCTGCCGCCCGAGAAGATCAGCAAGACCTTGAAGGTCGGGGAATTTACCAAGGCGCGGATTGTCGCGGCACGGGGGCATGACCTCGTGGCCGTGCCCTTTTGAGCGCCATCCGGGCAACAAAAAAGCCACTGAATTTTCAGTGGCTTGCATGCATAAAAGTTAATTTATATTGGTGCCCAGGAAGGGACTCGAACCCCCACGAAGTTACTCGCTAGTACCTGAAACTAGTGCGTCTACCAATTCCGCCACCTGGGCATCTCAGGAAAGAGAGCGATTGTATCAAAAATATAAGCCAAACCAGCGGTCTGCTGGACGAAGTTGAAGGAACCATCCAGGGCCACCGCGATGGCCACGGATTCGTGATTCGTGATGACGGTGAATCCGACATCTACCTGCCCCCGAACGAGATGCGCGCGGTGCTGCACAAGGACCGCGTCAAGGCGCGCGTCGTGCGCAGCGACCGCAAGGGCCGACCCGAAGGCCGGGTGGTTGAAATCGTGGAGCGGCCCCAGCAACCCATCATTGGCCGGCTGCTGCAGGAGAGCGGCGTCTGGCTGGTTGCGCCCGAAGACAAGCGCTACGGTCAGGATGTGCTGATTCCCAAAGGGGCGACCGGTACCGCCAAACCGGGGCAGGTCGTGGTGGTGGAGTTGACCGAGCCGCCGGCCCTGTTTGGCCAACCCGTGGGCCGCGTGCGCGAGGTGCTGGGCGAGGTCGACGACCCCGGCATGGAGATTGAAATAGCGGTGCGCAAATACAGCGTGCCGCATGAGTTTTCCGCGACCTGCATTGCGCAGGCACGCATGCTCCCGGACAAGGTGCGCGCACCCGACAAGGCCCATCGGGTGGACCTGACCGACGTGCCGCTGGTGACGATCGACGGCGAGGATGCGCGCGATTTCGACGACGCCGTGTACTGCGAGCCCGCCAGGGTCGGCCGTGGCAAGGGCTGGCGTTTGCTGGTAGCGATTGCCGACGTGAGTCACTACGTCGAGACCGGCAGCGCCATCGACATCGACGCCTATGACCGCGCCACCAGCGTGTACTTTCCGCGCCGCGTGATTCCGATGCTGCCCGAGAAACTGTCCAACGGGCTGTGCTCGCTGAATCCCGATGTCGAGCGGTTGTGCATGGTCTGCGACATGCTGGTGACGGCCAAGGGCGACGTGTATGCGTACCAGTTCTACCCGGCCGTGATGTTCAGCCATGCGCGCTTCACCTACACCGAGGTAGCGGCCGTTCTGGGCAACACGCGCGGCCCGGAGGCGCTGCGCCGCAAGGAGCGGGTTGCCGATCTGCTGAACCTGCACGATATGTACCGCGCGTTGCTGGCGGCGCGCAACGCGCGTGGCGCGGTGGATTTCGAAACCACCGAGACGCAAATCATCTGCGACGACAATGGCCGCATCGAGAAAATCGTGCCACGCACGCGTAATGAAGCGCACCGCCTGATCGAAGAGGCGATGCTGGCGGCGAACGTGTGCAGTGCCGACTACATCATGCAAAGCAAGCATCCGGGACTGTTTCGGGTGCACGAAGGCCCGACGCCCGAAAAGCAGGAGATCCTGCGCAACTACCTGAAGGCGCTGGGAGTCGGGCTGAGCATTGGCGACAATCCCACGCCGGGAGAGTTCCAGGCCGTCGCGAATACTACCAAGGACAGGCCCGACGCTCAGCAAATCCATGCCATGCTGCTGCGCTCCATGCAGCAGGCCATCTACACCCCCGTGAACAGCGGCCACTTCGGGCTGGCCTACGATGCGTACACGCATTTCACGAGCCCGATCCGGCGCTATCCCGATCTGCTGGTGCACCGGGTGATCAAGGCGATCCTGAGCCACACCCGATACCAGCTGCCGGCGCTGCCCACGCCGGGCGAGGCGCATGCCAAGCTGGCAAAGCGCCTGCAAAAGGGCCAGGCACCGCGCATCCCGAAGCAGGCGGGCGAGCCCGCCCACAAGCCGCACAAGCTCAGTACCGAGATGCTGGCCTGGCAGGCGGCGGGACTGCACTGCAGCGCCAACGAACGGCGTGCCGACGAGGCCAGCCGCGACGTTGAAGCGTGGCTCAAGTGCAAATACATGCGCGAGCATCTGGGCGAGGAATATGGCGGCGTCGTCACCGCGGCCACGGGCTTCGGCATTTTTGTCACGCTGGATGCCATGTACGTGGAAGGCCTGGTGCACATCACCGAATTGGGGGGCGAGTATTTCCGCTTCGACGAGGCACGCCAGGAACTGCGCGGCGAGCGCACTGGCACCCGCTACGCCATCGGCACGCGCGTGCGGGTGCAGGTCAGCCGGGTCGATCTGGACGGCCGGCGCATCGACTTCCGGCTGGTGCACGAAGAGGAGGAACTGCTGCCGCGCGCCATGAAGGACAAGGGCGTGGCGCGCGCGGGCACCGACAAGGTGGCGGCGCTGGAGCGCGCGGGGCCGGTGTCGGGCAGGCGCACCGCCAAGACATCCAAACCCCCCGCCAAAAAGGCCGAAGCCAATCGCCACAAGCCCAGGCGCTGACCGGCCTGCACGCCATTACAACACCCCATCCGCAGGAGAGTTTTCAAGATGAACACCCACGACAAAGTCGCCATCGTGACCGGCGCGGGCAGCGGCATCGGCAAGGCCGCCGCGCTGGCGCTGCTGCAGGATGGCTATCGCGTCGCGCTGGCGGGGCGCCGCATGGCACCGCTGGAGCAGGTAATTGCCGAATCCGGCGCGGGCGCGCGCGCCATGGCCGTATCGACCGACGTGGCGAACCCCGCGTCGGTGCAGGCGCTGTTCGACGCCGCCATCAAGACGTTTGGCCGCGTCGACCTGCTGTTCAACAACGCCGGGGTGAGCGCGCCGCCGGTACCGCTGGAAGACCTGACGCTGGCGCAGTGGCAGAACGTGGTGGACATCAACCTCACGGGCATGTTCCTGTGCATCCAGGCGGCGTTTCGTGCCATGAAGGCGCAGTCTCCGCGCGGTGGGCGCATCATCAACAACGGTTCGATTTCGGCCACCACGCCGCGCCCGAATTCGATTGCCTACACGGCCACCAAGCATGCGGTGTCCGGCTTGACCAAGAC
>Ga0134125_10006589_pt1 | contig 13136 bp, 9 predicted proteins | sample KB31751_FD_96464 | JGI IMG/M metagenome (GOLD analysis project Ga0134125, IMG submission 96464) | Terrestrial soil microbial communities with excess Nitrogen fertilizer from Kellogg Biological Station, Michigan, USA - KB3-175-1 | ecosystem: Environmental > Terrestrial > Soil > Unclassified ... | reverse complement strand
GCGTGCTTGTGATCGAGCCCGGGCAAGAGACCCTGGCGGATCATGTCGTCGAGGCTCTCGAAGGCCAGGTAGGGGTTGATCGCGCCCGCCCCGTAGCCCAGGAGCAGGGCCATGTGATGTACCTCGCGCGCCTCGCCGGTCTCGATCACGAAGCCGACCTTGCAGCGCGTGCCCTCCCGGATCAGGTGGTGGTGCACGCCCGCGGTGGCCAGCAGTGCCGGGATCGGGGCGTGGGTGGCGCTCACCCCGCGGTCGGACAGGATCAGGAACGTGCAGCCCTCCGCGACCGCGCGGCTCACCGCCTGGCACAGCTCCTCCATCGCCCGCTCGAGAGCGACGGGCCCGTCCGCCACCGGGAACAGCATGGACACGGTGGTGGCCTTGAAGCCGGGCAGGTCCACGTGCCGGATGCGCGCCAGCTCCTCGTTGTCGAGCAGCGGGGTCTTGAGCTTGATCTGGCGGCACGCCTCCGGCACCGGCTCCAGCAGGTTGCCCTCGGGACCGATGGAGGTCGCGATCTGGGTCACGAGCTCCTCGCGGATGCCGTCGAGCGGCGGATTCGTGACCTGGGCGAAGAGCTGCTTGAAGTAGTCGTAGAGCAGGCGGGGCCGCTCGGAGAGCACGGCCAGCGAGGTGTCGGTGCCCATGGAGCCCACCGGCTCCTCGCCGCCCGCGGCCATGGGGCCCAGGAGCAGGCGCAGGTCCTCGTGGGTGTAGCCGAACACCTGCTGCCGGAGCAGGACCGTCTGATGGTCGGGCTCGGGCACGCTCGGCGGCGCGGGCAGGTCCTCGACCGGGGTCAGGTACGTCCGCAGCCACTCCCCGTACGGGTACTGGGCGGCGTAGGTCTGCTTGAGCTCCGCGTCGTCGATGATGCGGCCCTGGGCGGTGTCGACCAGGAAGATGCGCCCGGGATGCAGGCGCTCCTTCAGGAGCACGCGCTCGGGGGCGATGTCGAGGACCCCCACCTCGGAGGCCATCACCACCATGTCGTCCTTGGTGACGTAGTAACGCGACGGGCGCAGGCCGTTGCGGTCCAGGACCGCGCCGATCACGGTGCCGTCGGTGAACGCGATCGAGGCCGGCCCGTCCCACGGCTCCATCAGGCAGCCGTGATACTCGTAGAAGGCTTTCCGCTCCTCGCTCATCGACTCGTGCCCGCTCCACGCCTCCGGGATCATCATCAGCACGGCCAGGGGCAGAGGCCGTCCCGCCATCACCAGGAACTCCAGCACGTTGTCGAAGACCGCGGAGTCGCTGCCGCCCTCCACCACGATCGGCACGATCTTCTTGAGGTCGTCACCCAGGACCGCGGAGTGGCAGAGCGCCTCGCGCGCCCGCATCCAGTTGATGTTGCCCCGCAGGGTGTTGATCTCCCCGTTGTGGGCGATGTAGCGGTAGGGGTGCGCGAGCGGCCACGAGGGGAAGGTGTTGGTCGAGAAGCGCTGGTGCACGAGGGCCAGCGCCGACTCCACCAGCGGATCGGTCACGTCGGGGAACATGCCCTCGATCTGGTCGGCCGAGAGCATGCCCTTGTAGATGAGGGTGTTGGCCGAGAGGCTGGGCAGGTAGAAGAACGCCCGCTCCGCGATCGCGCTCCCGCGCACCGCGTGCTCGGCCCGCTTGCGGATGATGTAGAGCTTGCGCTCGAACGTGGCGCGATCGGGCACTCCGGCCCCCCGGCCGACGAACACCTGCTCGAACGCGGGCTCCCCCGAGCGGGCGCTGGGGCCGATGGGGGAGGAGTCGGTGGGGACCGGCCGCCAGCCGAGGTTGACCTGTCCTTCCTCGACAACGATGGCCTCCAGGAGCTTGCGGCACGCCGCCCGATCGCGCGCGTCGCGGGGCAGGAAGACCAGGCCGGCCCCGTAGTGGCCGGGCGGGGGCAGCGCGATGCCGAGGGCCGCGCACTCCCGGACCAGGAAGCGGTGGGGCATCTGGATCAGGATGCCGGCGCCGTCGCCGGTGTTGACCTCGCAGCCGCAGGCCCCCCGGTGGAGCAGATTCTTCAGCACCGTGAGGGCCTGGGAGACGATGGCGTGCGACTTGCGGCCCTTGATGTCCACCACGAAGCCCACGCCGCAGGCGTCGTGCTCGTGCGCGGGATCGTACAGTCCCTGCGCAGGGGGCAACCCGGGAAACGTCGTCTCTGGCATCGTGCGCTCTCTCCACCCCGGCTCTCTTGGCCGGGGCCCCAGACCGTTTGTCGGTCCTCTCCGAACGTTCCCGAGAGACTACACGCGCGCCAAGCATTAGCCAAGCCCAAAGTGAAAAAACACGTCATTAGCTCTGTTAATAGTGGTAGGTTGGGGCCGCATGAACCTCGAGACCCTGAAGCTCTACTGTGACGTGGTGCGGCTGCGAAGCTTCTCGCGCGGAGCCGCCACCAACGCGGTGTCGCAGTCGGCGGCCAGCCAGGCCATCCAGCAGCTGGAGGGCGACCTGGACGCGGTGCTGCTCGACCGCTCCCGCCGCCCGCTCCTGCCCACCGAGCAGGGCCAGGCCTTCTACGAGGCGTGCCGGACCCTGCTCCAGGGGTGGGAGAAGGCGCGCGCGGACCTGGCCGCCGCCCGCGAGCGCGTGGAGGGCACGGTGCGGGTCGCCGCGATCTACTCGGTGGGCCTGCACGACATGAGCCGGCACATGCAGCCGTTCATGGCCGCGTACCCGCAGGCGCGGGTGCTGCTCGAGTGTCTGCACCCGCACAAGGTGGTGGAGGCGGTGGTGGAGGACGAGGCCGACGTCGGGATCCTCTCCTATCCGGTCGCGACCCGGGCCCTCACCGTCCTGCCCCTGCGCATGGAGCCGATGGTGCTGGTGGCGCACCCGGCCCATCGCCTGGCCCGCCGGCGGTCGGTGGCGCCGGCGGACCTGGAGGCCGAGAAGTTCGTGGCCTTCGACCGCGACCTCGCGATCCGCCGGGCCATCGACCGGGCGCTGAAGCAGCATGGGGTCAAGGTGGACGTGGTGATGGAGTTCGACAATGTGGAGACCATCAAGCAGGCCATCGGCATCAACGCGGGGCTCAGCATCCTGCCGCGCCCCACCGTGCTGAAGGAGGCGGGGATGCGCACGCTGGCGGTGACCGCGCTGGCGTTGCCGGGCCTCGTGCGGCCGATCGGCATCATCCACCGCCGCGGGCGGCGCCTGACCCCGGTGGTGGCGCGCTTCATCGAAGAGCTCCAGAAGCCCACCGACGGGGCGGCGTGATACCGTAGTTCCCATGCGGAGCCCCCGCGAGACGTCCCGATCCTTTCCCGGCCGATGCCTTGCCGGCCGATCGCCCCGAGGAGCCGTGGCATGAGCGACACCCCCGCGTCCCTGATCATCGCGGCCAGCGAGCACGACTCGAACCTCTACTACGCGTGCCGCTTCCTGGCCCCGGATGCGTTCGTCTTCCTGCAGGTCGACGGGCGGAAGACGCTCCTCATGTCCGACCTCGAGGTGGACCGGGCCCGGAAGCAGGCCCGCGTGGACGAGGTGCTGTCGCTCTCGGAGTGGGACGCCAAGGCCCGCCAGCGCTGGCCCCAGCCGCGCCTGACCGACACCGTGAGCCTGCTGCTGGAGGACTACGGGGTGAAGGCGGTCGAGGTGCCGGGCGACTTCCCGATCGAGCTGGCCGACCGGCTCCGCGAGCGGGGTGTGACCGTCAGCGCGCGGCCGAGCCCGTTCCTGCCCGAGCGGGTGGTGAAGGCCCCGGACGAGGTGGCGGCCATCGAGGAGGCCCAGCGCCACACCGAGACCGCGCTCGAGGCCGCGCTGCAGATGCTCCGGGAGAGCGTGATCCGCGGGGACGAGGTGATCTACCGGGGGCGGCCGCTGACCTCCGAGGACCTCAAGAAGGCGGTCAACGTCTCCCTGATGGAGAATGACTGCATCGCCGAGCACACCATCATCGCGTGCGGCGACGACGGATGCGACCCGCACAACCAGGGCGCGGGCCCCGTCCGGCCCAACCAGGGGATCATCTTCGACATCTTCCCGCGCTCGTCCCGGACCCGCTACTTCGCGGACATGACCAGGACGGTGGTGAAGGGGAAGGCCACCGACGAGCTCCGACGGATCTACGACGCGGTGCTGGCCAGTCAGCTCCGGGGCATCGAGCTGGTCCGGGACGGCGCCTCCGGGTCCGCGATCCACGCCGAGGTCAACCGGACGCTCGAGTCGCGCGGCTACATGACGGGCGTGGTCAACGGGCGGAACCAGGGGTTCTTCCACGGGACCGGGCACGGCGTCGGGCTCGACATCCACGAGATGCCCCGCATCAGCCGGGTCGACTCCGAGCTCAGGACCGGCCACGTGGTGACCGTGGAGCCGGGGCTCTACTATCCGGGCCGGGGTGCGGTGCGGATCGAGGACATGGTCCTGGTAGAGGGCGGCGGCTGTCGCAACCTGACCCGGGCCCCCAAGATGGATCTGCTCGAGCTCTAGAGAGCCCTCCCGGGGGCCCCGAGAAGGCCGCGGTCGGGCGGTCCGACCGCAGACAACCTTGCTTCCATTCAAGCCTTTGGGTAGCATGACTAGGGAGTGTCACGCCTCTGATCGCGCTTCCCAGACTCCAGGGTGACCAGGGCCACTCCGCCTGCAGGCTGCCGCGAGAACAGGGGCATGCACCTGGACGGAAAGGAAACCGAAGATGAGTGAGAGTGTGGCCGCCACGCGGACGGCGCCCAAGCCTCGCCGCACCCTGACGCGTGCCGTGATCCGGTTCGCCGGAGACTCGGGCGATGGGATGCAGGTGACGGGCGAGCAGTTCACCACCGAGGCCGCGTGGGCCGGCAACGACATCTCCACGCTGCCGAATTTCCCGGCCGAGATCCGAGCCCCCGCCGGGACCCTCTTCGGGGTCTCGAGCTTCCAGCTCCAGTTCGGCAGCCAGCGGGTCTACACCCCGGGCGACCAGCTCGACGCCCTGGTGGTGATGAACCCGGCGGCCCTGAAGGTCCATCTCCGCGACCTGAAGACGGGCGGGATCCTGATCGTGAATCCCACCGCCTTCGACAAGCGCAATCTCGACAAGGCCGGCTACGCCGGCAACCCGCTCGAGGATGCGGCTCTGGGCGAGAAGTACCGCCTGCACATGGTCGACATGGAGGGGCTCACCAAGAAGGCGCTCGAGGACATGCCGCTGAACGCGAAGGAGAAGGATCGCTGCAAGAACTTCTTCGCGCTCGGGCTCGTGTCCTGGGTCTACACGCGTCCGCTCGAGCCGACCCTGGACGCGATCAAGAAGCGGTTCGCCAAGCGCCCCGACTTCGTAGAGGCCAACATCCGCGCGCTGAAGGCGGGGCACGCCTTCGGCGAGACCGCGGAGATGTTCGCCGAGCACTACGGCGTCGAGCCGGCGGAGATGGCGCCCGGGATCTACCGCAGCATGACCGGCAACCGCGCGCTGGCCTGGGGCCTCCTCGCGGCGGCCGAGCGCACCCAGGTGCCGGTGGTGTTCGGGGCCTACCCGATCACGCCCGCGAGCGACATCCTGCACGAGCTCGCTCTGCACAAGCGGTTCCGCATCCGGACCTTCCAGGCCGAGGATGAGATCGCGGCGGTCACCGCGGCGATCGGCGCCTCGTTCGGGGGCTGCATCGGGGTGACCGCGTCCAGCGGTCCCGGCATCGCGCTCAAGGCCGAGGGCATCGGGCTCGCGGTCACCGCGGAGCTGCCGCTGGTGATCTTCGACATCCAGCGCGGCGGTCCCAGCACCGGGCTGCCCACCAAGACCGAGCAGGCCGACCTCATGCAGGCCCTCTACGGGCGCAACAGCGAGTCGCCGGTGGTGGTGATCGCGCCGGCCACCCCGGGGGACTGCTTCTACATCGCCTACGAGGCGGTGCGGATCGCCATCAAGTACATGGTGCCGGTGATGGTGCTGTCCGACGGCTACCTCGCCAACGGCTCGGAGCCGTGGCTGATCCCGGACGTCAAGACGTTGCCCGACATCACGGTCGGCTTCCGCACCGAGACCGAAGGGTTCTTCCCGTACCTGCGGGATCCGGCCACCCTTGCGCGGCCCTGGGTCCGCCCGGGGACCCCGGGGCTCGAGCACCGCATCGGCGGCATCGAGAAGCAGGACGTGACCGGCAACATCTCCTACGACCCCGAGAACCACGACCACATGGTCCGCACCCGCGCCGAGAAGGTGCGGCGGGTGGGCCAGGAGATCCCGCCGCTCTCGATCAACGGGCCGGCCACCGGCGAGGTGCTGGTGGTGGGCTGGGGCGGGACCTACGGCGCCATCACGGCGGCCGTCGAGGAAGCGCAGGGCGAGGGCAAGGCGGTGGCCTCCGTGCACCTGCGCTACCTCAACCCGCTGCCTCCCGATCTCGGCCACATCCTGCGGCAGTACCGCCGGGTGCTGGTGCCGGAGATCAACAGCGGACAGCTCGTGCGCGTGTTGCGAGCGGAGTACCTGGTCGACGCGGTGGGCTTCAACCGCGTGCGCGGCCTGCCGCTCGCGAGCCAGGAAATCTACGAAGCCATCAACCAGATGCTGGAGGCCAAGCGGTGAGTCCGGCGACCGGAGCACCCGGAGCGACCCCGAAGTACACCAAGAAGGATTTCGAGTCCGACCAGGACGTGCGCTGGTGCCCCGGCTGCGGGGACTACGCGATCCTGAGCGCGGTGCAGAAGACCATGCCCGACCTGGGGATTCCCCGGGAGGACATCGTGTTCATCTCGGGCATCGGCTGCTCGAGCCGCTTCCCGTACTACATGAACACCTACGGGTTCCACACCATCCACGGCCGCGCCCCCGCGATCGCCACCGGCCTCAAGCTGGCGCGTCCCGAGCTCAAGGTGTTCGTGATCACCGGCGACGGCGACGGCCTGAGCATCGGCGGCAACCATCTGCTGCACGTGCTGCGCCGGAACGTGGACGTCACAATTCTACTGTTCAACAACCGCATCTACGGCCTCACCAAGGGCCAGTACTCGCCGACCAGCGAGCTGGGCAAGGTGACCAAGTCCACCCCGGTGGGCTCCGCGGACCGGCCGGTGAGCCCGTGCTCCTTCGCGCTCGCCACCGGCGCCACCTTCGTGGCCCGCACGCTGGACCGCAACATCGCCCACATGGAGGAGACCTTGAAGCGGGCCGCCGTCCACAAGGGCGCCGCGTTCATCGAGATCCTCCAGAACTGCAACGTGTACAACGACATGGCCTGGGGCACGCTCTACGACCGGGAGTCCAAGGTGCTCCACGAGCTGCGGCTGCAGCACGGCAAGCCGCTCGTCTGGGGGCCGGTGGACGACCGCCGCGGCTTGGTGCTGGAAGGCGTGAAGCCCAAGGTGGTGAAGGTGGCGGACGTGCCCGAGAGCCAGCTCTGGGTGCACGACGAGACCGACGCCGGGGCGGCGGCGGTGCTGGCCCAGCTCTGGGCTCCGGACTACCCGATTCCACTCGGGGTCTTCACCAACCGGACCGGGGAGACGACGTACGAGGAGATCCTCATCCAGCAGGAGCAGAAGGTGATCTCGGAGCGTGGCCCCGGGGACATCGGCAAGCTGCTCATGTCCGGCGAAACCTGGAAGATCGGCTGAGCCCCCGCTTGCCGCGGGCACGCCTCACATCACCGGCCCTCCTCGCGAGGGCCGGTGGTATTTTGTCAGCCTGAGACGCCCCATGCCCCTCTCTCCCCACGTCCTTCGCGAGCTGGAGCGCATCGTCGGGACCGCCGGTCTCGTGGTCTCGCACGAGGGGCTGATGACCTACGAGTGCGACATGCACACGTTCTACAAGGGGGCGCCGGAGGCGGTGGTGCTCCCCGAGTCCGCCGCCCAGGTGGCCGAGGTGGTTCGCCTGTGCCGCCGGGAGCACGTGCCGATCGTGCCGCGGGGCTCGGGGACCGGGCTGATCGGCGGGGCGATGGCCGCGGCGGGCGGAGTGATGGTCTCGATGACCCGCATGAACCGGATCGTCGAGCTGGACTTCGCCAACCGCTGCGCCACCGTCCAGCCCGGGCTCATCAACCTCTGGCTGAGCCAGGCCACGCGCGCGGGCGGCTACTTCTTCGCCCCCGATCCCTCCAGCCAGATGGTCTCGTCGATCGGGGGCAACGCGTCCACCAACGCGGGCGGGCCCCACTGCCTCAAGTACGGCATCACCGTGAACCACATCCTCGGCCTCGAGGTCGTGACCGGGGCGGGGGAGCTGGTGCGGCTCGGGGGCAAGACCCACGAGCGCCCGGGCTACGACCTCACCGGGGTCATGGTGGGCGCGGAGGGCACCCTGGGCCTCGTCACCGGCGTCGTGGTGCGGCTCACCCACCTGCCGGAGTCGGTGAAGACGATCCTGGCGTCCTTTCCCACCATCGAGGACGCCTCCGAGACGGTGTCGGCCATCATCCGCGCCGGCATCATCCCGGCCGCGCTCGAGATGCTGGACGAGGTGGTCATCCGCGCGATCGAGGAGGGCATCCACGCGGGCTATCCCAAGGGCGCGGGCGCGGTGCTCCTGATCGAGCTCGACGGGCCGGTGGCCGAGATCGAGGCCCAGGCCGCGCCCATCGAGGCGATCTGCCGCGAGCACCTCGCGCTCGAGATCCGGGTGGCCCGCGACGAGGCGGAGCGCGCGCTCCTGTGGAAGGGGCGCAAGGAGGCGGCGGGCGTCTTCGGGCGCCTGACCCCGAACTGGCTCCTGCAGGACGCGGTGGTGCCCCGCTCGCGGCTGCCCGAGATCATGCGCGAGCTCCAGGAGATCGGCGCGCGGCACCGGGTGGTGATCGCCAACGTGTTCCACGCCGGCGACGGCAACCTGCACCCGCTGATCTGCTACGACGACCGGGTACCGGGCGAGCTCGAGCGGGCCAAGCAGGCCAACGAGGAGCTGCTGCACGCGTGCCTGCGCCTGGGGGGCAGCGTGACCGGCGAGCACGGCGTGGGGCTCGACAAGTGCGAGAGCCTGCCGCTGCAGTTCGCGCCCGCCGACCTCAATTTCATGGCGCGCCTGCGTCGGACGTTCGATCCCGACTCGATCATGAACCCCGGCAAGCTGCTCCCCTCGCATCCGGCCTGCGGCGAGGGCTTCCGCCCCACCGCGCGTCCGCTGCCCTCCGGCACCTGGATCTGACGATGGCGGTCTCCACCCCCGCGCTCCACGACGCCCTCGGCGACCTGGTCGGCGCCCCGCACCTCCTGCGCGACCCCGCGGCCCTGCCGGCCTACGCGGTGGACGGGGTGGTGCCGGGCGCGGTGGTGCGGCCGGGCAGCGCGGAGGAGGTGAGCCGCGTGCTCGCCCTCTGCGCGACGGAAGGGCTCGCGGTGGTGCCGCGCGGGGCCGGCCGCGCGATGGGCCTGGGCAACCCGCCCCGGCGCCTCGACGTCGTGCTGGAGCTGGCGCGCCTGACCGCGGTGCGCGAGTACGTGCCCGAGGACATGGTGGCCACCGTGGACGCGGGCCTCACGCTCGGCGGGCTGGCCGCGCGCCTGGCCCCGCAGCGGCAGATGCTCGCGCTGGACCCGCCCGGCGGCCTCGCGCGCTCGGTGGGCGGCGTGCTGGCCACGCACGCCAGCGGTCCGCTGCGCTTCCGCTACGGGACCGGGCGCGACCTGCTGCTGGGTGCGCGCTTCGTGCAGGCCGACGGCACGCTCACCTGGGGCGGCGCCCGGGTGGTGAAGTCGGTCACCGGCTACGACGTGCCGAAGCTGCTGGTGGGCTCGCTCGGCACGCTCGCGGTCCTGGTGGAGGCGACTCTCCGTCTGCACCCGATCCCGCCGGCCAGACGCTCCTGGCAGGTGAGCCCGCCGTCGGCGCCGGCGGCGGCCGACTTCGTGGCCGCGCTGCTCGACTCGCCGCTCCAGCCGGATCGGGCGGCCCTGCTCGACGAGGCGGCCCTGCGCCGCGCCGGCGCCACCCCCCAGCCGATCGCCCTGCTCCTCTCCATCGGCAGCGTGGCCGAGGCGGTGGAGCAGCAGGGCAGCGCGCTCGCCGCGCTGGCCCGCGGCCACGGGGCCCGGGTCGACGCGGTCCCGGAGTCGGCCTGGGGCGGCCTCGGGGAGGCAGTGGCGGCGCCCGTGCTCCTGCGGCTGGCCTGCGAGCCGCGCCGGCTGCTTCACTGGCTCACGACCGCCCAGGCCGCTGCCGGCCGGCTGGGCGTCGAGGTGGCCTCGCTGGCCCAGCCCGGACACGGCGTGCTACAGATGGCGGTCAGGGGGGCCGCGGCCCCGCGGACGCTCGGAGCCGAGCTGGTCGGCCCGCTCCGGAGCGGGGTCGAGAGCGAGGGTGGGAGCCTGATGGTCGAGCGAGCCCCGTCCGAGCTCAAAGCGATCTGTGAGGCCTGGGGCTCCATCAACCTGGAAAATATGGCGATCATGAGGCGAATCAAGACGGAGTTCGATCCCGCCGGGTGTCTGAGCCCGGGCCGGTTCGTGGGGGGCCTGTGAGCCAGATCGCGCCGGCACGGCTGGGCGCCTTCGACGCGCAGGACGCGCCGTCGATGGACGGTCTACGCGCATGCGTGCACTGCGGCATCTGCCTGCCGCAGTGCCCGACCTACCGCGTGCTGGGCGAGGAGATGGACTCGCCCCGCGGGCGCGTGTACCTGATGCGCGCCGCGGCCGAGGACCGCCTCGGGCTCACCGAGACCATGGCGCGACACCTCGACCTCTGCCTCGGCTGTCGCGCCTGCGAGACCGCGTGCCCTTCGGGAGTGCCGTTCGGCCAGCTCCTGGAGGCGACGCGCGGTCAGCTCGAGCGACGAGGCGTCGTGCCGCCTCAGCGCGACTCGGCCACCCTTCGCTTCCTGCTGGAGGTCTTCCCGAGCCCGGCGCGGCTCGGCGCCATGCTCCACGGGCTCCGCGCCTACCAGTGGTCGGGCCTCCAGGCCCTCGTCCGCGGCCTCGGCCTGCTGGCGCCGTTCCGCAAGCTCCGCGCGATGGAGGCGCTCCTGCCGCCGGTGCCGCCGATCCCCGCTCCGCTGCCCGAGGTGGTCCCGGCCCGCGGCGGTCGCGCTCGCGGGCGGGCCGGCGTGCTGCTCGGCTGCGCCCAGCGCTTCTTCTATCCCGACGTCAACGCGGACACGGTGCGGCTGCTGTCCGCGGCCGGCTACGAGGTGGTGGTGCCCCGGGCCCAGGAGTGCTGCGGCGCGCTCCATCTCCACGCGGGGCGGATCGACGAGCTGCGGGCGATGGCCCGGCGTCTGATGCCGCTCTTCGCGGACGTCGACGTGGTCGTGGTGAACGCGGCGGGCTGCGGCTCGGCCCTCAAGGAGTACGGCCACTGGCTGCCCGACGAGGAGACGCAGCGCTTCGCGGCGCGCGTGCGCGACGTCTCCGAGGTGCTGGCCGACGCCGACCTCCCGCTGCGCCCCCTCCGCGAGACGGTGACCTACCACGACGCGTGTCACCTGGCCCACGGCCAGCGCGTGCGCGCCGAGCCGCGCGCGCTGCTCCGGCGCATCCCGGAGCTGACCCTGGTGGACCTGCCCGATAGCGACCTCTGCTGCGGCAGCGCCGGCGTCTACAACCTGCTCGAGCCGGACATGGCGGGCGAGCTGGGCCGCCGAAAGGCCGCGCGCATCCGGGAGACCGGCGCCCGGATCGTGGCCGCGGGCAACCCGGGCTGCCTCATGCAAATCCGCCAGCACTGCCGCGCCGAGGGCCTCGCGGTCGAGGTGGCGCACCCGGTGACCTTGCTGGCGCGGGCCCTGGCCGAGCCGCGCGGGGAGCGCTAGGCGCGTGAAGATCCGCGTGCGGGACCACGTGAAGATCGCGACCGACAAGATGGCGAAGATCGGGCTGGCGGGCACCGGCCGCGCCCAGCTCGACCTCTACTGCGTGGCGCCGGGCCAGTCGCAGTCGCCGCACCGTCACGAGGACGAGGACAAGATCTACTACGTGATCGAGGGCACCGGCCGCTTCCGGGTGGGCGAGAGCGAGGAGCGGCTGGAGGCGGGGGAGGCGGTGGTGGCCCCCGCGGGCGTGGACCACGGCCTCGTCAACGACGGCCCCACGCTGCTCCTGGTGCTGGTGGTGGTCGCGCCCCCGCCCGCCCACATGAAGCGCTAGCGGGCCATGGCCGCTCCCGTCCGCGCCTCGCTCATGATCACCTGCCTGGGCGACGTGTTCTTCCCCGAGGTCGGGGTGGCCATGGTGCGTCTCCTTCGCGGCCTGGGCGTCGAGGTCGACTTTCCCGAGGGCCAGACCTGCTGCGGCCTGCCGCTCTTCAACTCGGGCTACCACCACGACGCGGCCCTGGTGGCCGCGCGCACGGTGGAGCTCTTCGAGCGCGCCGAGCACGTGGTGGTGCCCTCGGGCTCGTGCGCGTGGATGGTGAAGACCGAGTACCCGGGGCTGCTCAAGCACGACCCGGCGCGGCGCGCCGCCGCCGAATCGCTGGCCCGCCGCACCCGGGAGCTCTCCCAGTTCCTGGTGGAGGTGCTGGGCGTCACGCGGCTGGACGCGCGCTTCGAGGGCAAGGTCACCTACCACGACTCCTGCCACCTCCTGCGCGGGCTCGGGGAGTCGGCGGCCCCGCGGGCGCTGCTGCGCGGGGTGCCGGGCGTGGAGCTGGTGGAGCTGCCGGGCGCGGATCAGTGCTGCGGGTTCGGCGGCTCGTTCTCGGTGCGCCTGCCGGAGGTATCGAGCGCGATCCTGGACAAGAAGCTGGCCAGCGTGGAGGCGACCGGCGCGCGCTGCCTGGTGGCGTGCGACGCGGGCTGCCTCATGCAGATGGGCGGCGGGCTGTCCCGCCGCGGCTCGTCGGTGAAGGCGATCCACCTGGCCCAGGTCCTGGCCGGCGAGGGGCCGCGGTGAGCGAGGGATTACTCCGGACCACGCTGCCGGATCGGGCCGGCGCCGCGCTGCGGGACACCTTCCTCCAGCAGGCGCTCACCATCGCCACCACCAAGTTCATCGACCTCCGCAGGGAGTCGTTCGAGGGCTTCCCACAGGGTGAGGCCCTGCGCGACCGCGCGCGGGCCATCAAGGAGGCCACGCTCCAGCACCTCGACGTGCACCTGGAGCGGCTCGCGGACAACGTGGAGCGCCTGGGCGGCACGGTGCACTGGGCCGCCACCGCGGAGGAGGCGCGCGAGATCGTGCTGCGGCTGGCGCGCGACCGCGGGGTGCGGATGGCGGTGAAGTCGAAGTCGATGGCCACCGAGGAGATCGACCTCAACGAGGCGCTCGAGCACGCGGGCGTC
>Ga0134125_10006587_pt1 | contig 13139 bp, 10 predicted proteins | sample KB31751_FD_96464 | JGI IMG/M metagenome (GOLD analysis project Ga0134125, IMG submission 96464) | Terrestrial soil microbial communities with excess Nitrogen fertilizer from Kellogg Biological Station, Michigan, USA - KB3-175-1 | ecosystem: Environmental > Terrestrial > Soil > Unclassified ... | reverse complement strand
GTGCATAAATCCAGCAGCTTCGACACATTGCTCGAAACTGTGCTCACCGCAGCCGGCGGCAAACCGGTAATGAGCACCGCTCAGCGCGACCGTTGGCTCGAGCTCCACAGGCGGTATCACGCGCGCGAACATGAACTGGCCAAGCGACTGAGCCGACTCAGCCCTCGAGAACGTGAAGTGCTCGACCGGCTTGCCGAGGGCCAACGGGCAGCAACGATCGCGGAACGTCTCGTAGTATCGATAACCACAGTCCGGACGCAAATCCGATCCATCTTGGCGAAGACAGGAGTGAACTCACAGCTCGAGGCGGTCGCCCTAATCCGTCCACGTGAGCTTGACGAGTAACAACCAGCGACGCTAGCACAAGCTGCAACCGGGACTGCGCCTGACTTGATCAGCGCTTCCTGGCTGCTGCTGGACAGCCGGACTCGGACACTCACGGTTCCTTGCGTTTGGATAAGTCGGGTGATTAGTGGCGCAATTCGAACGGTAGCGGTGACGCTGCGCGTCGCACCAACATCCCTAGGACCTCCACCATGTCGTCGAGGGTGATGGATTGGGCTTCGCGGTGCATGGCCAGGTTGCGCCGGGCCAGTTCGGTGGCCAGCTGGTGCTGGTGGTCGTCGACTTGCTCCCCCCGGACAGGGTCCCGGACGGCCAGAATCGGGTAACGCCCGGCGTTGAGTGCGGCCAGCGCCGACCCGGTGCCGGCGTGACTGATGACAATGTCCGCCTTGGCTAGTGCGGCGCCCAGCTCGGCCGCCGGTAATGCTGGCGTGGCCTGAATGGGAAGGTGATCGACCGGGGTATCCGCGGTCTGCCACAGTACTTCTACCTGGAGCCCGGTCACCTGAGCTAGTGCACCTTCAGGTGTCAGGAGGGGCACCAAGTGGTCGAACAACCGGCGGAAGGGGTATTGGGTGGCGGCCCCCACCGTGACCACGACCCGCACCACCGCGTCGGGCTCCCGCGCCACGGCGACGGATTCGTAACCATCGAACACGCTGCCGGCATACTGCCAGTGCTGATCCGCCCAACTCTGATACTGGGTATAAGTACGGACTTTCGGCGCCCACTGCAGCACCCGCCCGGTGACGGACGGCCCAGTTACTCGTGTAGCGCTTTCGATGTAATGGCATTCCACGCCGTGGGCGGCCAGGTAGGGCAGGTACCCCAGCGCGATCCCCGACCCGGTCGATACCGCTCTGGTCACCTTCCGGCTGGCCAGCAACCGGCGCGCATTCGGAATGCACCGCAGCACGTCCGGCACGCTGCGCACCCCGACGTAGGGCACAAACTCCACGTCCCGGTCCGCCAGCATTGACCGGCTCTGCTCGTTCGCGTGGGTGACCCACACTGCGTCCCCGTTGGGGGGGATGCGGCTTGCCAGGTTGTCAAGCTGCGTCAAGTGCCCACCTGTCGTGGCGACAAACAGCGTGGTCATAGCTCCGTCACCTCTGTTCACTCTCGCACACTCACTGCGACGAACCGACCCCGTTCAGTCACATTTACCCTACTCCTGTAACGGGCTGTCCGGCATATCTCACCAGCGTGAGCCGGGGAAGGTGCACGGGACCATGACATACCGTGCGCCGGGACGCGACACGGCGTACGGGACGGCACGACACGCCGGAGGGAGAAGGTAGCGTCGGCGCCGTGAACGTCCCAGAGCCGGAAAGTGTGCTTGTTGATCCGCGTTGTGATCCGCGGTGGCGTGAACTGGCGATTGGCCCGCACGGTAGTGTGTTCACCTCGCCGTCGTGGATCGATGCGGTGTGCGGCACGTACGGGTTCACGCCGGCTGCCAGGATCCGGCTCGACTGGGACGGGCAGCCGCGCGCCGGGCTAGCCTGGGTGCCGATCAGCGACATCCGCGGTGACCGGCTGTCGAGCTTGCCGTTCTCCGACCGGGCCGAGCCGCTGACCGATGACCCCGCGGACTGGAAAGCCCTGGCGGATGGGGTTATTATCAGCGCCGCGCCACTGACCTTGCGTTGCTTTGACACCGCGGTACCCGTCAGCGACCCACGCTTCAGCCAGATCAGTGCGGCGGCGTGGCACGGTACGCCGCTGGACGCCGATCTCGATGCGATCCGGCGGCGGCTGTCCCAGCATGCCCGCCGCAACATCACCATCGCCGAACGCGACGGCGTCCGAGTCGAGGCGCGCACCGATCGCAATGCCGTGCACCACTTCCACGAGCTGCATGTCCTGCTGCGCAAGTACAAGTACAAGCTGCTGGCCCAGCCCGTTGAGCTCTTCGACCGTATCTGGGACACCTTCGCCGCGAACGACGCCATCGTGACCATGCTCGCCTACGCCGCAGATGAGCTCATCGCCGGCGCGGTGTTTCTCAGCTGGCAAAACACGCTGTACTACAAGTTCGGGGCCTCCCGCCACGAGCACCTCGCCAAGCGACCGAACGATGCGATCTTCTGGGCCGGCATCCGCTGGGGTGTCCAGCACGGGGCCCGGCTGGTCGACTGGGGGCTGTCAGATCTCGATCAGCCGGGATTGATCGCCTACAAGCGCAAATGGGCCACTGAAGAGCGGCGAATCGTGACCCTGCGCGCCGGCGGGGAGCACGCCCGCAGCGACCCGCAGGCCGGCGCAATGCTCGGTGGGCTCACCGAGCTGCTTACCGGCCAGTCGGTACCCGATGAGGTGACGAAGAAGGCTGGCGCGCTGCTGTACCGCTACTTCTGTTGAACTGTTGCCGAGCTGTCGTCGCGGACCGCCCGTGCGGGGTCTTGCCCCAGGGTTTAACCACCGACAACCCCGTCGCGCCGAGCAACAGCGCCAGCGCGATCGCTCTGCCGATCAGCAACTGCATCCCGACCGGCTCGGCCTCCCCAATGATGATCTGATGGAGCCGAGGCAGCATCAACACCAGCCCGGTGGCCGTGAGCACCCCGGCGATCCCGCACTTGATGATGACCCACCAGTACCGCAGCAGACCCCACGGGGTGGACAGCGCCAGCACCAGCCCGCTGACCAGCGAGGCAGCCACTACGGGCACCAGCACCCAGACGACAAGCGCGGCCATCGCGGCGGCTATTCCGGCCCGCTCGCCGGGATCGCCGGTGCCCAGGCCGGTCACTTCCAGCGCCACCAGGGCGCCGTCCAGCCCGAGCCATCCCACCGACACCGCGATGTGCGCCGTGAGCAGGGCGGTCCGGGCCCGACGTGGTAGTCGGGGAATCGCGAAACTGCTTGTAGCGACTGCAGTCAAGGCTGCTCCCCCCAGCTGCCTGAAGCCAATCTTGTGCGTTAGCGTGCGCCGTGCCCCCGCAGCAGTGCCGGCACGGTACGCAGCAAAATCCCCAGGTCACTCCAGAAACTCCACCCACGCACGTAGGCGAGGTCGAGTTCGAGCATTTCCAAGGTACCCATCGTGCTGCGGCCACTAACCTGCCAAAGCCCGGTGAGTCCGGGTGGGACGTCGAATCGCTCGGCGAACCGGGGCGGGAACATCTCCGCTTCCCAGTCCAGGCAGGGCCGGGGCCCCACCAGCGACATCTGCCCACGCAGCACGTTGATCAACTGAGGCAGTTCGTCGAGACTGGTGCGCCGTAGGAAGGAGCCGACCCGGGTCACCCGCGGGTCGCAATCGATCTTCCAGCTGCCGTTCACCGAGGTGTCCTCGCCGCGCAATTCGCGGGCGATGAGCTCGCGGTGCTGCGCGTCGGAGCCACCTACCCGCATGGTGCGGAACTTGTACATGGTGAATGGCCGGCCGCCCCGCCCTATCCGCTGCTGGCGGTAAAACGCCGGCCCTGGACTCCCCCATCTGATGGCCATCGCGATCAGCAGCATCGGGATCATGAGCACCAGCAGTGCGACCACCACAACCGCCAGATCGACGGCCCGCCGAGCGATTGGTTCCCATCGAGCGGGTAACCGTGTCTGTTCAACGCTGCTGGACACTGAGCCTCCCCGCGGTGATTCCGATCAGCATGAACAGCAGGTCCCCGGTGCCCCGCAGCGTCAGGTGCGGATCGAGGACGGTGAGGATGAGCACGAACCACCAGCACACCCACAGTGCCGATGCCGCGGCACCGACGGCGCCCGACTGCGCCATAAGCTCGCGCGTGCGGCGCAGCACCACGACCGACAGCCAGACGAACGCGGCCAGCAGCGGAATTCCGCCGACCCACAGCAGCTCCAGGTAGCCGCTTTCCAGATAAATGACGTCACGCCATCTCTCGGGTGCTTCTAACACCGAGTCGGGCGAGACCCCGAATAGGACATTGATGAACCCGAATCGGGGCAGGTAGAAGTTGGACAGGTTGCTCCAGCGGCCGATCCAGCTGCGCGGCACGCCGAACTCGCTGAACCCCTGCAACCGGCCGATCAACGCCGGCGCACCGATCGCGAGCGCCACCGGCACCAACCACACGAACCGCAGGGAACCGTGGCGCACCGTGCTGAAGCGCCACAGAATCAGCCCCGCCGCCACCACCGCGGAAATCCAGGTGGAGAACTGTCCGGTAGCAAGCACACCGGCACCGAGCACCAGACCCAAGCCCAGCCGCTCCCGGCGATCCAGCAACCCCCGCATCCCGCAGCAGACGATCAAGGTAAGGCAGATGATGATGTAGTCGCCGGTGGCGATCGGCGAGGCGAGCGTGGTCGTGCCCCGCTCGGCCAGGGCGGCTGCGTTGCTGTCCGGTACCCAGACCGCCTGCAGCATCGAGACAACCGGGCCGAAGTGCAGAGTTTGCAGGATCGCGATCACCGCGACCACCGCGCCCGGCCAGATGATCAGCCGGAAGCACCGCACCAGCTGGGCCTCAGTGCTGACGCTGAAACGCACCAGCAGGTAGATAGCTACGAGCTTGCAGACCGGCAGCACCGCCGCCAGATCGGACGCGGTCGGCGGATGGCCACGCAACAGCATCGACAGCAGTGGCCACGCCGTGGAGGCGAGCAAGAAGACGCCGAGTGGGATATCGAGCTGATGCAGTTGCAGCGGTATCCGTTCACCTCGGCACCATCGGAAATAACCACCGGCTAGCGCTCCGGCGAGGAGCACCACCAACAGCGCTTCGTTGGGGCGCACCAGGGGAATCAGGTGTCCCCGGTCGATTCCGGCGATGAGAGGCAGGGTGCCGAGATAGGCATATGTCGCGAAGACCGGCCGGTAGACCGCCGCGGCGAACATGCCGGCCAGGGCCAGCACGCCGATCGCGGCCAGCGCGATGAGCGGTCCGGCCGCCACTGCGAGGATTCCACCGGCCACGGCGCAGCCGGCGGCTCCCAGCCCCAACCGGCGGCTCACCACCGGGGCCGGTGGAGATCCGCCGGAGGTGGGAAGCGGACCGGACCCCCCAGGGGCGGGAGGCAAACCAGAACCCGGCGGAAGGGTTTGTGTCATGACCCACCACCTATCCGTCGCACCGCGACACGGAGCACCAGGACATAGACCCCGAGCGCCACCACGCCGCCCAGGGAGAGAATTGCGAGATCGACAAGCTGATCTCCGCGGTCCATCTGTTGGATCCACCACATCGCAGCAGCCACCGGAAGCAGCGCGAGGGTGGCTACCAGCGCGGCAGCCAGGCCTCGGGCGTCCAGGAACCGCTCGGGTCGTATCGCGCGCCGTACCCGGGTCAACACCGTCCCGGCGGCGGCGAGTTCACCGGCCAGGATGGCTGCCACCAGCCACACCAGGCGGGTGGAGTCCGTGGGCAGCAACAGCGCCGCGGCCGCGGCCACGAGGATCACGCCGAAGGCCACCTCGCTGGCCCGCCGCGGGATTCGGTCGTCGAGACGGGCGAACAGCGCCCGGCGGCCGATGTCGTGCACCCCACCGACCAGTTGGGCCACCGCCACGATCGCCATGCAGGCGGCGAGTGGCCCGATCAGGTCCGCATGCCGCAGCTCGCCGTTGGCCAGCAGGTTCGCAGTAGGTCCAGATAGCACCGTAAGCAACACCAGCAGCGGCAGGCTGGCGATCACAGCGTAAGTCAGACCCTGCCGCCACCCGGAAGCGAACGTGGCACCGTCCTCGCGATGAGCGGCGTCAGCCAGCCCGGGCAGCGCCGCCATCGATACCGCCCGGGCACTGACGTAAGACAGCGCAAAGAAGACCGAGTACGACAGTTGCACCACGAAAGTGCCACCCGGCACCGTGCCGGCCAGCGCAAGGAGCACGTACATCGCCGCGGTGGGCCAGGCCGCCACCCCGACCGAGCGCACCAACCTGCGGGTGATCTCGCGGGTGTCGGGGTCATGCCGCCAGCCCATCGACGGCCGGCTCAGCAACCCCACCCGGGCCGTGCCGAGCAGCTGCAGCGCCGCATGCAGGGCGACGGCCACGGTGCTGCCGGCCCCCAAGGTTATGACCAACCCGACCGACACGTGGTTGAAGTCCAGCCCGGTCCCGTAGTACCAGCCGGCGAAGAGCACCGTCGCGATCAGGACGCCGTTCTCCACTACCTGCGCGCCCGCCGCCAGCGCGAAGCGGCCGCGAGCCTGCTGGGCGCATATGCCGAGATGCAACAGGACATACAACGGAACCTGCGGCGCGACGAGCAGGACCAGCACCGTAGTGATCCACAGACCTCGAGCGTGCGCGCCGGCATCCGGGACCCCGAAGGTCAGCGTCCACGCCACCACCGGGGACAAGATCATCAACAGCCCGACCACCGCAGCCGAGACCGCCAGCAACCACCCGGCCACCCGGCCCAGCACTTCCCGGGCCCGCACCACGCCGCCGGCCCCGACGGCGTGAACCAGTCCAGGAACCACCACCATTCCCAGCACGGGTCCGGCGATCATCGTGAACACCATGTTCGGCACGACGTAACCGGTCTGGAAGGCGTTGGCGAAGAAGGTCGGCCCGAGCACCGCCCCGATCACCACGACCCGGAGCAGCCCGGTAACCCTGCTGACCAGGGTCCAGCCCGCAACAGTGGCCGAATTCCGAGCCGTGGTGGTCGGAGGAGTGGGGTCCTCGAGCGCAGTCACCGGTAAGGCGGCCACAACCGGGGCCTCACGGCCTCGTCCGGCGCCGGACACTCATCGCCACCACTGCGCCGGCCACGATCACGCCGACCAGGGCACCGGTGCCGGCAGCGATCAGCGGCTGCGGGAATACCGGATCGGGCAGCGAGTACGGCGGCGTCAGCAGCTGAGCGTCGGGCCCGTTCTGACCGGTGAGGTTGAGCTCATCGATCCGGGCCTGAATCGCCTTCTCGCGGTCCAGGGATCCGGTCAGCTGGGTTCGCGCCTCGTTGAGCGCCGCCTGGGTGGCAGTTCCGGCCGTCACCGCGGTGGTCAGCTGCTGCACCCGCGTCTGGATTTGCGCGGTGTTCGCCTTGGCGTCGGCAAGCTGGGTGTCGAGATTGCGGGACACTCCGGTGGGCTGGCCGATCAGCGTCAGGTAGCCGTCCATGACCGATTGCAGCGTCTGCAGCGCGGCCAGCTTGGTCGGGCCGTCAGCCTCGACCTCGATGACGTTGCTGTTTTCCAGAACCTCCACGCTGACGGCCTTGTCCAGGTCCTTGAACTGGCGGCCTTCCTTCGTCGCGACCGGACCGAGCACTGCCCGGCTCTTCAAATACACCAGCTGCGTGGACAGGTCGCGACCCTGCTTGAGCGGATCACCGCCCTGCTGGTCCTGTCCGACGGCGTAGAGCACCTCCGCGCGCGCGCCGTAGGTCTTCGGTAGCACCAGAGCCGCGGCCAGCCCGGCAGCGGTGCCGAGCAGGATGATCGTCAACGCCAGCAGGATCAGGCGTGTGGTCAGTGGGCCACCACCACCGCTGTCTTCGGTGGGGATGTCGAACTGGTCCCCCGACCGCTGCGGTGGCACGTCACCGATCCCCGGCGACTTCTCCAGCTGCTCTTTATGGCCCATCGAACGTCCATTCGATTCACTAGCCCCGTACTGGAAGACATTGGAAACGTCCGTCACAGCGCACCTCCGAGCACATCGCAGACCCGCGCAACCTGCTCAATGCTCAGGGTCGGGGACATGGGAAGGGATAGGATCCGGCTGGCCGCGCGTTCTGCGACCGGTAGTTTCTGGTTGGTCGGCGCCGACTCGTGGAATGTCGCCAGCGCCGGCTGCTCATGACACGGAATGGGGTAGTGCACTCCCCACCCGATGCCAGCCGCGGTCAGCGCGTCGCCGACCTTGTCACGGTCGTCGACCTGAACGACCGCAAGGTGATACACGGGCTCGGCACCCGGCTGCACCGACACCGGTAGGCAGGTGGGCGGCAGCAACTCGCGGTAGGCCGCCATCGCTGCCGCACGTCGAGCGTTGCCGGCGTCCAGGCCCGGTAGTTTGGCCGACAGCAGCGCCGCCTGCAGGGTGTCGAGCCTGCTGTTTCGGCCCGAGAGGTCGTGCCGGTAACGGTCTGCGGCACAGCGCCCATGGTTGGCCATGCTGCGGATCGTCTCGGCCAGGGCGAGATCGCTGGTGACCACCGCGCCGCCGTCGCCCAGGGCGCCGAGGTTCTTACCGGGATAGAAGCTGAACCCGGCCGCAATGCCCACGCTGCCGGCAGTGGCGCCGCAGTGTCGGGCACCGTGTGCCTGCGCGGCGTCCTCGATGAGAGCCAACCCGTGCGCTGCTGCGATCGCCGAGATCGGTCCGGGATCGACCATCTGGCCGTACAGGTGGACGGCGATGATTGCTGCCGTCGAGCTGTTGATCGCGGCTTGGGCAGCGTCGGGATCGATCAGCAGGGTGCCGGCGCAGACGTCGACGAACCTGGGTCGGGCACCGGTCGCGCAGACCGCTTCGGCGGTCGCGATGAAGGTGTTCGTCGGGACGATGACCTCGTCGCCGATCCCGATACCCAGTCCGCGCAGGATGAGTTCCAGGGCGTCGGTTCCGTTGGCCACCCCAACGCAGGCCTGGGTTCCGCAGTAGGTCGCGAATTCGCGTTCGAAGCGCTCAACCTCGGGACCGCCGACGAAATGACCGTGGTCGAGCACGGTCTTCCAAGCCAGGTCGAACTCCTCCCGCAGCCCATTGTTGACACCGTGGAGGTCGAGGAACGCGATGTCGACAGGGACGCTGTCGCGGGTGGTCATGAGGCCACCTCCCGCGCGCGATCCGCGCCGGAGCGGTCGATGCTGCCGGCGACGAAGGCGGGGCGCCCGGTGGCTTCTGCGATGTCGGTGGCGGCCAAGACTCGAACGATGTCGAGACCGCGCTCCCCCGGCGTGTTCGGCTTGGCCCCGGTGCGGATGCACTCGATGAAGTGGCTGTCCTGGACCAGCAGCGGCTCGTTGAATTGAATGAATGGCGACACGATGTCGCCGGTCCGGTAGGAAACCGGCATGGCGTGGGATTCGCCATGGTCGTCGGGATCGGTCGGGTCGACGCCGATGTCGTACACGCGAATACGCTCATTGTCCGACATGTCGTCGTAGACGGCCATCTTTCGGTCCCCGACGACGGTGACCCGCCGCACCTTGCACGGGTCCAGCCAGCTCACGTGGACGAATGCGTGGGTAGCCGCCTTCTCGAAGTCCAAGCGCAGGTAAGCCACGTCGGCGTGGCGGTTTCCGACATGCCGCTTGGCCCATACCCAGGTCGTCCGCGGAACCTCGTCGAGCAGGAATGAGGCGATCGAGATGTCGTGCGGAGCGAGGTCCCAGATGACGTTGCAGTCACGCTGGTATTTACCCAGGCTCAACCGCGCGGCGTCGATGTACAGGATCCGGCCGAGTTCACCGGAATCGATGAGCTCCTTGAGCTTCCACACCGCAGCGTTGTATTCGAACGTATGACCCGCCATCAGGTGCACGCCGTTCGCCGCCGCCGCGTCGACCATCGCTTGCGCGTCCTCGACTGTGGTGGCCAGCGGTTTCTCCACCAGGGCATGCCGCCCGTTTCGCAGTGTGTGAAGCGCGACCGCGGCGTGCGCGGTCGGCGGGGTCGCGACGACGACGGCGTCGACCCGCCCTATCACCTCGTCGAGACGGTGCGCGGCCTCGGCCGCTGGGTACGCTTGCCTGGCCTCGGCAATCCGCTCAGGATCCTGGTCGACGATGGTCACCTGGACACCGGGCATGCTGCTGAGCACCCGCATGTGCTTGGAACCCCAGTAGCCATAGCCCACCACCGCCACGCGGACATCGGGATCGAAAGTCGTGAGACTCCCGGATTCGCGACGCGCGGAGTTGGCTGCTGGTTGGGTGGTAGTTGCAACGAACTTCATCGAGACGGGCCCCCTGCCGTTACTCGAGATGTCTAACGACAACTGACTGTAGCGAAACACCAACGGAGAGTGAGCACCTCGGATTGACCTAGACGGCCGACCGCGAGCCGTACTCACCCTCTCGAACAGTGGGTTCGCCCCTCCCCACAGTGCGTATATCTATTGCCCACTGCCTGTCGTTACTCGGTTACTGTAACACCTGCCTCTTTCACCCGAACGGTGCAAGGCGGCGCCAGAGCGTATTGGATGCGTTAAGTAATCAACTGATCACACGCTGAAGTAACCGGTGCTCCGAGGACCCTCAGATGCTTGGAATGAGGCACAGCCAGGGAGGGATCGGCTATGCGCGCGCCGTGATCTTGGCCAGCCGCTGCGGCGTCGGCCAGCGCACATTCCACGCCCAGCCGAGCTTCTCGAACACCCAGATCACCCGGGCCGAGATGTCGATCTGCCCCCGGAGCACGCCGTGGCGGGCCGAGGTGGGATCGGCGTGGTGCAGGTTGTGCCAGGATTCTCCCCCGGACAGGATCGCCATCGGCCAGAAGTTCGCGGCCCTGTCGCGCGACGCGAACGGTCGTTCACCGATCATGTGACAGATCGAGTTCACCGCCCAGGTGACGTGGTGCAGGAACGAGACGCGCACCAACCCGGCCCAGAACAGGCCAGTCAGCACGGCCCACCAGGACCAGGTCACCAACCCACCGATGATGCCGGGCAGCACCAGCCAGATGGCCGTCCACAGCCAGAACAGTTTGCTGACCCGCACCATCGTCTTATCCGCCAGCAGGTCCGGGACGAACCGGTGCGGATTGGACAGGTCCCGGTTGAACAACCAGCCCATATGGGCATGCCAGAATCCCTTGGCCACCGCCATCGGGGAGGTGCCGAACAGCCACGGCGAGTGCGGGTCACCCTCCTTGTCGGAGAATGCGTGATGGCGCCGGTGATCGGCCACCCAATGCAGCAGCGGGCCCTGCATGGCGGTGCTACCCAACACCGCCAGGCTGACCCGCAACCACCGCTTGGCCTTGAACGAACCGTGCGTGAAGTGACGGTGATACCCGACGGTCACTCCTAGCAAGCTGACGGTGTAGGTGATCGCGAACAGCACGATGTCCAACCAGCTAAGTCCCCATCCCCAAGCGATGGGTACCGCCACGATCAGAGCCAGCATAGGCGCGAGGACGAAGAGGTACACCAGAATGTGCGGCCCCAACGTCCGTTGACCGGACAGAACCGGTTCGGATTGCGTACGCTGCTGGTCGGCTTCGGCGCTCAGCGTCATCGGCCGGTGCTCCTCACGTCGGCAGACGCGGCCGGCTGCCACGCCGCAGCGGGCGCCACCATGCTCACACCCGCAGCAGAATCGCAGGTGGCGCTCGTGGCGTCACTAGCGCCACCGTAGATTATCGACCCGACGCCCGTCACGACACGCCACGCTAGTGGCGGGTTCGCGCGTGTCGTCAGCTTTGTTCTGGGAGGCTGCGGTGACCCGTCGCAGTGCGCGTGCCACCATGTGCGCGTGGGCCCGTGCCCGCCCTTCCGCCGTAGTGTAAAGGCAGCACCTCGGATTTTGGTTCCGATGGTCCAGGTTCGAATCCTGGCGGCGGAGCGCCTCAGGTATGCGATAACAGGTCGGCCAGGGCGTGCTCGGCGGTGGCGAGATCAGGGCACAGAGTGGCTATGAGATTGCCAAAGCAGATCCCGTTATAAGCATCGACCAGGCGGATGACCTCGGGCAGAGTCGCGGGCGGTGCCGGCACATCGGGACCGCTGGTAACCCTGCGGAGTTCGGCGCCCAGCGTCCCCAGCGTCCTGGCGAGCCCGCTGGCGTTGCCGATGAGGTGATCGAGAAGCGCCGCGGTGAGGCGGTGGGCGCGTTGCTCGGCGGGGTCCCCACCGGTGCGGGATAGATAGTTGGCGAGGTGATGGTGCCCCGTTGAGATCTCCCGAGGATCGGGGTGCAGATACCACAGGTGCAGCGCGGTGCGCTGCAGCTCGACTGCTTTTCTTGAGTGGTGACGTCTGTCTTCCAGATCGGCGCGGGCACCGTAGACAACGGCGAGCTGGGTGATGTCGTGGGCGGTGGCGACGACGTCCTGGCAATCGCGCAGCAGTTGGTCAGCATCGGACGGCCGGCCAAGCTGGAACAGCGGGAGGTAGTCGTGGCACCGGCTGCCGGCGATTTCTGAAGTGCTAGCCCCGCGCCGCTGCTTTGTCCTGACAATCTCGTTGTTGAGCTCGAGCGCCTCCTCCCAGCGCTCCAAGGCCACCGCGGACAAGCGGCCGATATCGAGAACGCACTCCCGGACGTTCCACGGGTTCACGCGGTCGTTGTGGGCACGCTCGTCCGGCAGCTCGGCCATCTGGGCACGCAGCGCGGGTAAGTCGAGGAAGACCTGCTCATGGCGTCCGAGCAGGTTGAGTATCTGCAGCCGCCGGCCCCGATCGCTGAGTTGGGTCCAGAGCCCGAACCCGGCCTGCCGAGTGCGCTCGATTTTTTGGCTGGCCATCCCGAGAGCGTCGAATAGCCTTCCCTGATCACGCAGCAATGTGACCAGTTCACCTGCGGTGGTAGAGGCAACTTGGTGGTCGCCATCAGTCATGGCTTGGTGGTACGCCCGGCGGAGGATGATCTCGGCGTCATCCGGATCGACCTTTCTCAGCGCGGCACCGAGCACGGCGAGGTCCTTTCCAGCGCCGGTGGCCTCGGCGATGCGCCGCAGCAGGGGTATGACAGCAAGCGCGTTGGCCGGCGAGTACCCGTACCGGATCAGGACGCGTTCGAGTAGGCAGCTGGCGGCGTTCCATTCACGTTGACGCAGTAGATAGCGTGCGGCTCTCAGGCTGGGGCTGAGGCTGGTGTCCTCATCGGCTTGCTGCGGCGCGATCTCCCAGCCACCGACCACGGCAGTCCACCAGGCGGCGAGTTGCTCGTCGACGGCCGCAGTGACC
>Ga0134125_10006585_pt1 | contig 13140 bp, 12 predicted proteins | sample KB31751_FD_96464 | JGI IMG/M metagenome (GOLD analysis project Ga0134125, IMG submission 96464) | Terrestrial soil microbial communities with excess Nitrogen fertilizer from Kellogg Biological Station, Michigan, USA - KB3-175-1 | ecosystem: Environmental > Terrestrial > Soil > Unclassified ... | reverse complement strand
TGGAACCACCCCTCGATCATCCTGTGGGGCGTCCGCATCAATGAATCGCAGGACAACCACGATTTCTACCTTGAGACCAACCGGCTGGCGCACGAACTCGATTCCACCCGCCAGACCGGCGGCGTCCGCTACATTACCGAGAGCGAGTTCCTCGAAGACGTTTACACCATGAACGACTTCATCCTCGGCAACGAGGAGCTCGGCGGCAACCGGCCGCGCACGCCGCTGCGGCCGATCCCGGAGACCACCGGCCTCGACAAGCCCGTGCCGTACATGATCACCGAATTCGGCGGCCACATGTACCCCACCAAGAGTTACGACCAGGAGCAGCGCCAGGCCGAGCACGTGCGGCGCCATCTCGAGGTGCTGAACGCCGCCTATGGCGACCCGGGCATCTCGGGTGCCATCGGCTGGTGCGCCTTCGATTACAACACGCACAAGGACTTCGGCTCCGGCGACCGCATCTGCCATCACGGCGTCATGGACATGTTCCGCGAGCCCAAATTCGCGGCCTATGTCTACGCCAGCCAGTGTGAGCCGCATGAGGAGGTGATCCTCAGGCCGGTGACCTTCTGGGCCCGCGGCGAGCGCAATATCGGCGGCGTGCTGCCGCTGATCGTGCTCACCAATTGCGACGAGGTCGAGCTGCGCTACGGCAACAATCCGCCCAAGCGCATCGGGCCGGACCGCGAGGCCTTCCCGCACTTGCCGCATCCGCCGGTGGTGATCGACCGCCGCCACTTCACCGACGAGGAGCTCGGGCGCTGGGGCATGACCTGGGAGGCGGGCGAGATCACCGGCTATGTCGGCGGCAAGCCGGCGGCAACGGTGACGTTCGTCGCCGATCCAGTGCCTGCCCGGCTCGAGGTGCTCGCGGACCGGACCACGATCTCGGCAACCGGCAAGGACACGACGCGCGTCATGATCCGCGCTCTCGACCAGGCCGGCAACAAGTTGCCCTTCCTGTTCGATGCCGCCGAGATCGCGGTGAGCGGGGCAGGGCGCCGGCTTGGCCCGGCGCAGGTGCCGCTGCGCGGCGGCGCCGCCGGCTTCTGGCTCGAATCCACCGGCAAGCCCGGGCCGGTCACCGTCAGCGTGACGAGCCCGCGCTTTGCACCCACCACCATCACCGTGACCGCCCGATGAGGAACTGAGCCATGGCCGGATTGAAGCTGCGCGGCGTCCGAAAGTCCTTCGGGGCGGTGGAGGTCATCAAAGGAGTCGACCTCGACATCGACGACAAGGAGTTCGTCGTCTTCGTCGGCCCCTCCGGATGTGGCAAGTCCACGCTGCTGCGCATGATTGCCGGCCTCGAGACCATCACGGCCGGCGGCCTCGAGATCGGCGGCCAGCCGATGAACGACGTCGACCCGAGTAAGCGCGGCATTGCGATGGTGTTCCAGAGCTACGCGCTCTATCCGCATATGAGCGTGCGCGAAAACATGGGCTTTGCACTGCGCTTTGCCGGCGTGCCTAAAGCCGAGATCGCCCGGCAGGTCGACGAGGCCGCGCGCATCCTCGAGCTCGCGCCGCTGATGAACCGCCGGCCGAAGGAGCTGTCGGGCGGCCAGCGGCAGCGCGTCGCCATCGGCCGTGCCATCGTCCGCCATCCGCAGGTGTTCCTGTTCGACGAGCCGCTCAGTAACCTCGACGCCGAGCTGCGCGTCCATATGCGCATCGAGCTCGCGCGCCTCCACAAGGAGCTCGCGACCACCATCATTTACGTGACGCACGACCAGGTCGAGGCGATGACGCTGGCCGACAAGATCGTGGTGCTGCGCGATGGCTCGGTGGCGCAGGTTGGAACGCCGCTGAAGCTCTACGACGATCCGGACAATCTGTTCGTCGCCGGCTTCATCGGCTCGCCCAAGATGAACTTCCTGCGGGGCATCGTCGAAGGGTCGCAGATCCGCCTGCCGGACTTTGGCAACCAGACCATCGCGCTGACCGCCGGCGCCCCGGCCGGGCCCGTCACTGTCGGCCTGAGGCCGGAGCATTTTCGCTCGGGAGGCAGCAGCAAGCTCGACCTCACCGTGGACATGATCGAACACCTCGGCGCCGAGACCTACGCCTATGCCCGCGTCGGCAACAGCGACGTGTTGACCATCGCGACGCAGAACGACCGGACGCTGACCACCGGCAGCGCGCTCGCCGCCCGCTTCGACCCCGCCTCGGTGCTGCTGTTCGACACCAAGGGCCAGCGCATCCGCTAGCGCTGGTTCCTTCATCCCTGATGTAACTGGATGGTGACTTGCGCGCCGGTTTGCGTAAGGGTGACACTGTCTTGCGGAGGTGCGTGATGCCGGAATCGAAGTTTGCCATCGTCGGGACCGGCGGCCGCCACCAGATGTATCGGCGCGCCATCACCGAGACGCATCCCGACGGCAACCGGCTCGTGGCGCTTTGCGACACCAACGAGAAACGTCTCGCGCTCTCGGTACGGGAGGCTCCGCCGCAGCCGGGAAACGGCATCGCCACCTACGAAGCAGCCGAGTTCGACCGCATGATCGCCGAGCAGCGGCCCGATACGGTCATCGTCACGGTGCCCGACTACCTTCACCACGAGTACATCGTGCGGGCGCTCAGGGCCGGCTGCAACGTCATGACCGAAAAGCCCATGACGATCGATCTGGGCAAGCTCAGGCAGGTGCTCGACGCGCAACGCCAGAGCGGCAAGAAGCTCACCGTCACGTTCAACTACCGCTACACGCCGGCGCGCACCCAGCTCAAGGACATCCTGATGTCGGGCACGATCGGCGAGATCGAGGCGGTCGATTTCACCTGGTACCTCGACCGCGTCCACGGCGCCGACTACTTCCGCCGCTGGCATCGTTACAAGGACCGCTCGGGCGGGCTGCTCGTCCACAAGGCCACGCACCATTTCGACCTGATGAACTGGTGGATCGCCTCGACGCCGAAAACGGTTTCCGCCAACGGCAAGCGCGTCTTCTATACCCCGGAGACGGCCGCCGAGCTCGGTCTGCAGGACCACGGTCCCCGGTGCCACGGCTGCCCGGTGTTCGACCGTTGCGACTATCATCTCGACCTCGAGACCGACGAGGATCTCCGCGAGATGTACCTCGAGTCCGAAGATGTCGATGGCTACTACCGTGACCGCTGCGTCTGGGCGGACGACATCACCATCGAGGACACCATGCAGGTGCAGGCGACCTACGCCAACGGCGCGTACCTCAACTACACCTTGTGCGCCTACTCGCCGTGGGAGGGTCTCGAGATCACCTTCCACGGCAAGAAGGGCGAACTGCGGCACAAGCACATCGAAGTGCATGGCGTGTTCGGCGGCAAGCGCGACAAGGCGGACGTCGGCAACATGACGACGACGCTGCACCTCGCCGGCAAGCGGCCGGAGAATATCGACGTGTGGGCCGGCAGCGGCGACCATGGCGGCGCCGATCCGGTGATGCTCGGCTATCTGTTCGAGCCCGGGCACATGCCCGCCGACAAATACGGCCGTGCCTCGACCCAGAAGGAAGGCGCGTGGTCGATCCTCACCGGCATCGCGGCGAACAAGTCGATCGCCGGCGGCGGCCGCATCGACGTCGATCAGATGCTGGCCGAAGCGGGGATCGCGCTCGAACGCTGATCCTGCCCGGGATCAGTGACCCAGAATTGTGATCGACTGGTTCTGAGTGATCGTCTGGACGCCGCCCGAACTGCTGATCGACACGTTGATCGCAGTCTGGTGCTGAACGACGCCAGGATAATTGTAGCCTGGAAAAGTCACCGTCCGCGTCTTGTCGACGGTTTGAGTAGTCCCATTGACAGTCTTCGTGCTCGAATAGGTCGTCGTAACTGTCGTATATCCGTTGTTGTGGGTGACTGTGGTGTAGGCTTGGGCGCCACCAACCGAAATGAGTACGAAAACTGCAACTAGTCCAAGATACCGCAACGTCATGATCAAATCTCCCTTGCCAAAAGCCGGCATCATTGTTGATTGCCGTGCCGCAATGCGGACTTTAACCTTGTATTAACCATAAAGGCCATGACAAAAGCGCCACTCGTCAATCAATTTGATGGCTCTGACTGGAATTTCAGCAACTAGAGGAAGTCATCCCGCCGCGGCGCGAAGCAATCGACCAGGCGGCCTGCGGTGAGGGCTTTGACGCCGTGCACGACGTTGGGCGGCACGATGAAGCTGCCGCCTTTGCCGAGAACGGCTATGGTGTCGCCGATGGTCACCTCGCACGTGCCGTCCGCCCCATAGCTTGCCTGGACGTGCGGACGCGGATGCAGCGCGCGGATGGCGCCGGCGTCGAATGGGAACTCGACCTGCATCAACTAGGGCCGGCTCAACAACACACGCCGCGGGTTGCCGGGCGCGACGGTCCGCCAGGGCCGCGAGCTCGGCGCGGCCGTAAGCCCATCGCTCATTGGATGGCGAGCCCGTCCGGACCGAACACGTGGTAGCGGCTCGGATCGATGAAGGTCGGAAGGGTCGTGCCGGCCTCGATGTGCCGCTGCCCTTCCAGTGCGATGGTTAGCGGCTGGCCGCGCAGCGTCGAGGCATACACCATCGTGGTGTCGCCCAGTTGTTCCACCAGATCGACCTTGAGATCGGCAAGTTTCACGCCCGACGCTTCGGTGATGCCGATATGCTCCGGACGGATGCCGAACAGCACCTTGTCGCCGACCTTGTGGGCGGGCAGTTGTTGCCGCAGGTGGAACTCGCTGCCGCTGACATTCACCGTGGCGCCGCCCTCGAGCGACTTCACCGTGCCCTCGACGAAGTTCATCTTCGGCGAGCCGAGGAAGCCGGCGACGAACTTGTTGCGCGGCCGGTTGTAGAGCTCGAGCGGCGCGCCGACCTGCTCGATGTTGCCCGCCGACAGTACCACGATCTTGTCGGCCATGGTCATCGCCTCGACCTGGTCGTGGGTGACGTAGATCATGGTATTGCCGAGGTCTCGATGCAGCTTGGCGATCTCGACGCGCATCTGTACGCGCAGCTCGGCATCGAGGTTGCTGAGCGGCTCGTCGAACAAAAAGATCTGCGGATCGCGCACGATGGCGCGGCCGATCGCAACGCGCTGCCGCTGTCCGCCCGAAAGCTGCCGCGGCTTGCGCTTCAGCAGCGGCTCGATCTGGAGGATCTCGGCGGCACGCTGCACCCGCGTCCGGATCTCCGCTTTCGGCATCCGTGCGGTCTCGAGCCCGAAGGCAAGATTCTGGTAGACCGACATGTGCGGGTAGAGTGCGTAGCTCTGGAACACCATCGCAATGCCGCGCTTCGCCGCCGGAATCTCATTCATCCGCTGCCCGTCGATCAAGAGCGTCCCGCCGCTGATCGGCTCAAGCCCGGCGATCATCCTGAGCAGCGTGGACTTGCCGCAACCCGAGGGGCCCACGAACACCACGAACTCGCCTGGCTCGATGTCGAGGTCGACGCCATGCACGACCTCGAGGTCGCCGTAGCGCTTGACGATCGACTGTAGGCTGATGCTCGCGGCGCTCACGCGAACCCCTCCGGCAGCCAGCTCTCATAGTTCGGGTGATCCCGACGGATCGGGAATTCCACCTCGCGATGCGTCCTGGAGGAGCTGTAGAATGCCGTCACGATCTCGAGCGCACGGCGCGCATCGTCGCTCGTGACCGGCAACGGAGCGCCGGCCGTGAGGCTATCGTAGAAGCGGGCCATCTGCGTCGTGAAGCGCGGCGGCACGTCTTTCCAGCCCTGCAGCGCCTTTTCGATGGCGGCTTTTGTCGCGTCGTTGCGCGGCAGGATTGTCCAGAGCGCGCCGCCGGGGTTGTAGGGCTGGTGGTCGCTCTCGATCGTAACATTCTCGAACGCCAGGCGGATGCGTGTGATCTCGTCCGCTGATCCCAGCGTCGCGGTGAACGAGCCCAGCGCGCCCGACACGCATTCGACCGTCGCCGAGATGCAGTCCTCGACTTCGATCGGGTTCACCCGTGTCGCAACGCGGCCGTAAAGCGATTTGAGATCGCCCATCAGGTAGGTGAAGATGTCGTGCGGATGGATCGCGTGCGTCATCAGCGTGCCGCCGAGCTCGCTCTTCCACTTGCCGCGCCACGGCACCGAATAATAGTCGGCGCCACGCCGCCACAACGTTTCGACGGTCCCGACATAGGGCTTGCCCGCAATGCCGGCATCGATGATGGCCTTGGCCTGCTGGATGCCGTTGCCGAACCGGTACTGGAACACCGGCATCAGTTTGCCCTTCGCGCGCTTCTCGACAGCCTGCACCTCGTCGATCTGCGCGAGCGAGCCGACCAGCGGCTTCTCGCAGATCACGTGCTTGCCCGCTTCGAGCGCCGCGAGGATCATCGGATAGTGCACCATCGGCGGCGTGCAGATGTCGATGATATCGAGGTCGTCCATCCGGAGCAGCTCGTCGAAGCTCGGGGTGCGGCGCTCCACCTTGAACTCGTCGGCGAGCCCGTTCATGCGGCCCGGTTCGAGGTCGCAGATCGCCAGGACCTTGAACTTGTCGGCGTTCGGCACATAGCCCTCGACGATATGACTGCGCCCGATGCCGCCACCGACGACCGCGACTGTAAAAACCTTGCTCATTGCGCCCACACCGTTCCCCGTTCGGCCATCGCCTGCGCCGTGAGCGCCAGCTCCATCGCCTTGTAGCAGCGCGCCTGCGGCATCGCGGTCTCGGTGCGGTTGAGCACGTCGGCGATCAGTTGCCGGCCATAGGGCAGGTCGACATTGGAGCAGTCGATGTAGTGCGTGCCCTTGGCGTCGACGAGGAACAGATGGTTGGTTCCCGGCCGCCCCGCGATGTCGATGTACTTGCGCAGCTCGATATAGCCCTCGCTGCCGACGATCGTGAGCCGCCCGTCGCCCCAGGTGCCAAGGCCTGCCGGCGTGAACCAGTCGACCCGCACATAGCCGCTCGCGTCAGGCGCCCGCAGGTGCATGTCGCCGACGTCCTGCAGCCCCGGATACTCTGGATGCGCCCGGTTTGCCACCGTCGCCGAGATCACCTCGGCCTCGTCGCTTTGGGTGAAGAACAGGAACTGCTCGACCTGATGGCTCGCGATGTCGCAGAGGATGCCGCCATACTGCGCGCGATCGAAGAAATACGGCGCCCGCTTGTTGTTGTTGAGCGCGTGCGGGCCGAGTCCGACCGTATTGACGACCTTGCCGATGGCGCCCTTGAGCACCAGTTCGCCGGCCTTCACCGTCGATTTCGTCTCGAAATGCTCGGAATAGCAGACTGAAAAAATGCGCTTCGTCTCCTGCTGCACGCGCCGGATCTCGTCGAGCTGCGCAAGGCTGGTCATCCCCGGCTTGTCGCTCATCACGTCCTTGCCGGCGCGCATCGCGGCGATCGCGATCTCGGCGCGCCTGGCTGGAATGGCCGAGGTCAGGATCAAGGCGATCGACGGGTCGTCCAGCAGCTTCTGCCGGTCCGTCGCGCGTGGCGCCTGAGGATATTTTTCCGCGAACGGCCCGGCGACGTCCTGCTCGTCCGACCAGAAGCCGGCGAGCTCCGCGCCCTCGCGCAGCAGGCACTCGACCTGTCCGTAGATGTGGTTGTGGGTGATCCCGATGGCGGCGAACTTGATACTCATTGAATCAGCGTTTCATACCCGTGGTGGCGATGCCTTCGATCAAAAGGCGCTGGAAGAAGAGGAAGAACACGAACACCGGCACCAGGGAAAGCACCGACATTGCGAACAGGCCGCTCCAGTTGGAGATGCCGGTCGAGTCGACGAAGTTCCGCAGCGCCAGCGCGACGGTGTAGGTCTTGATGTCGTTGAGGTAGATGAGGGGCCCGAAAAAGTCGTCCCAGGTGAAGATGAAGGTGAAGATCGCGGCGGTAGTCAGCACCGGCACCGACAGCGGCAGCAGGATCTTGTAGTAGATGCGCCACGGCGAACAGCCGTCCATCTGCGCCGCCTCGTCGAGCTCCTTGGGGATGCCGCGGAAGAACTGCACCATCAGGAACGTGAAGAACGCGTCCGAGGCCAGGAACTTCGGCACCACGAGCGGCAGGAAGGTGTTCACCCAGCCGAGCTTGAGGAACAGCACATATTGCGGGATCAGCGTCACCTGGTAGGGCAGCATCAGCGTGCCCAGCATCAGTGCAAACCAGAACCGCTTGCCGCGAAATTCGAGCCGCGCGAAGGCGAACGCCGTGAGCGAGCAGGCGGCGAGGTTGCCGACGATGCACAGGATCGAGATTGTGAACGAGTTGATGAAGAAGGTCCCGAAGCTCAGCGGCAGGCCGTGCCAGCCGCTGATGTAGCCGTTGAGCGTCACCGCGCTCGGGATCAGCGAAGTGGACGAGAAGATTTCCTGCTCCGGCCGGAACGACGCCGCGAGCATCCACAAGAGCGGATAGAGCATCAGGATCGATGCCGCGATGAGCAGCACGTGTGCCACCACCGGCATGATCCGCTTGCGCCACGGGCGGCTCGGTTCGGCTGAGACGACTGCGGTGGGTGTGGTCACTGGCGTCAGTCCTCGTAGTGGACCCAGTAGCGGGAGGTGAGGAACGAGAAGGCGGTGAACACCGCAATGATGGCCAGCAGCACCCAGGCGAGCGCCGAGGCGTAGCCCATCCGCAGGAACCCGAAGGCCTCCTGGTAGAGATAGAGCGTATAGAACAGCGTCGAGTTGATCGGGTTACCGGTGCCGCCCGAAATGATGAAGGCCGGCGTGAAGCTCTTGAAGCCCTCGATGGTCTGGATGATGGCGTTGAAGAACACCACCGGGGTCAGCAGCGGCAGGGTGATCTTCCAGAACTTGCGCCAGCGCGACGCGCCGTCGATATCGGCCGCCTCGTAGAGGTCCTGCGGGATCTGCCTCAGGCCCGCAAGGAAGATGATCATCGGCGAGCCGAACTGCCAGACGGCGAGGATGATCAGCGTCCACAGCGAAAACCGCGGGTTGGAAATCCACGCCGGGCCCTGGATGCCGATCATGGCGAGTGCTTCATTGACCAGCCCGTCGCCGGCAAAGAGGCGCCGCCACAGCACGGCGATGGCCACGGAGGCGCCCAGCAGCGAGGGCAGGTAGAAGACCGCCCGGTAGATCGGCAGTCCCTTCATCCCACGGTTCAGCACCAGGACGACCACCAGCGCAAACGCCAGTTTCAGCGGCACCGAGAAGATGACGAACAGGAACGTGACCCGCATCGAGGCGACGAATTTCGGATCCGCCGTGAACATCCGGGCATAATTGTCGAGCCCGGCCCATTGCGGCGCCGTCAGCAGGTCGAAATTGGTGAAGCTCAGATAGAGCGAGATCAGGATCGGCCCGACCGTCAGGCCGAAGAACCCGATGAACCAGGGGAGCAGGAACATGTAGCCTGGGCCGTTGGCGGTCCAGGCTTGGCGCCAGGGCGAAGGGACCGTCGCACGCGCGTTCGCGGCGCTTCCGGCGTCGAGCGCGCGTGCGGTCATGGTCCGGCCGCCTCAGCTCGACCGGGCGAGCATGTCGGTGGCAGCCTTGAAGAAGGCCGGGCCGGCATCCTCCGCCGAGCTTTGGCCGAACGCGACTTCCTGCGACTTGGTCTGCAACTCGTTGTCGATTTCACCCGCGGCAGCCGGCGGCACCGGCGGCAGCGGCCCCAGCAGGTCGCCGAGGTTGGACACGAAGTTGAGCGCCAGCCGGTCCTGGTCGCTCAGCGTCGGCGCGATGGCGTCGCGGATGTGCTTGGCGCAGGGAATGCCGCGCTCGACCCCCAGCGCCGCGCCGGCGTCGCCATCGTTGATGAAGAAGCTCACATATTTGACCGACTCGTCCTTCGCCTTGGTCGTGCTGGAAATGCTCCAGAACTGGCTCGGCTTGCGGTAGTGGCCGCCGCCCGCGCCCTTCTTGGCACGCGGGAAGTTGACCATGGTGAGCGGGTCCTTGTTGATCTTCTGGAAGGCGATGAGCTGGTTCGAGTTGGCGAAGGTGGTCGCCGCCTTGCCCAGCGTGATCATCGTCGTCTCGATCGCGGCGTTGGCATCGAGCGCCTGGTTGTCGGGGCTCACGCAGACATTGGCGGCGCGCAGATCGTCCCACAGCTTGAACCACTCGACGAGGTCGTCGGCGGTCCAGCCGAGCTTGCCGTCGGCGGTGTAGAGTGCCTTGCCGCGCTGGCGCAGCCAGTTCTCATAGGCCGGCTCGTTGCCGCTGCCGTCCTGCAGGATGCGCATGCCGTTGCGGGGATTGGCCTTGTTCCAGGCGACCGACGCCGTCTTGTAGTCGTCGTAGCTCCAGTCCGGCGTGGGGAGATCGACCCCGGCCTCCTTGAAGGCAGCGGTGTTGACCATCATCGCCACCGAGTTGGCGCCCAGGCTGATCGCGTAGAGCTTGCCGCCGACCCGGCCGCCCTCGATCTGGTCCTTGTCGAAGTCCGAGAGGTCGAGGCCTTTGCCGATATAGTCGTCGAGTGCCAGGATCGTGCCCTTGGTCGCGTACTGATAAATGTAGCGATAGTCCATCTGCAGCACGTCCGGCGTATTGCCGCCGGCAACCTGCGTGTCGAGTTTGGTCCAGTAGTCCTGGAACGACCCGTTGTACTCGCCGTCGATGGTGACCTTCGGGTCGACCTTCGACTTGAACAGGTCGCTGACCTTGTTGGTGCGGTCGGCGCGCGCCTGCCCGCCCCACCAGTACAGGCGCAGCCGTCCTGCATCCTGCGCGAAGGCCGGCGCGACTGCGCCGGCCGCGACCAGCGCGGTCGAGCCGAGCAGGAACTGGCGGCGGTCGAAATTGGTGCTCATCTGACGTCCTCCCTCGTGAGTTTTCATTGCGGCGACGCGCTCTTGAGCGGCGCTAAGTCACCGGTTGGTTACCTGAGCCTCTACGACCCCTTGGCCAGTGTCAATACGAACTCTCTGATGCTCGATCATGCGCGCCCCGCACAGCGCTGTCACGGGTCAAAGCGGTGCGATAGGCGGGGTCGTGCTGCGACCTAAGGCGGGTTGCGGGCCGCACCCCGAACCGCTAGCACTCCGCCCATCCCAGCATCACCGATGAAGGACGCATTCATGGGCAGTCTCGATGGCAAGGTCAGTCTCATCACCGCCGCAGCGCAGGGCATCGGCCGCGCTAGCGTCGAAGCCTTCGCACGGGCCGGCTCCCGCGTGGTTGCCACCGACATCAATGCCGAAAAGCTCGCCGAGCTGAAGTCGCTGCCCAATGTCACGACGCGGGTGCTGAACGTCCTCGACGCCGATGCGGTCAACCAGGCTGTTGCCGAGATCGGCCGCATCGACGTGCTCTTCAACTGCGCCGGCGTCGTCCACAACGGGACCGTGCTCGAGATGAGCGACAAGGACCTGGAGTTCGCTTTCGACCTCAATGTCTGGGCGCAGATCCGGGCCATCAAGGCGGTGCTGCCGCAGATGCTCGAGCGGCGCGACGGCTGCATCATCAACATGGCCACCGTCGCCTCCTCGTGGAAGGCCGTTCCGAACCGCGCCGCCTATTCGATCAGCAAGGCTGCGGTGATCGGTCTCACCAAATCGATGGCCGCCGACTATACGACCAGAGGCATCCGCGTGAACGCGATCGCGCCCGGCACCGTCGACAGCCCCTCGCTGCACGAGCGCTGGAGGGCCACCGGCGACGAAGAGGCCGCCCGCAAGGCCTTCATCGCCCGCCAGCCGATCGGCCGCATCGGCCGCCCGGAGGAAGTGGCGGAGCTTGCGCTGTACCTGGCGACCGCCACCTACACGACGGGGCAGGTGCACGTCATCGACGGCGGCTGGACGGCGTAAGAGCCCCACCTACAGCCGCACCGGCAGTCCCGTTCTCACGCTCTCGTCCGCCGCAAGGCAGATGCGCAGCGAGGCGAGGGCGTCGGCCATGTGCCGGCTGAGGTCGTAGTCCTCCGTGATGGCGCGGTAGACATAGTCCTGCTCGCGCGCGCAGAGCGCATCGTGCCCGGGCTCGCCGGCCATCGGGATGAACTCGTCGGGCATGGCGAAACTGCCGTCGGCGTTGAGCGCCGCGCGGTGGATCTTGATGCGGTCGGTGCGCGTGTGCATGTCGATGTCGTCAGACCGCCCGTCGGGGTCAGCGACGATCGAGACCGAGCCGCGCGGCGTCGTCACGTCTTTGACGAAGAATGCCTGGTCCGAAATCATCGGGCCCCAGCCGGATTCGTACCAGGCGACCGAGCCGTCCTCGAACAGCACCTGGAAATGGCCGTAGTTGTACATCTCAGGCGCGATTTCATCGCTGAGCCTCAGGCCCATGCCGCGCACCTCTATCGCGCGTGCATCGGTGATCTGGCACATCACATCGACATAGTGCACGCCGCAGTCGACGATCGGCGACGTCGTCTCCATGAGCCGCTTGTGCGTGGCCCAGCTGGCGCCGCTCGACTGCTGGTTGAGGTTCATGCGGAAGAGGTACGGTCCGCCGAGCTTGCGCGCTTCCGCAATCAGCCGCATCCAGCTCGGGTGGTGCCTGAGGATATAGCCCACCACCAGTTTGCGGTTGTTCGCCTTGGCCGCCGCGACGACCCGTTCGGCCTCCGCCACGTTGGTCGCCATCGGCTTTTCGAGGAAGACGTGCGCACCGTGTTCCATCGCCATGATGGCGTAGTCGGCATGGGTGTCTGAGTAGGTGTTGATGGACACCACATCTGGCCTGAGCTCCCGCAGCGCCGGCTCGAACGACGGCCGGACCTCATAGTCGGATAGGTCGTCAGGCAGCCGCGGCCGCGAGCGGTTGATCAGCCCCACGATCTGGAAGCCCGGATGCCGGTGATAGGCGAGGGCGTGGCTGCGCCCCATGGTGCCCAACCCGGCGACGAGGACGCGCAGCGCCATATCAGGTCTCCCGTGTCACGGCAGCTAATGCCACAAACATACCACTTGTCCAGGGCCTTCGGCGACTGGCCGAAGCGCAGAGATTTTTGCTTGGCCAATGGTATTTTATTGGTATTATGCGGCGCGCCTGTAAAGGAGAGTTGGGAACGATGGCGGCTGCAGACGCCCTGTTCGAGTCGATTGCGCTGCCGCCCGGCGGCCCCCTCTATCTGCAGCTCAAGCGCTGGATCGAGGACGCGGTGCACCGCGGCGACATCAAGCCCGGCGACGCCCTGCCATCCGAACGCGATCTCGCGGTGCGGGTGGACATGTCCCGCGTCACGGTCCGCAAGGCAGTGCAGCATCTCGTCCGGGAGGGCATCCTGGTGCAGC
>Ga0134125_10006584_pt1 | contig 13141 bp, 10 predicted proteins | sample KB31751_FD_96464 | JGI IMG/M metagenome (GOLD analysis project Ga0134125, IMG submission 96464) | Terrestrial soil microbial communities with excess Nitrogen fertilizer from Kellogg Biological Station, Michigan, USA - KB3-175-1 | ecosystem: Environmental > Terrestrial > Soil > Unclassified ... | reverse complement strand
CGGCTGCACAATTGGGACGAACACAAGCGGACTGAGTATTTTGAACGTTATCTTGGGCGTTCACTTCAAGGCTTCACGCTCGACAGCTTCGACGTTCAGCAAGCGGAACAATTTCAGAAAGACGTCTTGATCAAGTTCAAATTTTCTACACCACAGTACGGGCAGTCCCGCGGTCCCCTCATGTTAGTTCGCCCTCGCGTACTGGGTGAAAGCAGCACGTATGTCGAGCACAAACCTCGCCACTATTCAGTTGAGTTGGGAGAAACTAAGCGAGAGATCGACAGCTACGACATCGAAATCCCGAAAGGCTACGCAGTTGACGATATCCCTGATCCGGCAAAGATCGATGTCGGTTTCGCGAGCTATCAGAGCAAGTTTGAGGTCGATGGAACGAAGTTACATTATTGGCGTGAGTACATCGTGCGCGACCTCAGTGTTCCGCCGGAGAAATTCGGCGACTGGGTGCGGCTGCAAGGCGTAATCGGGGCTGACGAAACCGCAGCCGCCGTGCTGAAACGCGTGCCGTAAGCTTCTTTACTCCACCGTAAATTGCACTGTGGTTGTTCTAGTGGCTGCGCCCGATGCCGCGTTCACAGTCACGGTATAGGTGCCCGCTGGCGTTCCGGTGGTTGTGCGCGTGGTCGAACTGGAGCTGCACCCCGCCTGCAGCAGCGCCATCGCAATCAATACCGCAAAGAAGATTCCCAGAAGCACACGCCGCTTGCGCGAGACACCCGCGCCCATCAATCCGATGCCCAAAATTGGCAGCCACAGGGCATACGTGATCCCGTGCCTTAGCAAACTCCCCGTGGTCGTCACTCTTGCGGTGGTGGAGATGGCCAGCGTGCGGCTTTGAGGGCCGCTGCTCATGCTCGAGATAGTTGAACCCGTCGGATCAGGAAAAGCACAAGCGGATCCAGCGGGCGCCCCTGCGCCGCACGAGATGGCAACCGATTCCGGGAAGCCGGAGCCCGTCGGAGTGACCAAAATCGAGAACTTTACTGAATCTCCCGAAGCGATTGTGGTGGGGGTGGTCGCGCTGGCATTCACCGAAAAATCGTTCACCGTTGCCGTTCCACCGATAGTCGGAGTGGTGCCTCCGGGAAAACTGAGGCTGGCTAAGTTGCCCACAGAGCCCGGTCCCTGCAAAACCGTGGTCGGCGCATTCACTGTGACGGTCACCTTCGCGGCAAAATTCACACTACCTGCACTGGTCGGACAGCTGGTTTTAGTAGTGGTTGTAGTCGAACTATTCACCGTTCCCAAGGTACAGATCAGCTCGCCACTAGTGACGGCAGCGCCGCAGGTTCCCTGGCTTGTACTGGCGCTGGTAGATCCGGAGTTCATACCCAGCTTGTCAGTAAAGACAACGCCAGAAACCGGGTCACCCTGGTTGTAAATGTAATAAGTAAACGTGGCGGGGCTGCCAACGCCGACTGGTGACGGACTAACAGTCGGATTCGGTGCGTCACACGCCGGCAGCGCATCTTTTGAAGTCGTCGCGGGCATGGTTAGGGCGGAGATATTTGGCCCAAGCTGAGCGACGAAGGCGTCCGAAGCACCCGAAAGGCTCGCGCCCCCTGTTAATGGAGACGTGGTTGGGAAGCTGCCAGCAGTCTCACCAGTCACATAGGTGTTCAGGGACGAATCCAATGCAATGCTGGTGCCGATGTCCTTTCCCGATCCTCCGAGATAACTGGCGGTGCTGGTATTCGTGGCGGTGGAAGTGCCAGTCGTGTTAAGTCGGGCTACAAAAGCGTCGTCAACTCCTCCGAACCCCGGCTGAAACGCATTCGCCGTAACCGGGAAACCTCCACCCGTAAATCCCGTGACATAAGCGTTACCCAATGTGTCGGCGGCAATCCCCAAGCCTACATCCTGCGTAGAACCACCGAGATAGCTGAAATAATTGAGTGGCACCGTACCTTGAGTTGTGCCGGAAATCGCGGGCACTCCGAATTTTGCGACGAAAGCATCGCCGCCACCACCGTTTGTTTTCTGAAAAGCGAGTATTGTGTTCGGCACTGTAATGTTCGTCGATGCTGTCGATCCGGTGATGTAGGTGTTAGTTCCATCGCTGGCGACGCCGTATGCAACATCATCGCCGCTGCCTCCGAAGTAGGTGCCGTAATCGATCGCGTACTGTTGCGTATTCGCGGGAGGAGCATTAAGCTTGGCGGCCCAAACGTCAACCAAATCTGTAGTCGGGAGGGTAGATTTGTAAGCGTTCGCAATCCATGGCTGGGGAGTTCCCATGTCAGTGAAGTTCGTTCCACCGGCCAAATAGACGTTAAAGCTGGCATCCACGGCCACCGCCCCGCCCACCACGACACCATTCGCAGGAGCGCTGCCGCCGATGTAGGTCGAATACTGAAGGCTGTTCGCTGTATTCAGCGTTGGATTGACTTTCGCAAAGAAGAATTGGTTGGTCGCTGCAGGGGCGGGCTGCAGCGCGCCGATTGTCGTCGGAAAATTCGACGACGTCGTCGTGCCGATCACATAGACGCGCCCCAAACTGTCGAGCGCCATATTGGAAGCGGTATCGACGCCATTGCCGGACACGTATGTCGAATAGTCGTTTAGCGATCCATTCGAATCAATCTTGGAAACGAAAACATGATTTCCCGCTGATGCCGGCGTTGCCTGGAAAGCTGACGGCGTGGTCGGATAGGTCGCCGAGTCTGTATTCCCGGCCACGTAGACGTTGAATCCGCTGTCGACCCCGATGCCAGCCGGGTACTGAACGCCGCTCGCCCCACCGATGTAGGTCACGTAATCAAGCGTAGCGGTAGTTGCACCTCCGGTGCTGCCGAGGCTGATACGTGAAACGAACACGTCCGAGGTGCCCATCGTGCCGATCACGGCGGGGGTGATCGTGTCGAATGCGCCAGTTGAGGTGGTTGCGCCCGCCACATAAATTCTGCCGCCGGAATCCACCGCACTCGCAGGGCAATGCGGAACAAATCCCGCCGTCGCGCCCGTGATGGCGGAACAACTCTCTTCACCGGCGCCGCCCAAGTAACTAGCAAACGCGAGTACTGGGTCTATTACCAGTGCCCGGGTATGGTCGTAAGCACCCACTTCGAATCCAGCAGCATTCTTGCCCCGCATTACGAATGACCCGGCCACGGTCTGAGTACCAGCTGCGAACTTCTGATACACGTGCGGCGCCTCGAAGCGCAATTCGTTTCCATCAAGTCCAAGGACCAGGTCGCCATTCTTTGCGACTGAAACGTGGGTAGCACCCTTGAAATTCAGTTCGATCTGATGCGCGTCGCTTCCCGGCGAAACTTCAAAGTCATATTCAAGCTGACTCTGATTTCCATAAAACGCGAGGTCGATTCCGGGATAAACCTGCCGATACTGAACCCGCCCGTATTGGGGGATATTCCTCAGCCAGCGCGATGGATCGTTTCCAATGAAGTAGTTGCTATGACCGGCCAACTTGTCTGCGCCGACCACCTCGGCTCTCTGGTTCGCCCCGGCAAGCTGCATTTCAACAGCGGCCTGGCGTAGATGATTTTGCGAACGCTCGGGCAGCGTAAGAACTGCCTCGGACCGTGTGAGATAAAGGCCATAACCGCGTCCGTGGGCCACGAATTTTGCGGCACTATCACTTTGTCCCTGATTGGGTTCAAAACTAATCGGCAGACGAGCCAGCGAAGCCTGAATCTGTGTGGACGAAGCCGGCAAACTGCGGGAATGTGGCGTCGCGATGTCGAGCCTGAACAACCAAACCGCGCCGAGGACCAGAAGAACCAGCAACACCAGGCCGCGCATCCGCGCAAAAGCTGGCCCCACCCCGCTGCGAGTAACCATCAGAACCCTCCGAATTCCCGTTTCCTGGAAATTAAAACTATGGGAGAAATACCGCATGGCGCACGATTACCCCAATCCCTGAAATGCATGCCTGGTTGGGGTTTGGTTTGGCCTATCCGGCAGACCTGCGCACCCGCGACCTAACTGGCTGAAAGTAAGTAAATACTTAAACATCTGACGGATAGGCTGTCAAGTTTGCCTCGGCTAATCCAATTTTTGGGGAATCGAGCTTCTTCCTGTCTGATGCGCGGGAAATCGTCCAGAGATGCCGGAAAAGAGAGAAAGTGGTAAGTGGCAGGTGACCTGTGAGCAGAAGGCGGGCGGCACGGAAGTTTTCAGATCCCAGCTGACGGCTGATTGCTGATGGCTGACGGCTTCCTCTCCATCTCCTTGCGTATTCGCGAATATTTGCGGACCAGAATAGTCAAATAGGTCCCGTGAATCACCCAGGTCGCGATATAGGCGGCGTAGAGATAATGCATGGAGTTCATTGCAAACCCTCCATGAGCGACTCCATTGCCTGTGATTCCTCAACTCTACGTTGGGCAACTTCGAGTTCGTAGCGGGTCCAGCAGAGCAGCCATGCCAGGCACAAAAATGCCGCCCAATTGATGAGCAGCACATGGGCCATGCGGGGATCGAGCGAACCGCCCGCGCCAATCACCGGAGAAGGATGTTGCGTCCGGAAGAACCAGATGGAGAAATAAACCAGCGGAACATCCAGGGCGCCGAAGATGGCAACCACGGCCGCGATCATCGGAGTCTTCCCGCCGGTGGAAAAGCGCCGCAGTAGAAGATAGCTAACGTAGATCAGCCACAGCACCAGCGTCAGGGTAAGGCGAAGGTCCCACGTCCACCAGATTCCCCAGACCGGTCGCGCCCAGATGGGTCCGGTGATCAGGACCACCGTGCAAAAAACCACTCCAACTTCGGCGCTGACCAGCGCGAGAATGTCCGCATTCTCGCTTCGCTTAATTAAATAGAGAATTGACGCGACGAAGTTGATGGCGAAAAGCAGGAAAGCCGTCCAGGCCGAAGGCACGTGATAATAAAAAATGCGTTGCACATTGCCCATGGTCTGCTCGGTGGGCGCGACGATTAACGCCTCATAAAGCGCGAAGCTCAGCAGGAGCGCAGTTACGATCGCCAGGATTGGGAACCCGCGTTTCATTCTGCTTCAAGCACCAGTTCAAAAAAAAGCAAGCACGCAGTGGTAAACACGACATCATACGCCAGCAGCAGTGCGATCCAAAATTTTGCCGACTCTTCTCCGGTCAACACGGCTGTGGTTGCGTTCACCATTCCTAAGAGTGCCGGGATAGAAAAAGGAAACAGCAGCAGCGGCAGCATGATTTCGCGGCTGCGCGTCCGCAAAGAGATTGCTGCAAAAAAAGTGCCGTTTACGACCAGGGCCCAGGTCCCCAGCAATGCAATCGGCGCAAGCTCCCACCCCGGACCAAGCGCCCGCAGCTTATAGAACACAATGAACAATGGCGTCATCAGCGCTTCCAGCACGCTGACAAAAATAAAATTGCCGATGGCCTTCGCCAAAAATAACGGGTTGGCGGGAGCGGGTGAAACTCGATAGGCATCCAGCACCTGATTGCGCAGCTCGCGCGCCCAGGTCTGATTCAGAGCGACGACTGCGGCAAACAAAAAAGCTACCCAGATGAGGCCACCGGCGATTCGTCGGGACTCTTCCGCGGTGGGATCAAAAGCGAAGCTGAAGATCACCACCACCAGCAACGCGAAAAACAACATGGCATTGATGGCATCTTTCGAACGCCACTCCAGACGGATGTCCTTAGCCAGCGTGGCGCGCGTGATCGCAAAAAAACTCATTGCGTCACCTGCAGGTGCGGCGTGCGCCGAATGATTTTTCCGGCTTGCATCCAAACAAATTCGTCGGCGATCGATTGCAGCAGCGCCGGCTGATGAGTGACCACGAAAATGGTCTTGCCCTGATCGCGCATGTTCGCCAGCAGCGCGGTCATTTGTTTAGCGGAACTGATATCGACGTTCGAGAAAGGCTCGTCAAGCAGCAATAGTTTGGGATCATTCAGGATGGCACGCGCCAGTGACATCCTTTGCCGCATGCCTTGCGAGTACTGACCCACCGGCCGCTCTAGGTCGGGATCGAGTTTGACGGCGGCAATTACTTCCCGGCACCTCGTGTTAGATAGCCCGTACAGTCCGGCGAAGTAGACCAGGTTTTCTATTCCGCTCATTTCGTCGTAAAGCAACGAAGGATGCGCCATGTAACCGATCTGCGCTCGTACAGTTTTAATTTCGCGGCTGCCGAGAACGGAAATGGTTCCCCGAGATTGCTGCGCGAGACCAGCAATGGTTCGCAGAAAGGTGGTTTTCCCGGCACCATTGTCACCCACGATGACGTAAAGCTTCCCGGGCGCGAATTGCGCGGTCACTCCTCGCAGCGCGGCGAAGCGTCCGAACTGCTTGACCAAGCCATCGGCCACAACGATGTCGGAGCTGGAGTGAGCCTGGCTCATGAATTGAGAAGATTCTTTATAGCACCTGCCCAAACTGGCGGCACCACTCCTCGCGTTCGAATAATATTGCAGTATGCCGATCGAGACCCCGTCGCAAGAATGGAACTCTTCGCGTTATGACAAAAATGCCCGGTTCGTTTCTGATTTGGGAGAGCCGCTTGTCGATCTACTCGATCCACAGCCGGGTGAGCGCATTTTAGATCTCGCATGCGGAGATGGTGCGCTGACGGAAAAGATTATCGCCAGAGGCGCCGAAGTCGTTGGCGTGGATGGCTCGGCGGATATGGTGGCGGCGGCCCGTAAAAGAGCCATCGACGCTCGCGTGGTCGATGCTTATCACCTTGCTTTCGCACCAGAATTTGACGCGGTATTCTCGAATGCCGCGCTGCATTGGATGAAACGCGATCCGGATGCCGTGATTCAAGGTGTGCGCCGCGCGTTGAAGCCGAAAGGAAGATTCGTTGCGGAGATGGGCGGTCATGGTAACGTGGCCGCGATTACGGTTGCACTGTGTGCCACGATCGAAAAGTATGGAGCGAAAGGGGAAGCGATGATTCCCTGGTACTTCCCTTCTGTTGACGAATATCGGCAGCGACTCGAAGGCGCCGGATTCTGCACCGAGTATATCGAACTGATCCCACGCCCTACTGCGCTCCCCACCGGAATGCGCGGATGGCTGGAGACTTTTGTCATCCCATTTACAAACAGTCTGCCGCATGAAGCGCGCGCGAATTTCTTGGACGAGGTTACTGAGCGGCTTCGCCCGGTGCTCTGCGATGCCTCGGGACATTGGACGGCAGACTACGTTCGCCTGCGTTTCCAGGCGCGATTATCCAGCGATTAGTTGTTAGTCGGGGTGGCAGCTTGGGGTAGAGCGCTCATTTTTGAGCCTGCGCCGGCAGGAGTGGCTTGCTGTTGCGGCGCGTACTTCGAAGCGCACTTCGCCTGTATCTCTTTGGCGTGGAACACGCCGTCGCGTCCGAAACTGCCCACAGCCAGCGCTTGGGCATTATCTTTGAACGTGTCGGGCGGCGGCTCCGTGCCGGCGTAAACCACGTTGAGCACCTGGTCGTTTTCAGTCAGGGCGAAGTTGACATTCATCCCGCTGCGCTTGATCGAGCCGGGCAGAACGTTTCCCGCCACGCGCAGACGCTTGGCGTAAGCGCCGTCACCCATGCCGCGCAATTCTTTGATGGTGACGTAATAGCTCTTACTCTCCTGCACGCCAGTGTAGGCGAGATAACCGAGCGCCAGCACAATCACCACTATCGCGCTGCCAAACTTCAGGATTTTGCTGTTTTGCGAGGACATCCAATGCAACTCTACTCGCGCCAGAAATGCTGGTCAAGCCGCGTCCGAGCAACTGGATTGTCCTCTCGCGCATTCTCTGCGAACCAGCTTCCCGTAAAATAAAATCCTATGATCCATCCTTGGCACGACGTTACTCCCGGCAGCAAGCTGCCGCAGGAATTCAACAGCATTATCGAGATCCCATTTGGATCGAGTGTGAAGTATGAACTCGATAAAGACAGCGGCTTGATCAAGCTTGACCGCGTGCTCTATTCGGCGGTGTATTATCCCGCCAATTATGGCTTCATCCCCCAAACCCTTGCCGAAGATGACGATCCCCTCGACGTGCTGGTGCTGTGCCAGGAAGCTGTGGTTCCGCTCACAATGATTTATGCGCGAACTATCGGATTGATGACCATGATTGATTCTGGCAAAAAGGACCACAAGATTGTCGCCGTGGCGACCAAAGACCCGGAGTTCAACAGCTACACCGAAGCCGCAGAAATGCCGCCGCATCGCATGCTGATGCTGCGCCGCTTCTTTCAGGATTACAAGCTACTGGAGGGCAAAGCGGTTGAAGTAAATGAAATTCAGCCCGCTGCCGAGGCCTATCCGGTAATAAGCGACGCCCTGCACCGATACAGTGAGCAGCGCAGGAAGGGCTTCGCCAGCCATTTTTAATGTGCATTTAGTATAGGGCCGAAGGTCCAGGCCTGGCGGGTCGGCGTCGTGCACGTGCCGTCCCTGCGGGACTCTGAGATACGTCTTGCATTTCCCAGCACTGACGTGCTGGGAAAGCGGGTTCCGTCACGCGAGTCCCTTCAGGGACGGTACCGCAAAAATTACTCATCACCGCGAACTTGCCACCAGTCGGCCTGTTCGAATTGCACGAGCTTTTCGCTGCCGTGCTGGTCGTACCAACTCTGCCAGGCTGCGGAATCGTTCGCGACGTTCGCATCCGTGATTTCGTGCAGCGCCAGGAAGCTCCAGTTGCGAGTCTGCGGCGTGGTATTCGGGTCCTGGGTCAGAGATATCAAACTTGGGACCATCCGCATTCGCTGCGCGCGTTTGAAATTGCCGCAGTCGGAGACATTGCATCCCGCGCGATTGCGGACTTGCTCAGAAGGGTCATTCACAAAGGAATCGAATAGCTGATCGAGAGCTTCGTCAGTTCCTAAATAGCGCATGCCTTCGACCGCCCAAACCCGAACTATCGAATCGGGATCGTGCTTGGCATATTCGAGCAGCACTGGGTAGAGGCGATCGTAGGCAACGCCTCGTCCCGCCATCATTCCCATGAAGTAAACTGCAGAAGCGCGGTACTGGGCATCCGAGCGAGCGCGTTCGATCAGCTTATCCGCGCCTTCGTCGTTTTTCTGCCATCCATCCATGGACAAATTTAAATCCGCATTGGCATAGCGAACTCTCAGATCGTTGGAAAATTCCGACCGCCGTTCGAGTTGCTTCATGCGATCGGTCAGTTTGATATTGCCCAGCCACTCTGGCGATCCAATGTTTTGTTCGAAAAGATCAAGCGCGCGCGGATCATGTTCGATGGCGCGCTCGAGCAATTCTTCAGCCTGATCCTGGATAGGGAGCTGTTGAATGCGTTGTACGTCGTCGTCGGTCAGCGGAGCGTAGGCAATACGCCCGACGGCTTTATGGGAGCTCGCTTTTGTGCTGGCGGAAGTGGAGCGATTGGCGCCGCCGTGCTGAACGCCAATAACTCTGTAAAAAATGTACCCCGTCCATAAGCCAAATACGCAAACGGCAATAATGATCCCCATCGCATTGGGACGCCTGACCGCTTGTGGCAGCACGGCTCCGTTAATTGCGCGCTGCGGCGGCCGCGAGTAATCGTGGCCGAATGAATCTTGTAGCGCGACATGGGTGTCGGTTTTTAACCCCACAATATTTTCGATCTGCCCGACAATCCAGCGCGCTTCCTGCCGATCGGCGATGTTGTCCACTAACGAAAAATTTTTGCCGCTTTTCGTCTGCAAGCGGATGCGATAAGACCCACTGGTCGCATTAGAATTTTGAATCCCTACGGCGGCAACAATGGATTGCACATCGCTGAACGGAATTTCGCGAGGAGATCCGCCACCCAGCATTTTGCGTTGAGAAACGATCTTGCCACCGCCGACCACGATTTTCGTGCTGCCGAATGCGCCTTGGAACAATCCGTAAATGAGAAGCAGGTCGAAGAACCCGAATACCACGGCGAAAAAGAACGGCGCTTTCGAGTGCGCAAGAAAAAAGATGACGCCGGTCCACACCGCCGTGAACAGAAGCAATATGAGCGTCTGGCCGCGATTGCGGAATGCGGGAAAATAGAATTCGGTTGATCCATCGTTTGTAGTTGCCACGACGACTTTCGGATGAAGCGGCGCGGAGACTTCAGATGAATCAGATTCGAATGCAGGCGCCGTGCCAGTCGCTGCCGACGAGGAGCCGAAAGTGGACTCGAAACTAGATGGGGAACCAAAATTAGAAGTTGTGAAACTAGCATCGGGGTCTGGTGTTGCTGCGCTGCCTGATGTCCGAAACACCGGAACTTCAAATTTGTCCGAATAGTCCACGCCAGGCACGTCGGCCTTTGCGGTCAACAGCCAGAGCAACTGGTCACGAGCCTGCTCGTGATCAGTTTCGTAAGCGTCTTGGGGAATCCCAAAGTCCACCGGAATTGCAGTCCCCAGCGGTCCTGATGCCAAGGCGGCCTGGGGCACGTTGGTTTGACCCTGCCATAAGACAATTTCATTGGTCGTTTGTTGCTTACCTGATCCGGTGATGATGCGACGAACGCAGGAAAGCTGCAGATCGACCCCATGCGGAGTTGAAGTCGGCAGCCGAAGCTGTATTTGCCCGCTCACATGCTTGCCTGGCGAAAATGGCAGCGAGTTAAATTCGAAATAAGTTTTTCCGTAACGCTCGCGACGCGCTGTGGCCCGCAAGGCTCCCATTGCCAGAATCGCAGGAAATAAACACAGGCCAATCAGGATGAGCGCCTTGGGGTCTGAATTGCGCAGCAACGGTGGCAACGCCGTGGTCACGATGGGCACCATGATCATTCCGGCCAGGATGGTGCCGATCCACCAGCCAATAACAGAATTGCGTCCGAGGCTTAATGCCTTGCTGGTCGCCCAATCGGACCGCCACAACCACGGAGAATTCGGATTGGCTGCTTTGGTTGCTTCGTTCTCTTTGAGCTTCTGATATCCGTAAACTGCTCCAAACATCAGGCCTGCGCCGATCACCGCAAACACTGAAGCAAAAATGGCCCCCGCTAATGGGTTGGTGTTGTTGTGAACTGCGGGCGAGGAAGTAAGAAATGCAAATACCGCAAAAGACGCGAACCCAAAGAAAAACAGTCCAAAGACAAATACGAATACGGCTCCGGCTTTGGATGGTTGGGCCACGACAAAATTATAGGGTTGGGTAGTATTCGCGTTTTATCACATCTTTCGCCAGCGAGTTACTGGAGTCACACGGCCCAAAGTCAACAAAAGCCGCTTTCCTCTTTCTAGTACCATATCTACATCCATGAAGCGTATCGCGATTTTGGGATCGACCGGGAGCATCGGCCGCAGCACTCTCAGTGTGATCGAGTCGTTCCCCGACCGTTTTCAGGTGGTCACGCTCGCAGCCGGACGCAATGTCGATCTTGCATTCGAGCAGGCCCAGCGCTGGCGTCCACGCATAATCTCAGTGGCCGCAGAGTCCCACGCCTCGAACCTCAAGTCACGATTGAAATCCGTTGGGATCACGGAAATTGAAGTCACCCATAGCGCCGCCGGTAACGTTCAGGTTGCTACTCATCCTGAGGTCGATTTTGTAGTCAGCGCAATCGTCGGAGTGGCTGGGCTGGAAGCCACATACGAAGCAGTTCGCTCCGGTAAATCGGTCGGCCTGGCCAACAAAGAATGCCTGGTAGCGGCGGGTGAACTCATAACCGCCGAAGCCCGGCGGCAGGGCAAACCGCTGCTGCCAATCGATAGCGAACACAATGCGGTGCATCAATGCCTTCGCGGCGGCCGCATGGAGGAAGTTCGGCGCATCTGGCTTACCGCTTCGGGCGGCCCGTTCCTGCATACGCCGAAGTCAAAATTTGCCGATATTACGGTCGAGCAGGCGTTGAATCATCCGACCTGGAAGATGGGTAATCGCATCACCATCGATTCGGCGACGCTGATGAACAAAGGATTTGAGGTAATCGAGGCGTGCCGTTTGTTCAATATTCCGCCCGAGCAGGTTTCGGTGATCGTTCATCCGCAATCCACGATTCATTCACTTGTCGAGTTCGTCGATGGCAGCATTCTTGCTCAACTTTCAGTCACCGACATGCGCTTGCCCATTCTGTATGCGCTGACTTATCCGGAACGCATCCCGTCCGAGCTGAACTTTAGTCTGAGTGACTTACGGCACCTCGATTTCTGCCCTCCCGACATGGAAAAATTCCCTTGCCTACGCTTGGCCTATGACGCGGCCCGTGCGGGAGGCGGCAAGACAGTCGCCCTCAATGCCGCGGACGAAGTTGCGGTTTCCGCGTTTCTGGAGAGAAGCATCCGGTTCCAAGAAATCCCAATCTTGATTGAAGAAGTGGTTTCTGAAACGTCGGTGGGCAAATTGGAATCTATTAGAGAGGTGCTTTCCGTGGACCAAAAGGCCCGGCAAAGCGCCCGCGAGAAAGTGGCTGGCATGGGAGGGAGTACGGCCCGGAAATCCCCAGCCGCTGTAGGGACGAGAGAAAACTAACCACCATCTATGAATCAATTTTTTATTTCGCTTTTTTATTTTGTCATTGTGATTGGCTTCATGGTTTTGATCCATGAATTCGGCCACTACGCGGTGGCCAAGTTGTTGGGCGTGCGCGTCGAGCAATTCGCCATCGGCTTCGGGAAACGGCTGTTCGGCTTTCGCCGCGGCGAAACCGATTACCGCATCAATGCCCTTCCTTTTGGTGGCTACGTCAAAATGAGCGGCGAAAATCCGATGGACGAGCGTAGCGGGGATCCGCGCGAGTTCATGTCACACTCGCGCTGGCACCGCTTCCTGATCGCAATTGCCGGCCCGGTCATGAACATTCTCCTGGCCATCGTTCTGCTCACGGGCGTGTACATGGTGCACTACGAACATCCGGCTTACCTCGACCAGGCAGCCGTTGTGGGTTGGGTGGAGCACGGCTCCCCAGCAGACAAACAAGGCATTGAACCTGGAGACCGCATCGTCCAGATTGATGGCGTGCAAAATCCAACCTGGGAGCAGGTGGAAATAAAGCAACTGCTCAGCGCTAATCAGCCGCTCAGTTACACGGTGCAGCGGGGCGACCAGGATATAAAAGGCTCGGTTGTTCCCGTTTCAGTGTCGAGCTCAGGAGCTGGAGCGGCAGGATGGACTCCATACGAACCTGTGGTTATCGGTGACTTGGAACCGGGCATGCCAGCTGAGAAAGCGGGTTTGAAGCCCGGAGACAAGATCGTCGCTTCGGATGGAAAGCCGGTGCCGTCGATTCAAGCCATGAT
>Ga0134125_10006578_pt1 | contig 13146 bp, 14 predicted proteins | sample KB31751_FD_96464 | JGI IMG/M metagenome (GOLD analysis project Ga0134125, IMG submission 96464) | Terrestrial soil microbial communities with excess Nitrogen fertilizer from Kellogg Biological Station, Michigan, USA - KB3-175-1 | ecosystem: Environmental > Terrestrial > Soil > Unclassified ... | reverse complement strand
GCCGCCGCACCAGTTCGACTTCTCCGGCGAGCAGCCGGTGAAGGGACACGGCGGCCTCTCGGTGATGGCGGGCAGCTACGACATGCTGGCGGGGCTGGAGCTGCTGACCTTCAACCCGATCAACGTCGGCGTCGCGCTCAGCTTCACCCGCCACGCGCCGTGGGGCGAGAAGCTGGAGACCTGCGAGGGCATCTTTGCGGTCACCAACAACGACGGCCGCTGGGCGATCCAGCTCGGCTCGACCATCTTCACGCCGGCCTTCCAGGAGCCCGTGCAGTACCGCGACGAGGTCGAGGCGAACCTTCGCCATTCGCGCGACTGGATGATCGGCTGGTCGCATTCCGATGGCGAGATCCTCGCCTCGCGACGCCCGTCGCCCGGCCGGCAGGCCAGCGTCTCGGGTGGCAGCCGGGTGCGCGAGACCGATCCGGTCGGCGGCCCGATGGCCGGCAACTTCCTCGCCAGCGCCCGCACCCGCCGGCCGATGTCGATCTACGGGACCGAGGGGATCGCCTCGCGGCTCTCGGTCCGCCAGATCGCCACCGGCGAGCAGGCCCAGGCGCACACGCCGCAGAGCCAGTTCGACAACTTCAACAACTCCGCCCGCGGCGGCTTCGAGAAGTACGGCTACACGCTGGTGCTGCCCAATCAGCGCGTGCTGCACGCCACCGTCGACAAGGCCCACACCTTCGGCGGCTACATCCGCTACACCCCGCAAAGCGAGATGATCAGCGAGACCCGCTCGCTCGGCATCATGACCTACGTCGACCAGACCTGGGGCGCCGCCGGCATGCTCGGCCAATGCATCTACCGCGACCGCACCAACGACGCGCGGGGGTAGGCGCCTCCCCGTAGCGGTCGCTCGGCAAAGCTGGGTTGTAGCCGCCTTAGCGCCCCCTCCGCCAGCCCGCTTCGCGGTCTGTCACCTCCCCCGTACGCTTCGGTACGGGTGAGGAGCGAAGCGGCGCAAGCTCGCTCCTCCCTCGTCGCGCAGACGACGGGGGAGGTGGGTCGGCGCGCTGCAAGCGCGACGAGCCGGAGGGGGCGCAAGGCGGCGTCAACGGCGGTTGCGGAGCAGCGCGAGAGCCGCCTGCACGACGCCGTCCGCCGCTTCATCCGCGTTGCGCATGATGTCGCCCGACGAGACCCGCAGCACTTTGTAGCCGAGCTGTCGCATGTACGCGTCCCGCCGCTCGTCATGCGCGATCTGCCGATCCTCACTATGCGTCCCGCCGTCGACCTCGATCACCAGTCGGGCGGCGCTGCAGTAGAAGTCGGCGACGTAGGGACCGATCGGATGTTGCCGGCGAAAGCTCGGACCCTCGCCGCGCAACAGCCGCAGCCGCGCCCAGAGCAGCACCTCGGGCGGACTCATCGAGCGGCGCAGCTCCCTGGCGCGCCGATGCGTGTGGCTCGAGGCTCTCACGGCAAAGCTGGGTTGTAGCCGCCTTAGCGCCCCCTCCGCCAGCCCGCTTCGCGGTCTGTCACCTCCCCCGTCGTCTTCGCTGTGGAGGAGCGAGGTTTCGAGGGAGGCGCCACGTGGTAGCGTGACGGAGGGGGCGCAAGGCGGCCCCTGCTGCCAGCCTGCTGTCAGCACCGGGGCGGCGGCCACTGGCGTTCCGGCGCGGCCTCCCCTACGTTCGCATCCATGGCCAGACCCCCGAGCGGCGTGGAGGACGCGTCCGCGGCGTTCATCCTGGATACGCCGCCGGCGCTCTGGACGCCGCACCGGCCCGTCCGCCCGGACAAGCTGGAGGGCGGCAAGCGCTTCAAGCTGGTGGCGGACTACCGCGAGGCCGGCGACCAGCCCGAGGCGATCCGCGAGCTCGCCGCCGGCGTCGCCGAGCGCGAGCGCGACCAGGTGCTGCTGGGCGTCACCGGCTCCGGCAAGACCTTCACCATGGCGCGGATCATCGAGGAGACCCAGCGGCCGGCGCTGATCCTGGCGCACAACAAGACCCTGGCCGCGCAGCTCTACTCGGAATTCAGGTCGTTCTTCCCCGACAACGCGGTCGAGTACTTCGTCAGCTACTACGACTACTACCAGCCGGAAGCCTACGTCCCGCGCACCGACACCTACATCGAGAAGGATTCGTCGATCAACGAGCAGATCGACCGCATGCGCCACTCGGCGACGCGGGCGATCCTGGAGCGCGACGACGTCATCGTGGTCGCCTCGGTCAGCTGCATCTACGGCATCGGCTCGGTGGAGACCTACTCGGCGATGACCTTCACGCTGAAGCCGGGCATGAAGGTCAGCGAGAAGCAGCTGATGGCCGACCTCGTCGCCCAGCAGTACAAGCGCAACGACAACGCCTTCGAGCGCGGGACCTTCCGCCGCCGCGGCGACACCATCGAGATCTTCCCGGCCCACTACGAGGACCGCGCCTGGCGCGTCACCCTGTTCGGCGACGAGGTCGAGCAGATCAGCGAGTTCGACCCGCTGACCGGCAAGAAGACCGGCGAGCTCAGCCAGATCCGCGTCTACGCCAACAGCCACTACGTGACGCCGCGCCCGACGCTGCTGCAGGCGATCGGCCGCATCAAGGCCGAGCTGAAGGAGCGGCTCGACTGGCTGGTGCGCGAGGGCAAGCTCTTGGAGGCGCAGCGCCTGGAGCAGCGCACCACCTTCGACCTCGAGATGATCGAGGCCACCGGCAGCTGCGCCGGCATCGAGAACTACAGCCGCTATCTCACCGGCCGCCGCCCCGGCGAGCCGCCGCCGACCTTCTTCGAGTACATCCCCGACAACTGCCTCTTGTTCGTCGACGAGAGCCACCAGACGGTGCCGCAGATCGGCGCCATGTACCGCGGCGACTACCGCCGCAAGTTCACGCTCGCCGAGTACGGCTTCCGCCTGCCCAGCTGCATGGACAACCGCCCGCTGAAGTTCGAGGAGTGGGAGGCGATGCGGCCGGACACCGTGTTCGTCTCCGCCACCCCGGGTCCCTGGGAGCTGGAGCGCACCGCCGGCGCCTTCACCGAGCAGGTGATCCGCCCCACCGGCCTCATCGACCCGCCGGTCGAGGTGCGCCCGGTGACCAAGGGCGGCGCCTCGCAGGTCGACGACGTCATCGCCGAGTGCCGGGATGTGGCGAAGCGCGGCTACCGCGTGCTGGTCACCGTGCTCACCAAGAAGATGGCCGAGGACCTCACCGAGTACATGCACGAGCAAGGCCTGCGCGTGCGCTACATGCACTCCGACATCGACACGCTGGAGCGCATCGAGATCATCCGCGACCTGCGCCTGGGCGCCTTCGACGTGCTGGTCGGCATCAACCTGCTGCGCGAGGGCCTCGACATCCCCGAGTGCGGCCTCGTCGCCATCCTCGACGCCGACAAGGAGGGCTTCCTGCGCTCCGAGACGTCCCTCATCCAGACCATCGGCCGCGCCGCCCGCAACGTCGACGGCAAGGTGATCCTCTACGCCGACACCGTCACCGGCTCGATGGAGCGGGCGATGGCCGAGACCAGCCGCCGCCGCGAGAAGCAGGCGGCTTGGAACGCGGCAAACGGCGTCACCCCCGAGAGCGTGAAGGCCCAGATCAAGGACATCCTCGCCAGCCCCTACGAGCGCGACCGCGTGACCGTGGACGCCGGCGTCGCCGAGGACGCCCGCCCCTTCCTCGGCCACAACTTCCAGACCACCCTGCGCGAGCTCGAAGGCCGCATGCGCAAAGCCGCCGCCGACCTGGAATTCGAAGAAGCCGCGCGGCTCAGGGACGAGATCAAGCGCCTGAAGATGCTCGACCTGGAGTTTGCGAACGAGGCGCTTACGCCGGAGGGGGAGACGGCAGATCGGGGCGCGGTGAAACTGGCGCGCGCCGAAGCGAGGGCGGAAGCGGCGGAGCGATACCGGCGGGGGGGAAGGCGGCGGCGGGGAATATAGAATTAGAGATAGTTTGGCAGATTTCTGAACATCATTGCGATCCGCCGACGCTCAAGTTGCTGTCTTGCGAGTTCAGCGAGCGTTTTCGATACGTTCCGCGTCTCATCATAGAAGAACACGTCGCGCGCCAACATCGGCCCGAATAGCGGATTGCCCTTAACGTAAGCGTCGCTCACGCCTTTCCACCACCCTTTCTTGGCGGCTTCATAAGCAAGCAGCCACATCTCACTCGAAAGGCCGTCTGCATTCGCATATGATTTCCATAGTTTCTGGTCGGCACCGCTAGCGATTTGGCCTCGCGCGTCCATGTCCATGGCGACGAGGGCAGCAATGCTGCTTTCCATATCGAACACAGGCGCAAGCTCGGAACGCTTAAAAGAAAGGCCAAGGCCCCTCGCGAGGAACAGGGCCCACACCACTTCGAACGAGCGCCGCAATGGAGCGTGTCGCTCGATCATGTCGATGACGAATTTGCGCAGCTCGTCTAATCTCAGGTTTGCGTGCCGTTGATTCCTGTCTAGTATTGCTTGCACAACTGCGGGAAGCGCATCCGCGCACAATCTGCCAATATGCAATAATCTATCTATATAGTAGACGACCGAGCCATAGTACAAAACAAACGCCCTTGATCTCTTCACGCCATACGTAAGTATCTCGTCGCGTTTCAGCGCAGAATATTGACTTATCAGTTCGTCGAAATAATCGCGCAGAGAATTTTCAGGCTGAGATCGATCGAACGGGAATTTTTGTATTATCCTGACCCAAGAGGGCCGCTCATCATAGCCAGTGATTTCAACTGACGTCTTTTCAGCTTGAAACTCTAAACCATATTTGGCGAGCGCCCCCACTAGATTCGCTACCGCGCTATCATCGGAATGTCCCTCCGGTATGCCGATGGAATAGTCGTCCACGTATCGTAATCCCTGCGCTGCGGCGCTCTCCCGATCCCTGAAGAGTTCTTTGTCGATGCCGACAGCAATTATCTCAGCCAATATCCTAGAGGTTTCTGGCCCGACCGGAATACCGATGGTCTGATTGTCTTGGCCTTGCCTTACCGCTCGGTCAAGCTTGTCGCCCAGCGTAGCCTGAATAAGAGCCTTGTTGTTAAGATTCTTCTTTGTCCACTCCTTTCCATGAAGGGCCCACGTGATGGAATGAGTATAAATTGATGGATAAAACCGGCTAATATCGGAGGCAAGGATGCGAGTATACCGCGCGCGGAGTCGCGCGCGCCGGCGATTTATTTCCGAATAATTCACAGGCAGGATAGCGCGATCGCCTCTCATGTCGATGACTGGCGTAAACTCAGTCAGCCCCGATGATCGAATGTGAGATCGTATTGAAACCCAGTCGTCCGCTATGAGCTTCGCGACCTTGAGCTGACTGACCGGGTTCACGATCGCGAGGCCGCGTCGAGCGTGCCCTGACTTAGGGATTGAGAAGACCTCGGGGACACTCTTCCAGGCAGCCAGGTCACTTGCCGGCCACTTTCTGAGAAGCGACTGAGCGTGGTCAGCGAAGCTGCTGCTAACAAACACGGGCGGTAGTTCTTTCGGCAGATAGCCTGCGGCCAGCAAGCGTTTCAGTCGCTGCGTCTTCGTTGGTATGGCCACTGGGCACCCCACCTGCCTACACGGCTAGATTGTCTCAGACTCATCCTCTTGAAAACAGAGGGGACCCTGGCACGCAGAAGCACAATCAGCAGCAGAGGACGCTCGGCATTCGGTGACCGTGCACTATGCGGCCTTCCCGGGGGAGGCCGCGCACCCGCCTGCGCCCTCTATCGCAGCGTTGCTAAGCGACTGAAAAGGATCCGATAATCGGGGCGCTCGAACGCGAGGAGGGCCTGATGCCGAAATTCAAAGTGCTGCGCCGGGTCGATGCCTTCCTCGACTCTGTCACCGAGGTTGAAGCCGATGATGCCCAACAAGCGGCGCTGCTCGCGGAGAACAACGAGGGCGACTACAAATGGGACGAGCTCGGAGCCGTCGGCTTCGACGCTCGGGGGTTCGTCACGCTTGATCGGAACGGCGACGAGATCGATCGCACGCGGACTGGCCATTTCGGCTGACGCGCCGTCGCCGGTCCATGTCTGAGGACGACGACACGCCTTTCAGCCTCGGCTTCGAGGAGCCTGGGGCGGCGTATGTCAGCGGGTCGCAGCGGGCGCGGGTGTTCACCGAGAGCTGGGTGGCGGCGCACCTGTTCTGTCCGAACTGCGGGGCGCGGCGGATCGCGCGGCAGCCGAACAACCGGCCGGTGGCGGACTTTCACTGCGCCGAGTGCCGCGAGGAGTTCGAGTTGAAGTCGAAGCGCGGGCGGATGGGGCCGAGCGTGGCCGACGGCGCTTACGGCGCGAAGATGCGGCGCCTGGCGAGCGACACCAACCCTAACCTCGCGCTGATGAGCTACGACCTCGGCCGCTTCGCGGTGACCGACTTCTTCTTCGTGCCGAAGCAGTTCTTCACGCCCGCGATCATCCAGGAGCGGCCGCCGCTGGCGCCGACCGCGCGTCGGGCCGGTTGGATCGGCTCGAACATCATCCTCCGCGACGTTCCCGAGACCGGCAAGGTCTGGTTCGTCCGCGGCGGCGAGGCGCTGCCGCGCGATGCGGTGCTCGCGCAGTGGCGATCGACGCTGTTCCTGCGCGAAGCCGGCGCGGCGGCGCGCGGCTGGCTGATCGAGGTGATGAAATGCGCCGAGACGCTCGGCCGCGACACGTTCGAGCTGGCCGACATGTACGCCTTCGGGGACCGGCTGCAGCGGCTCTATCCCGGCAACAACAACGTGCGCCCCAAGATACGCCAGCAGTTGCAGGTGCTGCGCGACCGCGGCTGGCTCGAGTTCCTGGGCCGCGGACGCTATCGGGTGCGCAGGCCGATCGCGTGAGGACGGCCGCAGCGCTTCCCTCATCCGGGCCTCATCTGAGCCCCTAACCCGCTCGTCCCGGCGGAAGCCGGGACCCAGGCAGGCGCCTGTCGAGAAGAACCACGGAAAACACGGACTCCCTGCCACGGCCACACCGGGACGAGGGCCATGGTTCCGTTTCCCGTCACCAGGTCCTTGGGGCCGAGTCTTCCGGCAGTCCTGCCTGGGTCCCGGCTTTCGCCGGGATGAGCGGAGAAGAGCGTGACGCGCCCAGGATCGCGGACAGTCCCGCAGCATGCGTGGCGGCGGTCCGTCCCTGTTTTCCGTGTTTTCCGTGGTTCCCTTCGACAAGCGCCGAGGTCCCCGCCTGCACGAAGATGAGCGCCGTGCGTGCGTCGGGCGGGCCTCGTGACCAACTGGCAATCGCTTTCCGCTCCCCGCGGGCGCAATGTCGCGCTAGGGTTAACCGCAACGCCGCCGGGACGGGGGCTCTCCAGCCCCAGCGCGGCGCGGCTTCGTGGGTGCAACAGTGGGGAGCGTTCCCGTGCGCAAGACACTTCTTCTCTTCGGGCTGGCGGGCGCGCTCGCCGCGGCGCCGGCCGTCGCCAGCGCCCAGCCGGGCTACTTCAGTCCCGATTGCCAGAGCAAGCGCATCGCCGGCACGGTGCTGGGCGGGCTCGGCGGCGGAGCGATCGGGGCCGCGGCGGCGGCCGGGGTCGCGGTGACGCCGTGGGCGTGGGCGGCGGCCGGCGTCGGCGCGCTGATCGGCCATGCGATCGCCGTCCAAAGCTGCCGCGACCACTGGCGGCGCGCCTACTTCGACCGCGACTGGGGTCCGCCGCCGCCGCCGCGCCCGCGGCCCTACGCCTATTACGGCTATGGACGCGGCTACTACGGCGGCGGCTACTACGACGCCGGCTACTGGCGCGCGCCGCCGCCGCCGCCGCCGCCGCCGCGCTACTACTACGAGCAGCAGCGCCGCTATTACGACGACGAGCAGTACCAGGCGCCGCCGCCGCCCCCGCCCGAGCATTACGCGCCGCCGCCGGAGCCGTACGCGCCGCCGCCAAGGGGGTGAGGCCCGGCGTAGCTCGCCGGCGGCAAGCTCCGCTCCCCGCCCCCTGGAGGGGCGGGGTCAGGGGTGGGGGGAAGCCTCAGGCAAGGCTGCGATCGGCGACGCTGCGGCCGCTTCTTGCGCCACGGGCAATCCCTGAGAGCCCCCCATCCCCAACCCCTTCCCCTCGAGGGGGAAGGGGCTAGATCGGCACCGGCAGTAACGAACCGCTGGCGCGCGATTCAGGCGGCGGGTAGCACGTTCGCGTGGACGCGAACCGCACCTCGTGGAGGCAGCGCCGGAGCGCCGGACTTGCGGGCGGGAGACCGCTGTTTGTGGCGATTTGTGGCGGTCGCGGCCGCTCAGCGCCCCGCGCCGGGCGGCTTGGCGTCGAGGGTCAGCGGGGCGGTCGGATCGCCGTGGGTGAAGGCGATGGCGACGCGGACCGGGGCGCCGGCGACCGGCTCGCCGTCCACCAGGCGCGGCTTCATGGTGAAGTCGCCGGCGAGGTCGACGGCGGCCTGGCCGAAGCCGTAGCCGGTCGGCGACTCGTTGAAGACGTGGCAGTCGGCGAGATGCCCGCCGCCGGTCACCGCGCACTCGATCACCGCGGCGCCCTCGACCTGGTTGGCGAGCGCCCGCGTCGGATAGGCGGCCTGGATCTGCGCCTCGGTCGGCTTGGCGACGATCTCGGCGGCGCGGACCGTGTGGGCCATGCGCGTGAGGTCGGGGGTGATGAAGGGCGGCGTCAGCTGGAAGCGGACGGTGGCCTCCTCGGGCGCGGCGGCGGCGGCGTCCGGCATCGTCACCTTCGGGTTCGGCGGCGACTTGGCGGCCATCGCGAGCGCCGCGGCGCCGAAGCCCTGGCCGGCCGGGCTCTCGGAGACCAGCGTGCAGCCGGTGAGCGCCAGGTGCGCGTCGCGCCTGCAGCGGATCACCGCCTGGCCCTCGACGTGCGCCGCCCTGGCCGCGGCGGGATAATAGGCGAGCACCGGGTCGGAGAGGTCGACGTGGTAGGGAGCTGTGGCGGGGGCGGCGGCCGGCGGCGGCGCGGCTGGCGGCGTCTGCGCCTGCGCGAACTCGGCGGCCGCCAGAGCGCCCGCGATCCCCAGCACCGCCGCCCATCCACGCATCGCAACGCCTCCCGACCGGCTGTCGGTATCGCGCCGCTGCGCACGCCGCTGCAAGTGCGCGAAAGCCTCAGCTGACGGCCGCGCCGCTGTCGAGAAATCCTGGCTTGGCCGTGGCGGGCCGGCGGAGGTAGGTAACGGGCTTTACCAGAGCGGGCGCAGCGTCAGGGACGCCCCGGGGAGGATCGGTCGATGAGCTTGAGGTTTGCAGTGGCGGCCGCGGCGGCGGCGCTCAGCCTGGCGGGCGCGGCCGGCGCGCAGCCGATGCCGACGCCGGAGCACAATTACAAGGCGGCGCCGGCCGGCAAGTACCAGATCGACCCGCACCACACCGGCCTCATCGCGCGGATCCCGCACCTTGGCTTCTCGTACTCGATCTTCCGGTTCGAGGGCGTGCAGGGCACGCTCGACTGGAACCCGGCCGATCCGAAGGCCGACGCGCTCAACGTCAACGTCGACCCGAAGTCGATCACCACCTCGCCGACGCCGGGCTTCAGCCAGGAGATCGCCGACAAGTTCCTGAAGGCCGCGCAGTTCCCGACCGCGACCTTCATCTCCACGGCGTTCCATCCGGAGAGCCCCAGGCACGGCAAGGTCGAGGGCGACCTCACCCTGATCGGGGTGACCAAGCACGTGGTGTTCGACGTCGACCTCGTCGGCGCCGGCAAGGGCTTCCGCGGCCCGGTGATCGGCGTGACCGCGCGCACCGAGCTCGACCCGAAAGTCTACGGCCTGCCGGCCTTCATGAACCCGATCGAGCTGATCATCGACACCGAGTTCGACGGCCCCGCGCCGGGCTGAAGCAGACATCGAGCGCGCCGCAGGCGCCGCATTCGAACCACGGAGAACACGGAGAAGGCGCTGAGGTCACTGAGGGCGGCTCCGTGTCCTCAGTGAGCTCTCGGTGTCCTCCGTGGTTGACCTTAGCGGCGGCCCCGCCGCCTCGCGCCTCGACGGATGCCAACCCGCAAGCGCTCCGGACGGCCCCGGACTCCCCACCGCGACTGCTTTGCGGTCTGCCCTCCCCATGAAGGGGAGGGACAGGACCCGCGGCCGCTCAGGCGGCGACCGCGGCGGCGGCTTCGGCGACGCGGGGCCAGGTGGTGGCGGCGAAGCTGGGGCGGGCGCGCAGGCGCTCGAGCCAGGCTTCCAGCGGCGTGCCCTTCAGCATCGCGGCGCCCTCGTCGCACTCGGAGAGCAGATCGAGCTGCGGACCAGCGTGCACGTCGGCCAGCGAGAAGGCCTCGCCGGCGAGATAGGGGCTGGAGCCCAGCATGCCGGCGAGCGCCTCCACCGCGCGGCGGGCGGCCGGGACCGCCGCGACCGCCGCCTCGTCGTTCGACGGAAACCCGAGCTTCGGGCCCACGACCCGGTTGAAGACCAGCGTCTTGGCCCCGCCGTCGGCGAAGACGTAGCAGTCGACGACGCCGATCGCCTGGTTCATCCGCGCCGCCGCCTTCGCGTCGGTCGGGGTGAGCGCGCCCGGCGTCCCGTACGAGGCGTCGACGTAGCGGGTGATCGCCTGGGTCTCGTAGAGGCCGAAGCCGTCATCGTCGATCGCCGGGATGCGGCCGAACGGGTGGCGGGCGAGATGGGCGGGCTGCTTCGAGCCGCCCAGCGGGACCACCGCCAGGCGGTAGGGCGCGCCCTTCTCGAGGCAGGCGATCAGCACGGCGCGGCCGTAAGGGCTGCCGGGGATGGTGTGCACGGTCAGCATGGGATGGCTCTCCTTCTTGCCAGGTCAGGACGGTTGTTCGGCGAGCTCGGCGAAGAGGCGCAGCAGCATGCCCCAGCCGCCGTCGGAGTCGAACTGCGCGCGGGCGCCCTCGGCCCCCTCGCCCATCCGCTCCGGGTAGCGGTGCTCGAGCTCGACGCGCGTGGCGCCGCCGACCTCGGGCGTGAAGGTGACTTCGACCTCGGTCAGGAGGTCCGGATCGTACTTCCAGTCGGTCCCGATGCGCCAGGCGAGCAGCAGGCGGCGCGGCGGCTCCCAGGCGAGCACGTCGCCCCAGTCGGCCTCGACGCCGTTCTCCAGCCGGCCGTACCAGCGGCCGCCGGCGCGCCCCTCGATCACCGCCTCCTTCAGCGGCGATTCGCCGATCGAGTGGCTGCGCGGCCACCAGGCGTCGAAGCGGCCGGTGAACACCGCGAAGGCGCGCTCGGGCGTCGCCTTGACGCTGACGCTCTTCTTCACCGGCGCGGGCTTGATGGCCAGGGTCATGGGGTCTCGTCCTCTCCATTGGCGGGATCGGCGTCGCGCTCGATCTCGGCTTTCAGCGCCAGCAACGCGGCGTCCCAGAACTGGTCGAGCCAGGCGCGCATGGCGCCCAGGCCCTTCGGATCGATGGCGTAGATGCGCCTGGCGCCGTCCTGGCGGTCGCTCACCAGCCCCGCCTCCTTCAGCACCTTCAGGTGCTGCGACACCGCCGGCCGGCTGACCGGCATCCCCGCGGCGATCTCGCCGACCGCCATTGGCCGCCCGGCGATCCGCTCCAGCACCCGGCGGCGGGTGGGATCGGCCAGCGCGGCGAAAGCGGCGTTGTTGTAAGCCATGGCTTACCGTAAGCCGATACTTACGACCAAGTCAAGCCTATTGGTCGCGCTCGCGGCCGGCGCCGAGCTGTGGTAGCGCTTGTTGCGAGCCGGCCACATCCGGCCGTCAAGGGGCGTGGACGATGACGGTATCGAAGGCGGCCGGATTGGCGGCGCTTGGACTGCTGCTGGTGGCCGGTTGCTCGAAGGGCGCAGGCCAGACGGCCCACACGGCTGCGACCGCGGCCACGGCTGGAGCGCCGCCGGCCGCCGTCGCGTCGGCCAGCGGCCCCGACAAGGCGATCACCGCGGCCGACATGCCGCATCTGAAGGCGGGCTACTGGGAAACCGTCTCGACCACGAACGGCGAGGCGCCCGAGACCCAGCGCTTCTGCTCGAGCGGCAAGCCGTTGGCGCCGCCGAAGAACGAGAGCCACGCCTGCTCGACCTTCTCGTTCAAGCGCACCTTGCTCGGCGCGATCGTCGTCGACGCCGACTGCGCCGAAGGCCCGGTCGCCTCGAAGATGCACATGACGGTGAGCGGCGACTTCAACTCCAGCTACACGACCGACACCCAGGCCTCGATCATCATGCAGGGCAAGCCGGCCTCGACCATCAACACGCACTCGGTGTCGCACTGGGTGGGCGCGTGCCCGGCCGGGGAGACGCCGCAGGACGACTGACAGGGCGGGAGAGCCGGGTCAGACCACCCCGCGCGCCGCGTCCGGGTGGCGGGCGAGCCAGTGGGCGGCATAGCTGCAGATCGGCACCAGCGTCGCCCGCTCGGCGCGCGCGGCCTCGACCAGGCCTTCCATGAAGCGGCCGGCGGCGCCGCTGCCGCGCAAGGACGCCGGCGCCTCGACATGGTCGATGTAAAGACGCGCGCCGTCGCGCCGGTAGTCTGCGAAGACGATCTGGCCGGCTTCGACCATCTCGAAGCGGCTGCGCTCGCGGTTGTCTTTGACTTCAGGCATGAAACCTCTTCCGTGTCGCGCCCGCAGCGGATCGCGATTATCCTCGCCTCAAGATAAAGCCTCGAGGAGCCCGCCGCCATGCGCACGAGCCGCCTGTTTCTCGCGCTGGGCGCGCTCGCCGCGCTGGGCGCCTGCAACCGGGTGGCCCCGTCCTCGAAGGTGGCGATCCCCGCCGCCGGCCAGGCGGGCGCCGGTCCGCAGATGGCCGTCGGGCTCTGGCGCCAGCGCGTGAGCGGGCCTGCCGGCGTCAGCATCACGCGCTACTGTCTCGACGAGGCCGCCGCCGGCGACCTCGCCTCGTTCAACCAGCAGCTCGCCGGCCACTGCTCGGAGCACCAGATGGCGCTGCAGGCCGACGGCGCATGGCATTTCAAGACCGCCTGCGACACCGGCGCCGGGCAGGTGACCACCGAAGGCTCGATGCGCGGCGACTTCACCAGCCGCTACAGCGTCGACGCCACCCAACAGAGCGCCCACGGCGCGGCGCACATGACGGCGGACGTCCAGCGTCTGGGCGACTGCCCCGCCGGCATGAAGCCCGGCGACGTCACCCTGCCCGGCGGCGCGCGCAGCCGGCTGGGGGCGCTCGCCGCGGGCGGCTGAGCGCGCCGGAGCCTCATTTTCAAGACAGAAATCCATTTTGGAACAGTCATAGATGAAGAATGTCGTCCTGCTCGGCGCCGGCTTGCTGGCGCTGGG